>Ga0078972_1001467_pt1 | contig 63571 bp, 47 predicted proteins | sample YelNatPaOPGAMG01_FD_67568 | JGI IMG/M metagenome (GOLD analysis project Ga0078972, IMG submission 67568) | Hot spring thermophilic microbial communities from Obsidian Pool, Yellowstone National Park, USA - OP-RAMG-01 (SPADES assembly) (version 2) | ecosystem: Environmental > Aquatic > Thermal... | reverse complement strand
GTCGCCACGACGATTTCGGCGATCAGCGACCCGGGCCTGCCCGGGCGGGCGTGGTCGATTTTCGTCGGTGTGATCAGCCTGCTGGCCGGCATCGTCGTGCTGGCTTCGCCGTTCGCGTCGATCGTCACCCTGGCGATCGTGGTCGGTGTGTGGTTCGTGGTGATCGGCGTGTTCGAGATCGTGTCGTCGTTCGGCATCCGCAAGGCGTCGAGGAACCTCGGCGCTTGAGAGCGACCACTCGCCAGTGGCGCTGGGACAACCGTGTTACTACACTCCGTAGTAACACGGTTGTCCGGCCCCCATCCTCCCGGGAGATGAATGCATGAACGTCGTCGACATTTCGCGGTGGCAGTTCGGCATCGTCACCGTGTACCACTTCATCTTCGTGCCGCTCACCATCGGCCTGGCCCCGCTGATCGCCGTGATGCAGACGGTGTGGGTGGCCACCGGCAACACCGCGTGGTATCGCCTCACCAAATTCTTCGGCAAGCTGTTCCTGATCAATTTCGCCATCGGCGTGGCGACCGGGATCGTCCAGGAATTCCAGTTCGGCATGAACTGGTCGGAGTACTCGCGTTTCGTCGGCGACATCTTCGGCGCCCCCCTGGCGATGGAAGGCCTGTTCGCGTTCTTCTTCGAGTCCACCTTCATCGGGTTGTGGATCTTCGGCTGGAACCGGCTGCCCAAGCTGGTCCACCTGGCCTGCATCTGGATCGTCGCGTTCGGCGTCAACGCGTCCGCGTTCTTCATCATCGTGGCGAACTCGTTCATGCAGCATCCCGTCGGCGCGCACTACAACCCGGTGACCAAACGCGCCGAGCTCGACAGCATCGGCGCGCTGTTGTCGAACAACACTGCGCGCTCGGCGTTCACCCATGTCGTCACCGGCTCACTGCTGACCGCCGGCACCTTCGTCGCCGCCGTCAGCGCGTGGTGGCTGGTCCGTTCGCGCAGCGGTACGTCGGCCGGCACGGACGCCGCAGCCGACCGGGCCGCCATGTTCCGCCCGGCGGCGATCCTCGGCTGCTGGGTGGTGCTGGTCGCCACCGTCGGCCTGTTCCTCACCGGGGACCGCCAGGGCAAACTGATGTTCGTCCAGCAGCCGATGAAGATGGCGTCGGCGGAATCGTTGTGCGACACCGAAACCGATCCCGACTTCTCCGTCCTGACGGTGGGCAGACACAACAACTGCGACGCCGTCAAGGGCGTCATCCAGCTTCCCTACCTGCTGCCGATCCTGGCCCAGGGCCGGGCCGACGGCGTCACCCTGCAGGGAGTGCGCAACATCCAGCAGGACTACCAGCACCGGTTCGGGCCGAACGACTACCGGCCCAACATGTTCGTCACGTACTGGGCGTTCCGCGCGATGATCGGGCTGCTGGCGATCCCGGTGCTGTTCGCGCTGGCGGTGCTGTGGTTGACCCGCGGCGGCCGCAATCCCGATCAGCGGTGGCTCTCGCGGCTGGCGCTGGTGACGATTCCCGCCCCGTTCCTGTCCAACACGGCGGGGTGGGTGTTCACCGAGATGGGCCGCCAGCCGTGGATCGTCGCACCCAACCCGACCGGTGACCAGCAGGTGCGGTTCACCGTCGGCCAGGCGGTCTCGCATCACGCCCCCGCCATGGTGGTCACCTCGTTGGTGACGTTCACGCTGGTCTATGCGGTCCTTGCGGTGGGCTGGTTCTGGTTGCTGAAACGCTACGTCACCGAGGGTCCCCTGGAGCACGACGCCGAACCGGCGCCGCCCCCGCCAGTCGGCGAGGACGAGGTGGCACCGCTGTCTTTTGCCTACTGAGGTGCCTACCGGGGCGTCGACGGGGTCGGGTTCGGAAGGGAGCTGATCGGTGGGTCTGCAAGAGTTGTGGTTCGGCGCCATCGCCGCGTTGTTCCTCGGTTTCTTCATTCTCGAGGGCTTCGACTTCGGCGTCGGCATGTTGATGGAGCCATTCGCCCGGGTCGGCATCGGCGACCCCGAACTGCACCGCCGCGCGGCCCTGAACACCATCGGGCCGGTGTGGGACGGCAACGAGGTGTGGCTGATCACCGCCGGCGCGGCGATGTTCGCCGCGTTCCCCGGGTGGTATGCCACCTTGTTCTCCACCCTGTACCTGCCGCTGCTGGCCATCCTGGTCGGCATGATCGTGCGCTCGGTCGCGATCGAGTGGCGGGGCAAGATCGACGACACGCGCTGGCGGGTCTGGGCCGATATCGCCATTGCGGCCGGATCCTGGCTCCCCGCCGTGTTGTGGGGCGTGGCGTTCGCGATCCTGGTGCGCGGGCTTCCGGTGGATGCCGCCGGCCGGATAAACCTGTCGATCACCGACGTGCTCAACGCCTACACGCTTTTCGGCGGGCTGGCCACAGCCGGACTGTTCGCGTTCTACGGCGCGGTGTTCGTGGCGCTGAAGACCTCCGGAACCATGCGCGACGACGCCCACCGGTTCGCGGTGTGGCTGTCGCTTCCGGTGACCGCACTGGTCGGGGGTTTCGGCCTGTGGACCCAGCTGGCCTACGGCAAGAGCTGGACGTGGCTGGTGCTGGCGGCCGCGGTGGTCGCCCAACTGGCGGCGGTCGGCCTGGTGTGGCGCCGGGTGTCCGACGGCTGGGCGTTCGCCTGCGTCGCGGCGGTCGTCGCCGCCGTGGTGGTCCTGTTGTTCGGCGCGCTGTATCCGAACCTGGTGCCCTCGACGCTGAACAGGCAATGGAGCGTGACGATCTACAACGCCTCGTCGACCCCCTACACCCTCAAGATCATGACGTGGGTGACGGTGTTCATGCTGCCCCTGACGCTGGTATACCAGGCGTGGACGTATTGGGTTTTCCGGCAACGGATTTCGGCCGAGCGGATACCCGCCTCCATCGGCCTGGCGAGGCACGGCTCCTGAGCGCGAACGACGCGAAAACCTCCAGGGGGCCGCTGGACCCGCGACTGTGGCGGGCATCGGGCGCGGTGCGCCGCTATCTGGTCGCCGCGGTGGGCTGCGGGGTGGTGATCTCCGGCTGCGCCATCGCTTCGGCGATCGTGCTGGCGCACCTCGTCGCGAGCGCGGTGGCCCATCCCCCGGCGGCGGCCCCGCGCGGCTGGCTGGGTCCGTTGTCGATCCTGGCCGCGCTCTGGGGGGTCCGCGCGGTGACGCACTGGCTGCAGGCCCGGCTGGGGCAGCGCGGGGCCAGCGCGGTCATCGCCGACCTCAACGGCCAGGTGCTCGCGGCGGTGACCGCCCGTCAGCCGGCCGAACTCGCCGCGCAGCGGGACGCCGCCGCGGTGGTGGTCACGCGCGGTCTCGACCGCGTGCGCCCGTACTTCACCGGGTACCTGCCCACCCTGGTGCTGGCCGCCATCCTGACTCCGGCGACCGTGGCCGTGATCGCCTGCTACGACCTGAAATCGACGATCATCGTGGTGATCACCCTGCCGCTGATCCCGGTGTTCATGGTGTTGATCGGGCTGGCGACCGCGGACCGGTCGGCGGCGGCGCTGACGGCCATGACGACGCTGCAGGCGCGGCTGCTGGACCTGATCGCCGGGATCCCCACGCTGCGGGCGCTGGGCCGCGCCTCGGGCCCCGAACACCGGATCGCCGAACTGGCCGCCGCCCACCGGCGTTCGGCGATGGCGACGCTGCGCATCGCGTTCCTCTCGGCGCTGGTGCTCGAACTGCTGGCCACGCTGGGGGTGGCGCTGATCGCCGTCGGGATCGGCCTGCGCCTGGTGTTCGGTCAGATGTCGCTGGCGACCGGGCTGACGGTGCTGCTGCTCGCCCCGGACGTCTACTGGCCGCTGCGCCGCATCGGCGTGGAATTCCACGCCGCGCAGGACGGCAGGGCCGCCGCCGACCGGGCGTTCGCGCTCATCGGCGAACCGGCCGCCGCGGCGCCGCGAACCCGGACGGTGGCCGCGCGCGGCGCCGAGATCCGACTGGAGAACCTCGGCGTCGCGGGCCGCGACGGCCGCGCGCCGTGCGACCTGACCGCGGTGCTCGAGCCCGGCCGGGTGACGGTGCTGACGGGACGCAACGGGGCCGGCAAGAGCACGACGCTGCAGGCGATCGCCGGCCTGACGCTGCCGTCGTCGGGCCGGGTCACCGTCGCCGGAGTCGACGTCACCGACCTCGAACCGGGCGCGTGGTGGCGGCAGTTGTCCTGGCTGCCGCAGCGCCCGGTGCTGGTCCCGGGCACCGTCGCCGACAACCTGGCCCTGTTCGGCCCGCTGCAGGACCTCGAATCGGCTTGCGCCGCATCGGTTTTCGACGCGGTGCTGGACGAGCTGCCCCACGGCATGGACACGGTGCTCGGGCGCGGGGGCGTCGGGCTGTCCCTGGGGCAGCGGCAGCGGCTGGGCCTCGCCCGGGCGCTCGGGTCGGCGGCGCCGGTGCTGCTGCTCGACGAGCCCACCGCGCACCTGGACGCCCGCACCGAGGAGCGGGTGCTGCGGGCCGTCGTCGCGCGGGCGCGCGCCGGGGCGACCGTCGTGGTCGTCGGCCACCGCGACCCCGTCGTGGCCATCGGGGACCGGATCGTGGAAGTGACCGCCGAGGCCGGGATGCGCCGTGCGGCGGTCTGACCCGCTCCCTGTCGCCCTGCGCCTGCTGCGCCCGCGGCTGCCCCGCGTGCTGGCGGCGATCGCGCTGGGCGTGCTGTCGCTGGGCAGCGCGCTGGCCCTGGCCGGTGTTTCGGCGTGGCTGATCACCCGGGCCTGGCAGATGCCGCCGGTGCTGGACCTGTCGGTGGCGGTCGTGGCGGTGCGCACGCTCGCGATCTCGCGGGGCGTCCTGCACTACTGCGAGCGGCTGGCCACCCACGACACGGCGCTGCGCGCGGCGGGCACCGCGCGGACGCAGATCTATCGCCGGCTGGCCCGCGGGCCGGCCGCGGCCGCCGCCCGGTTGCACAGCGGCGAGCTGGTGGCGCGCGTCGGCGCCGATGTCGACGAACTGGCCGACGTGCTGGTGCGCGCGCTGGTGCCGATCGGCGTCGCGGCGGTGCTGGCGGTGGCCGCGACCGCGGTGGTCGCGGTCATCTCCCCGGCGGCGGCGGCGGTGCTCGCGCTCTGTCTGCTGGTCGCGGGCGTGGTGGCGCCCCGGCTGGCCGCCCGGGCCGCCGCCACCCGGGAGGAGATCGCCCGACAGCACCATGCCCGGCGTGACGCGTCGGCGATGCTCGCGCTCGAGCATGCGCCGGAACTGCGTGTCGCCGGTGCGCTCGGCGGGGTGATCGCGCAAGCGCAGCGCCGCCAGCGCGCCTGGGGTGCGGCCCTCGACGCCGCGGCCCGACCGGCCGCCGTGGCCGAGGCGATGCCCACCGCGGCAATCGGGGCCAGTGTGCTCGGGGCGGTGGTGGCCGGGATCGGGCTGGCCCCGTCGGTCGCGCCGCCCACGCTGGCGGTGCTGATGTTGTTGCCGCTGTCGGCCTTCGAGGCGACGACAACGCTGCCGGCCGCCGCCGTCCAGCTGACGCGGTCGCGGATCGCCGCGCGCCGCCTCCTCGAGCTGATTCCCCCGGACCGTCCGAGCGCCTCCGAGCCGCCGGCCGCGACGCCCCCCGCCCGCACCGGCCGGCTGTCCGCCGCCGTCCGCTGCGGGCACGCGCCGACGGCGCCGTCGGCCCCCGTGCGGCTCGACCTGCCGCCGGGTGACCGGCTGGCCGTCACCGGCCCCAGCGGTTCGGGGAAGACGACGCTGCTGATGACGCTGGCCGGGCTGCTGCCCCCGCTGGAGGGGCGGGTCCTGCTGGACGGAACCGACCTGCGCCGGTTCGACGACGACCAACTACCCCGGGCGGTCGGGTTCTTCGCCGAGGACGCGCACGTCTTCGCCACCACCGTGCGGGACAACCTGCTGGTCGCCCGCGGCGACTGCCGGGACGACGAACTGGTGGCCGCGCTGGAAGCCGTCGGGCTCGGCCCGTGGCTGGCCGGGTTGCCCGACGGCCTGTCCACGGTGCTGACCGGGGGTGCCGAGGCGCTCTCGGCGGGCCAGCGCCGCAGGCTGCTGCTGGCGCGGGCCGTGCTCTCACCCGCCCGCATCGTGCTGCTCGACGAGCCCACCGAACACCTCGACGCGGCCGACGCCGACCGGATCCTGGAAGAGCTGTTGGGTCCCGGTCCGGGCCTGTTCGCCGCCGACCGGACGGTCGTGGTGGCCACCCACCACCTCCCGGCGGGCGTTGGGTGTCGCCGCCTGGAGGTGACGCCGACGCGGCATGAACTCCAATGACAGCAACACGACCAGCAGGGGCACGACCTGGGCCATCGAGATCAGCGCGTAGCGCCGGGCGTCCAGCGCGTGCCACTTGCGCACGTACCGGTACAGGGACTCGAGGGCGATCAGCGGGTCGAGGACGTGGATCAGCCGGAACAAGACCGACTGCAGCCGGCCGCGGTTCGTGTCCTCGAAGATCTCGGGAAACGCCGCGAACGCCAGCGACAGCCGCTGCGCGCCGTTGTCCTTGCCGGCCATGATCATGTCGACACTGAGCCGTTCGTCGATTCCGTTGGGTGCCCCGCGCCGGCGCCACGGCACGTCGAGGGTGATCTCGCTGCCGCCGCCGGCGGTCGCGTAGCGGTGGAATCCCTGCACCTTCCCCGCGGCGTCCCGGGCCAGGATCAGCTGGATCCCGGGGAAGCGGCCCTCCAGCACGCCGTCGAGGTTCATGTGGAACCCGCGATCGCCGTGCGCGCCCTTGGAGGATGCGCGGACCACCTCGGTCAGCTCGGCCAGCAGCGTGTCGTCGAGTTCCTGCTCGGCGACGATCTCGGTGGTGATGCCGCAGTTGTGCGTGCGCTTGACCGCCTGGCGCAGGTTGCGGAATTTGCGGCCCACCATGTCGAAGCCGGGGACGTCGACGACGACGTCACGGCCGATCGGCACGGCGCGCAGCGACTGGCCGATCACGACCGGGTCGTTCCACAGCCCGAGCCGCCGCTCGCTGCATCCCACCACCGCGATCCGCCAGCCCCGGGCGTGACACCTGGCCGCGAAGTCGGCGACCAGGTCCGCGAACTGCGCCTGGTCACCGATCGGGTCGCCGCCGACGACGGCGATGCCCAGCCGCGTCCGGTAGGCCAGCGCCGCGCCGCCGTCGGCGCTGAAGTGGAAGGTCTTGCCCGTCTGCATCGTGAACGGCGCCAGGGGGTCGGCACGGGTGACCTCGATCAGTCTCCACGCCCGGGGCAGGTCCTCGGGCCGCGGGCGCGATGTCGTCGGCCACATCAGGACCATGCCCGAGCCGGCGATCACCAGGTCACCGAGCACGTTGAACGACAGCACCTGCAGCCCCAGCCCGCCCAGCACGCACAGGGCGGCGGCGGTGGCATGCGTGGCCGTCACCGGGCGGCCCAAGAAGATGCCGCGGGCGATCCATCCGACCGCGACCAGGACCGTCAGCGACCACGTCAACCGGTCGGCGTAGTACCAGTCGGGCCGCGCATGGTGGCGGGCGGCGATCTCGACCAGCCAGCACGCCGCGCACAGCAGGGCCAGGGCGCCGATCGTCCGGGCCGCCCGCGAGTCCACGTTGACGACCACGCGTTCGCGGGCCGGGGACTTTGCCGCGACATCCACCAGCGACCCGTTCACCGTCACCTCCCGATGCGCTGGGCGGCCGGCTGCCGCCTTTGCGCCGACTACCCGGCCTCGCGGGAAGCTACGCCCGGTCGCGGGGGTCCAGGCCGAGGTCAACCGGGATTGTCCTGCGGGTATCCCGCGAATCGTTTATCGGCCGTCGGACGGGAAATATAACAGCACGCCCTCCTGCACCACCGTGGCGACGACCTGCCCCGATCGGTCGAAGAAATGCCCGGTGCCCAGACCGCGGGAGTCGGCGGCCACCGGTGAGGACGTCGAATACAGCACCCAGTCGTTGAAGTTCACCTGCCGGTGAAACCAGACCGAATGGTTGGCCGAGGCGGCGAAGATGCGGTCGTAGCCCCAGGACAGGCCGTGGGTGGTGATGACCGAATCGAGCACCGTGGTGTCCGACGAGTAGACCAGTGCCGCGGTGTGCAGCACCGGGTCGTCGGGCAGCACGCCCAGCGCCTTCTGCCACACGCGGTTGTGGGCAAGCCGCTCACCTTTGTCCCGCATCACCCAGGACGGGTCGTTGGTGAAGCGCCATTCGATCGGATGCAGGGCGTTGACGAAGTGCGGGACGGTCTCTTCGTAACCCCGCAGCAGCTCGCTGAGCGGGGGCCGCGCGTCGGGCGGCGGCACCTGCGGCGCGCCGACGGCGTGCTCGAGTCCCGGACCGCCGGACATGTAGGAGATCAGCGCCGACGACAGCAGCATGCCGTCCTGCACCGCGTCGACCCGCCGGTTGGCGAAGCGCCGCTCGTCGCGCAGCCGCATCACGCGGAACTCGATGTCCCTGGTGATGTCGCCGCCGTTGACGAAATGCACCGACAGCGCGCTGGGCGGCAGGTCTCGCGAGGGCAGCGTGCGGCTGCTCGCGACGAACGATTGCGCCATGAGCTGCCCACCGAACGTGCGCATCGGGTTCTTGGAGGGATGCGATCCGACGAACCGATCGTCGGCGACGCGGTCGAGCTCCAGGACCGCGAGCAACTCCGTGAAATCGGACACATCGTTGGTCGCGTCGCCAGCCGGCACGGGCTCTCCTTCGGGCTCAACGCCCCTTCCGGGCGGGGTCCATCGCTAGACGTCATCCTCCCCGATCCTGTGCACATGGATCAGGTTGGTCGAACCCACTGTGCCAGGCGGCGCGCCGGCGACGATCACCACCAGGTCACCGCGCCTGTAGCGGCCGAGCTCGAGCAGTGACCTGTCGACCTCGCGGATCATGCCGTCGGTCGACTTCATCATCGGGACGATGAAGGTCTCGGTGCCCCACGTCATGGCGAGCTGGCTGCGCACCTCGGGCCATGCCGTGAAGGCCAGCAACGGCAGCGGGGTGTGCAGGCGCGCCAGGCGCCGCACGGTGTCACCGGACTGGGTGAACGCGACCAGCGCCCTGGCGTCGAGGCGCTCGCCGATGTCGCGCGCCGCATACGAGATCACTCCGCGCTTGGTCCGCGGCACATGCGTCAGCGGCGGGGCGGCCGTGGAGTTCTCCTCGACGACGCACACGATGCTGGACATCGTGCGCACGGCCGCCAGCGGGTACTTGCCCACCGACGTCTCCCCGGACAGCATCAGCGCATCGGCACCGTCGAGCACCGCGTTGGCGACGTCGGAGGCCTCGGCCCGCGTCGGCCGCGAATTCTCGATCATCGAGTCCAGCATCTGGGTGGCGACGATGACGGGCTTGGCGTTCTCCCTCGCCATCTGAATGGCCCGCTTCTGCACCAGCGGGACCTCTTCCAACGGCAACTCGACGCCCAGATCGCCGCGGGCGACCATGATGCCGTCGAACGCCAGCACGATGGCTTCGAGGTTGTCGACGGCTTCGGGCTTCTCCAGCTTGGCGATCACCGGGACCCGCCGGCCGAGCCGGTCCATCACCTCGTGCACCAGCTCGACATCCGCCGGCGAGCGCACGAACGACAGCGCGACGATGTCGACGCCGAGGTCCACCGCGAAGGTGAGGTCCGCGATGTCCTTCTCCGACAAGGGCGGGGCGGACACCTTCATGCCGGGCAGCGACATGCCCTTGTTGTTGCTCACGGGGCCGCCCTCGACGACCGTGCAGACCACGTCGTCGCCCTCGATGGCGTCGACAACCAGGCCGACCTTGCCGTCGTCGACCAGCACCCGGTCACCGACCGCGGCGTCCTTGGCCAGTCTCTTGTAGGTGGTCGACACCCGGTCGTGGCTGCCTTCGCAGTCGGCGACGGTGATCCGCACCGTCTCCCCGTCGGCCCAGTAGGTGGGCCCGGTCGCGAAGCGTCCCAGCCGGATCTTGGGGCCCTGCAGGTCGGCGAGCACACCGACCGCGCGGCCGGTGGTGTCGGAGGCGGCCCGCACGCGCTCGTAGGCGGCCTTGTGATCCGCGTAGTCGCCGTGGCTGAAGTTCAGGCGGGCGACGTCCATTCCGGCTTCGACCAGCGCCAGAATCAACTCGTCCGATTGGGTTGCAGGGCCAAGGGTGCAGACGATCTTCCCGCGTCTACTCACGCCGACCGAGCATAGTCGTGCCGGCCGCAGTGGGGATGGCCGCAGGGTGGCGGCCGGCCGGCCGCCGCGCAAACCGCGACACCTTGTCCCTATCCGCCGCCCCTATCCGCCGACAGCGCCGGGAATCAGCGGAAATCCGGGAAGGTTTCGCAGCACCGTCCACAGCGCCGCCACGAGTGTGATCGTCAGCACGGCCGGTATCGGCAGTGGCTCCCTGCGGCGGCGGCGACGGAACAGGATCCAGACGGCCAGCACCGGGATGCCGACGAGCGCGAAGGCGTTGTCGTTGATGCCGGCCACGAGGTCGCCGTGCAGCGCGTCGTGCGTCATCCGCAGCCCGCCGCACAGGGGACAGTTCCAGCCGGTCAGCGCCTTGAACGGGCACGGCGGGTAGAGGGAATCCGCGTGGTGCGGGTCGACGAGCCCGACATAGCCCAGTGCGCCGGCCAGCAGCACGGAGGTGCCTACCGTGGTGTATAAGCGCATTCGGCGTGGGCCGTCCCGACGACCCGTCCCCGGATCAGGTGCCATCGCGCAACGGCCGGCCCTGCGGATCGCTGACCTTGTCGGTCAATATCAGTACCGCGTCGACGATGCCCCAGATGACGGCGCCGAGCCCGCACGTCGCCAGGCCGACGATCAGCTGCGCGACCCCCAACCCGGTCTGGCCGAGGTAGATGCGACCGATCCCGACGAGGCCGAGCAGTCCGAGCAGCTGCAGCAGGCCCGCAACGACTTTCGATTTGTCCGAAAACGGTTGTCCGGTCAGGGGGTGACGTCCGAAGGGCGCGGACGGGTCGAAGTAGGGTCCGGGCGCCGGGTAGTGCTGGTAGGGCGGGTAGGGCGGCGGGTATCCGGGCGTCGATGGTGGCTGCGCGCCGGACCCCGGGTCGCCCCACGACGGATCGGTCACATCTGCAGCATGCCAGATTTCGCCGGCACCCGGCGGCGCCAAGGTTCGCTAGTGGCCGGAACGCCGGACTCCGGGGCGAAGCGCCCACCGCCGCCGCGTTTCCCCGGCGGGCGTTTCGGTCGGCGGTTTCCCGGTTTCGGTTTCGGGCTCCTCGGCTTCGGGCTTCTCGGCTTCGGGCTCCTCGGCTTCGGGCTCCCCGGCTTCGGCTTCCGGCTCCTCGGTTTCGGGCTCCTCGGTTTCGGGCTCCTCGGCTTCCGCGGGTTCGCCGTTGTCTTCCGGGTCCGGGGGCTCGCCGTCGTCGGCCGCGCCCACCGAAGCCGCCGCCGTTTCCGCCGTGGGCGACGCGACCGCCGAAAGCTCTTCCGTCCGGCCGGTTTCTGGTTCCGGCTCGTCGGCTTCTTCGGCGACGTCATCGTTGCCGCGCAGGCCGGCGGGATCCTCGCGACCCTTCGGCGCCACGATGATGTACACCACGGCCCCGATGAACACGAACGTCGAGGTGAACGAATTGATCCGGATTCCGGCGAGGTGCGTCGCCGGATCGTCACGCAACAGCTCGACGCAGAAGCGACCGACGCAGTAGCCGGCCACATAGAGCGCGAACAGCCGCCCGTGGCCCAGCCGCAACCATCGGTCCGCATAGATCAGGACGACGAAAACCAGCAGGTTCCAGAGCAATTCGTACAGGAACGTCGGCTGCACGACCAGGGCCACCTGGCCCGTGGAGACCCCGTCGAGCGAGTGGGTGTCGATGTATCCCGACGGGTCGCGGCGGTAGAAAATCTCCAGACCCCAGGGCAGCGTGGTTTCCCGGCCGTAGAGCTCCTGGTTGAAATAGTTGCCCAGCCGGCCGATGGCCTGCGCCAGGATGATTCCCGGAGCAAGCGCGTCGCCGAAGGCCGGCAACGGAATCCCGCGGCGCCGGCAACCGATCCACGCGCCGACGCCGCCGAGGGCGACCGCACCCCAGATGCCCAGGCCGCCGTCCCAGACGCGCAGCGCCGCGCCGAACCCGGCGCCGCCGGGACCCCAGTAGGTTCGCCAGTCGGTGACCAGGTGGTAGAGCCTGCCGCCGACCAATCCGAACGGCACCGCCCACAGGGCGATGTCGTAGACCACGCCGCGCTGACCGCCGCGGGCCTCCCAGCGGCGGTCGCTGATCAGCAGCGCGGCCACGATGCCGGCGATGATGAACAGCGCGTAGGCGCGCAGGGGCAGCGGCCCCAGATGCCAGACGCCCTGGGGGGGGCTGGGAATGAACTCGGGCAGCATCATCATGGGCGGGGCGCCTTCGCGCGGACACCGGCGGCGAGCGCCTCGGTCAACGCGCGCAGCGCGGCCAGACCGTCGCCGAGCGCCGACACCAGCGCGGACCCGACGATGACGCCGTCGGCGTAGCTGCCGATCTGCGCGGCCTGCTCCCGCGACCGCACCCCCAGGCCCACGCCGACGGGTATGTCCGACACCGCCTTAACCCTCTTCACCAGCTCGGGTGCGGCGTTCGACACCGCGTCCCGCGCCCCGGTCACCCCCATCGTCGAGGCCGCGTAGACGAACCCGCGCGACGCCTCCACCGTGGTCACCAACCGCTCCGGCGTCGACGACGGCGCCACCAGGAATATGCGATCCAATCGATGCTCCTCGGATGCCGCCATCCACTGCCCGGCTTCGTCGGGGATGAGGTCGGGAGTGATGAGACCGTGTCCGCCGGCCGACGCCAGGTCGCGCGCGAACGCATCAACCCCGTAGCGCAGCAACGGATTCCAGTACGTCATGACCACGGCATGCCCGCCGGCCCGGCTGATCGCTTCGACCGCAGCCAGCGTATCCCGGACCCGCACTCCCCCGCGCAACGCAGCCTCGGTGGCCCGCGCGATCGTCGGGCCGTCCATGCCGGGATCCGAATACGGCACGCCCACTTCGATGATGTCGCAACCGGATTCGACCAGCGCGGTCATCGCGGTCACGGACCCCGCCACGTCGGGATAGCCGGTGGGCAGGTAACCGATCAGCGCGGCGCGGCCCTGCGCGCGGCACGCGGCGAAGATGGGCCCCAGCCCGCTCGCCTCGCGTTGTTCCACGGTCATCGCTCGCCGGGCTCCAACAGGCCGAACCATGCGGCGGCCGCCTCGACGTCCTTGTCGCCGCGACCCGACAGGTTGACGACGATGACCGCCCCCGGGCCCAACTCGGGACACAGCTGCACCGCACCCGCCACCGCGTGCGCGGATTCGATGGCCGGGATGATGCCCTCCGTGCGGCACAGCAACCGGAACGCCTCCATTGCCTCGGAGTCGGTGATGGGCCGGTATTCGGCGCGTCCGGTCTCCTTGAGATGCGCGTGCTCGGGACCCACCCCCGGGTAATCCAGACCCGCCGAGATCGAATGGGATTCGATGGTCTGGCCGTCCTCGTCCTGCAGCAGATAGGAGAACGATCCCTGAAACGCCCCGGGTGAACCGCCGGTGAATGTCGCGGCGTGCCTGCCGGTTTCGACTCCGTCGCCGGCCGCCTCGAAACCGATAAGCCGCACGCCGGGGTCGTCGATGAAGGGGTGGAAGATGCCGATCGCGTTGGATCCGCCCCCCACGCAGGCCACCACCGCGTCCGGCAGCCGGCCCGCCTGCTGCTGAATCTGCACGCGCGCCTCCATGCCGACGATCCGCTGGAAGTCGCGCACCATCGTCGGGAACGGGTGCGGTCCCGCCGCGGTGCCGAAGCAGTAGTACGTGTCGCCGGCGTTGGTGACCCAGTCCCGGAACGCCTCGTTGATGGCGTCCTTGAGTGTCCGGGAACCGCTTTCGACCGAGACGACCTCGGCGCCCAGCAACCGCATCCGGGCCACGTTGAGTGCCTGCCGGGCGGTGTCGACGGCACCCATGTAGATCATGCACTCCAGCCCCAGCAGCGCGCACGCGGTGGCCGTCGCGACGCCGTGCTGCCCCGCACCGGTTTCGGCGATCACCCGGCGCTTACCCATCCGGCGGGCGAGTAGGGCCTGGCCCAGCACGTTGTTGATCTTGTGGGATCCGGTGTGATTCAAGTCTTCCCGCTTGAGGAAGATGCGCGCCGCGCCCGCATGCTCGGACAGGCGGGTGGCCTCGTACAGCGGTGACGGCCGACCGGTGTAATGCGCCTGCAGGTCGTCCAGGGTGTCCAGGAAGTCGGGGTTGACGCGTTCCTTTTCGTAGGCGGCGGTGACCTCTTCGACGACCGCCATCAACGCCTCGGGCAGGTAACGGCCGCCGAAAACGCCGAAATGCCCGCCCGGGTCGGGATCGTGCCGGGTGGGTTCGGAGATGGCCGCACTCATCGAAGGTAGGTCCGGCCTGGGCAGACCGACCATCACCAGGGCTCGGCGTGCGGATGACTCATCGCGTTCAACGTGACTAGCGAGCCGGTTTCGGACAGGACGGATGGGTGCCCGCGGTGACCAGGTCGGCAACCGCGGCACGCGGGTCGCCGCTTTTGACCAGACCTTCGCCGACCAACACGGCGTCGGCCCCGGCGCCGGCATAGGCCAACAGGTCCCCGGTACCGCGCACACCGGACTCGGCGACCCTGATCACGTTGCTGGGCAGTCCGGGCGCGATGCGCGCGAAGCAATCCCGGTCCACCTCCAGCGTCGTGAGGTCGCGGGCGTTGACACCGATCACCTTGGCCCCGGCCGTCAGCGCCCGGTCGGCCTCCTCCTCGGTGTGCACCTCCACGAGCGCCGTCATACCAAGGGATTCGGTGCGGTCCAGCATCGAGACGAGCGCCGACTGGTCCAGGGCGGCCACGATCAGCAGCAACATGTCGGCGCCGTGGGCCCGCGCCTCGTGGATCTGATATGGCTGTATCACAAAGTCTTTGCGCAGGATCGGCACCGCGACGGCGGCCCGCACCGCGTCGAGGTCGTCGAGCGAGCCGCGGAAGCGCCGTTCCTCGGTCAGCACGCTGATGATCCGCGCGCCGCCGTCCTCGTAAGCCCGGGCCAGTTTGGCCGGATCGGCGATGGTCGCCAGCGCGCCCGCCGACGGGCTGGCGCGCTTCACCTCGGCGATGACACCGATGCCGGGCTGACGCAGCGCGGCCATCACGTCGAGCGGCGGCGCCGCCGCCGCGGCGGCGGCTTTGATCTCCGACAGGCCGATCAGGGCTTCGCGGGCGGCAACGTCGGCCCGGACTCCCTCGAGGATGGAGTCGAGCACAGTTGCCGGACTCATGCCTGTCGTTTCCTTCCCACGGTCATCCGGTCGGTCACAACGATGCCCAACCGATTCCGACGACGTCCATGAAGGGTAGCGGCCCTGGGCGTGGGGCACATCACCGCCCCTCGCTGTCCGGGCCGCGGGAGCGATCCGTGGGGTCGCGGCCCTCGTCCAGCGCATCCCAGATCATCCGTTCCGACATCTCCGGCGTGTCCGGCCCCTCCGTCCGCGCCCGCGAGCGCCGCGCCGCGGGCGCCGCGTATCTCGTTGCGCTCGAACGGGTCGACCCGGAATCCGCGGCCGACCGCATCAGCAGAACCGAGGCGATCAGCGTGCACACGGCGGCCGCCGCCGCGACCGCCGCGCCCCCGTACTGCCGCGCGCTTCCGACCAGCGTCATCGTCGGGACATGCGCCAGATCGGCACCGCGCACCGCCACATCCGGGACCGCCCACAGGCTGACGCCGAGGTAGCCGACCACCAGGCTGGCCGCGGCCAGCAGCGCCGCCAACACGCGCAGCGCCCACCCGCGCACCGCCAGCGTCGCGACGGCGGCCGCCAGCATCAGCAGCGCCAGCGGCAGCAGCGCCGTCGACCACGCCGCGCCGGTCAGGGTCACCGCCCTGGGCGGACCCAGGCCGTCGAACGCGCGGATCACCACCCAGGGCAGCCGCGAGGCCGCCCACAGCGCGCCGGCGGCGACCACCAGCAGCACCTGCGCGATCCGGATCGCCGGCCGGGCCCGCCGGTCACCGGTCATGTCGCATCGGGGGCGGTCAGCGTCTCGGCGGCGGCGATCGCATTCAGCACCGCGCGCGCCTTGTTGGACGCCTCGGTGTACTCGTACGGCCCGTTGGAGTCGGCCACCACCCCGCCGCCGGCCTGCACGTAGGCGGTGCCGTCGCGCATCAGCGCGGTGCGGATGGCGATCGCGAAGTCGGCGTTGCCGGCGAAGTCGAGATAGCCGACCACTCCGCCGTACAGGCCGCGGCGCGTCTGCTCCACCTCCTCGATGAGCTCCATGGCCCGCACCTTCGGCGCCCCGGACAACGTCCCCGCCGGGAAGCAGGCCGTCACCGCGTCCAGGGCGCTCCGGTGCTCGTCGAGCATCCCGGTCACCGTCGACACCAGGTGCATCACATGGCTGTAGCGCTCGATGTGGCTGTAATCCTCGACGCGCACGGTGCCCGGGGTGCAGACCCGGCCGAGGTCGTTGCGGCCCAGATCGACCAGCATCAGGTGCTCGGCGCGTTCCTTGTCGTCGGCCAGCAGCTCGGATTCCAGCAGCTGGTCCTCTTCCTCGTTGTTGCCCCGCCACCGCGTTCCGGCGATCGGATGCGTCGTCGCCCAGCCGTCCGCGACGGTGACCAACGCTTCGGGGCTGGATCCGACGATCGAGAAGTCCGTGGCGCCTTCGCCGTTCGGGACGTGCAGCAGGTACATGTAGGGACTCGGGTTGGTGGCCCGCAGCATTCGGTAGACGTCGATGGGATCGACGCCGGTGTCCAGCTCGAAGCGCTGGGAGGGCACCACCTGGAAGGCCTCACCGGCGGCGATCTGCTCGACGAGGTAGTCGACGATCTTGCCGTATTCCTCGGCGGTGCGCTGCGCGCGGTACCGCGGCTCGGGCCTGCCGAACGTGGCGACCGTCGAGGGCAGCGCCTGGCCCAGCGCCCTGGTCATCACGTCGAGCCGGCCCACCGCGTCGTCGTAGGCCTCGTCGACGCGCTCGTCGGTGCCGTTCCAGTTGACCGCGTTGGCGATCAGCGTGATGGTGCCCTCGTGGTGGTCCACCGCGGCCACATCGGTGGCCAGCAGCAGCAGCATGTCGGGCAGGTGCAGATCGTCGGCGGCCAACTCGGGCAGCCGTTCCAGGCGCCGCACCAGGTCGTAGGCGAAGAAGCCGACCATGCCGCCCGAGAGCGGCGGCAGCCCGGGCAGCGCGGCGGTGGCCAGCAACTCGAGCGTGGCGCGCAGCGCCCGCAGCGGGTCGCCGCCGGTGGGCGCGTCGTGCGGCGCGGCGCCCAGCCATACCGCCTGGCCGTCGCGCACGGTCAGCGCCGACGGCGCCCCCGCGCCGATGAACGACCACCGCGACCACGAGCGACCGTTCTCGGCGGATTCCAGCAGGAACGTGCCCGGGCGGTCGGCGGCGAGTTTGCGGTAGGCCGACAGCGGCGTCTCGCTGTCGGCCAGCACCTTGCGGGTCACCGGGACGACGCGGTGTTCCGCCGCCAGCCGGCGGAAGTCCTCGCGTGAGGTGGTGGCGGCGAAATGGTGGTGCACCGAACCATCCTCGCAGATGCGTGGCCACGGTCCGCGCGCGTAGCGGCGGGGCGATTTCGGCTCCGATTTTCCGCCGCGGCGTTGCGCGCGCGGGCGGTAGCGTGACGGTCATGAAACCTGGTGACACCGTGGCCGACTTCGAACTTCCCGACCAGACGGGAACGCCGCGCAAACTCAGCGCCCTGCTCGCCGACGGACCGGTGGTGTTGTTCTTCTACCCCGCCGCGATGACGCCCGGGTGCACCAAGGAGGCCTGCCATTTCCGTGACCTGGCCGCCGAGTTCGCCGCGGTCGGGGCCGGCCGCGTCGGCATCAGCGCCGACCCCGTCCACAAACAGGCCAAGTTCGCCGACCTGCAGAAGTTCGACTACCCGCTGCTGTCCGACACCGAAGGCACGGTGGCCGCACAGTTCGGCGTCAAGCGCGGTCTGCTCGGCAGGTTGCTGCCGGTCAAGCGCACCACCTTCGTCATCGACACCGATCGCTCGGTGCTCGACGTGATCGCCAGCGAGTTCAGTATGGACGCGCACGCCGACAAGGCGCTGCAGACGCTGCGGGCGCGGTCACCGAAGTAGCACCCCTCACCCCTGGGGCGCGAGCAGACGCAGAATCGCACAAAATCGCCGGGCGGAGTGCGATTCTGCGTCTGCTCGCCGCGGAAACTCAGGGGACGACCGACAGGAACACGTAGGCGGCCAGCAGCACCAGGTGCACCTCGCCCTGCAGCCGGGTGGCCCGCCCTGGCACCACGGTGAGCACGCTGATCACCACGGTCAGCGCGAACAGCACCAACTGGGTGGCGCCCAGGCCCAGCAGCAGCGGCCCCCCGAACCAGATCGAGGCCAGCGCGATGGCCGGGATCGTGAGCCCGATGCTGGCCAGCGCCGAGCCGTAGGCCAGGTTCAGGCTGGTCTGGATGCGGCCCTGCCGCGCCGCCCGCGCCGCCGCGAGCGTCTCGGGGAGCAGCACCAGGGCGGCGATCACCACCCCGACGAACGACTGCGGAAAACCGGCCGCCGAAACGAGGTGCTCGATCGTCGGCGACTCCTCCTCGGCCAGCCCCACCACCGCGACCAGCGCCACCAGCAACAAGCCCACGCTGCGCAGCGTGGCCGCGGTGCTCGGCGGCTCAGCGTGGCTCTCGTCCTCGAAAAAGCTCTTCTGGCCCTTCTGCGTGACCGGCAGGAAGAAGTCCCGGTGCCGCACGTTCTGCGTGAAGACGAAGAGCAGGTAGAGCCCCAGCGAGGCGACCGCGGCGAATGCCAGCTGGGCGGGGGAGAATTCCTGTCCGCCCTGGGTGGTGGTGAACGTGGGCAGCGCCAGGCTCAGCGTCGCCAGCGTGGTGAGCGTGGCCAGCGCCGCGCCGGTGCCCTCGGCGTGGAACACGGTCACGCCGTAGCGGTGCGAACCGAGCAGCAGCGACAGTCCCACGATCCCGTTCGTGGTGATCATCAACGCGGCGAACACGGTGTCGCGGGCCAACGTCGATGCCTCGTGCCCGCCGGAGGCCATGAGCGCGACGATCAGCGCCAGCTCGATCGTCGTCACCGCCGTGGCCAGCACCAGCGACCCGAACGGCTCACCGACCCGGTGGGCGACCACCTCCGCGTGGTTGACGGCGGCCAGCACGGCGCCGATCAGGAACACCGCCACGAGCAGGGCCGGCACGGGCCCGAGCTCCTCGCCCCAGCTCAGCGCGAGCGCGACGACGGAGAACACCGGTACCGCGACCGTCCACGACACGCGTTTCGACATCGCCCGTCATTGTCATCGAAGTTGCCCCGGTTCGCGCGGGACGGCGCGGGGTCATCCCCGCCTACACCGGTCGCAGGACCGCGACGAGGAAGTCGGAGTCGTCGGTCAAGGGCCGCAGATCCCAGGTGGACAGCAACAGGTCGGGCGCGAGGCCGGCGGCCGCCGCGTCCTCGAGGAACCGGCCGAACGCGTAGTCGCGCCCGGCGCCGAAGCCGATCACGGCGCGGCCGTCGCGCCCGAGGTGGGCGCGCACCCGGCTCAGCACCCGGCCGCGGGTACTGGGGGCAAGGAACGCCATGACGTTGCCGGCCAGCACGATGACGTCGAACGGCTCGGCGATGCCGCGCGCGGGCAGGTCGAGTTCGGCGAGGTCGCCGACCAGATACCGGGGTCCGGGATGATCCTGCTCGGCCGCCGCGATCAGCACCGGGTCGACGTCGACGCCGACGACGTGGTGGCCGGCGGCGGCCAGGTACCCGGCCAGGCGGCCGGGTCCGCAGCCGGCGTCCAGGATGCGGGCGCCGCGGGGCACCATCGCGTCGACGAACCGGGCCTCGCCGGCCAGGTCCTCCCCGGCGCGGGCCAGGGACCGGAAACGCTCCACGTACCAGTGCGAATGCCCGGGGTTGGCCGCGACCTTCCGCATCCAGATGCTCTGCTCGCCCATGCGGCCATTGTCGCAACACGGTCGGGGTCCGCGAATGCCGATCACGCGGTCACCGCCTCAGTAGCATGCTCACATGCCGAACAGCGACGGCCTTGCCGAAGGTGACGTGTTCGCCGGATACACCATCCTTCGGCGTCTGGGCGCCGGCGGGATGGGCCAGGTGTATCTGGCGCAGCACCCCCGGTTGCCCCGCCGCGACGCCCTGAAGATCCTGCCCGGCGACCTGACCGGCAACCTCGAGTTCCGCCAGCGCTTCAACCGGGAGGCCGACCTGGCCGCCGGTCTCTACCACGAGCACATCGTCGGCATCCACGACCGCGGCGAATACGAAGGGCAGCTGTGGATCTCGATGGACTACGTCGAGGGCACCGACGCCGCTCAGCTGCTGCGCAGCAACTATCCGTCCGGGATGCCCAAAGCCGATGTCGTCGAGATCGTCGCGGCGGTCGCCGACGCGCTCGATTACGCCCACTCCCGCGGGCTGCTGCATCGTGACGTCAAACCCGCCAACATCCTGCTCGGGCATAGCGGCCCGCGACGGCGCATCCTGCTCGGCGATTTCGGCATCGCGCGGGAACTGGGCGAGATCAGCGGGCTGACCGCGACGAACATGCTGGTGGGCACGACCGCCTACTGCGCGCCCGAGCAGCTGCGCGGCGCCGACGTCGACCCGCGCGCCGACCAGTATGCGCTCGGTTGCACCGCGTTCAACCTGCTCACCGGGTCCGCGCCGTTCGCGCACTCCAACCCGGCGGTGGTCATCGGCCATCACCTGTCGACGCCGCCGCCGCGCGTCGGCGATCGGCGCCCGGACGCAGCGGACCTCGACGCGGTCATCGCCACGGCGATGGCCAAGAGCCCCGACGAGCGCTTCGCCACGTGCACGGACTTCGCGACGGCACTGGCCGGCCAACCGGCCACCGCGCCGGCACCCGTGACACGGCGCGCCGACGCCGGCGCCGCGCCGACGGAGGTGATCGCGCGCCCGGCAGGGGCGGCGCCGAAAGCCCGCGGTCGCCGCCCGGGTCCGGTCACGGTGGTCGCGGCGCTCGTCGCCGTCGCGCTGGTGGGAGTGGCCGCGGTGGTCGGCATGCACCTGCTGGGCGGAAAGTCCCGCCAACCGGCGAGCAGCGCGCCCTCCCCCTCGGCGGCGGCGCCGCCGGGCGGCCCGGCGGCGGCGGCGCCGGGCGGCGCCGCCGCGGTACCCCCGTCGCCGCCGGCGATCACGCTGTCCACCCAGATCACCGATCAGTCCGGCGTGCTGGGGCCCGTCGAGCACGCGGCCGTCGACAGGGCGCTCACCAAGCTCTACAACGGCCGCGGCACCCGCCTGTGGGTGGTCTACGTCAAGAACTTCGGCGGCCTGCGGTCGTTCAGGTGGGCCGAGAACGCGGTGCGCGCCAACGGGTTGGGCGACAGCGACGCCCTGCTGGCCATCGCCACCGACGAGCCGTCCTATTCGCTGCGGGTGCCGGGTGCGCTGGTCAACGGGACGGCCATCGACGTCGAGAAGATCCGCCGCGACCGCGTCGGTCCGGCCGTCTACCACCATGAGTGGGCCCGCGCCGCGATCGCCGCGGCCAACGGCCTCGACGCCGTGCCCGGTTAGCCCTCCGGCCCGAGCAGCACGTCGGCGTCGAAACAGCTGTGGTCGCCGGTATGGCACGCGCCGCCCACCTGGTCGACCGTCAGCAGCACGGCGTCACCGTCACAGTCCAGCCGCACCGAATGCACATGCTGCGTGTGGCCCGAGGTCGCGCCCTTGACCCACTGCTGCGCGCGGGACCGCGAATAGTACGTGGCCTCGCGGGTTTCCAGGGTGCGCGCCAGCGCCGCGTCGTCCATCCAGGCGACCATCAGCACGTCGCCGCTGCCCCGCTGCTGCACGACGGCGGTGAACAGGCCCTCGGCGTTGCGTTTCAGGCGTGCGGCGATCCGCGGGTCCAGCGTCACCGCACGACCACCCCCGCGGCCGCCATCGCCGCCTTCACCTGCCCGATCGTGAGCTCGCGGAAGTGAAAGACGCTGGCCGCCAACACCGCATCCGCGCCGGCCGCGACCGCGGGCGCGAAGTGCTCGACCGCGCCGGCCCCGCCACTGGCGATCACCGGCACGGTGACCGCGGAACGGACCGCGCGCAGCATCGCCAGGTCGAACCCGGCCTTGGTGCCGTCGGCGTCCATCGAGTTCAGCAGGATTTCCCCCACCCCCAGATCGGCCCCGCGCGAAGCCCACTCGACGGCGTCGATACCGGTGCCGCGCCGGCCCCCGTGGGTGGTGACCTCCCAGCCCGAGGGGGTGGGCGCCGACCCCGGCGGCACCGTGCGGGCGTCGACCGACAGCACGATGCACTGCGAGCCGAACCGCCTTGCCATTTCCTCGAGCAGGTCGGGCCGGGCGATCGCGGCGGTGTTGACCGAGACCTTGTCGGCGCCCGCACGCAGCAGCGTGTCGACGTCGTCGACCGTGCGCACCCCGCCGCCGACGGTCAGCGGAATGAACACCTGATCGGCGGTGCGGCGCACCACGTCGAGCATCGTCGCCCTGCCCGACGACGACGCGGTCACGTCCAGGAAGGTCAGCTCGTCGGCGCCTTCGGCGTCGTAGGCGGCCGCCAGCCCCACGGGATCGCCGGCGTCGCGCAGGTTCTCGAAGTTGACGCCCTTGACGACCCGCCCCGCGTCGACATCCAGGCACGGGATGACCCGTACGGCAAGACCGTTGGCGGGAGTGTCCGGACCCATCTCAGTAGTCCTCGGGTGCGCCGGTGGCGCGCAGAAGTTCGAGGATCTCGCCGTGCACCCCGGGCGCCGCGGCCAGCACCGACCGCGCCGCGGGCGTCCACGCCTCACCGGCAAGGTTCGTGACGATGCCTCCGGCGGCCCGCACCAGCGCCACCCCGGCGGCATGGTCCCAGATGTGGTCCCCGAAACTGATTGCCCCACCCAGGATCCCGTCGGCGACGTAGACGAGGTCGATGCCGGTGGAGCCGTGCATGCGCAGCCGCGACGACACCCTGCTGAGGTTTTCCAGCACGGCCATCCGATAGCGTCCGGGAAAGCGACCCCGCGCGTCGGCACTGAACGTGCCGACCCCGACCAGGCTGTCGGCCAGTTTGGTGTCGCCCAGCGACGGTTGCGGCACACCGTTTTTCAGCAACCGACCCCCGGCGACGGCGGTGTAGTGCTCGTCGACGAACGGCAGCCAGGTCAGGCCCGCCACCGGGTCCCCGTCGTGCAGCAGGGCCAGCAGGATCGCGGCCATCGGCGACCCGGCGGCGTAGTTGAAGGTGCCGTCGATCGGGTCCAGCACCCACACCCACGGCGCGCCGACGTCGGTGCCGCCGAACTCCTCGCCGTGCACGCCGATCCCGGTGGCCTCGACCAACGCGGCGACCACCTGCCGCTCGATCGCCAGGTCGATCTCGGTGGCGAAGTCGTTGCCCTGCTTGGCAACCGCCGAAACGGCCCGGCGGCCCTCCAGGAACCGCGGCACGGCGGCGTCGAGGATCGCCGAGGCCTGGGCGACCAGCGCGGTGAGATTCATCGCGGGCCCTACCCGCGCGCCGCGGCCAGCGCCTGCGGCAGCGTGAACCGCCCGGCGTAGAGCGCCTTGCCCACGATGGCGCCCTCGACGCCGCGGCCGACAAGGGTGGCGATCGCCCGCAGGTCGTCCAGGCTGGACACCCCGCCGGAGGCGATCACCGGGGCGTCGGTGCGTTCGGCGACGCCGGCCAGCAGGTCCAGGTTGGGCCCGCCCAGCGTGCCGTCCTTGGTTACGTCGGTGACGACGTAGCGCGAACATCCTTCGCCATCAAGGCGTTCCAGCACCTCCCACAGGTCGCCGCCATCGGTTTCCCAGCCGCGCCCCCGCAGCCGGTGTGCTCCGTCGTCGATCTGGACGTCCAGCCCGACGGCCACCCTGTCGCCGTGCTCGGCGATGGCGCGGGCGCACCACTGCGGGTTCTCCAGCGCCGCCGTGCCCAGGTTCACCCGGGCGCAGCCGGTGGCCAGCGCCGCGGCCAGGGAGTCGTCGTCGCGGATGCCGCCCGACAGCTCCACCCGCACGTCGAGCTTGCCCACCACCTCGGCGAGCAGGTCGCGGTTGGAGCCGCGACCGAACGCGGCGTCCAGGTCCACCAGGTGGATCCATTCGGCGCCGTCGCGCTGCCAGTTCAGTGCGGCGTCCAGCGCCGTGCCGTACTCGGTTTCACTGCCCGCCTTGCCCTGCACCAGGCGGACGGCACGCCCGTCGACCACGTCGACGGCGGGTAACAGAATCAGCGACATCTCCCTACAACGCCTCCACCCAATTGCTCAGCACCGCCGCACCGGCGTCCCCGCTCTTCTCGGGGTGAAACTGGGTGGCGGACAGCGCACCGTCCTCGACCGCGGCCAGGAAAGGCACCCGATGGGTGGCCCAGGTCAGCATCGCCTCCGGGGCCCCCTCCCAGCGCTGCGCGGCGTAGGAGTGCACGAAATAGAACCGGGCGTCGGCGTCCAGCCCCTTGAACAGCACACTGCCCGGCGCGGCGTCCACCACGTTCCACCCCATGTGCGGGATCACCGGGGCGCGCAGCCGGGTCACCTCCCCGGGCCACTGCCCGCACCCCTGGGTCTGCACCCCGAACTCGATGCCGCGGGCGAACAGGATCTGCATGCCCACGCACACCCCCAGCACCGGACGGCCGCCCGCGACCCGGTCGGCGATGATGCGCCGGCCGCCGATCCGGCCCAGGCCGTTCATGCACGCCTCGAAGGCGCCGACGCCGGGCACCACCAGCCCGTCGGCGGCCGCGGCGGCCCCCGCGTCGGAGGTCACCTCGACTGACGCGCCGACCCGCTGCAGCGCGCGCTGCGCCGACCGCAGGTTGCCCGAGCCGTAGTCGAGGACCACAACGGACTTCGTCCGAGAAGTTGACGTCACAGAACACCTTTGGTGGACGGCACACCCGACACCCGGGGATCGGGCTCGACGGCCGCACGCAACGCGCGGGCCACGGCCTTGTACTGCGCCTCGGTGATGTGGTGCGGATCGCGCCCGTAGAGAACGCGGACGTGCAGCGCGATGTGCGCGTTGGCGGCCAGCGACTCGAACACGTGCCGGTTGGCGACGGTGTGGTAGGGCACCGAACTGCCTCCAATGGTGGTGCGCAACAAGTGATCCGGCTCCCCGGTGTGCACGCAGTAGGGCCGCCCGGACACGTCGACCGCGGCGTGAGCCAGCGTCTCGTCCATCGGGATGAACGCGTCCCCGAAGCGGCGGATGCCCAACTTGTCGCCGAGCGCCTCCCGCAGCGCCTGACCCAGCGCGATCGCGGTGTCCTCGATGGTGTGATGCCCTTCGATCTCGACGTCGCCCCGGGTGTGCACGGTCAGGTCGAAGCTGGCGTGGCTGCCCAGCGCCGTCAGCATGTGGTCGTAGAACGGGACACCGGTGTCGACGTGGACCACACCGGTGCCGTCGAGGTCGAGTTCGACGACGACGTCGGATTCGCGGGTGCGACGCTCGATGCGCGCGCGGCGGGTGTTCCCGGCGGTCGTGTTGCCGGTTTCGGTGGCGGTCACGGTGCTCCTACGGGGGTGACGGGCGCCAGTTCGGCGGCGGCGAGGTCGGCACTGGCCCGCAGGAACGCGTCGTTCTCCGCGGCCAGGCCGGTGGTGGCGCGCAGATAGCCGGCGATGCCGACGTCGCGGATCAGCACGCCGGCGTCCAGGTAGCGCTGCCAGGCGGCCGGGGCGTCGGCGAACTCGCCGAACAGCACGAAGTTCGCGTCACTCGGGATGACCCGGAAACCCATGTCGCGCAATGATTTCGTCACTCGCTCACGCTCGGCGACCAGGGCGGCGACGCTACCCAGGGTGTCGCCGGCGTGCCGCAGCGCGGCCCGCGCCGCGGCCTGGGTGACCGAGGACAGGTGATACGGCAGCCGCACCAGCAGCAGCGCGTCGATCACCGCCGGCGTGGCGACCAGGTAGCCGAGCCTGCCACCGGCGAAGGCGAACGCCTTGCTCATGGTGCGGGTGACGACCAGCCGCGTCGGGTACTGCCCGACCAGCGACACCGCGCTGGGCTGCGCGGAGAATTCGCCGTAGGCCTCGTCGACGATCAGGATGCCCGGCACCGCGTCGAGCAGCCGCCGCAGGTCCGGCAGCGAGATGCTCTGCCCGGACGGGTTGTTGGGGCTGGCGACGAACACCACGTCCGGCTTGTTCTCGGCGATGGCGGCGACCGCCTTGTCCACGTCGAGGCTGAAGTCGTCGGCGCGGGGCGCCTCGATCCATGCGGTCCGGGTGGCGTCGGCGATGATCGGATGCATCGAGTAGGACGGGACGAACCCGATCGCGGTGCGCCCCGGCCCGCCGAAGGCCTGCAGCAGCTGCTGCAGAATCTCGTTGGAACCGTTTGCGGCCCAAACATTTTCGACGCCTACCCGGGTTCCGGTCTGGGCGGTGAGGTAGCCCGCCAGGTCGCGGCGCAGCGCCACCGCGTCGCGGTCGGGGTAGCGGTGCAGTTCCGCGGCCGCCGCCCGCACCGAGCGCGTGACGTCCTCGACGAGGGCCGTGCTGGGCGGGTGCGGGTTCTCGTTGGTGTTGAGCCGCACCGGCACCTGTAATTGCGGCGCGCCGTAGGGCGACTTGCCCCGCAGGTCCGCGCGCAGCGGCAGGTCCGCGAGGGTGGGTTGGCGCGCCGTCATCGCTCGAACCTCCGCCGCACCGCCACGCCGTGCGCGGGCAGGTCCTCGGACTTGGCCAGCGTGACCACGTGCCCGGACACGTCCTTGAGGGCCGCCTCGGTGTAGTCGACGACATGGATGCCGCGCAGGAAGGTCTGCACGGACAGGCCGCTGGAATGGCGGGCGCTGCCCGCCGTCGGGAGCACGTGGTTGGATCCCGCGCAGTAGTCGCCGAGGCTCACCGGCGCGTACGGGCCCACGAAAATGGCTCCGGCCGAACGGATTCGGCGGGCGACCCGCGCCGCGTCGACGGTCTGGATCTCCAGGTGCTCGGCGGCGTAGGCGTTGACGACGTCGACCCCGGCATCCAGGTCGTCGACCAGGATGATCGCCGACTGGGGTCCGGCCAGGGCGGTGGTCACGCGTTGTCGGTGCACCGTGGTCGACAGCTGGTCGGCCAGTTCGGCGTCGGTGGCATCGGCCAGGTCGACGCTGGGGGTCACCAGCACGCTGGCGGCCATCTCGTCGTGTTCGGCCTGGCTGATCAGGTCGGCGGCCACGTGCGCCGGGTCGGCGGTGTGGTCGGCGAGGATGGCGATCTCGGTCGGCCCGGCTTCGGCGTCGATGCCCACCCGGGAGCGGCAGAGCCGCTTGGCGGCGGTGACGTAGATGTTGCCGGGCCCGGTGATCATGTCCACCGGCGCCAGCTCGGACCCATCGGTGTCGGTGCCGCCGTAGGCCAGCAGCGCCACCGCCTGCGCACCGCCCACGGCCCACACCTCGTCGACCCCGAGCAGCGCGGCCGCGGCCAGGATCGTCGGGTGCGGCAGGCCGGCGAACCCGGACTGTGAGCGGGCCTGCGGCGGGCTGGCCACCACCAGCGAGGGGACGCCGGCGGCCTGCGCGGGTACCACGTTCATCACCACGCTCGACGGGTACACCGCGTTGCCGCCGGGCACATACAACCCGACCCGCTCGACGGGGACCCACCGCTCGGTGACCGTCGCGCCCGGACCCAGCGTGGTGGTCACGTCGGGGCGACGCTGGTCGGCGTGCACGGCGCGGGTGCGCTCGATCATCACCTGCAGCGCGTCGCGCACCTCGGGGTCCAGTCCGGACAACGCCGCCTCGAGCACGGCGCCGGGCACCCGCACGGCCCGGGGCCGCACGCGGTCGAACGACGCCCCGTATTCCAGCGCCGCCTGCGCGCCCCGCTCGGCGACGGCCTGCACGATCGGTCGCACCGTGGGAAGGACACTCTCCACGTCGGCGCCGCCGCGCGGCAACGCCCCCCGCAGCCGGGCAGCCGTCAATTCCGTGCCCCGCAGGTCGATGCGGGCGATCACGGGTGCGGGCGTGGCAGTCACGGTGTCCATTGTCCCAGAGCAACTCAAGTCGTTATCCGGCCGGTACAGTGCCGGTGAACACCCGCTCGGGAAAGGGAGCCGTCATGTCCGCAAAGGATCATCCCAACAACGCGCCGGGCGTCCCGATGGTGTTCCCGCCGTGGTTCGAGCGCTTCCAGATCAAATACTTCAACCCGGCGCTTAAGCCGATCGCGCGGTTTCTGCCCGCAACGGCGACCATCAAGCATCGCGGGCGCACGTCCGGCAGGCCCTACGAGACCATCATCACGCCCTATCGCAAGGGAAACGTGCTGGCGATCGCGCTGGGCCACGGCAAGACCAACTGGGTCAAGAACGTGCTGGCGGCCGGCGAGGCCGACGTGCAGTTGCGCCGCAACCGCGTGGTGCACATCACCAACCCGCGGATTCTGCCGGCCGGCTCAGCGGGCCCCGACGCGGACAACCTGCCGAGGATGGCGCGCCTGCAGTTGCGCCGCATCGGGGTGTTCGTCGGCGACATCGTCGCCTGAAGCCGGCGCGTTCCGCGCGTCGAGACATCAACCAGCGCGATGCGCGCCGGCGTGTCGGGTGCGTGATTTATGTGTCGCGGCGGGGCGCACCGGCGCCCGCCTACATGTCCAGGCCGATGTCGAGCACCCGCACCGAATGGGTCAGCGCTCCGACCGCCAGGTAGTCCACCCCGGTCGCGGCATAGGTCGCCGCCGTGTCGAGGCTGAGCCCGCCGGACGATTCCAGCAACACGGCGGGTGCGCGCGAGTCCCGGCGCTGCACGGCGATCTGCGTCTGCCAGACCGGGAAGTTGTCCAGCAGGACCAGCTCGGGCTTTTCGGCCAGCACCGCGTCCAGCTGCGCGAGGGAGTCGACCTCGACCTCGCAGGGCAGGCCCGGGGCCGCTGCGCGCACCGCGCGCAGCGCCTCGACCACCGATCCGGCGGCCACCACGTGGTTGTCCTTGATCAGGGCCGCGTCGCCGAGCCCGAGCCGGTGGTTGACGCCCCCGCCGACCCGTACCGCATACTTCTGCAGCAGCCGCAGCCCGGGCAGGGTTTTGCGGGTGTCGCGGATCTGGGCCCTGGTGCCCTCGACCGCCGCCACCCAGGCCGCGGTCGCGGTGGCGATCCCCGACAGGTGACAGATCAGGTTCAGCATGGTCCGCTCGGCGGTCAGCAACCCCCGGGTGGGCGCCCGCACGGTCAGCAGGGCCTCCCCCGGCTGCAACGGGGTGCCGTCCTCGAGGCGGTGCGCCACCTCGTAGCCGCCGGCACCGAGCACCTCGTCGAGAACCAGCACCGCGACGTCCACCCCGGCGACCACGCCGGGTTCCCGGGGCACCATCGACGCCGTGGCCACCGCGTCGCCGGGAACCGTCGCCAGCGTGGTCGCGTCGGGCCCGTAGCACAGATCCTCGTCGAGGCCCCGCCGGATGGTGTCGCGGGCGGCGGCCCGCTCGGAGTCCGACAGCATCGTCAACCCACCGCTGCCAGCGTCTCGACCAGCACCGACGTGCGGTCCTGGGCCAGCCGCAGCACGCTGTTGCGGGCCTGTTCGGGCGCGGTGTCGGGGTGTTCGGCGCGATGGTGACAGCCCCGGCTCTCGGTGCGGGCCAGGGCCGCGGCGGTCACCGCACGCGCCGTCATCGCCAGCGCGACGTCCTCGAAATCGCGGCGTCCCGCGACGTGACGCACCGGCGCGCCCGACAAGGCCGCGGACAACCGCCGCAGCCCGGCAGCATCGCGCACGACCGCGGCGTCGCGGCTCATCGCGCGCTGCAGGTCGTCGCGCCGCGGTGCGGTGCACGCCAGGGGCTCGGGCGCCTCGGCGTGCACCCGCCCGGCCGCCGCGGCGTGTGCCGCCGCGGCCGTGCCGGCGCGGCCGCCGACCACCAGCCCCTCCAGCAGGCTGTTGGACGCCAACCGGTTCGCGCCGTGCATCCCGGTGCGGGCCACCTCGCCCGCCGCGAACAGCCCCGGCAGCTCGGTGCGGCCGTACACGTCGGTGACGATCCCGCCGCAGCTGTAGTGCGCCCCCGGGACGACCGGCATGGGTTGCCGGACGGGGTCGATGCCCGCGGCCCGGCACGCGGCGGTGACGGTCGGGAAGCGGGCCTCGAAGCCGTCGATGCCGCGGGCGTCGAGCAGGACATACGCGTCGCCGGTGGCCTTCATCCGGGCGTCGATGGCGGCCGCGACGACGTCGCGCGGCGCCAGGTCCGCCATCGGGTGAACGCCGTCCATGATCGAATTGCCTTGCCTGTCAAGCAGTATCGCGCCCTCGCCGCGGATGGCCTCGGTGATCAGGGGCCGCCGTCCGCCGGCGGCGGCGAACAGCATCGTCGGGTGGAACTGGATGAACTCGACGTCGCCGACCGCGACGCCGGCCCACAGGGCCAACGCGATCCCGTCGCCGGTGGACCCGCCCGGGTTGGTGGTGGCGCCGTAGAGATGCCCGAGGCCGCCGGAGGCCAGGATCACCGACGGCGCGCTGATGATCCCGTGGCCGTCCGGATTGCCCACCAACACCCCGGTGACCGCCCCGCCGTCGTGCAGCACCCGCAGGGCCACGTGGCCGGTGCGGATGTCCAGCGCGGCCGCGGCGTCGTCGAGCGCGCGCTGCACCTCGGCCCCGGTGGCGTCGCCGCCGGCGTGCACGATCCGGCGCCGGGAGTGCCCGCCCTCGCGCGTCAGCGCCCACCGGCCGGGGACGGCCTCGTCGAATCGCGCCCCGTCACCGACCAATTCGGTCACCGCGCGGTAGCCGTCGGCCACGATCGAGGTGACCGCGTCGGGGTCGCACAGGCCGGCGCCCGCGGCCAGGGTGTCGGCGACGTGGGCGTCGACAGAGTCGTCATTGTCGGGCAGCACCACCGCGATGCCGCCCTGGGCGTAGTGCGTGGCGGTCACGGCGTGTGTCTGGTCGGCCTTGGACAGCACCACGACGTCACGGCCGGCGCGCCGGGCGGCCAGTGCTGCGGTCAATCCGCCGACGCCGGTGCCGATGACGACCACGTCGGCGGCCGCCGTCCACGCCGCGGCGGCCGTCATTCCCCACCGCCCGGCTGACCGATCTCGATCATCCGCTGCACGCTGCGCCGGCCCGCGGCGGCGATGTCGGGTTCGACGTGCACCTCGTCGGCTCCCTCGACCAGGCAGCGCAGCAGGGCCGCGGGGGTGATCATCTTCATGTACCTGCACGACGCGCGGTCGTTGACGGCCTGGAAGTCCACCTCCGGTGCGGCCCGGCGCAGTTGGTAGAGCATGCCGACCTCGGTGGCGACCAGCACCTTGCGGGCCTGCGTGGCGTGGGCGGCGTCGAGCATGCCGCCGGTGGACAGGATCTTGACCCGGTCCGGCGGGAAGGCGCCCTCGCCGGCGAGGTACAACGCCGACGTCGCACAACCGCACTCGGGATGCACGTACAGCTCGGCGTCGGGGTTCGCGCGGGCCCGGTCGGTGAGTTCGTCGCCGTTGATGCCGGCGTGCACGTGGCATTCACCGGCCCACACGTGCAGGTTGGTGCGCCCGGTGACGCGGCGGACGTGCGCGCCCAGGAACTGGTCCGGGCAGAACAGCACCTCGCGGTCGGGGTCGATCGATGCGACGACGTCGACCGCGTTGGACGACGTGCAGCAGATGTCGGTGAGCGCCTTGACCGCCGCGCTGGTGTTGACGTAGGAGACGACGACGGCGCCGGGGTGTTCGTCCTTCCACGCGTGCAGGTCGTCGGGGGTGATCGAGTCCGCCAGCGAGCACCCGGCCCGCTGGTCGGGGATGAGCACGGTCTTGTCCGGGCTGAGGAGCTTGGCGGTCTCGGCCATGAAGTGCACGCCGCAGAACACGATGGTGTCTTCGGGCGCGTCGGCGGCGATCCGCGACAGCGCCAGCGAGTCCCCCACGTGGTCGGCGACATCCTGGATGGCGGGCAGCTGGTAGTTGTGCGCGAGGACGGTGGCGTTGCGCGCCGTGGCCAGTCGGCGGATCTCGGCGGCCCACTGCGCGTCGGCGTCCACGCCGCCGTAGCCGGTGGGCGAATCCGCGATGTCGGTGATTTTGCTTGCGATGTTTTCCGCGAACGTGTCCATGCCTTTCAGCACCGTCACGGCGGCTCCTTTCGGCCCCGAGGTTTTCGACTTAGAATCGAAAACATGACCAATGGTAACACCGCGCACGAAGTGCTCGCCGTCGTGTTCCAGGTTCGCCACGTGACCGAGCAGGTCAAGGCGGGAGCCCGAAAAGAGAAACCGCAGCTTAACGTGCTGTTATGGCAGCGCGCCAAGGATCCGCAGGAGGGCGCGTGGTCGCTGCCGGGCGGGCGGCTGCGCAACGACGAGGACATGACGACCTCGGTCCGGCGCCAACTGGCCGAGAAGGTCGACCTGCGCAAGCTGGCACATCTCGAGCAGCTGGCGGTCTTCTCCGACCCCCACCGGGTGCCCGGCAACACCCGAAGGATCGCATCCACGTTCCTGGGCCTGGTGCCCTCCCCCGCCACCCCCGAGCTGCCCCTGGACACCCGCTGGCATCCGGTGAGTTCGCTGCCGCCGATGGCCTTCGATCACGGCCCGATGGTGACCCACGCCCGCACCCGGCTGGTGGCCAAGATGTCCTACACGAACATCGGGTTTGCCTTGGCGCCCAAGGAGTTCGCGCTGTCGACGCTGCGCGACATCTACGGCGCGACACTGGGCCACCCGGTCGACGCGACGAACCTGCAGCGGGTCCTGGTGCGGCGCGGGGTCATCACCCAGACCGGTACCATCGCGCAGTCGGGGCGCAGCGGCGGGCGCCCGGCGGCGCTGTACCACTTCGTCGACTCCCAGCTCCGGGTCACCGACGAGTTCGCCGCGTTCCGCCCCCCCGGCCAGCCGTGAAGGTTTGACCCCCGCCCCGCGGGGCTATGCGAGGTGGCAGCCGGTGAGGAGCCGGCAGATGTGCCCTGACAGCGCCGCCGGCGAGCGGCCCGACCCCACGCGAACCGGCTCATACCACGGCGGTTACGTTGTGGTTACCACCCGTTCATACGCGACCTCAGACGCGACCTCATAGACGAAAATGCCGGTTGACCAAGAAGGGATCCCCGATGGTTGAGTTCGGCAATCTGGCGGGTGCGCGTGGCGCGGAGTGGATCGGCCGGCCACCTCACGAGGAACTGCAGCGCAACGTGCGCCCGCTGCTGCCCTCCGACGACCCGTTCCACCAGCCGCCGCTGGGCTACCAGCACGCCGAGCCGGGCACGGTGCTGCGCTCCCGCGACGTCGAGCTGGCGCTGCTGGGCCTGGTGCCGCAGGACGTCAAAGCCGTCCAGCTGCTCTACCGGACGATGAATCTCCACGGCGAGCCGGAGGCGACGGCGACCACGGTGATCGTGCCGGCCGGGCTCGCACCCGGGCAGGCCTGCCCGCTGCTGTCCTACCAGTGCGCGATCGACGCCGTGTCGTCCCGCTGCTTCCCGTCCTATGCGCTGCGGCGCCGGGCGAAGGCCTTCGGGTCCATCGGCCAGTTCGAACTGTTCCTGATCGCCGCCGCCGTCGCCGAGGGGTGGGCGGTTTCGGTGCCCGACCACGAGGGCCTCAAGGGCTTGTGGGGCGCGCCGTACGAACCGGGATACCGCGTGCTGGACGGCATCCGGGCCGCACTGGGTTCGGAACGGCTCGGACTGTCGCGGGCGGCGCCGATCGGGCTGTGGGGCTACTCCGGCGGCGGGCTGGCCAGCGCGTGGGCCGCCGAGATGTGCGCCGATTACGCACCCGAACTCGACATCGTCGGGGCGGTGCTGGGCTCACCCGTCGGCGATCTGGGCAACACCTTCCGCAGGCTCAACGGCCGCTTCCTGTCGGGCCTGCCCGCACTGGTGGTGGCCGCGCTCGTCCACACCTACCCCGACCTGGACCGCATCATCAAGGAGCACGCCAGCGAGGAGGGCCGCGCCCTGCTGGAGTCGCTGGAGAAGATGACGACCGTGGAAGCCGTCGTCGCGATGGCGGGCAAGAACATGGGCGACTACCTCGACGAACCACTCGAGGACATCCTGTCGACCCCCGAGGTCAGCTACGTCTTCGACCAGATCAAGCTGGGTGCCGCGGTGCCGGCGCCGCCGGTGCTGATCGTGCAGGCCGTGCACGACTACCTGATCGACGTCAACGACATCGACATGCTCGCCGACGCGTATTCGGCCGGCGGCGCCCGGGTCACCTACCACCGGGACGCGTTCAACGAGCACATGCTCCTGCACCCGTTGTCGGCCCCGATGACGCTGCGCTGGCTCACCGACCGGTTCAACGGCCGGCCGCTGACCGAGCACCTCATCCGCACGACATGGCCGACGTTGTTCAACCCGATGACCTATGTCGGCATGGCGCGACTGGCCCGGATCGCGGCCAAGGTCGTCTTCGGCAGGAAAATTCACCGCCGCCCGTTATGACACGGCGGCTTCCGTGGAGCCTCCCGCGCCCGCCGGCAGCGCATCCGCGGGCCGGTGGCCCACCGGCGGGGCCCCCAGGTCGTCGCGGGCGGCCGCGGCCGCCATCAGCGCGTAGACCAGCGTGGCGATGGCGGCGGGCCACAACAGCGTCGCCGCCACCTGCAGCCGCCCGTGGGAGAAGTACACCGGCGGCGCCTCGACGACGTAGGCCACCGCCGGGCTGCCCGACAGCGCCACGGCGTCGAAATCCAGCTCGCCGTAGCGCAGCCTGACCAGCACGGCGCCCGCGGCCGACGCCGCGGCCGCGGCGGTCACCATGCCGACACACAGCGCGACGACCATCCCCGGCCCGCGGTGACGTCGCCACTGCCACGCCAGCACCGAAGCGACGACCGCGAACGCGGTCAGCAGGCCCAGCAGCAGGCACGGGTCGTCGAAGAAGTGCTCGGATTCGGTGCCCAGATAGTCGTGGACGCGCTCACCGGCCCGGGTTTTCGCCACCACCGCGTGGATGGGTGCGGCGATCCACGCCCACAGCGCGCCGAGCAGCGCCCCGGTCAGCGTCAGCGCCAGCGCGGCACCGGCGAACGCGCGCGCCGGGCCCGTCACCGCCGGGCCTCCAGGTCCGAGGAGTCCACCTGTCCGTGCCGCGCGCAGTGCGCCCGCCAGCCGTCCGGGCGGACCTGCACCACCATGCGGCGTCCGCACTCGGCGCAGAACCGGGGCGGCTCAAGGCCCAGTTGGGCCGCGGTCGGCACCACGGTCCCCCCTAGCTCGCCGGTGTAGACGTTGTAGACGCCGCCGCTGACCGGTGCGCCCAGATCCTCGACCACAACTGCCGATCCCTACAGGCTGGCGTTCAGGGCCTTGATCGGCATCTGCAGATCGCCGAGCAGTTCCAGATCGGCTTCGGCGGGACGGCCGAGGGTGGTCAGGTAGTTGCCGACGATCACGGCGTTGATGCCGCCCAGCATGCCCTGCTTGGCGCCCAGGTCGCCCAGGGTGATCTCGCGCCCGCCGGCAAAGCGCAGGATGGTGCGCGGCAGGGCCAGCCGGAAGGCGGCCACCGACTTCAGCGCCTCGGCGACCGGCAGCACCTCCAGGTTCCCGAACGGCGTGCCGGGCCGGGGGTTCAGGAAGTTCAGCGGGACCTCGTCGGGACCCAGTTCGGCCAGCTCGGCCGCGAATTCGGCGCGCTGCTCGAGGGTCTCTCCCATGCCGAGGATGCCGCCGCAGCACACCTGGATGCCGGCGTCGCGCACCATCGACAACGTCTGCCACCGCTCCTCCCAGGTGTGGGTGGTGACGACGTTGGTGAAGAACGACCGCGCGGTCTCGAGGTTGTGGTTGTAGCGATGCACCCCCATCGCCGCGAGCTGCTCGACCTGCTCGGCGGTCAGCATCCCCAGCGAGCAGGCGATGTTGATCTCCACCTCGTCGCGGATCGCCTCGATGCCCGCGGCGACCTGGGCCATCAGGCGTTCGTCGGGGCCGCGGACCGCGGCGACGATGCAGAACTCGGTGGCACCCGACTTGGCGGTCTGCTTGGCCGCCTCGACCAGGCTGGGGACGTCGAGCCGGGCGCTGCGCACGGGCGACGCGAACAGGCCCGACTGGGAGCAGAAGTGGCAGTCCTCGGGGCAGCCGCCGGTTTTGAGGCTGATTATGCCCTCGACCTCGACCTCCGGGCCGCACCAGCGCATCCGCACCTCGTGGGCCAGCGCCAGCAGCTCGTCGAGCCGGTCGTCGGGCAGCCGCAGCACCGCGAGCACCTGGTCTTGGCCCAACCCCTCACCGCGCTCCAGCACCTGTCGCCGGGCGACCGCGAGAATGTCGGCCGGATCGTCGGTGTCGTGGCCGTCGGTGCCTGGCCGAGCCGCCGCCTGAGTCACCCGGTACTCCTTTACGCCGTGAACAGTTCGCGTTCACGTTAGGTTAGCGGCCCGCACCGACCAAACGGCGGTCAGCCGATCGGGTGTTCGGCGCGCTCGGCGCCGTCCCAGCGGCGCAGGCCCGCAAAGCTGCCGTCGATGCGCGCCGGCCGGCCCGCGATCCGCAGCGCGCGGCCCAGCTGTGCGCCGCCGACCCGGCGGGCCAGCGTGACGTGCGCGGTCCACTGGCCGGGCAGGCAGTTGGCCATCGGCGCCGGCCGCAGGTGCTCGGCGCAGAGTCGGTGCACGTCGGCGTGCAGGTCGAGCAGCTCGGCGGTCGGCACGATGAGCCGCGCGAACACGACGTCGGCCCGGCCGAACAACACCGGCGCACCGACGGTGGCCGGCAGCGGCAGCCACGCGCTCAGCGGTCGCAGCAGCTCGTCGACGTCGGCGTCGATGCGCTCGGCGACGGCCAGCGTGACGTGGGGGCGGCCGGCGGGTGCCTGGCCGGGGATCCCGGCGCCGGCCAGGTCGGCCCAGATGCGACGGATCGCCGCCTCGGTGTCGGGGTCGAAGACCAGCTCGATCGAATGGACCATCAGCCGGCCAGCGCGCCCACCCAGTCGCGGTCGAACGCCGCCGCGCTCAGGTCCGCGAATTCCGCGGGCCCGAGCCGGCCGGCCCCGGCGGGCAGCACGGCCCGCACCGCGGCCAGCCCGGCCAGCGCGGACCTGTTGGAGACCTCCGCCGCCCCGGGCCGCCGCGGCCAGCTGCCGATCACCAGCCCGGCGCACGGAACGCCTTTGGTGCCAAGGGCTTCCAACGTCAGCGCGGTGTGGTTGAGGGTGCCCAGCTCCGCGCCCACCGCGACCAGCGCCGCGGCGCCCACGTCGACGGCAAGGTCGCGTAACGTGACGCCCGCCGCGGCCAGCTCGACGAGCAGTCCCCCCGCGCCCTCCACCAGGGTCAGCCGGCCGGGGCGGTCCAGGTCGCCGATCACCGTCAGCAGCTGCGTACGGGTGGGCAGTGCCATCCCGGCGGCCTTTGCCGCGGCGGCCGGCGCCAACGGCTGCGGGTACCGCGCGCACCCGGCCAGCTCGGTCACCCCGGACAGCCGCGCCACCTCGGCGAGGTCGTCGTCGCCGGCGTCGATGCCGGTCTGGACCGGTTTGCAGACCGCCACGTCGATGCCGGCCCGGCGGGCGTGACAGGCCAGCGCCGCGGTGACGACCGTCTTACCGACCCCGGTGCCGGTCCCGGTGACGAACAGGACGGTCAACGGCGCGGCACCGCGAGGACGTCCGTCAGGACCCGGCGCGCGAGCTCGAGTTCAGCGGGGTCCAGCGACGCGCGTGCGGTCAGCCGCAGTCGCGACGTCCCGGCCGGGACCGTCGGGGGCCGGAAGCAGCCCACCCTCACCCCGGCGTCCAGGCAGGCCGTCGCGGCGGTCAGCGCCACCTCGGGGTCGCCCAGGATCACCGACACCACCGCCGAGTGCGGCGCCTCGGGCACGCCGCAGATGCGGGCCAGCTCGCCGGCATGCCGCAGCACCGCCTCCGGCCGCCACGGCTCGGCCCGCAGCACCTCGAGCGCGGCCAGTGCCGCGCCGACCGCCGCCGGGGCCAGGCCGGTGTCGAAGATGAACGGCCGCGCCGCGTCGATCAGGTGGGCGCGCACGGCGGGCGGCCCCAGCACCGCGCCGCCCTGGCTGCCCAGCGCCTTGGACAACGTCGTGGTCAGCACCACGTCGGGCGCACCGGCGAGCCCGAGTTCGTACAGCAGCCCGCGCCCGCCGCCGCGCACGCCGAGACCGTGGGCCTCGTCGACGATCAGCAGCGCGCGGTGCCGGCGGCACACCTCGTGCAGTTCGCGCAGGGGGGCCGGCGCGCCGTCGGCGCTGAACACCGAGTCGGTGACCACGACGGCGCGGTCCTCCTCGCGCGATCCCAGGGCGGCGTCGACGGCATCGGGGTCGCGATGCGGCGCCACCACCACCCGCGCCCGCGACAGCCGGCAGGCGTCCACCAGGGACGCGTGCGCAAAGGCGTCGGACACCAGCAGCGAACCCGGCCCGGACAGGCCGACCACGGCGCCCAGGTTGGCCGTGTAGCCGGAGGAGAAGAGCAGCGCCGAGGACGCGCCGACGTACTCGGCGAGTTCGGACTCGAACCGCTGATGCAGTTCGGTGTCACCGGTGACCAGGCGTGATCCGGTGGCCCCGGCGCCCCACACGCGCAACGCGGCGACGCCGCCCTCGATGACATCGGGATGTTGTGACAGACCGAGGTAGTCGTTGGACGCCAGGTCCAGCTCGGTGGCCACCGCGGGCCGCGGGCGCAGCGAGCGACGCAGCCCGGCCTCGCGGCGCTGTCGCTCCACGGCTTCCAGCCAGGCCAGCGGTGATATCCCGATCGGTGCCTGCCGGGGAGCGCTCATGGACCTAGAGCCTACGAGAGCGTTCGAGCGTCCGGACGCCGCGGCGGTGATCCGCGCGGTTCCCCGCCAAGCCCACCGCCGGGAGATCCCTGCTGTTCGAACGCGACACCTGCCGGGAGTTCCCGCGGGCTGGGCTATCCCGAAACCGTCGGCCTAGGGCGATATGACGCTGCCGGAGCCGCCGGCGGCTCCGCCGGACCCGCCGGCCGCGCCGCCGCTCCCGACGGTGGCATTGCCCGGGGTGATCGCGAAAACGTTGCCGCCGATGCCGCCGTTGCCCCCGGTCGCACCGGTGCCGCCGATGCCGCCGGTGCCCCCGTAAGCGAGGCCGGTGCTCAAGAAGTCGTACCCGGTCCCGCCCGTCCCGCCGGTACCGCCGACGGTGACACCGCCGCCGCCCGCACCGCCGACACCGCCAGTGGCGGTACCCCAGTTGCTGGGCCATACCGCCAGGCCGTCAAAAGTGTCAATGAAGCTGTAGGGCCCCATGATCGCGGCGCCGCCTTGGCCGCCGTTGCCGCCGGCGTCGACCGTGCCGGCGCCGCCCACGCCGCCGGCCCCGCCGGTGGCGGTTCCCCACCCCAGGTTGTACGCCACACCACCCGCGCCGCCGGCCCCGCCGGTGTCGCCGCTGCCCCCGGCCCCGCCGGTACCGCCGAGCGCAAAGCCGGCCCCGCCGGCCCCGCCCGCGCCGCCGGTGCCGCCGGTACTGTCACCGCCGGCCCCACCGGTCGCGCCGGCCGGAACACCGAAGCCGAAGTCGGCGCCCCCGAGAAAGCCCACGTTGCCGCCCGCCCCGCCGGTGCCGCCGGTCGCGTCGATCGCGGTCCCACCGGCCCCCCCGGCACCCCCGACACCCGAGTAGAACCCGCCCTGCCCGCCTACCCCGCCGTTACCGCCGTTCACGCCGGAGATGGTGGAGTTCCAGCCGGCCCCGCCGGTCCCGCCATTACCCTCCCACACGGCGGCCCCACCGTTCCCACCGGTCCCAGGGGCCACACTGGTCGTGCCGGGGCCACCGGTCCCGCCGTTGCCGCCGTTGCCGAGGATCCCGGCCATCCCGCCGTTACCGCCATTGCCCCCGGTGACCGTGGAGTTCCAGCCGTTGCCGCCGTTGCCCAGCAACAAGCCACCGTTTTGGCCATTCGGGCTCGACGCCGTCCCATTCGCACCGTCGTAGAACAACGGCTCTCCGAACAATTTGTCGCCCGTCTGGTTCAGCTCATACATCACCGTCGCCAACGGGTCCGTCCTCGGCGGCGGCGAAGAACCCGAGGCTTCGGCCACCGCAGCCCACCAGGTCGACGGCGTCAACGCCTGCGTGGCAAGCACCTCGGCGCCCCTGAACGCCTGCCCCGCCTCATTCAAGGCCTGCGTAATCTGGGCGCTGACCGTCGTGAATTCTTTGAGGAGCGTCTGGAACTCCTGGCCGACCTCGGAAAACAACGTCGAAAGCGCCTTCGACACCTGATCACCGGCGGATCCGGGGACCCAGACGAACGGGAGGCCCGCCGCTGCGTTCGCCGCGTCCAGCGACGCGTTGATCCGCGCCACATTCGCCGCCGCCGCCGTCAACGCGTCTGGCTGGACGAACACATACGACATTGCTGACCTCCGGAAACCGCTGTGGGGTGGCATGACCCCGCACCGCGGCCACGATTACGAGCGCTTAGGAATCTATCTCGTCGCACACCCGGATATCTGCGTTTCCGGTAAAAGCAGCGCGGCCGCCGGAGCGCGATCCCGACATTCGGGCAGTCTGTGAACCTACAGCGATACGACGCTGCCGGGGCCACCGGCGGTACCGCCTGACCCGCCGGCCGCGCCGCCGCTCCCGACGGTGGCATTGCCCGGAGTGGCTGCGTAGGCGTTGCCACCGGTGCCGCCGTTGCCGCCGGTAGCACCCGTGCCGCCGATGCCGCCGGTGCCGCCGTAGGCGTGTCCGCCCGCCAACAAATCGAACGCCGTCCCGCCCGTCCCGCCGGTACCGCCGACGGTGACACCGTTGCCGCCCGCGCCGCCGACGCCGCCGTAGGCGGTACCCCAGTTGGTGGGGAGGTACTTCACCAGGCCGTCGAAGTTGTCGACGGCAATGTTGTAGGGCCCCATCATCGCGATGCCGCCCTGTCCGCCCTGGCCGCCGGCGTCGACCGTGCCGGCGCCGCCCACGCCGCCGGCCCCGCCGGTGGCGGTTCCCCAGCCCAGGTTGAACGCAAGACCGCCCGGGCCGCCGTTGCCGCCGGTGGCGCCTGACCCGCCGGCCCCGCCGATACCCCCGAGCTCAAAACCCGCCCCGCCGGCCCCACCGGCGCCGCCCGTGCCGCTGGTGCTGTCACCACCGGCCCCGCCGGTCGCTCCGGTCGGAACGCTGAAGCCCAGATCCGTGCTCCCGACCAAGCCCGTGTAGCCGCCGGCCCCGCCGGTGCCGCCGGTCGCGTTGGTTGCGCTCCCACCGGCCCCACCAACACCACCGGTACCCCCGAAAAGTCCAGAGGACCCGCCGGCCCCGCCGTTGCCGCCGTTGACGCCGGAGATGGTGGAGTTCCAGCCGGCCCCGCCGGCCCCGCCGTCGCCCAACCACACGGAAGACCCACCGTTGCCACCAGTCCCAGGGGCCACAGAGGCTGTGCCGGGGCCGCCGGTCCCACCGGCGCCGCCGTTGCCGAGGAGCCCGGCCTGCCCGCCGTTGCCGCCGTTGACACCGGCAACCGTCGAATTCCATCCGTTGCCGCCGTTGCCGATCAGCAAGCCGCCGTTTTGGCCGTTCGGGCTCGACTGCGTCCCATTGGCACCGTTGTAGAAAAACGGCTCTCCGAACAATTTGTCGCCGGTCTGATTCAACTGGTACATCAACGTCGCCAGCGCATCCGTCGTGGGCGGCGGTGAGGACCCGGAGGCCTCAGCCACCGCGGTCTCCAAGATCTGAAACGGTGATTGATAAGTCGACGCAGCGGCCGCAAGCGAGTGCGCTGCGCCAGTCAACGGCGACGCATTCGTCGCCTCGGCGGCCGCATACGCGCCCCCTGAACCGGTCAGGGCCTGCACGAACTGGGCGTGGAGCGCCGCCGCCCGGTTGCTGAGCGACTGAAACTCCGTGCCGACGCGGGAGAACACCGACGCGACCGCCGCCGACACCTCGTCACCAGCAGCCGCCGCCACCGCGGTGGTCGGACCGGCCGCAGCGGCATGCGCGGCGTCCAGCGACGAGCCGATCGCCGCCACATTCGCCGCCGCCGCCGCCAATGTGTTCGGCGCCACGATCACATACGACATTGCTGACCTCCACAGACCGTCGCGGAGTGGCACACCCCCCGCGCCACGGTCACCATGTGCTACCGAGGTCAAAACCTATCCCGTTGCACACCTGTAGATCTGTGTTTTGGCAAAAGTCCTCGCCGAGTCGCACCCACACGCGACGGCAGACCGGGAACGGTGAACCCGACCGGCTCAGCGTTCGCGCTTGGACTCGAATCGAGTGGCGGACACTGTCGCACCGGTCATTCGGGGGTTCGGCGGGACTGCGGTGCGCGAAGTGGCGTCCGCCGAATCCGCCCGGCAGCCCAGCGCCGACAGGGAGGGGATCGACGACGGTCGTCGCGGCCGGTCCTTTAAAAATCGCGTTTTACTGGCGCCGGCCCGGCACGGGCCGGATGCCGCTCCAGCTCCTGCGCCCGCAATGCGCAACAGGCGATGCAGAACAACAGTTTTCGAGAATGGACCCGACACCCCGCCGTGCGGGCATTGCCGCCCGCGAACTGACTCTCACCGGCAAACGTTGCGCTGTCGGCCTCACCACCAGATCCCCTGCGCCCGAGGGCATCGGGCCGTCAGCTTCACAAACCGGGCCATCAACCAACACCTGGCCGGCGTGGTAAGTGTTCGGCGGCGCATGCACCGATTTTCACGAGGCGTATGTGCAATAAGAGACGCGCCGGAGTGAAATCGTGATGACGGGGTAATTGCAAAAGTTTCGTTTCGTATCGGAAAATGCCGGGTGCCCTCCGATGACGCGCGACATGGGGGGGCCGGCTTGAGGTTGTCGTGGCGCGTGATTGGGGTGACGATGAACGACAGCGAATTCCAGGTGGCCGTGGGCGCGGGGGGTCGGTAACCAAGTGCTTGCGGCTATCGAGGCCCTCAGGCCCTCCGGCTACCAGAAATTTCGGTAAGCGTCCGTGCCCGGGCAATCGTCCGCCACCGAGCCTCGGGCACAGGCGCCGAACGCCGGAGCGGAATCGGCCGCCGTTTCGCCGTTGAGCCCGAGAGCCGCGCATCGACGCATGGGACGAGATCGGTGACCGGCCTTGAGGAGCGATGCGTCGCCGGCAGCCGTCGTAGCCGAGTCCTGCCGCCGACGCCAAAGCCCTCGTAGTGACGCGGGCACCGATAGCCGACATGGCGATCACCGAGCCGAACAATTGCTTCCAGGCGTACGGCAAATGCCCCCATTCGCCCCCATGTTCCGGGTCGGCGACGGTAGTTTCAGTCGTGCGCCGCCGTTGGTGGGCGCTTGACGATCGATCCAGCACTGGCACGCACGGAGTGGCGGTTTTCCGCCGCCGCGATGTGCGCTGCGGGCGTGCGGTACCGGACGGACGAAGGAGGATCGGTGAAAACCATTCCCAAGTTGTTGGTGTTCGGTCTTGTCGAGTTTGTCGTGTTCGGCCTGATGCTGTTTGTCCCGGCAGGGACGTTCGAATACTGGCAGGCGTGGGTCTTTTTGGTAGTGGTCGCCGTTTCGGCGTGGACTCCCGCCGTCTACTTGCTGCGCACGAACCCCGTCGCGCTTCAGGCGCGGATGCGTGGGGGGCCGGCAGCGGAGGGTCGAACCGCGCAGAAGGTCGTTATTGCCGGCTTGTACTTGTCGCTGGCGGCGATGGTCGTGGTCAGCACCCTCGACCACCGCTTCGGCTGGTCGCCGGTACCCACGGCAATCTGCTTGGTCGGGGACGTTGTGGTCGCCGTGGGACTCGGCGTGGTGGGGGCGGTGGTCATCCAGAACAGCTATGCGGCCGCGACCGTCCGGGTCAAGGAAGGCCAGACGGTCGTCTCCACCGGTCTGTATGGGTTGGTGCGGCACCCCATGTACACCGGCAATGTAATCATGATGGTCGGCATCCCGCTTGCGCTCGGTTCCTACTGGGGGCTCGTCTTGGTCGTTCCCGGCGTCATCGCGCTCGCGTGGCGTATCCGCGACGAGGAGAAGCTGCTCCGAACGGAGTTGGACGGATACCGCGAGTACACGCAGAAGGTGCGCTATCGGCTGGTGCCATCTGTGTGGTGACGCCGTGGCCGCGGGCCCGTCGATGTCGTCGGCGCAGGTCTACAGATCGCGGAACGGGCGCAAGGCGGGGACTTCTTCCACCGAACTGACATGCCCGTCAAGTAACTCGCTCAACCCTCTCACCGACGGTGCATCGAACAACATGGGCAACGCGAGGTCGACATCAAGGGCTGCGTTGACCGCGGCAATCACCCGCATGGCAGCGAGCGAGTCCCCGCCCAGGTCGAAGAACGATTCGTCGATCCCCACCCGGTCCACACCCAGCACCTGGGTGTAGATGTCCGCCAGAATCTGCTCGACCAGGGTCGTCGGGGGGCGATAACCATCGCCGTTGCCGCGGTGTTCGGCTGCCGATAGTGCCGCGGTCGTCGGCTGGGCCGACACCGCCCCGGTGCCATTGCCGTTCGTGCGGGCGCGCTTGCCGCCGGCTTCCACATCCGTCGACGGCAACGGCCGCGACGGGTTGTCGGTCATGGCGACCAGCACCTGCTCGAATCGCTCGATCAGTGCTGCGATGTCGGCGGCGTCGAACACGTCCGCGCGGTATTGGACGTGAAGCTCCAGTTCGCGGCCCGGCAGTGCCTGGACCGTCAGTGGGTAGTGGTAGTAGTCGCGGTTGTTGATCGCGGTGATGGCCAGCCCGTCCTGGCTCGGCAACGCGGCGGCGTCGGTTGGGTAGTTCTCGTAGACGAAAACGGTGTCGAACAGTTTCTGGTGACCGGTGACGCGGTGAATCTCGCTGAGTCCCAGGTGCTGGTGCTCGAAGGTGTGGTTGTGGGCGCTTTGCAGCTGGTCAAGCAGGTCGGTGGGGGTCGTGGCCGGGGTGATGCTCGCCCGCACCGGCACCGTGTTGATCAACAGGCCCACCATCGAGTCCGCGCCGGCCACCTCGGCAGGCCGCCCTGAGACCACGGCGCCGAAGGCGACGTCGTGCTGACCGGTCATCCGCATCAGCAGCTGCGCCCAGGCGGCCTGCAGCACGGTGCTGACAGTGGTGTGGCGCGAGCGCGCCAACTCGGTGACCGCCCGGGTGGTCTGCTCGGACACCTGGAACGACACAACGCCTCGCCGCCCCAGCCCGAACCGATCCGCCGGCCCGACCAATGTGGGGGTGTCGAAGCCGGCGAACACCTCGCGCCACACGGCGCGGGCGGCGGCCCGATCCCGGCCCGCCAGCCAGGTGATGAACCTGCTGTAGGGCGGAGCCGCGGGCAGCCACTGCCCGTAGTAACCGGCAAACAACTCCCCCAGCAGGATCGGCAGCGACCACCCGTCCAACAGGATGTGGTGGTTCGTCAGCACAAACCGGTGCTGGTCGGCCGCCGTGCGGATCAAAGCCACCCGAAGGGCCGGCTCGTTGGCCATGTCGTAGACCGCGGCGCGTTCGGCGGCGCACACTTCGTGGATCTGCTCCTCGATATCCGAGCCGTCGACGACTATGTAGCGCCAGGGCACCGCCGGCTCAGCCGGGATGATCTGCACCGGCTCGTCGAATTGCGAGGAGAACCGGGCCGCCAGGTTGGGGTGCCGGGTGACCACCGTGTGCACGGCGTCGCGCAGGCGGTGCTGATCGAGGGGGCCGCTCAAGGCGATATCGAGCTGCACCGCATACACATCGTCGCTGCCCTGCGCGGTACTGGCATGAAACAGCAGCCCCTGCTGCAAGGGGGTCAGCGGCAGCACGTCAGCGATGCGGTATTGCCGCGCAAGCTCGTCGATCTGCTGCTGGCTCAAGCGGGCGCAGACGACATCGGAGGGCGTCAACCCGCCCCCGCCGCCCCGCACATGCGCACAGATGCCGGCCAGGGCCTCAAACCACAACCGACTCAATCGGCTCACCTGCGCGTGGTCCATGGCCGAGGGCGCCCACGTCCAACCGGCGCGCAGCTGCGGACCGGCGTCGGTGTCGACCGTGCCGGCGTTGAGCTCGACGGTGTGCATCAGCGGCATGGGAATGGCCGCGGCCGTGCCGGCGACCGACCCGCTGTCCCGGGAGAGCTGCCACACGTCACCGGAGACCTTGGCCGCGGCACCCACCCGCCCCAGATAGTTGAACCCGATCGGCGGATCAGCTCCGCCCAAATCGACATCGGGGTTCAGATAGCGCAGCAGGCCGTAGGTCAGACCGTCCGGCAGGCTCCGCAGCTGCTCCTTGGCGTCTTTGACCACTGCCCCCAACGCGGCGTCGCCGGCCACCACCTGGGCCCAGTCCAGCCCACCACCCGGCCCCCCCACGTTCAAAGCCACCGGGTATTTCGCGGTGAACCAGCCGACAGTGCGCGACAGGTCCGCGTGTTCTTTCGAGATGGTCAAGTCTTCCTGGCGGCCGTGACCCTCCACGTCGATGCCGATCGGCCCGCCGGTGCCCACGAATTCGGCCACCGCCACCGCGAAGGCGATCAACAAAATGTCGTGTATCCCGGCGTGAAACGCCGCCGGCACCTCACCGAGCAGCATGCGGGTGGTCTCGGCGTCCAGATCCACCGACAAGTTCCCGGCGGTGGCAAACGTATCCACCGCGGGGCGCACCGCCGGCAGCGCCGCCGGGATCGCCGCCACCCGCCGCCAGGTGTGCGCCTGCTCCACGACGTCCGGGTGGCACGCATGCTCGGCCAGCAGCGACGCCCACCGCGCAAACGACGTCCCGCCCGCCGGCAACACCACCTGCTGGCCGGCGCGAAGCTGGGCCCAGGCGAGGTTGAGGTCCTCCAACAGGATCCGCCACGACACCCCGTCAACGGCCAGATGGTGAACGATCACCACCAACTGACCCGTGGGGGGCACCCACAGCCCGCTCAGCATCACCCCGGCCGCCGGGTTCAACCGCGACCGCGCCTCGATCACGGCCCGCTCAGTCAACGCCTCGACCGCCTGCAGGCACCCGCGGGCATCCACCGAGCCTTCCTCCGGCACGGTCAACGACCAGCCCCCGGCGTCCTCGTCGACGCGCAGACGCAGCATCGCATGCCGGTCCAGCAAGGCCTGCAACAGCGCCACCACATCGGCCTCGGTCACCCCGGCGGGAGCCTGCACCAGCACCGTCTGGTTGAACTGATCGACCGGGCCCTCGACACCGTGCAGCCAGCACATGATCGGGGTGGCCACCACTGACCCCACACCCTCGTCGATCACCTGGGCGTCATCGTCGGCAACCCCGGCCACCCGGGCCAGCCGGGCCACGGTCTGCTCGACGAAAATATCGCGCGGCCGACACACCACACCGGCAGCCCGCGCCCGCGCCACCACCTGCATCGACAGGATGCTGTCCCCGCCCAGCTCGAAGAACGACTCGTCGACCCCGACCCGCTGCAGCCCCAGCACCTGGGCGTAGATGCCGGCCAGGATCTCTTCGACCGCACTGGCCGGTGCGCGGTAGTGATCGACGTCCTGGTACTCCGGTGCCGGCAGCGCGCGGGTGTCGAGTTTGCCGTTGACCGTCAACGGCAGCGCATCGACGACCACCAACGCGGACGGCACCATGTACGACGGCAGCCGCTCCGCCAGCACGGCACGCCCCGCGGCCGGGTCCACGGTCCCGGTCACATACCCCACCAGACGCTTGTCCCCGGGGCGATCCTCGCGGGCGATCACCACCGCCTGCTGCACGCCGTCCAGCCCGGCCAACGCCGCCTGCACCTCACCCAATTCGATGCGGTACCCGCGGATCTTGACCTGCTCATCGGCGCGCCCCACATAGCGCAGCTGCCCATCGGGGCCCCACCACATCAAATCCCCGGTGCGGTACATGCGCGCCCCGGGCTCCCCGAACGGACACGCCACAAACCGCGTCGCCGTCAGACCGCTCCGGCCCACATAGCCATTCGCCACCCCCGCCCCGGCCACATACAACTCCCCCACCACACCTACCGGCACCTGCCGCAAATGCACATCGAGCACAAAAAAGCCCAGATGAGCCAGCGGCACGCCGATGGGGCTGGCGGCGCTGTCGGTGTCGGAGGCCAGGATCTCCCGGAACGAGGCATGCACCGTCGTCTCGGTGATCCCATACATGTTGATCAGCCGCGGTGATTCCGGATGCTTGTGCAGCCATGCCGAAAGGCGCTGGGGCTCAAGGGCTTCACCGCCGAACACCACAGCCTGCAGGGACAGCTGATCTCCCGAATCGGGTTGCGCCGCATCGGCGGTCTGCAACGCATAGAACGCCGACGGGGTCTGGCTCAACATAGCGACCCGTTCGGCGACCAGTAGGGCATGCAGGTCGTCCGGTGAGCGCACCACCGCATCCGGCACCACGACCACCCGGCCGCCATAGAGCAGCGCGCCCCAGATTTCCCACACCGAGAAGTCGAACGCCAACGAATGGCACTGCGACCACACCCGGCCCGCCAACCCGAGGTCGTCGTCCAGGGTCCTCAGCAACTGGGTCACGTTGCGGTGCGGGATCGCCACCCCCTTGGGCCGGCCGGTGGTGCCGGAGGTGTAGATGAGGTAGGCGATGTCGTCGGGCGCCGGCCCGGGCGGGGCGGCACCCTGCAGCCGGCCCCCGGGCCGGCTGTCGACGGCGCGGTCGTGCAGATCGTCGACATCGATCACCAGCAAGTCACGTCCGCCGAGCCGATCCACCAGCGCGGTGGTGGTGATTGCGGCGACCGGGGCGGCATCACCGAGGACGAACTCCATCCGGGCCGTCGGCACCGACGGGTCGACCGGCACATAGGCGGCCCCGGTCTTCACCACCGCAAGCATCGCCACGATCGCCTGCGCCGAACGCGGCAACAGCAACGCCACCCGCTGCCCGGGCTCCACACCCCGACCGGCCAGCAGCCGCGCCAACCGATTCGCCGCCTCGTCCAGCTCGCGATAGGTCATCGAGCGGCCCTCGAAGGTGACCGCCACCGCGTCCGGTGTGCGCGCCGCCTGCGCGGCGAACACCGCCGGAATCGACCCCGTCGTCACCGGCCGGGTCAGCACCGCCCGGTTTCCCCACTCGTCCAGCCGGGCGTGCTCGTCCTCGTTCAGCACGTCCACCGACGACAACCGCCGCCCCGGGTCCGCCGTCATCGCCATCAACACCCGCTCGAACCGCGCGACCAGGCTATGGATGGTCGCCGCGTCGAACACGTCGGTGCGGAATTCCACCAGCCCGCCGATCCCGGCGGGCTCACCGGCCTCGCTCCAGCGGTCGGCCAGGTTGAACGTCAGGTCCATGCGGGCAGTGTGGGTGTCCACGGGCAGCGGCGTGACCTGCAGGTCGCCCAGGGCCAACCCGGCGGCGTCGGTGTCCTGCCACGCGAAGTTCTGCCAGGCCAGCATCACCTGCACCAGCGGGTGATGGGTCAGGCTCCGGGTCGGCTTGAGCCGCTCCACCAGCACCTCGAAGGGCACGTCCTGGTGCTCGTAGGCGGCCAGGCTGCGCCGGCGCACCTGGGCCAGCAATTCCGCGACGCTGGGATCACCGGCCAGGTCGACCCGCAGCACCAGGGTGTTGACGAAAAAGCCCACCAGCTCGTCCAGCGCGGCGTCGCCCCGCCCGGCGATCGGGAATCCCACCGCCACCTCGGTGCTGGCGCCCAGCCCCGACAGCAGTGCCGCCAGGGCGGCCTGCAACACCATGAAGCTGGTCGCGTTGTGCTCGCGGGCCACCCGGGCGACCCGCTGCTGCAGCTCGGCCGACCATTCCACCGCCAGGGTGGCGCCGCGGTAGTCGGCGACCGGCGGGTAGGGGCGATCGGTGGGCAGCTGCAGGTGCTCGGGCATGCCGGCCAGGGCGTCCTCCCAGTAGGCCAGCTGCGCGGCGATGCGGCTGTCGTCATCGCCGAGATCGCCCAGTTGCGCGCGCTGCCACAGCGTGTAGTCGACGTACTGCACCGTCAAATCGGCCCAGTCGGGCGCCTGCCCCGCGCACCGGCTGACGTAGGCCACCCCGAGGTCGTTCACCAGCGGCGTGATCGACCACCCGTCGGCGGCGATGTGGTGCACCACGGACACGTACACGTAGTCGTCGTCGGCGACGCGGAAGAGCCTCGCCCGCATCGGGATCTCGGTCGCCAGGTCGAACGGGTAGCTCACCACGGTGTCGATGGCCTCACCCAGTTGACTCTCCGACCATCCGGTGGCGTCCACGACGGCCCAGCCGAAGTCGGCCCGCTCGGCGGGCACCACCAGCTGCCGCGGTATCCCCTCGATCGCCGGGAACATCGTGCGCAGGCTTTCCTGGCGGGCCACCACGTCGGCCAGCGCCGCGCCCAGCGCATCGGCGTCCAGGCAGCCGCGCAGCCGCAACGCCACCGGCAGGTTGTAGATCGGTGAGGGCCCCTGGAACTGGTCGATGAACCACAACCGGTTCTGGGCGAACGACAACGGCACCACCGCGGGCCGCTCGACCGCCGCCAGCGGCGCCGGCCGGCCCCCGCCCCCGTCGATGCGGGGCGCCAACTGGGCGACCGTGGGCGCCTCGAACACGGCACGCACCGACAGGCCGGCATCCAGGGCGGTGTTGACCGCGGCGATCAGGCGCATCGCCGACAGCGAATCCCCGCCGAGGTCGAAGAACGAGTCGTCCACCCCGACCAGCCGGGGCGGCTCCACCCCCAGCACCTGGGCGTAGATGCCGGCCAGGATCTCCTCGGTGAGGGTGGCCGGGGCGCGGTATGCACCGCTGTCCTGGTAGTCCGGTGCCGGCAGCGCCCGTCTGTCGAGCTTGCCGCCGACCGTCAACGGCAGTGCGTCCAACGCCACGATGGCGGCCGGAACCATGTAGGGAGGTAGCCGCTCGGCCAGCGCCGCGCGCAGCCGGGCCGGGTCCGCGGTGCCGGTGACGTACCCCACCAGGCGCTTGTCGCCGGGGCGATCCTCGCGGGCGATCACCGCCGCCCGGCCGACCCCGTCCAGCGCCGCCAGTACGGCCTGGACCTCCCCGGGCTCGATGCGATACCCGCGGATCTTGACCTGCTCGTCGGCGCGTCCGAGATACTGCAGCTGGGCGTCGGGGCGCCACCGCACCAGGTCCCCGGTGCGGTACATGCGCGTCCCGGGCGCGCCGAAGGGCGAGGCCACGAAGCGCGATGCGGTCAAACCGGCCCGGCCGAGGTAGCCGACGCCCACGCCGCGGCCGGCCACGTACAGCTCGCCGACCACACCCGCCGGCACCGGCCGCAACGACTCGTCGAGGACGAACAGCGCCGCGGTCGGCACCGGCGAGCCGATCGGCGCCGCGCCCGCCTCGACGGAGTCCGCCTGCTCCTCTGTTTGCTCCTCCTTTTTTAAAGGCGCGCTCATCGACGCGTACACCGTGGCCTCGGTGGGCCCGTAGGCGTTGATCACCACCCGCCCGGGCGCCCACCGATCCACCACCTCGGCCGAGCAGGCCTCGCCGCCGAGCAGCAACGCCACCGACTCCAGCCCGTCCGGGTTGAGCGCGGTCACCGCCGACGGGGTTTGGGTGAGCACATTGACCTGTTCGCGCACCAGCAGGGCGTGGAAGTCGTCCGGTGAGCCGACGACGCAATCGGGCACCACCACCAGCCGCCCGCCGCCCAGCAGCGCGGCCCAGATCTCCCACACCGAGAAGTCGAAGGCATACGAGTGGCACTGCGTCCACACCTGCGACGCGGGCAGGTGGGTGGGGGTCGACTCCGCCAGGTGGGCCAGGTTGTGGTGGGCGATGGCCACGCCCTTGGGAGTGCCGGTGGTGCCCGAGGTGTAGATGAGGTAGGCGAGGTCGTCGGGGGCCGGTGCCGGCAGCGCTGTGCTGGGGTGGCGCTCGACGGACGGATCCTCGACGTCGATGACCGTCAGGTCGCACCCGTCCAGCCGATCGGCCAGACCGGTGGAGGTGACAGCGGCCGTCGGGGCGGCATCGGCGATCAGGAACGCGATCCGCGCGTCGGGCAGCGCCGGGTCGATCGCCAGGTAGGCCGCCCCGGTTTTCAGCACGGCCAGCATGGCCACGACGGCCCGGGCCGAGCGCTCCAACAGCAGCGCCACCCGCGCGCCCGGTCCGACATCGTACCCAATCAGCAAGTGCGCCAGCCGGTTCGAGGCCTCGTCGAGTTCCCGGTAGGTCAGGGACCCGTCGGGGGAGGTGACCGCCACGGCGTGCGGGGCGCGGGCCACCTGCGCTGCGAACAACGCCGGTACCGACGCCGCGACCGGCGCCGGCCGGGTCAGCAGCGCGCGGTTGCCCACCTCGTCGAGCCGGGCGCGCTCGGCCTCGTCGAGCACATCGATCGACGACACCCGTCGCCGCGGGTCGGTGGTCATGGCCACCAGCACCCGCCGGAAGCGCTCGAGCAGCTTTTCGATGCTGGCCGCGTCGAACACGTCGGTGCGGAACTCGACCCCACCCCAGATGCCGGCGGGCTCACCGGCCTCGCTCCAGCGTTCGGCCAGGGAGAACGACAGGTCCATGCGGGCGGTGCGGGTGTCCAACGGCAGCGGCGTGACCTGCACGTCGCCCAGCGCCATCCCGACGGCCGCATCACCGGACCCGCCGCCCTGCCAGTTCTGCCAGCCCAACATCACCTGCACCAGCGGGTGATGGGTCAGGCTCCGGGTCGGGTTGAGGCGGTCCACCAGCACCTCGAAGGGCACGTCCTGGTGCTCGTAGGCGGCCAGGCTGCGTCCTCGCACTTGGCCCAGCAGGTCGGCGACGCTGGGGTCGCCGGCCAGGTCGACCCGCAACACCAGGGTGTTGACGAAAAAGCCCACCAACTCGTCGAGCGCGGGATCGCCGCGCCCGGCGATCGGGAACCCGACCGCCACCTCGCTGCTGGCGCTGATCTTCGACAGCAGCACCGCCAACGCGGCCTGCAACACCATGAAGGTGGTCGCCTTGTGCTCGCGGGCCACCCGGGCGACCTGCTGTTGCAGCTCGGCCGGCCAGTCGACCAATACGCTGGCGCCGCGGTAGTCGGCGACCGGCGGGTAGGGCCGGTCGGTGGGCAGCTGCAGGTGCTCGGGCATGCCGGCCAGGGCCTGCTCCCAGTAGGCCAGCTGCGCGGCGATGCGGCTGTCCGCATCGCCGAGATCTCCCAGCTGCGCCCGCTGCCACAGCGTGTAGTCGACGTACTGGGCGGCCAGCGGCTCCCAGCCGGGGGCCTGCCCCGCGGAGCGGCTGGCGTAGGCCACCCCGAGGTCGTTCACCAGCGGGGTGATCGACGACCCGTCGGCGGCGATGTGGTGCACCACGGAAACCAGCACATGCTCGTCGTCGGCGACGCGGAAGAGCCTTGCCCGCATCGGGATCTCGGTCGCCAGGTCGAACGGGTGACTCACCACGGTGTCGATGGCCTCACCCAGTTGACTCTCCGACCATCCGGTGGCGTCCACGACGGCCCAGCCGAAGTCGGCCCGCTCGGCGGGCACCACCAGCTGCCGCGGTACCCCCTCGTGTGCAGCGAACAGCGTGCGCAGGGTCTCCTGGCGGGCCACCACGTCGGCCAGCGCCGCGCCCAGCGCATCGGCGTCCAGGCGCCCGTTCAGCCGCAGCGCCACCGCCATGTTGTAGATCGGTGAGGGGCCCTGGAACTGGTCGATGAACCACAACCGGCTCTGGGCGAACGACAACGGCACCACCGCGGGCCGCTCGACCGCCGTCAGCGGCGCCGGCCGGCCCCCGCCCCCGCCAATGCGGGGCGCCAACTGGGCGACCGTGGGAGCCTCGAACAACGTGCCCACCGACAGGCCGGCGTCCAACGCGGTGTTGACCGCGGCGATCAGGCGCATCGCCGACAGCGAATCCCCGCCGAGGTCGAAGAACGAGTCGTCCACCCCGACCAGCCGGGGCGGCTCGACACCGAGCACCTGGGCGTAGATGCCGGCCAGGATCTCCTCGACGGCATTGGACGGCGCCCGGTAATGATCGCCGTCCTGGTATTCGGGTGCGGGCAGGGCGCGTTTGTCGAGTTTGCCGTTGACCGTCAACGGCAGCGCCTCGATGACCACCACCGCGGGCACCATGTAGGCGGGCAGCCGCTCGGCCAGGGTGGCGCGCAGCCGGGCCGGGTCCGCGGTGCCGGTGACGTACCCCACCAGGCGCAAGGCGGCGGGGTGGTCCTCGCGCACGATCACCGCCGCCTGGCCGACCCCGTCCAGCGCGGCCAACGCCGCCTGCACCTCACCCAATTCGATGCGGTACCCGCGGATCTTGACCTGCTCGTCGGCGCGCCCCACATACCGCAGCTGCCCGTCGGCGCCCCACCAGACCAGGTCCCCGGTGCGGTACATCCGTTGTCCCGGGGCACCCGGCCCACCGAACGGACACGCGACAAACCGCGTCGCCGTCAGGCCGGCACGGCCCACGTACCCGGCGGCCACTCCCGCGCCGGCCACATACAACTCCCCGACGACCCCCGCCGGCACCGGCCGCAACCACCCGTCGAGCACGAAGAAGCCGAGATGGGCCAGCGGCACCCCGATCGGGCTCACCGTGCTGTCCACGTCGGCGGCCAGGATCTCCCGGAACGAGGCGTGCACCGTCGTCTCGGTGATCCCATACATGTTGATCAGCCGCGGCCCGCCCGGATGGCTGTCCAGCCACGGCGAAAGACGCTGGGGCTCCAGCGCCTCGCCGCCGAACACCACAGCCTGAAGCGTCAACTGCCGACCCTGTTCGGGTCGTGCGGCATCGGCGGCCTGCAGCGCATAAAACGCCGACGGGGTCTGACTCAACATGCTGACCCGCTCCGCGACCAGCAGGGCGTGCAGGTCTTCCGGCGAGCGCACCACCGCGTCGGGCACCACGACCACCCGCCCGCCATAGAGCAGCGCGCCGAAGATCTCCCACACCGAGAAGTCGAACGCCATGGAGTGGCACTGCGACCACACCTGCCCCGCCAAGCCCAGATCGTCGTCCAGGGTCTCCAGCAACCGGGTCACGTTGCGATGCGGTATGGCCACCCCCTTCGGGGTGCCGGTGGTACCCGAGGTGTAAATCAGGTAAGCGATGTCGTCCGGGGCCGGCGCGGGCAATGCGGCGCTGGGCCGGCTGTCGACGTCGGGGTCCCCAGCATCCCGGACGTCGATGACCCACAGTCCGCGCCCGTCCAACCGCGGACGCAACTCGCCCGTGGTGATCGCGGCGACCGGCGCGGCATCACCGAGCACGAACCCCATCCGCGCCTCCGGCACCGACGGGTCGATCGGCACATAGGCCGCCCCCGTTTTCAACACCCCCATGATCGCCACGATCGCCTCGACCGAACGCGGCAACAGCAACGCCACCCGCTGCCCCGGGCCCACACCCCGCGCAGCCAGCAGGTGCGCCCACCGGTTCGCCGCCTCATCCAGGCCCCGGTAGGTCATGGACCCGCCGTCGCAGGTCACCGCCACCGCATCGGGTGTGCGCGCCGCCTGCGCTGCAAACACCGCCGGAATCGACACGGTCGTCGTCGGCCGGCTCAACGCCGCCCGATTACCCCACCCGTCCAACCGGGCATGCTCGGCCTCGTCGAGCACGTCCATCGACGACAACCGCCGCCCCGGATCAGCGGTCATCGCCACCAACACCCGCTCGAACCGCGCAACGAGGGTTTCGATGTCGCCCTCGTCGAACACGTCGGTGTCGAATTCGACGCGAAGACTCAATTCGCTGCCCGGCATGGCTTGGATCGCAAGCGGGTAGTGGTTGTATTCGCGGTGGGTGAAATCGGTGATGGCCAACCCGTCTTTGCCCGACATCGCGGCGGTGTCGAGCGGGTAGTTCTCGTACACGAAAAAGGTGTCGAAGAGCTGGTCCTGGCCGGCGACGCGGTGAATCTCGCTGAGCGCCAGGTGCTGGTGGTCAAGGGTGTGGTTGTGGGCGTTGTGCAGCTGGCCGATCAGGTCTGCGGAGGTGGTGGTTGCCGCCGTGATGTTCGCCCGCACCGGCACCGTGTTGATGAACAGGCCCACCATCGAGTCCGCGCCGGCCACGTCGGCGGGCCTGCCCGAGACCGTCGTGCCGAACGCGACATCACGCTGACCGGTCAGCCACATCAGCAGCTGCGCGAAGGCAGCCTGCAGCACGGTGCTGACGGTGGCGTGGCTCGAGCGCGCCAACTCGTTGAGGGCCCGGGTGGTCTGCTCGGGCACCCGGAACGATGCGACACCTCGTCGCCCGAGCCCCGGCCGGCCCGGCGGACCCACCAACGTCGGGGTGGCAAACCCGGACAGTACCTCGCCCCACGCCACACGGGCCGCGTCAAGGTCACGACCGGCCAGCCAGGCAACGAACCTGCGATACGGGACCGCCGCGGGCAACCATCGGCCGTCATAGCTGGCGAATATCTCCCCCAGCAGAATCGGCAGCGACCAGCCATCCAGCACGATGTGGTGATTGGTCAGCACAAGCCGGTGTTGACTTTCCGCGGTGCGGATCAGAACCGCCCGGAAGGCCGCCTGGTGGGCGACGTCGCAGACCGCCGCGCGTTCCTCGGCACACAGCTGCCGGATCTGCGCATCAATAGCCGAAATATCCGAGCGGTCCCGGTCAGCTCCGCTGAGGTCGACATAACGCCAGGGCACCACGGGATCAGCCGGGATGATCTGCATCGGCACGTCAAACTTGTCCGCAAAGCGCGCGGCCAGGTTCGGATGCCGGGTGACCACCTTCTGCACCGCATCGCGCAGGCGGTGCTGATCGAGCCGCCCGCTCAACGTGATGCCGAGTTGCACCGCATACACGTCGTCGTCACCCTGCGCGGTGCTGGCGTGAAACAGCAGCCCCTGCTGCAGGGGGGTCAACGGCAGGACGTCAGCTATCCGCATATTGCCGCTGAAGCTCGTCGATTTGCTGCTGGCTCAGTCCCACGGCGATATCGGAGGGCGTCAACCCGCCCCCGCCGCCTTGCACATGGGCGCAGATGCCGCCCAGAGCGTCAAACCACAACCGGCTCAACCGGCTGACCTGCGCGTGATCAAGAACCGAGGGCGCCCATGTCCAACCGCCGCGCAGCCGCGGTCCGGTGTCGGTGTCGATGGTGCCGGCGTTGAGCTCCACGGTGTGCATCAGCGGCATGGGGATGGCCGCGGCAACGCCGGTGACCGACCAGCCGTCCTGGCAGATCTCCCACACATCACCGGAGTGTTCGACCTCCGCCGCGCCGACGCGCCCCAGATAGTTGAACCCGATCGGCGGATCAGACCCGCCCAAATCGACATCGGTGTTCAGATAGCGCAACAGACCGTAGGTCGCTCCGTCCGGCAGGCTCCGCAGCTGCTCCTTGGCATCCTTGATCGCTTCCCCCAGCGCCGCCCCGCCCGCGGTGACCTGCGCCCAGTCCAGCCCCCCCACGTTGAGGCCCACCGGGTATTTGGTGGTGAACCACCCCACCGTGCGCGACAGGTCGACGTGTTCGTTCGGGGCGGCCAACTCCTCCTGGCGCCCGTGACCCTCCACATCAATACCGATCGGTGCCCCGCCGGTACCCAAAAACTCCGCCAGCGCCAAGGCGAAGGCGATCACCAGGATCTCGTGTATCCCGGCGTGGAATGCCGCCGGTACCTCACCGAGCAGCAGCCGTGTCGTCTCGGCATCCAGCTCCACCGACAAGCTTCCCGCGGCGGCAAAGGTGTCCACCGCGGGGCGCACCGCGGGCAGCGCCCCGGGAATCGCCGCGACCCGCTGCCACAGTTGCGCCTGCTCCACCACGTCCGGGCGGTACGCATGCTCCGCCAAAAACGACGCCCACCGCGCAAACGACGTCCTCGCCGGCGGCAACACCACCGGCTGCCCACCGCGAAGCTGGGCCCAGGCGAGGTTGAGGTCCTCCACCAGGATCCGCCACGACATCCCGTCGACGGCCAGATGATGAGCGATCATGACCAACTGACCGGTGGGGACCACCCACAGCGCGCTCAGCATCACCCCGGCCGCCAGGTTCAACCGCGACCGCGCCTCGATCACCGCCTCATCCGACAACACCTGCACGGCACGCAGGCACCCGCGGGCATCCACCGAACCCACCTCGGGCACCGTCAACGACCAGCCTCCCGCGCCGTCATCATCGACCCGTAGCCGCAGCATGGGGTGCCGATCCAGCACGGCCTGCAACACCGCCACCACATCGGCCTCGGCCACCCCCACGGGGGCCTGCACCAGCACCGTCTGGTTGAACTGATCGACCGGGGCCCCGGCGCTTTCCACGCCGTGCAGCCAGCACATGATCGGGGTGGCCACCACCGGCCCGACACCCTCGTCGAACGCATCGGCATCGTCGTCGGTGACCCCGGCCACCCGGGCCAGCCGGGCCACGGTCTGCTCGACGAAGACATCGCGCGGCCGACACACCAGGCCGGCGGCCCGAGCCCGGGCCACCACCTGCATCGACAGGATGCTGTCCCCGCCCAGCTCAAAGAACGACTCGTCGACCCCGACCCGCTCCAGCCCCAGCACCTGGGCGTAGATGGCGGCCAGGATCTCCTCCACCGCGTCGGTTGGGGCGCGATAGTGATCGACATCCTGATACTCCGGCGCCGGCAGGGCCCGCCTGTCGAGTTTCCCGTTGACCGTTAGCGGCAGCGCATCGATGACGACCACCGCGGACGGCACCATGTAGGACGGCAGCCGCTCGGCCAGCGCGGCAGACATTTCGGCCGGGTCCGCGGTCCCGGTGACATACCCCACCAGGCGCTTATCGCCCGGGCGATCCTCGCGGGCGATCGCCACCGCCTGCTGCACGCCGTCCAGGCCGGACAACGCCGCCTGGACTTCGCCCAGCTCGATGCGGTACCCGCGGATCTTGACCTGCTCATCGGCACGCCCCACATAGCGCAGCTGCCCGTCGGCGCCCCACCACGCCAGGTCCCCGGTGCGGTACATGCGCGCCCCGGGCTCCCCGAACGGGCACGCCACAAACCGCGTCGCCGTCAACCCCGGACGCCGCCAATACCCGGACCCCACGCCCGAGCCGGCCACATACAACTCCCCCACGACCCCCGCCGGCACCGCCTGCAACCACCCATCGAGCACGAAGAAGGCGAGGTGCGCCAACGGCACCCCGATGGGGCTGGCCGTGCTGCCGACATCGGCGGCGGAGATCTCCCGGAACGAGGCGTGCACCGTCGTCTCGGTGGTGCCGTACAAGTTGAGCAGGCGCGGTAAACCCGGGTGGTTGTCCAGCCACGGCGAAAGCCGCTGGGGCTCCAGCGCCTCCCCGGCGAACACCACGGCCTCGAGCTTGAGCTGACGCCCGAGCCCGGGTGCGAGCGCGTCCGCGGTCTGCAGCGCATAAAACGCCGACGGGGTCTGGCTCAAGACACCGACCCCCTCGGCGGCCAACAGCGCATGGAAATCCTCCGGCGAACGCGCCACCGACTCGGGCACCACCACCAGGCGCCCTCCGGCCAGCAGCGCACCCCAGATCTCGCAGACCGAGACGTCGAAGGCCAACGAATGCCACTGCGACCACACCTGCCCCGGCGACAACTCGACGTTGAGGGAGTCCAGCAGCCCGATCACGTTGCGGTGGGTGACGGCCACCCCCTTGGGGACACCGGTTGTCCCCGACGTGTAGATGAGGTAGGCGATGTGGTCGGGGTCCGGGTCCGGCAGCGCGGCGCCGGATCGGCCATCGACGGGGAGGTCGGCGGGGTCGTCGAGATCGTCGACGTTGACGACCAGCAGATCGCGCCCGTCCAGCCGATCGGTCAACCCGGTGTGCGTGATCGCCGCGATCGGCGCGGCGTCGTCGAGCACGAACCCGATCCGGGCCGCCGGCACCGCGGGGTCGATCGGCACGTACGCCGCCCCGGTTTTGAGCACCGCCAAAATCGCGACGATCGCCTCGGCCGAACGCGGCAACAACAGCGCCACCCGCTGACCCGGGCCCACCCCCCGGCCGGCCAACCGGTGCGCCAACCGGCTGGCGGCGTCCTCGACCTCGCGGTAGGTCCACGACGACGCCCCGCACGTGATCGCCGTCGCCTCCGCGGCGCGGGCCACCTGCGCAGCGAACAACTCCGGAATCGACCCCGACTTCGCTGCCGGCCGGGTCAACACCGCCCGGTTACCCCACCCGTCCAGCCCGGCAAGGTCACCGGCATCGAGCAGATCCATCGCTGAGAGCCGCCGGCCCGGGTCCGCCGTCATCGCGGTGAACACCCGCTGCAGCCGTCTCGCCAATTCCGGGACGTCGAACTTCGACAATGCCCCGCCCGAGGCCGCCGTGCTGAGAAACATCTGATCACCGGCGCCGGAGAAGATCAATCCAAAGCTGCCCACCTGAACGGGGTTGGTGAAGGACGCCGACGCCGCCACACCGGCGAAGTCCATGGTCATCTTGGACGGCATGAAGTTGACGCTCACCCGATCGGCCGGCTGGCCCGCGCCGCTCGGGTCGGTTTTGCGTTCCAGGGCATGCACCGGGAACCGCTGATGCTGCAGTGCTTCCCGTATTTGCGTATCGACGTGCTGACAAAAGTCGGCGACCGTGGTTTCCGGCGAAACGCTCAGCACCAGCGGCACCACCCCGGAAAGCATCCCGGGCAGCATCTTGGACTCCGGACGCACTCGCCTGCTGACCGGGAAGTCGAGCACCACCTCCGAGCCGCGGGCGCCCCACCCACGCACCAGGAGTGCACATGCCGCGGTGATGACCGACGACTGGGGCACCTGCCACGCGTCGGACAACTCCTGAACGCGCCGCAGGACGACGGGGTCCAATCGAACCGGCGCAGAGGGCGCACTCGGCTCGCCCTTGGCCCCGGCTTGGGGTAACCGATCATGCGGCCCGCTGTCCGACGGAAGGTTCCCGGCCCAATAGGCGTGGTCTTCCCGGTAATCGGTGGACGCTTCGTATTCCGATTCGCACCGAACCAGATCTTCCAGGGAGCCGAAAAAGACCGGGGGAATGGGTGTGCCGGAAACCATTGCCGCGTATACCGTTGCAATTCGGTTGGCGAGAAGCGTGATTCCGGTTCCGTCGATGATGATGTGGTGGAAGCAACCGAACAAGTAGAATTCGTCCACCCAGGTCTGAAATAGGGCGAATTTGAACAGCGGGCCGTCCGACGGCATGGGTGTCTGTTGGATCGACAATGCCAGCGCACGGGCCTCCTGCACCGGATGGCGCGAGTCGCTCAGGTCATGGAAGTCCAATTCGATGTCCGGGTAATCGATCGCCCGCTGAAAAACCTGGCCATCGGCCTCGAAGAGGGCGGCCCTGGCCGGTTCGGCCTCCCCCATCGCATGACTGATCGCGCGCCGGAGCAGGTCGGGCTCCACCGTGCCGTCGAATCGCACAAGTACGCCCAGCTGCCACTCCGTGCCGGAGTGACCCGTCTCCTGCGCAAGCCAAATGTCCAGCTGGCCCCGCGTCAGCGGCAGCGCCCGATCGTCAGTTTTCATGCGGTCTACCTATCAACGCCCCTGTGCCGCGGCCAACCGTCATGGACCGTGTCTTGCGGCTAACCGTCAATGCCCCTGTCCCGCGAGTCCCTGTCCCGCGGCCAACCGCTCGCGCAGACTCTTCGGCCTGATGTCGGTCCAGTTCTGTTCGACGTAGTCCAGACACGCCGCGCGATCCGCTTCGCCGTACACCACCCGCCAGCCGGCTGGAACGTCGGCGAAAGCCGGCCACAGGCTGTGCTGCTGCTCGTCGTTGACCAAGACGAAAAACCTGCCATCTTCGTCGTCGAACGGATTGATGCTCACCGCGTCTCCCGGACCCGTCTACTGGACATAGGTATAACAAGTTCTAAACCATACTGGAGGCCGACGGAGGTTGTCTCGGTCTTGGGGGAAATTCCATCTACGGACCCCCCAGCTGAAACCTGCCCGATGGTACTACCGGCCCCGGCATACTCCGCAACGGTGAAATTCGCGGCGTTCGGTTCACCGCCCGACTTCACGCGACGCATGCAGCGAATGACCGGGTTCGCGAAAAAAGTTGCCGGCTGGGCTGTCTCAGCGACGATGCGGAGGCGCCTTCGATCGCCGCGGGTCTTCAATCATTCGGCGGGACAATCGGATGCCGATAGTTTCGAATCGCTTCGTGGTTCCGGCCGCGGATCACCGTACCGTTCGCTGGCCCCACCGATCGGCCGGCGCAACCTGGGACCGCCCCCCTTCGGTCGGGTCGCTTGGCGACAGTTGCCCAGAACCCGCCGCGGGCGTCGGCGCCGACGACGGAAGACTCGCGGGCATTCGACTGCTCGGCCGTTGCGGCGTCGAGGCCGCCCGTACGGGGCAGCACCTTCGCGCCGCGGCGGCAAGTGCCCTGAGGGGCACCGGAGGGCCCCGACGGCCGTGGTCGCGGTGCCGTGCGCGTCGTGGTGTCACGGCTTCGGCAGACGGCAAGCAGACGGCGAAGCAGCGTTCTTTGCGATTGCAAACTTCGCGGCTACTGTAGGGACGGCACAATTCGGCGAGGCGGCGCGGACAGAGTTTCCCCGACTCCTCGAAGGGTTTCTTCGGGCACGAACGTTCCGGCGCGTAAGAAATCGGAGGCTTGCAAAATATCCGTAAAAGAGGCACCACGTCAGCCCTCAGGGGGCGCGGCAGATTTGATTGAGGCGACATAAATGGACGACCACAGCGAAGCTTCGGCGAACCCCGACTCGAAGGATGGTGCACCGCCGGTCGCAATGTCGGCGCACCTCGCCGATGACCTGCTGTCCACGACTGCCGTTGGCTGGCGCAGCTTTTACGACAAACTCAGCCGCCGCCTGGAGGACATCGGAGTGGCTGACTCGTCTTTCTTCCTGAATTATGGCTACCTGCCGATAGATTCCCACAACGAATCCGCGTTCCCCATCCGCGCAGGTACCTTCAACGTGAACTCGGTCCGATTGGTGTTCGAGGTCGTCGGAGCGCACGACCTCAATGGGAGCACGGTCGTCGAAATAGGATGTGGGCGCGGCGGCAACTCCGCACTCGTCGCGGAGAAGTTCGACGCCCAAGTCATCGGCATCGACATGTCCGCGGAAGCGATCGCTTTCTGCAGCAAAACGCACGTCAAGCCTTCGCTCGACTTCAAGGTCGGCGATGCATTGAACATTCCCCTGGACGATGCATTCTGCGATGCGGTCATCAACATCGAGTCGTCGCATTCGTACGGCAATCTGCCGAAATTCCTGAAAGAAGTTCGCCGGATTTGTCGGCCCGGTGCGTGGTTCTTGCACACGGACTTCTTGAGTCCCGAGGACTGGGACTATGTGAGGACGCGTTTGAAGGCGCTGGGCTTTGTCACCGACGACGACCGCGACATCACTGCCAACGTATTGGCCTCGCGGGATCAAGCCAGTAATAACTACGAGCAGGTTTACGGCGACGGAAATGCTCGCGTGGCCAACTTCCTGGCGCTACCCGGGTCCGCGATCTACGAGCAGATGCGGGCCGGCTTGTTGGAGTACCGGATATTGAGGTCTCAACTTCGCGCGAAGGCGACATAGGCCCGTGCCTCGTCGCGCAGCAGCCGTCTGCCGGTCGTTGGCCGACCGCGCGACTGCCACGCCCGAGGTCCTGCAGCTCCGGCCACCATCAGGCGATCTCGAGTTGCCATAGCACTGGTGATAGCGCAACTCGAGATCCGCGCAGCGGCGTGCGCGCACGCCGCTGCCTACCCGTTGCCTTCGATCACTGCGCGGGCTCGGACGCACCGAAGGTCTGCACCTCGTCCGACTCCGGCACCTGACCGGCCAGGTATTCGGCGAGCGCCCCGATCGTCGGGTAGTCGAAGACCGCGGTGGCGCT
>Ga0078972_1002331_pt1 | contig 63575 bp, 59 predicted proteins | sample YelNatPaOPGAMG01_FD_67568 | JGI IMG/M metagenome (GOLD analysis project Ga0078972, IMG submission 67568) | Hot spring thermophilic microbial communities from Obsidian Pool, Yellowstone National Park, USA - OP-RAMG-01 (SPADES assembly) (version 2) | ecosystem: Environmental > Aquatic > Thermal... | reverse complement strand
ATGAAGGCCGAGTACCTGGTCCGGTGGTTCAACTTTGCTCCCCAGGTGACGGAGAAGATCGACCTCACCGGCTGGAAGATGATTGACTTCGAACTCACTCCTACAGGGAAGGAGAAGTGAACCACCAAGAAACACAATGGGCGGGGAGCATGCTCCCCGCCCATTTTTTATGCCCTCGCCAGGGGACCTCCGTCTTACCTCACAATCCGCCCAAACCCTCTCCGTTTTACCCCGGCAGCATTGGCCTCATCGGTATCGATATGGAACGCGAGCCGGCCGTTTGGAGAAACCCGGACGACCACATTCTGGAAAACCACCCCGATGGGTCCGGGCACCTCTATGGCGATTTTCTCCCCATCTCGTAGACCAAGCCTCTTCGCCTCTTCCGGGCTTGCATGGAGGTGGCGCATGGCCCGGATGGCCCCTTCTTTGAGCGTCACCGAGCCCTTAGGGCCCACAATGGTGATGGGAGGAGATCCCGCGATATCCCCACTCAGACGAACCGGGAGGTCCATTCCCAGATAAAACCCATCGGTGAAAGATAATTCCACCTGGTCGAACTTGCGAAAAGGACCGAGAATCCGCACACCTTCAATGGAGCGCATATTGGGACCAACGAGCGTCACCGTCTCCTGAGCAGCAAATTCTCCTCGCTGGGAGAGTTCCCGAAGGGAGGTTAGTTCCTTCCCTTTACCATAAAGCACCTCAAAGGTTTCTCTTGTGAGGTGGCAGTGGCGGTTTGAAACCTCAACGGGGACGGTGAATTCTCCCCCCGGCGCCCCTGGGGTACCCTGGAGTTCCTGGACCACGATTTCGGCAATGTACGCCACAAGGTCATCGAGGCGCTCCATGTTCTCTCCCTCACTCGCCTCCCGTGACAATCTTCACCGAGGCGCTCGTCCCAAGACGAGTGGCCCCGGAGAGAATCATGAGCCTTGCGTCCTCAAAGGTCCGAATGCCCCCTGAAGCCTTAATCCCCATTTTGGGACCAACGGTCCTCCGAATCAGCGCGACATCCCGGGCGGTGGCACCTCCCGTGGAGAACCCTGTGGAGGTTTTGACGAAGTCATACCCCACCTTTTTGATAATTTCAGAAGCCAGGACCTTTTCCTCATCGGTGAGAAGACACGTTTCGATAATGGCCTTGGTGACTGTTGTTGGACGGCAGGCCCGCTTCACCGCCCAGAGGTCTTCTTCGAAGGTCTTGAGGTCCCGGGATTTCAGCGCTCCGATGTTGATGACCATGTCGATTTCATCGGCCCCGTTTTCGATGGCATTGCGGGTCTCAAAGGCCTTGGTGCGGCTATCGGTTGCTCCAAGGGGAAAACCGACCACCGTGGCCACCTTGACCCCGGTCCCGCGAAGTCTTCTGGCACAGAGGGCAACCCAGCAGGGGTTCACACACACAGCGTAGAAACGGTACTGCACAGCTTCATCACAGAGCTTCTCGATCATTGCCCTTGTGGCATCAGGCCGAAGGAGGGTATGGTCGATGTAGCGGGCAATGTCTGAAGGAGTCAAAACAAGGTCACAGGCACACTCTGAGGAGCTCTGTGGAGCACGCACCCGTTGCTCCTCGCTCCGGGAAACACCCTGAAGCCTGGCCAATACCTCTTTTGTTACCCGTTCGATAAGCTCTTCTCGATTCATGGTCCGAAATGACCCCTCTCTACCGCCATGATTTTGTTCACCCGGGACCAGTGCCGTCCCCCGGCAAACCGCGTCTCAAGCCAGAGTTTCACGAGCTCACACAGTTCCTCCGGCGAGTGTCGGGCTCCAAGGGTGAGAACGTTGGCGTTGTTGTGCTCGCGGCTGTTGATGACGCTGTCCCGGTCATAGCAGAGCGCCGCCCGAATACCCCGCACCTTATTGCACACCATACAAGAACCGATGCCCATCCCGTCAATCATGATTCCCCGTTCGCACTCCCCAGAGGCGACTTTCTGTGCCACCTTCACAGCAAAGTCCGGGTAATCCACGCTCTGGTCTCCGCTAAATGTTCCCACATCGTATACCCGGTACCCCAAAGAGGCGAGGTATCGCTTGAGGATTTCCTTTGCCTCGAAACCCCGGTGGTCCGAGCCAATGGCCACCCGTACCACATGGTCTTTCTGGTTCACAGGATCAGGATCGGTCTTTGGGGGAGTCCCCAGGGCATGCAGCCCTCCCACCACGTTCTGGACGACTCGGGAAAAGCTCCGTTCTGGCATCATCTCTCCCCCTACTGCTCAATCTCATCCACGATTCCCACGACGAGCATCCGGATTGGTGCCTGAGGATCGCCAAGAATCGTCCGGCAGGAATTCCCCTCATCGATCACAAGCACCGTATCCCCAACCCCTGCCTGGACCATATCGAACGCCAGAATCGTCTGGCCCTTTGGTCGTCTTTCCCCGTCAAGGGGCTGCACCACCATGATTTTCAGACCCTGGAGGATGGGGAGCTTTGCTGTTGACACCACATTCCCCACAACTTTCCCGAGCATCATGGGGATGCACCCCCCTCAACATTCACCGCATCGACAATACCCAGAATCGTGCAATCGGAGGGGTTGAACCAGTTCGGGAGCGCCAGCGCTGCCTCCCGCCCTCCCTCAAAAAAGACAATGTCTCCTGGACCGGCCTGAACCGTATCACAAGCGACAAGCGGAGATCCGACCTCTTTGAGGTTTTCATCAAGAGGCTGAATGAGGAGGAGCTTGATGCCCTCGAACGAGGGAACTTTCTGCGTGGCCACCACCGTCCCAATAACCCGAGCAAGCTTCATGTTTCCTCCTCCTCACACGATGCGGAAGTAGTCCACCAGGGTGCAGCGCCGCTCCCGGGTGAAGGTCCGGGCGCGGGTGAGACCCTCCCCGGTGGGGGTAGCAATGGTGAAACTGGTGAAACCAGCGCCACCCTTCCCGAGCCCACTGTACGCCGGGCCGTTCTTCACAAAAATGGAACAGTCCATCATCTTCGCCATTCTCGAGAGATTGGCGATATTCCGGGAATGCATGACCGCCGTGTGCCGGAAATGGTGCTCACACTCCACGGCAAACTCCATGGCTTCCTCCACGTTGTGGAAACGCACAACAGGGATCACAGGGAGCAACTGCTCCGTCCAGATCAGGGGGTTATCCCGATCGACTTCACCAAAGAGAATTCTCGTGTTCTCAGGAACCCGAAGGCCGATTTCCCGGGCAATAAGGGACGCATCCTTTCCAACCCACTCCCTCTTTGGCTTTCCAGGCCTTCCCGGTCCCCCCGGTTCATCGATGACCAGGCGCGTGACCTCCTCCATCTGGCGCCGGTTGAGCCGAAAACCCCCGTTGAATTCCATGGCCTTCTCGAGGTCCTCGGCAACCTCGTTCACCACGAGGATTTCCTTCTCACAGACGCAGACGATGTTGTTGTCGAAACCGGCACCGAGGACGATATCCCGACCCGCCTTGGCAATATCGGCCGTCTCGTCCACCACACAGGGAGGGTTTCCGGGGCCGGCAGCAATAACCTTCTTGCCGCTCGCCATAGCCGCCTGGACCACCCCTCCCCCACCGGTGACCACAAGAAGGCGGACCATGGGATGCTTCATGAGCGCCTGAGCGGACTCAAGGGTGGGGTTCCCGATGGCGCAGACGAGGTTCTCGGGACCCCCGGCTTCGACGATGGCCTCGTTGAGAAGCGTCACAGTAGCGCAGGATGAGCGCTTTGCTCCCGGGTGGGGATGGAAAACCACGGCATTTCCTGCTGCCACCATACTGATGGTGTTGTTGATGATGGTGGAGGTGGGGTTGGTGGACGGAGTGATGGAGGCAATCACCCCGTAGGGTGCCCGCTCGACAAGGGTGAGCCCATGTTCATCGGTGAAGGCCATGGGCTCAAGGTCCTCCACCCCTGGCGTTTTCAGGGCGGCGAGGCGGTTCTTCTCGACCTTATCCGCCACGCGACCCATTCCCGTTTCCTCGTGGGCCATCTGGGCAAGGGTTTCCGCTTCCCGCACAGAGACCTTCCGGATGGCACGGATAATGTTACGACGGGTTTCAAGGGGGAGCTCCATGAGTTTCTCATGAGCTTTCCGGGCCGCCCTCACCGCTTCTTCGATGTCCTCGAAAACCCCCACACCCCGCAGAGGAGACTCCCCCCGAACTTCTGGAGCTCTCGGGAGCACCCCGCTTTTTTCGAGTCTCTCAATCACCTGCTCCACAATGGAGCGGATATCGGCTTCCTTAACCTCCATACGTCAACCCCACCTTCAAAAGAGGAAGTACGGCCGGATATCGGGATGGGGACTGGGAATAATGACCTCCTTGCAGAGGAGTCCCCGCTGGGCAATCACCGTTTTCGCTGCCGAGACGGCCGCTTCCACCTCGTGGATATCCCCCATCATCTTCACGTACGATTTCCCACCCATACCCACCGCCAGACGCACTTCGGTAATGAGGACATCAGCCGTCTTTGCCGCCACATCGGCCGCCTCAATGCTGGCGATGGCCGAAAAAGCCTCGACCACCGCTACGGCATCCCACATCTCGCAGACCACCGTCCCCAGAATGGCCGGAATAACCTGGGGATGGAGATTGGGAATGAAGAGCTCATCCACCACGCAACCTTCTCCGGCTTCCTTCCCCGCGGTGAGCGAGGCGTCAACTTCGGCCACTTCCCCACTCACCACGATGAGGAATTTCCCCGGACAGATAGTCTTCGCATCAACAACCTTCACCGGTGCAGCCTTCACCATGGCATCCAGGGCCTTGATGCCTATGGCGATGGAATTGAATTCCAGTGCTCCCAAAACGACGATATCCATTCGTCCACCTCAGCTACCGGGCCTCAATAACCACTCGCTCGTCATCGACAAAGACAACACGCCCCCCGATGCTGGCATGCACACGGGCACTGACCTCTTGCCCTGCCTCCCCCACAAGGTCTCCCTCCTGCACCATGTCCCCTACCCTGACCACTGCCTGAGCCGGAGCCCCCGCGTGCTGCTTCAAGAGAAGCTCAACCCGTTCCGGTGGCGGAACTTCCCGCATCCGGAAAAGCGGGCGTTTCTCGTACTCTTCAACCCGAATTCTCCCCTTGACCCGCAAGATCGGGACCTTCCGGTACGGAAAATCCACACGGGTCTGCAGAGCCCTCTGAGGAAACACCGGTCGATACTGCATCCTGAGGAACTGCTCTTTGATCGCCCGGTTCACCAGCCTCGGAGAAAGCTCCATCGGACAGGCAATTTCACACAGGCCACACTCGCTGCAGAGCACCGCGCGCTCGATGACTTCAGGGGGCATATCGAGCCCAAGGGCAATCTGCCGCATGATCTTGTGCGGAGCCAGGTCATGCCCCAGAAGATACCGGGGACAGAACTCCGTACAGTATGTGCACTGGCAGCAGGCGGTCTTGCTCTGCCTGATGATGAAGGGAAGGGGCAGGGTCTTCTTCTGCACGAGGACATGGTCCCGGGGGAGGACAAAAAGACCTGAAGTCGTCTTCGTTACCGGAGCCTTCAGGTCGGTGGTCACCGACCCCATCATCGGCCCTCCCACGAGGAGGACGAAATCGTCCACCGTGGCACCGCCGCAGTACTCCAGGACCTTCTCAAAGGGTGTTCCCACCCGCACCCGGAGGACCGAAGGCCGGCGAACTTCCCCCTGACAGGTCAGAGTGCGCTCGATCACTGGTTTCCCTTCCACAGCCCGGGCAATGTTCCGGAGCGTCTCAACGTTCAGTACCACCACGCCAACCGAAGGAGGGATACCTCCTTCGGGAACAATACGCCCGGTGACCTCCCGCACGAGCAGGAACTCGTCTCCCGCCGGATAGTAATCGCCCAGAGAGAAAATGCTGAGGCCTTCTTTCCCCTGAGAGGCTTTCCGGAGGGCTTCCTCCGCGGGAGAACCTCTGCCTTTCAGGGCAATGACACCCTTTCTGGCCCCGGTCGCTTCCATGGCGAGACAGAGACCCGCAACCACTGTCTCCGCTTCCTCTTCCATGACGAGCTTGTCGTTCCCAAGAAGCGGCTCGCACTCCGCACCATTGGCAATGACCACCTCAACGGGGCGAGAGAGCTTCACATGGGTAGGGAAGCCTCCCCCTCCTGCACCGACCACTCCCATGGCTTTAACGGCTTCGAGAACTGTCATCGCCCTTCTTCCTTCCGGAAGACGACCTGGCCATGCTCTTCTATGCGATCCACGATGCCGACAATGACACAGTCTATGGCCTTCTGGTAGGTGAACTCGGTCTGGCGAGCCGAACTCCCCTGGGAGATAAGGACGACCTCGCCTCTTCCACTCCCCACAAGGTCAAGGGCCACCAGGTACTCGCCCTTTTCTCTCCCCCGGGTATCGCAAGCCCGTACCAGAAGGTACTTCCCCCCGGCAATACCATCGTTTTTCTGGCTTGCCACTACCGTTCCAACAACCTTAGCCAGAATCATGCCTTCTCCCCTGGTCACGTGGTCACAACGGCGTCCTTCTGGTACACCACTTTCCCGTCGACTTCAATTTCATCCACAATCGCCACAATGGCGGCATCGCTTGGTTTACCTTCAGTGATAGCAGTCATCCGAGCGCTGCTCCCTGAAACGTAGAAAACGATTTCTCCCTTTCCCGCCCCGACACAGTCCATGGCCACAAGGTAATCCCCTTTTCCTTGGAGCGTCACGGGGTCAATTTTCTCAAGGAGCAGAAACTTGATGCCTTTGATTTTCTCCTCTTTGCGGGTGGAAACGACCGTCCCCACCACTCTGGCGAGAATCATAAAGCGATGTTCTCCTTTTCAATCCTTTTCACCGATGGTGATGTCCTTCTTCTTGCCGCCCCGACCAAGAGGAAGAACCTCGTCCACATTCGGATGAGGACGCGGGATGATATGGACGGAGACAACCTCTCCAACCTTTGCCGCCGCAACCTGTCCGGCATCGAGAGCCGCCCGCACTGCTGCCACGTCCCCTCGCACGATGGCGGTGACGTACCCTCCACCAATCTTTTCGTATCCGACGAGTTCCACCTTTGCCGCTTTGACCATGGCATCAGCTGCCTCCACCATCGCCGCAAACCCACGGGTCTCAATCATGCCCAGAGCATCTGAGTAGACTTCGCCCATCGTTCCCTACTCCTTTCCATTCGTTCGGCAGGGAGCCGGCGCTCCCTGCCGAGGTGTTATTATTTACACAGATTCTGTCATGTATATAACACATTGCCCCTCTCCTGTCAATGAGGGACGGAGAGTTTCTGTTTTTTCGCTTGAGGCTTCTCTGGTCTTGCGCTAAGGTATTGGGGAGAAAGGAGGAAGGGCTATGCGCGTGGGATGCATGGGAGAACTCCTTGTAGAAATCATGCGGGATAAGGTGGACGTTCCTCTGGGTGTTCCCGGGGTTTTCCTCGGGCCGTACCCCAGCGGAGCTCCGGCAATTTTTGCTGATTGCCTGGCCCGCCTGAAAGGCGAGGTCTTTTTCGTCGGTGCCATTGGGCGAGACGATTTCGGCTTTCTCGTTCTTGAGCGACTGCAAAAAGACGGAGTGGACACCTCAGGCATCAAAATCCTTGACGACTTCACCACCGGAGTGGCCTTTGTGACCTACTTCAGCGATGGTTCCCGGAAGTTCATCTACCATATTTCCCGGGCAGCCTCAGGGCAGATATTCCCCGAGGACGTGCGGGAGGAGGATTTCGTAAAAGTAGACCTCCTGCACGTCATGGGTTCCACCATGCTCATCAACGAGAACTGTCGAGCTTCTTACGAGAAGGCTATCCGTATCGTCCGGGAAGCGAAAAAGCGCGTGAGCTTTGACCCCAACTTCAGGCCCGAGCTTTTAGGGAAAGACCGAGCCCGGGAGCTCTTCCTGCCCATTCTCAGGGAGAGTTTCATCGTTTTCCCCACCGAAGAGGAACTCTCCGTCCTCACCGGAGAGCAAGATCCCCTGAGGGCTGCAGAGAAGGTGCTCTCAGAAGGCCCGGAGATTGTGGCCATCAAACAGGGAAAGCGGGGGTCTACCGTGGTAACGAGGAAGGAAGTGTACACGCTTCCGGCCTTCCCCGTGGAGGAAGTCGACCCCACAGGGGCGGGAGACTGTTACTGTGCCGGGTTCCTAGCAGCCCTCTCCCGGGGGATGAGCGTGGAGGAGGCGGGGAGGTTTGCCAACGCTGTGGGAGCCCTAGCGGTGACCAGAAAGGGTCCCATGGAAGGAGCCCCGACCTGGGAAGAGGTGGAAGCATTCCTGGAACGTCTTTAAGGAAGGAGGAAGAGGATGTTCCCCCGCGAAACGGTTGACGCAAGCCCTATCCGGAAGAAAGCTCAAAAGGCCGGTATCCCGGTTTGCGATTTCCTGATGCAGAAAATGCAGGAGCTGGCAGAGCTTGAGGGGAAACCCCAGACACTCCTTGCCGTGTGCCCCAACTCCCGGACGGTCATCCGGGCAGCCCTGCGGGCGGCCAAACGGGCCCGGGCCCCGGTGAAGTTCGCCGCCACACTGAACCAGGTGGATATCGACCGGGGGTACACGGGGCTCACCCAGAGGGAATTCGTGGAGCTCGTGAAACAGGAGGCCGAGGCCATCCACTTTGAAGGGCTCGTCATCATCGCCCTGGACCATGGGGGACCGTGGGTGAAGGACCGGCACACCATTGAAGGGTGGGACCTCAAAACGTGCATGGACTGGGTGAAGCGGTCGTTTGAAGCCGCGCTTGACGCAGGGTACGACCTCCTCCACGTTGACCCCACCGTGGACCGAACCCTGCCCCCCGGAACGACGCTTCCTGTAGAGACGGTTATTGCACGGACGGTAGAACTCATCGAGCATGCGGAAAACCATCGGAAAAAGCGGGGGCTTCCTCCCATCTCCTATGAAGTGGGAACCGAGGAAGTCCATGGGGGGCTGGCGGACCTTGGGGTTTTCGAGCGGTTCCTCTCCGGGCTCAAAGACGCCCTGAAGGCTCGGGGACTTGGGGAAGTCTGGCCGATTTTCGTGGTGGGGAAGGTAGGAACAGACCTCCACACCACCCTCTTTGACCCCCAGGTTGCCCGGCTGCTTTCCGAAAAGGCCCGATCGTATGGGTCTTTCATCAAGGGACACTACACCGACTATGTGGAGAACCCCGAGGACTATCCGAAATCGGGCATGGGGGCAGCCAACGTGGGCCCGGAGTTCACCGAAGAGGAGTACAACGCCCTGGCTGAGCTCGCTCACATAGAAGAGGAGCTCTTTGCCCGGAAGCTGGTGGTCGAAAAATCGGAAATCCTTGAGGTCCTCACTCAGGAAGTCCGCAAAAGCGGCCGCTGGAAGAAATGGCTCCTCCCCGAAGAAATGGGGAAGGACCTCCTGGAACTCCCCAGAGAGCGGAAAATGTGGCTGGTGAAAACAGGATGCCGGTACGTCTGGGCCCAGCCGGAAGTGGTGGCAAAAAGGGTGCTGCTTTACGAGAACCTGAAAAGAAACGGGTACTTCCCGGAGGACATCGTCCTCACAGCCATTGAACGTGCCCTCGACAAGTACTTCCGGGCATTTAACCTTGTGGACCTCGACCTTCGGCTTCAAAAAGTCCTGTGAAGTGGTATGATAGAGGGGAAAGGAGGGTATTCCCCCGTGAAAGGTCGCCTTTTTTGTGGGGCTGTTTTCGTGGTGATCGGGGTCCTGGTACTCTGTGGCCTCCTTTTCGCCCAGGAGGAAGAGTTCACCATCCTCTCCATCCTGCCACCCCCCGACACCCTGGTTCCACCGGTGCTCACCGAAATCCGTATCGTCTTCTCCCGGGAGGTCGTCACACGCGAGGACGTTGGGGTTTTCCGGGATTTTTCCTTCCTTCCCCTCTCAATCAATCCGCCCCTCCAGGGGCAGTTCCTCTGGGAGGATGAGAAAACCCTGGTGCTGAAGCCCAAAGGAGCGCTCCGGGAAGCCACCCGGTACGTCTTCCGCTTCCGGGACGACTTCCGGGATGTGCGGGGTAAGCTCCTCGCCGGGCGCCACGATTTCACCCTCTCCACCGAACCTCTCAGAGTTCTTGGCATCAAGCAGGTGGACTACACCGAAGAGGGTGGGGTGGTGCTGGAGTGCAGTTTCTCCCTTCCCGTGCTTCCTCAGAAACTCCGGGGATTTCTGACGCTTCGGGATTCCCGGGGAAACGAAGTCCCCTATGCGCTCCCCTTAGGTCCGGCAAGCACCAGGCTCTACCTGACAACCGTTCCCCTTCAGGAACCGGTGCTTTCTGTGGAAATCCTCCCCGGACTCACGAGCGAGCGGGGTCCCCTGGGCCTTGAGGACGCCTACCGGAAGACCCTTGAAGTCACCTACGCCTTTGAGATTCTGGAGAACTGGGTGTACTTCGAGAGCCCTGAGTCCTGCGTTATCACCTTCAACACCTCCACGCCTGTTGACCCGGAAGCCCTGGCTCCCTTCATCCGCGTCGACCCCCCATCCCCCTTCACGGTTCGTCGAAGCTACGGAGGGTTTGCCATCGTTGGGCCTTTTCTCCCCAGGGAACGGAAGGTCATCACCGTGAAGCGTGGAGCCCAGGCACGCAACGGAGCGAAACTCCTTGAGGATTTCACCCAGGCCATCATCATCCCCGATCTCTACCCTTCCGTTGCCTTCCCCGTCACCGGGACCTACATTACTGAAGCGCTGGGAACGCGAATCCCCGTAACGCTCCTCAACGTTCCTAAGGTGCGTGTGCTCCTCTGGCGGCTCTACGACAACAACATCCCCATCGCCCTGGCAAACCTCCCCCAGGTTCCCGCCGAGGCTTTAGGGGAACTTGTCCGGGAAGATACGCTTTTCAACGACAGTCCTCCCAATGTCCCTGTGCGGAAAGCTTTAGACCTTGTGCACCTCACGGGAAACCGAAAGGGGACGTATCTTCTCATCGCCCAGGATGCAAGCGACGAGAGCTGGGCCTTCGCCGAGCACCTTGTGGCCTTCACCGATATTGGCATCGTCGCCAAGGTTTTCCCCCAGGGTATCCTCGTGTGGGCCAATTCCCTGCGGGATGGAACACCCCTTGTCAACGCCTGGGTCAAGGTCTTCTCCCGAACCAATCAGCTGCTCCTTGAAGGAACCTGCGATGAAGGAGGACTCTTCCTGGGGACTCGGGACATCCCCTGGGACGAAAAGACCAGGCCCTACATCGTCACGGTGCAGACCACAGACGACCTCTCGTTCCTGGTCTTAGAGGGGGAACTCTTCGCCGTAAGTGGCTTTGATATCACCGGGCGGGAATACCTGCGAAAAGGCTACGAGGCCTTTCTCTACCTCCCCCGGGGAGTTTTCCGGCCAGGTGAAGAACTCAAAGCCCAGGCCATTGTCCGGGGACCGGAGCTCCTTCCTCCGCCGGCTTTCCCCGTCCGGTTTGCGGTGAGAAACCCTCTGGGTCGGGAAATTGCGGAAGAGAGCACCATGCTCTCCCCACAGGGTGGGGCAACCTTCTCTCTTCTCCTTCCGGAGAACGCCCCCACAGGAGCGTACGTCCTCTCCCTTACCCTCCCGGATGGGAAGACAGTCCTTGCGGAGAGGCAGTTCCTTGTCGAGGAGTTCGCCCCTCCTCGCCTCCGGGTTAACCTTCAGGCAAGTTCCCTCTCGGTCGCAACCGGGGAGGACGTGAGCGTGGACGTTACGGGCGAGTACCTCTTTGGCCGGAAGGCATCGGGGCTCCCTTTCACTGCCCAGGTGGTCTTTGAAAGTACTCCCCCCTCCTTCCCCGACTTTGCCACCTACACTTTCGGCAACAAAGAAGCGACCTTTTCCCCCTTCACCCTTCCCCTCGGGGAGGGGACGCTGAACGAAGAGGGAAGGGCGTCCTTTTCGTTCACGGTTCCTCCAGACCTCCGTCCTCCTGCTTTCCTCACCGGGAAAGTCACCGTCACCGTGAGCGATCCTGCTGGTCGCCCGGTGAGCGAAAGCCTGAACATCCTGGTTTCCCCCTACCCCGTGTACCTGGGAGTGGCCCTCCCGGAAGGGGAATTCGAACCGGGAGTCCCCCTTGCCATTGCCCTTGTGGCACTTGACAGAGAAGGAAAGCCAAAGGAAACCGAGGTGAATCTCCGGATCCTCCGCATCCTGCGCCATTTTGTGCTCTCCGCCCCGGAAGAGGGAGAAGGCCTGCGGTACCGGGAAGAGGAGGAATGGGTACCTGAGGTGGAGACTTCCCTTGCTCTTGCCGAAGGGAAGGGAACCTACACCTTCACGCCGAAAACTTACGGAGAGTACCTCCTTGAGGTGAGCGAGCCCCAATCCCTGAGCACCACCACCCGCAGGTTCTTCGTTTTCGGACGGTACGGTCTTGCTCCTCAGGGTGAGGCTCTACCGGACCGCCTCAATCTCGTTCTTGACAAATCCCGATACCGCCTGGGGGAAGAGGCCACCCTGCGGTACCGGGCACCGTTTGCCGGAAAAGCCCTGTTCACCGTGGAAACGGACACCATCGTGCTCTCCCGGATTGTTGCGCTTGAGGAGAGTGGCGAAATCCGCTTCGAGGTCACCGAGGCCATGGCCCCCAACGCCTACTGTTCCCTCGTGCTCCTTAAGGAAGGCACCCCACAAGAAGGTCCGCTTCGGGCTCTGGGGGTCACGCCCCTTTTCGTGGACCAGGAAGACCATCGCCTCGTGGTGACCATCACAACCCAAACGAGCGCCCGCCCCGGGGAGAAACTCCCCTGTACGGTGACGGTCCGGGATACCCACGGAAATCCCGTTCCCGGGGCTGAAGTCGCCCTAAGCCTTGTGGACGTTGGCGTCCTCGCCCTCACCGATGAACCCGTCCCCGACCCCCTGGGGTTCTTCTCCGCCAAGTGCCGCCTTGGGGTCGGAACCTTTGACCTCTACGGCAACCTCATCCTGGGTGAACCCAAAACGACTCCTCTGCTCCATCCGGCCGGAGGTGCTCCGGAAGAGGCCTTTCTCAAGGCACAGCTCTCTTTCCTCCGTCCTGCACTCTTTGAAATCCTCTCCCTCTTTGTTCCGGGTCTTGTCACCGACAAAGAGGGAAAGGTCACGCTTGAGCTTGCCCTCCCCGATGTGGCCACAACAGCACGAATGGTGGCCCTGGCCTTCAAGGAAGATCGATTCGGGAGTAACGCCACGGAGGTTCTCCTTGAAGAGGAGATCGTGGCCGAGGTCCTCCATCCGAAAGCCCTGGCTCCGGAAGACACCTGCACCATCCCGGTCACGGTTTTCTCGAAAAACGATGCCCCCACCCAGGTAACGCTCACCCTTTCGACCAACGACCTCCTCGAGGTCACCCCGAAAGAAGTCACTCTCACCCTCCCACCCCGGGGGAAAGACGTGGCCTACTTCTCGGCAAAAACCTTGGGGATTGTCGGAGATGCGGAGATGAACCTTTCGGTGCGCTTTGCAGAAAAAACAAAGCACAGGGTTTTCCGTTTCCCCATTCGTCCAGCCGCCCCAAGAATCACCATCTCCCTTGCCGGAAGCGTCAACCCTGGTGAAGAGGAAACCCTGGACATTCCGGAGAGCTTTGTAGTCCGGACCTTCAGGGGGCAACTGCTTCTCTCCGGCACTCCCGATGTCGACCTCAGGCGTCTTGCCTCAATCCTCTGGGAGTACCCGTACGGGTGCCTGGAGCAGACGACTTCAAGTGGCTGGGTGGCCCTGCTTCTTCCAGAATACCTGCAGGACCTTGACCCCCTCCTTGCTCCTCGGGCACTTGCCGAAAAGCACCTCATGCGGAAGATTCGCCGAATCCTCTCCCTCCAGACCCCTGACGGCGGCTTCAGCGCCTGGCCGGGAGGGGAAAGCCGTCCCTGGGATTCGGCGTACGCCTATCACTTCCTCCTGGAAGCGCAAAAACAAGGTGTGGACATTCCTCCCCCACCCCTTGAGGAAGCCAAAAGCTACCTCCTGCGCTTTCTCACCATGCCACCGTACACCAGCTGGGAAGAAGAACTCCGGGATTTCTACACTGCCAAAGCCTACGCCGCCTACGTCCTTGCGCTCTCTGGAGAGAGGCCGTTGAGCACCCTTGAGGAACTCCGGGAAAAACGAACGTACCTTAGGGAGTCAGGAGTCTTCTTCCTCGCCCTCACCTATGCGCTCCTTGGCCAGAAGGACCTTGCCCGTAGTCTGGTTGGGGAGTGGACGCCAGATCTCTCCAGAGAACCCCAAAGCGGTGGGGTGTACGAATCGCCCCTTCGGGAGGGGGCTTTAGCCCTCCTCCTTGAGCTTGAGCTTGACCCCACCCACACCCGGGCGACGTACCTTGCGGGGAAACTCCAGGAGGTTCTCAGGGAGCGGGCGTATCTTTCCACCCAGGAAGCAGCGTTTCTGCTCTTTGCCCTTTCCCGGTATTTTGCCCAGGAAAAGCGAGCCGAAACCTTCGAAGCGAAAATCCTTGGGAAAACCGGCGAGACCCTTGCCTCCTCTAGCGGCAGGGACCGGGCAGGTCTTGACCTGACCCTCCTCCCCTCCCCGCCGTGGACCATCCGGAACGAAGGCCAGGGGAGGATCTTTTACCTTCTCGTCGCCGAGGGTGTGCCGGCAACACCCCCATCGCCCTGGGACCGGGGCATAGCGGTTCGGAGGACGTACCTCGATGCCTCAGGAAATCCCCTGAAAGACCTTGTTGTTCCCCGGGGCGAGGACATTTCAGTCCTCATCGAGCTTGAAGCCCCAAGGCCTCTTGACAACGTTGTGGTGGTGGACCTCCTCCCTGGAGGACTGGAGTTCACCCACCTTGAAACCCCGGGGGAAACCGGGGAAGCGATGCTCCCGGTCTTTGTGGACCGTCGGGACGACCGGGTGGTGCTCTTCTTCTCGCACCTTGAGGGGAAGGTATCGTACCGCTACCGCGTCACGGCCGTTACCTCCGGGACGTTCACCGTAGCTCCGGTACAGGCAGAGTGCATGTACAACCCAGGGGTGTCGAGTCTCTCCGGAGGTGGAACGCTCCGGGTAGAATGATGCGGAAAAGAAGACAGAGCATCCTCTGGAGTGTACTTTTAGGAAGTGTGGTGCTTTGTGGGGGAGGGTTGTGCCTGCTCTCCCTCCCCCTTGAGGTGACTCCCTTTTGTACCTATACTCCTTCTTTTGCGCTCTACGACCGGGAGGGACAGTTGCTTTGCCTTCTTCGCTCCCCAGACGATGCATGGCTCATTCCAGTGCCCCTCAAAGAGATGGGGAAGTGGATTCCCCTCCTTGCGGTGGAGAGCGAGGACCGGAGATTCTTCAGCCACCCTGGCGTGGATTTCCTCGCCCTGGGCCGGGCAATCTGGCAGAATCTGCGTGCCCGGAAGGTGGTCTCCGGAGCCTCCACCATCACCACACAGCTTGTGCGGCTCGTTCTGCCCCGGGAAAGGACCCTGAAGGGGAAACTCAGCGAATGCCTTCTGGCGCTGCGCCTCGAGCGCGTCCTGAAAAAGGAGGACATCCTCGAGTCGTACCTCAACCGGATTCCCCTCGGGGGCAACATCAAAGGGGTTGAGGCCGCTTCCTGGTACTACTTCGGCAAAAGCGCGAAGGACCTCACCCTTCTTGAGGCCGCTTCCCTGGTGAGCCTTTTCCCTGCCCCGGAAAGGTTCCGGCCTGACAAAAACCCCGAAGGTTTCCTGAGGCGGCGGAACGCCCTTCTTGAACGCCTCTGCCGCAGGGGCATCATTTCTCAGGAAGAATACGCCCTGTACGCCTCTTCTCCCCCTCCCACCCCCCGGGGCTTTCCCCGTCTGGCATACCACGCCGCCTGGTTCCTGCGGCAAACCACAACCTCACCCCGGGTCTTCTCCTCCCTTTCCTTTTCCCTCGAGGAGTGGCTCGAGCGGCTCCTCGACGAGGCTTTGGTCACTCTACCCCGGGAAATCACCGCCTGCACGGTGGTGGTGGAGAACAGTACCGGCGCAATCCTCGCCTATGTGGGGAACGCCCGTTTCCGCAGAAATCCCGAGCAGGCTTTTGTGGACTGCCTTCAGGCCCCCCGTTCTCCGGGTTCCGCCCTGAAGCCCTTTGTGTACGCCCGGGCATTCGACCGGGGGCTTCTTGTTCCTTCAAGCATCATCGCCGACACCCCTTTTGGCCTTCGCGGGAACGTCCCCCGCAACTTCGACGAAGGTTTCCGGGGACCGGTGAGCTGCGAGATGGCCCTGGCCCTGTCCCTGAACGTCCCGGCTGTGCGGGTGGCTCGAAAGGTCGGCCTTGAGGACGTTCTGGGTCTTCTGCAGACCTTGGGATTCTCCAGGCTGCAAAGGGGCGCCGATTTCTACGGGGACGCCCTGGTCCTTGGAGGATGCGAGGTGACGCCCCTGGAACTCGCCAGGGCGTACACCGCCCTCTCCCGTCTTGGGGAGGCAATTCCCCTGAGTTTTTTCCGTGAGGACGAAAATCCGCAGAAAAAGCGGGTATTCTCTCCAGGAAGTGCCTACATGGTTGCCGAAATCCTTGCCGACCGTTTCCGCTTCAACCCTCTCCCCAAAAGGACACTCCCCACACCCCTTTGTGCTTTCAAAACCGGAACTTCTTACGGCTTTCGGGACGCCTGGACCGTGGCGTACAACCCCCGTTACACGGTCCTTGTGTGGTTTGGGGATCCCCAGGGCCTGCCTCACGAGGAACTCGTGGGGATACGTCTTGCCGCTCCCTGTGCCCTGCGCATCATGGAGTACCTTATGGAGAGAGAACGGGTGTGGTATGAGTGCCCCGAGGATGTAACGTGGCGGGAGGTCTGTCCGATTTCAGGGAAAATCGCCTCAGCCCGCTGTGAGGGAAAAATCCTTGCACCCTTCCTCAAGGGCGCCTCTCCCCTTGAGGTCTGCGACCTCCATGCCACTTCCCTGGAAAATCCATCCTTCCCCTGGCCTGGGGAAGTCCAGGCTGCCCTGGGGAGACCAGACGTCGTTCCTCTTGCCATCGTCTCCCCGGTCCCCGGCCGGCGGTACTTCACCTTCCCCGGTGCGTCTTTTCTCCGTCTTCCCCTTCGCGCCGAGGGGGGAAAGGGACCTATCTTCTGGTTTGTGGATGGAGCATACGCCGGACAGAGTCAGCCTGGGGGGACCCTCTTCGTCTCCCTTCCCCCGGGAGAGCACCGTATCATCGCCTCTGACAAAAGCGGCCAGAGTGATACCACCGAGGTTGTGGTGAGCCCCACAACCTTCGCAAAAACTCGAAGGGACTTCGGAGCTCTCTCGCCATGATCCGCAAAAGGCATACCCCGGCACTCCAGAGCACAACGGTTCTCGTGCTCTTCTTCCTCCTTCTGAGCTACATCTCCTTAGAGAACGCTGCCTCAATCCTCTCTCGAAAGCTTGAAGAGCAGTTCGCCTTTTCTTTTTGGGAAAACGAGAGGATGAAAGACGAATTCGCCCGCTTTTTTGGCTTGAAAAGACCGGAGACGGGCAAGCCCCTCTTCATGCCTCCTCCAATCCTTGCCGACTACGCCGAAGCCCTGGTCTACAAGGATATCCCTTACGGGAAAAAGAAGGGACAGGCACTCGATATCCTCGTGCCTTTACGTCTTCGCAGTGGCGAAAAGCTTCCGGTGTTCGTCTTCGTCCACGGGGGAACCTGGATTGGAGGTTCAAAGGATGAGGTCCTCTACAGCCACTTCGCCCGGGAGGTCCTCAAAGCGGGGTACCTCTTCGTGAGCCTGGACTACCGGGTCTACCCGAAGGTCCGCTTCTCGGGAATCCTCGGGGATATTCGCCAGGCACTGCTTTGGCTTTTTGCCCATGTCGAAGCATACGGGGGACAGAAGCAGTTCGTCCTCTGTGGTCACTCTGCCGGGGCGCATCTTGTGGCCCTGACCACCGTGCAGCATGGTGTGCTCCCGGAGGAGGTATACAGGAGCATCACCCAGGTATTCCTCTTGAGTGGCCCCTACGACCTTCCCGCATATGACGAAACCCTCGATATCCCCTTCAAAAACCTCATTCGCCGGGTATTCTTCGACCTCTTTGAGGGAAGGAACAACCTCAGGGAGCTCTCCCCGGTTTTCCAGGTGGAGCACACCCATATCTCCTATGTTCTTGTGGTTGGAGAAAGGGACGAAATCACTCCCAGGGAGCAATCGGAGAAGCTCCTCGCGAAGCTCCTTGAGAAGAACAACACCGCTTCCCTCTTTGTGGTCCCGAACGTGGGTCACGGGGGAACGCTTTTTGTCCTCAACTCCGACTTCGACCAGGAAGGCGCCTTCGCCCCCATTTTTCGTGCCCTTCTTGAGCGGAAAACCAAAAACGTCGTGGTACAATAGGGGAGAACCATGGAGGGGTTCGACTGGTACGGAAACGTCATATTGCCACTTTTTGTCTTCGCTTCCCGGGTAGGCGACGTGAGCCTGGGGACCCTGCGCATCATCCTCACTGCCCGAGGGAAAAGGAGCCTTGCCCCACTCCTTGGGTTCGTCGAGGTCCTCATCTGGATTGTGGTGGTGAGCCGGCTCATCACCCACACGAGGACCCCAGTCGCCTTCCTGGGGTACGCCGCAGGATTTGCTCTGGGGAACTTCTTGGGTATCTACATTGAAGAGTGGTTCGCCATAGGGTACGTCATTGTGCGGGTGATCCTGCAGCGGGACGGAGAACGACTCTTTTCTGCCCTAAAGAGCGAAGGATTTGGCGTCACGGTTTTCGATGGGCAGGGTGCCCGGGGGCCGGTGAAACTCATTTTCACCGTGGTCCGGCGAAGGGACCTTCGGAAAGTCCTCAGCATCATTCGCGCCGTCAGCCCTTCGGCTTTTTTCTCGGTGGAGGACATCCGGGCAGCCCACGCCGGAGTCTTCCCCGAAGGGCAGTGAGCGCGGGGGAACGAGTGACTCAGTTCCCCCAGCGGGCGGAGGAGGGAATGACGAGGACGTACACCGAACGCTTCTTTGGACCGTTGAACTCGTAGAAGTAGATTCGCTGGTCCTCCCCAAGAAGGAGCCTGCCCCGGTGGGCGATGAGGACCTCTGTGGGGGCCACAAAGGCCGCACCGGTTTCCGGCTTCTCAAACTCTTCTCTCTCCAGGACCTTCTTCAAGAGGTCGTTGAGCGGCGGCTCCGAAGTTTTGGGTCTCCCTGCCTGGATGTTGACCGCCGCATCGCCGTGAGGGACGTAGACAAAGACTCCAGCTTCCTCAACCTGGGCTTCCGCCACAATCCGGGCCACCTGATCCGTGATGTCGATGACTTCTTCTTTCGCCGTGGTCTCAAGCGTTATTGTCTGGAGCATGCGCTATCCCTCCCCTGGCTACCTTTGTGTTTTATTGTACCACGCCCATGGTATAATACGGGAAAAAGGTCCTTCCCGGGTGTTCGGGAAGCCGGTGCAAATCCGGCACGGTCCCGCCACTGTGAGAAGGGACGAAAGGCCCACGATGCCACCGGAGAAAGTCCGGGAAGGCGGGCCGAGTAGGCTTGGACCTTCGAGTCAGGAGACCGGCCCGGGAAGTGGTGCTCGTTCTCTGCGGAGGACAGAGAACGGAGTTTTGCTTTTTTCGAGGACGATGAGGACCGCCATACTCTTTGCGGCTTTTGGAACAACGCAACCGGAGCCCCTGGAGGACTTTGAAGACTTCCTGAAGCGGGCACAGGAAGTCCTGAGAGGAGTCGGGGTTTTCTCGTCTTTTGTCTCCCCCACAGTGCAAAGGCACCACGGGATGGAGGGTCTCCTCACCACCTTCGGACGGATTCACGACGCAGGGTACACCCGTGTGGTCGTCCAGCCGCTTTCTGTCGTTCCCGGAGCGGTGTACACCTCGGTCTTGAATTTCTGCACCACCCTCACCGCCCTCAGGGACATCCGGGGGAATCCCCTCTTTGCGGCAATGCTCTTTGGGCGGGCACTCCTTGGAACGTCGGAAGACCAGAAAGCGGTGGTCACCACCCTCACCCCCCTTGTGACCCCGTACCTCAAAGACCAGGGTACAGCCATTGTCTTTGTAGGACACGGAAGCAGAGAGGGCGAAGCTGCCTACAGGGAGTTTGATGGGCTCCTCATTCGGGCTTTCGGCCCCCAAAGCGGTGTGGTGGTGCTTGAAGGAAACCCGAGCCTTGCAGAGCTCCTCCCAAGGCTCAAAAAGAGCGTGCAGAGGGTTATTCTCTGGCCCCTCATGTTCTTTGTCGGACGCCACTTCAAAAACGACATCGCCGAAGGCCGTGGTTCCCTCAGGGAAAGACTCGAGGAAGAAGGGTTCACGGTGGAAGTTCTCCCCCGGGGACTCCTTCAGGAGGAGGCCTTCGTAAGGATGCTCTGGGAAAGGGTGGAGGAACTCCTCACCTATGCGGGGACAGGGCATTGAGCGGCTGAGCCTCAGGATGATCCGGAGTATCCTTCCATCCTACGCCCTGCCTGAAGCGTACGCCTTCCTCTTTGAGCGGATTGTCCATGCCACAGCCGACTTCTCGCTCCTTCCACTTGTTGTGATCAACGAAGGATTCGTCGAGCGTTTCTTCGAGAGCCTGACCCCGGGGTATACCATTTTCTGCGACGTGGCGATGGTGCAAAGCGGCGTGAACGAGAAGCTCCTGAGAAAATCCGGAGTGCAGCTTGCCACCTTCGTGCACACTCAAGCGTGCGACCAAAGAGCCAGAAAGCACCGCCTTACCCGGGCTGCGGCCTCGGTGGATTTTGCCTGCGAGCAGGACATCCGGGGCTTCGTCTTCGGAAACTCCCCCACAGGTCTTGGGCGGCTCCTTGAGTGGATAGCAAGAGGGTACCGGGTCGACTGGGTGCTCGCCTGTCCTGTGGGATTCGTTGGCGCTGCAAAGGTGAAAGAGGAGCTTCTGCGCCTCCCTATTCCTGCTCTGGTGCTCCGTGGCCCCCGGGGAGGAAGCCCCATCGCAGCGGCCGCTCTGAACGCTTTGCTTCGGGAATTCCTGCGGAGAGTGCACCATGCCTGACCCACGCGTCCTTATCCCCACCACGGGAACCTGTGCCGCCGCCTGCGCGAAGGCCGCCGCCCTGAGGTTCCTCGGCGAATCCCAGGATGTGGTGGAGGTTACCCTACCTCAGGGAGGGAAGACCAGGGTGACTGTTGCCACCACCCAGAAGGGTAGGGCATGTTGGGCCGAAACCGAGAAACCCTGCGGTGAAGCCCATGATGTCACCTCGAACGCCCTCATAAGGGTCCGCTTCACCCCAGTTCCTGGGGGAGACATCCTCATCACCGGGGGTACTGGAGTGGGGAAGGTCACCCGGCCGGGACTGCCACTTCCCCAAGGAGCGTGGGCCATCAATCCTTCTCCTCGCCGGCAAATCACCGAGAATCTCCGGGAAGTCCTCCCCGAAGGCCTCGGTGGGTGGGTAGAGATCACCATCCCCCGGGGTGAGGAGATTGCTCGGAAAACCTGCAATCCCCTCCTTGGCATCGTGGGGGGGATATCCATCCTTGGCACCACGGGCTTCGTCCGCCCCATCTCCTGCGAGGCTTTCCAGGAAACTATCCGGCTGCACCTCCACCAGCGGGCCCTCCTTGGGGGAGGAGTTTACCTTGTTTTCGGAAACCACGGAAGAGCCTGGGCCCGAAAACTCGGCTTCCCCGAAGAGGCCACGGTCGAGGTCGGGACCTTCCTCGGATTCGCCCTTGAGGTCTGCAAGAGGGAGGGGATCGCTCAAGTTGTGCTCCTTGGCCAGATAGGGAAGATGGTCAAGGTGGCCGGAGGCATCTTCGACCTCCACCACGAGGTGGCCGATGCCCGGCGGGAAATCCTCTTTGCTCACCTTGTCCGCTTTGGTTTACCGGAGAGGTTCTGGAAAGCGGTGTGGGAAGCCAAAACAGCCGAAGAGGCCTTAGAACACCTTATGGCCTGGGAACGATACCGGGAGTTCTTCGCCTACCTTGCGCAAGAGATTTCTCAGAGAGTACGTACTCGCCTGGGAGGGAAAACCGAAGTGGAGAGCATCCTTTTTTCCCTCCGGTATGGGGTCCTGGGGAGGGGATGAGATGCCGCGGGTGGTGCTCGTCGGTGTGGGTCCGGGGAACCCCGAACTCCTCACCCTCCGGGGGAAGGAGGCCATAGAGCGCGCCCGGGTGATCATGGGGCGGGAGGACCTTCTGAGCCTTTTCCCGCACAAGGTAGGCATTCCCCTTCGGGGAGACGAAAACACCATGCGGGTACTGATCGGCCAGGCTCTTGAGGATTTCGCCGAAGTGACGGTACTCCTTTCAGGAGACCCGATGCTCTTTAGTCTTGCCAAGCACCTCCCTGCCTCCTGGTCTTTAGAAATCGTCCCCGGGGTGAGCAGCTTCCAGTACTTCCTCGCCCGTCTTGGTATCCCCTGGGATCACTGTGCCATCGTGAACTGCCACGCGACCCAGGAACTCTCGCGCTTTGTCTTTGCCTTGGAACAGGGGGATGGCGTGGTGGTCTTTGCAGGGCGACGGCTCCAAGCCTTAAGGATTCTTGAAATCATCGGGGCTCTGCGAGAGGATGCGGAGGTTTTCGCCGGAAAGGACCTGTCGCTTCCGGGGGAATGGATTGGGCGGGGAACCCCCGAAAGCCTCCGGAAAACCCTCCCCGAGGAGGATGGCCTTTTCCTCCTTTTCGTTCCCCCGGGAAAACGGCGAGGCATTCGTTTCCTTGAGGACCACGAGCTCGCCAGGGGTACCGTTCCGCTGACAAAAAAGGAAACCCGCATGCTCCTTCTGGGCATTCTGGAACTCGCCCCAGAGATGACCGTCCTTGAAGTTGGGGCAGGAGCCGGGGGCATGACTGTAGAGATGGCCCGTCGCATCCCTGGAGGGAAGGTTGTGGCTGTAGAGAAGGACCCCAAGGCCCTCGGATACCTCAGAGAAAACCTCAGGCGCTTCTTCGTCACCAACGTCGAAATCCACGAGGGTGTTGCGCCTTTTGCTATCCCCGAAAGGTCCTACGAGCGGGTTTTCATTGGAGGAAGCGGGGGGAATCTCCGGGAAATCCTCAAAAAGAGCTACGCCCTCCTTGAGGTGGGTGGCCGAATCGTCTGCAGCGCCGTAACGCTCAAGACCCTGGAGGAGGCCACAGCAACCCTTGGCACGCTCTGTGGAGGGGATGTTGGGGTCCTCTCCCAGAGCATTACCCGCTTTGTGGGGGGAAGCCAGCAGGGCCAGTCCCTGAACACCGTTTTCATTGTCTGGGGGAGAAAGCCATGAAGACCGTGTACTTCGTCGGAGCCGGACCAGGAGACCCGGAACTCCTCACCCTCCGAGGGAAAAGGCTCCTTGAAGAGGCGGACTGCATCGTGTATGCAGGGTCTTTAGTGAACCCAAAAATCCTTGACTTTGCTCGAAAAGAGGCGGTGAAAATCGACAGTTCCCACCTCTCCCTTGAGGACATCGTCGACTGCATCGAGCGCTTCGTACGGGAGGGGAAAACGGTGGTGCGCCTCCACTCCGGAGACCCTTCGATTTTCGGCGCCCTCACCGAGCAAATCACCGCTTTGCATCGGCGAGGGATTGCGGTGACCGTTGTCCCCGGGGTCTCCTCGGTCTCGGCCGCTGCGGCGTGTCTTCACCGGGAGTACACCGTTCCCGGAGTGAGCCAAACTCTTATTATCACCCGCTGCGCCGGAACCACCCCTATCCCCGAACGGGAAAAACTGTCGCTCCTTGCCGAACATCGCTCCTCCATGGCCATCCTCCTCAGCGCCCACCTTGCCGGGGAAGTCCAGAGAGCCCTCCTTGAGGCGTACCCTCCCGAAACTCCCACTGCTTTGGTGTACCACGCCACCTGGCCTGACGAACAGATCCTCACCGGAACCCTGGGAGAACTCGAGTGTCTCTCAGAAGCCCTGCACCGTCGGGAAAGCACCATTATCCTCGTGGGGGAGTTTCTGAAAGCCGAGGGCAAGCGATCATATCTTTATCGGAGGAAAACCCCATGACGGTCGTCATCGTTCCCTGCGTTGCCTCTTCCTTCCTTGAGAAGACCATACTGGACTTCTTCGGGGAGCAGGCCCTCCTCTGGAGTGGTCCACCAAGGGAAGCTTTCGAGAAACTCTGGGAGGATGCCGATCTTTTCGTGTGCATCGGGAGCCTGGGTATCGTTGTCCGGTTCATAGCACCCTTCCTCAAGGACAAGAAGGAAGACCCGGGAATCCTCTGCATTCCAGGTTCCGGAGACTTCGTCATTCCCCTTTGTGGGGGGCATGAAAAGGGGGTGAATGCCCTTGCCCTTCGCCTCGCCCGTTTCCTGAAAGCTCAGGCAGTGCTGACTACGGCTTCTGAAGCCTTTGGCGTTTTCACCCCCAGGGAACTCGCCGAGCGCCTGGGGTGTGCCCTTGAGGGAGACCGGGAGTGCGAGAAGGCAATCCTCGGTCTTCTCGCCCGGGGGGAACGGGTTCCCCTCCTCGTTGACGACCCTTTTCCCCTTTTGCCCTTTCCCGGCTACGACACAAGGCCCCTCACCGGGCCGCTACCCCAAACCTGTCTTGTGCTGAGCGAAAGGCTCTTTCCGGAGACCTCTGCGCTCTTCCTCCGGCCGAAAACCCTTGCCGTGGGCCTTGGCTTTCGAAAGGTGCATGACACCGAACACCTGGTCGCCTGCATCAGGGATTTCCTTGAACGTCAGGGCTTTGCCCTCGCCTCTTTGGGAGAACTCGTGAGCATCAGCCGGAAAGCGAAAGACCTCGCCCTCCTTGCGGAGAAACTTGGGGTGCAGAGCGTTCTTGTTGACGAGGACGTCCTCCGAAACATCCCTGCCCCCTCGCCCTCACCCTGCGCCGAAAAACACCTTGGCCTTCCGGGAGTGGCTGAACCGGTGCTCCTTGCCCGGGGGTACACGCTCCTTGTCCCCAAAACCGTGTATCCCGAGGTTGCGCTGGCTTTGGGGAGGAAACCGTGGTCCCGAAGGGGGAGCCTGCTCCTTGTCAGCTTAGGAGATGGGGCAAACACCATAACCCTCGAAGCCCTGGAGGCCTTAGAGGAAGCGGAGGCCATCCTGGGGTACAGGGCGTACCTTGATCTTCTTCCCCCGCGCTTTCAGGGAAGGGCCCTCCACCGTTTCTCCCAGATGAAGCAAGAGGTGGAGCGGGCGAAAGAAGCCGTGCGTCTTGCCCGATGCGGTAGCATTGTTGCTCTTGTCTCTGGAGGGGATGTCGGGGTCTTCGGAGCGGTTTCGCCGGCGCTTGAAATGGCCCAGGGAGAGGGGGTTCCCTTCCGTGTCGTTCCTGGGGTGAGTGCTGTATCCTCCGCTGCGGCTCTTTTCGGGTCTCCCCTTGTGAAGGGCTTCGCTGCAGTGAGCCTGAGCGACTACCTCACTCCCTGGGAAGAAATCCAGAGAAACCTTGAACGGCTCGCCGAAACCGACCTTACCGTTTCTGTGTACAACATCGTCGGGCGGGGGAAAGAAGAGAAAATCGCCTTCCTCAGGGAAACTTTCGCCAGAGCACGGGGCCAGGATCTCCCGGTAGGGATTGCGCGGAAAGGAGGGCAAAAACGCGTGGCGAGAATTTGTGATCTCCGTCCTGAAGACCTCGATATGTCGTGCCTTCTCCTTATCCCCCCAAGAGGCGTTCAGAGTTTCGGCGATGTCCTCATCGTTCCGAGGGGGTACCGGTGGTGAAGCTCATCCTCATCGGGACCGGTCCTGGGGAACCGGACCTTCTCACCCTCCGGGCCATAAGATGCCTCAGGAAGGCTCGCCTCATCTTTGCTCCCCTTGCCCGATCCGGAGAGAGCCGGGCGTACCGGACCGTCAAAGAATTCCTCCCCAAAGACACCCAGGTCGTGTTCCTTCCCTTTCACGACCAGGAGGATTTCGCTGCCCTTGCCCGGGAAGTTGTCAGGGCGATTTCCTCCGGACACCATAAACAAGCGGTGTTCCTCGTCCTTGGAGACCCTCTCCTCTACTCGTCGTTTTTCCGCCTCTTTTCCGCTCTCCGCACGCTCCTTCCGGACCTCACCTTAGAGGTCATTCCCGGGGTCAGCGCCTTTCAGCTGACGGCAGCGTACGCCACCCTGCCCCTCACCCAGAAAGAGGAAGTCCTCACCCTTACCCCCGCAACCCTCCCCGAAGACAGGCTCGGGGCACTTGCTGAGCTTTCCGACACTCTAATCCTCTACAAGCTCACCGCTCTGAAAGACAGAGAATCCCTCAGGCGCCTTTCGGCAAAGTTCCCCCTCTGCCTTCTCGGGGAAGACCTGGGAGGGGTAAACCGCCTGACGTTCTCTCCCTCTTCTTTTGAGGGGATTTCGTACCTTTCGCTTCTCGTCCTCAAAAAGCACCCACCCCATGGTACAATATCCGAAGAGGGGGTTGAGACGATGGAGAACTTCGAATTCCACAACCCCACACGGGTACTCTTTGGGAAAGGGACCACAGACCGTGTTGGTGAAATCTGTGCTGGGTTTGGGAAAAGGGTGCTCTTCGTGTACGGCGGTGGCAGCATCAAAAAGACAGGACTTTACGACCGGCTCCAGCAGAACCTCACCCAGCACAACCTCGAGGTCTTTGAGCTTCCAGGTATCAAGCCCAATCCTACCCTGAGCAAGGTCAGAGAAGGAGTGAGGCTCTGCAAAGAGAAGAACATCGAGGTTGTGCTCGCTGTGGGTGGCGGAAGCGTCCTCGACAGCGCCAAAATCATCGCCGCCGGGGCGCGCTACGAGGGTGACCCCTGGGACTTCTTCATCGACAAGAGCAAGGTCCCCGGGAGGATTCCCCTTGTGACCGTTCTGACTCTGGCGGCCACGGGTTCAGAGATGAACCACAATGCGGTCATCACGAACGAAGCAACGAAAGAGAAGCTCGGACTCGGGCATCCGGCGCTTTTCCCCGATGTGTCGATTCTTGACCCTGAAAACACCTTCACCGTCCCGAAAGACCACACCGTCTACGGCGTTGTGGACATGATGGCCCATGTGTTCGAGCAGTACTTCCACAAGACCCCCGAAACCCCCCTCCAGGACCGCCTGGCAGAAAGTATCATGAAGACCATCATCGAGTACACCCCGAGAGTCCTCGAAAACCCCAAAGACTACGATGCCCGGGCCACCATCATGTGGTGTGGGACACTGGCCCTCAACCACCTCATCGAAGCGGGTGTTGAGGGCGACTGGTCAAGCCACGACATCGAGCACGAATTGAGCGCCTTCTACGACATTCCCCACGGGGCAGGCCTGGCCATCGTTTTTCCCCAGTGGATGACGTACGTCCTTGACGAAATCCCGGGGAAATTCGCCCAGTTCGCCGAGCGGGTGTGGGGCATCCCCCGCGGGAACCGAAGCGACGAAGACCTCGGAAGGGCCGGCATTGAAAGGACCCGGGAGTGGTTCCGGGAAATCGGTGCTCCCACAACACTTCGGGAAGTGGGCATTGGAGAGGAGCTTTTCGAAACCATGGCGGAAAAGGCCACAAAACGAGGGCCTTTGGGCTCGGTGAAAAAACTCGAAAAAGAAGACGTTCTGGCCATTCTCAGGATGTGCCTGTAACGGCCGGAAAAAGCCTTGGAAAACCGGTCCCAGGGAAACAGCATCCTGGCGGCCGGTTCACCTAAGGCTCTGCTGAGGAGTTCCACCCTGAAAGCATGAAACCCCTCTCTCAGCCTCCGCCACTGCCCAAAGCTCTCCCGGGCCCTGAAGCCTGGTGGGTGACTGGCAAAACGTGGCGCTCTGGGGACCCAAAGGCATTCCTTCTTTTCCCCCAAACTGGCAGCGGTTGACGCCATCGTTTCACATTGACCCAGAAAGGAGTATAATGGAAGAGATTACGCAGGGAGGGGATAGAGCTATGAAGACTGGGATACTACTTCTGGTGTTCCTTCTCGTTTCTCCTTTTGTGCTGGCGCAGGAATCCACTCAGAGTGGACTTCCTCCTCTTGCCCCCGAAGGACAGGGGAATACGGCTCCAGACGTCTCTCCTTCTCCGCTGGTGCCGGGTGGCCTTTTCCCAGGCTTTGGGGGACAGGAGCAACAGGGGGGTATCACGGTGACGCCTCCTTCACCTCAGATTGCCGTTCGCTGGAAGCAGCTCGATCTCGGTCAGACCTTTGGGTACAACCCCTTAATCACCGGAGTGGTGGATTTCCCCGAAGGATGGCTCGTGAATGTCGATACCTTCAACAGGTCCGTCACTTTTTCTGAGGATGCCACTGGGCTTGTAGCGTTCAGTGCGTATCTTGCCATCCAGGATCCCTCTATCCGAAGTGCGGAAGAACTTGCCCAGAGAGTTATTGCCGTTCTTTCCCAGAATGTTGCCAACCTGGCCATTGTGAGTCAGGACTTTCGCTCCGACCCACAGGCAGCACAGAATACTGTGAGTATCACCTACGGTCGGGTGGTCTTCAGTGGGATCTTCCAGGGACGGAATACGCGTATTGCCCTCCAGCCTTACGTGATGTACGTTCCTCTTGCCCAGTACTCCCTGGCCGGAATTCTCCTCTACCATGCTCCGGAAGAAGTGTTCCAGGAAAAACTCAACACCTACTTCAACCACATGGTGACCTCCTGGGAAAAGCAGGGCCGGTGAGGTCCCTGCAGTGACTGTAGTGCGTACAATGGGAGGATTGGAGATGAAAAGGCTTTTCTGGATAGTTGTGGGTACCGTATTTTTCGTTTTGGGATGGCAGGGTGTGTCTTTTCCCCAGGAGCTCTCCTTCGAGATTCCGGAAGGGTGGACGCCCACCACTCCTCAGAGTCCAAATCAGAAGGTCTGCGCACTCCTCGTCGAAGGAGACACCGTCAGAGCAGAACTCGTCCTTACCGTGGAAGAAGTGTCTCCGCCCCCTGATCTCAACGGGTACTTCCGGAACGTGCAGCAGCACTTCCAGAGTACTCTCGAAAGCTACACCCCTCAAGAGGTCGTACCCTTTCAGGGTCAGGGGATCTCCGGGGTACGTCACACGTTCCTTTTCTCTGTGCGGGGTAACCCCAGCCCCCTCCAGGGGATGCTCGTCCTCTTCCCCCTGGGGAACACCATGTATGCTCTTTTCTTCGATTGCCGTGCTGAAGATTTCGCCCACCTTGAGGCCCGGTTCCTCAGCATTGCCCAGAGTCTTAAGGCAACCCACGGAACCCCTCAGGTACCTCAGGAGGTGCCTCAAGGAGAGCGCTGGACGTATCAGGATGCCCGGCACAGCTTCTCCCTTCCCATCCCCCCAGGGAGCACCGTGGCGCAAACCCTTGACAATGGCGTTGTCTATCAGACTCCCAACCAGGGACAGCTCGTCATTCTGAGGTTCGACGACGAAGCCGGGGTGCAAGAGGTCATCGCCCAGGTAACCCAGGGGAAAGACTTTTCCGGGTCCTCATCCCTTGTGACGCAAAACGGAAGCGCAGTCCAGGTGTCACTCTATTCCTCCCGCAACCCCCAGACAAACATCCAGTACGCCACGCTCCTTGGGGTTTTCCCTGGGCATCCTCTCCTAGTGATCATCATCGTGCCCGCCTCCGAGTACCAGAATGCCCACGAGTGGATGGGGAGCATTTTCACCAAAGCCGTTGTGGGGCAGGCGCAAACGTCCCCTACAGGGGGCAATGCAGAAGGCGAGGCCATGACCTACTTCTTTGACGGGGTCCAGTACGCGGCACGGGGGCGTTACGATGAAGCGATTCTTGCCTATTCCAGAGCCATTGAAATCTGGCCGGGGTTTGCAAGGGCCTATGTGAACCGGGGGAATGTCTACCGGGCAAGAGGTCTCTACGATGAGGCCATCCACGATTACACGAAGGCCCTGGAGATTGACCCGAAGAATTCCGAAGCCTGTCGTGGCCGAGGGGATGCCTACTCCGGTAAAGGCCTCTACGAGGAGGCCATTGCCGAGTACACCAGGGCTCTGGGAATAGACCCGGGGGATAAGAGAGCTTACAACAACCGTGGTTTTGCCTATGAGTCCAGGAATCTCCACGACGAGGCTATTCGTGACTACACAAAAGCCCTGGAAATAGACCCGGAATACGCCCTGGCTTACTTCAACCGGGGAAATGCCTACCAGGCAAAAGGCCTCCATGATGAAGCCATTCGCGACTACACGAGGGTTTTAGCGATTGATCCGAAGGACGTTGAAGCCTACTTCAACAAGGCTCTGACCTGTGAGAGGGCCGGGCGCTTCAAAGAGGCCGTCGAGGCGTACAGGGGGTTCATACAGTACGCACCGCCTGATTCCCCGTACATCGAGCATGCCAAAAAAAGGATCGAGGAACTCGAGCGATGAGCTCCCTCCAGCTACTGGAGGGAGCAACTGAAGAGGAAGGTTACCTGGAGAAAACGTCGTTCCCTGAGGGGGTGGTACCGTGAACTACCGGGTGTTCGGCAGATGCGGCTGGGCGGTGAGCGAGGTGGGCTTTGGAGCCTGGGCCATAGGAGGGAGCTGGGGGAAGGTCGACGAAGAGGACGCTGTTGCGGCGCTCCACCGGGCCATCGACTGCGGGGTGAACTTCATCGACACGGCCGATGTCTACGGAGACGGCAAAAGCGAGCGTCTCATTGCCCGGGTCCTGAAAGGCCGCAAAGAACGTGTCTTTGTGGCGACGAAGGCAGGAAGGCGCCTCTCCCCGCACACGGCCGATGGCTACACCGAGGAGAACCTCACAAAGTTCGTGGAGCGAAGCCTGAAAAACCTCGAGGTGGAGACCATCGACCTTCTGCAGCTCCACTGCCCGCCCACGGAGGTCTACTATCGTCCCGAAGTGTTCGCCGCCCTCGACAAACTGGTTGCCCAGGGGAAAATCCGCTACTACGGCGTCAGCGTGGAGAAGGTAGAAGAAGGACTGAAAGCCATAGAGTACCCCGGGGTGCGCAGCGTGCAGATTATCTTCAACATCTTCCGGCAAAGACCTGCAGAGCTCTTCTTTGCTCGCTGCCGGGAAAAGCGGGTAGCCATCATCGCCCGGGTGCCTCTTGCCAGTGGTCTTCTCGCCGGAAAAATCACGAAGGACACCGTGTTCCCACCCGACGACCATCGCAATTTCAACCGTTACGGACAGGCCTTCGACCGGGGAGAGACCTTCGCCGGAGTGGATTTTGAAAAAGGCCTGCAGGCGGTGGAGGAGCTCAGGACCCTTGTTCCTCAGGGCTTCACCATGGCCCAGTTCGCCCTCAAGTGGATTCTCATGTTCCCCGAGGTGAGCACGGTCATTCCGGGAGCTAAGAACCCCCGCCAGGCAGAAGAGAATGCCAAAACTTCCGATTTGCCTCCGCTAAAAGAGGAGGTCATGGAGCGCATCCGGGAGATTTACGAAGAGTACATTCTCCCCGACGTTCACCATCGCTGGTAGTGAACCCTGGGGGATGGTGAATCACAAAAGAAGGCGCAGGACAAAGGGTGGCAATGGGCTTCCCTTGCCCTGCCAGACGGTGTACCTTGGTGCATAACTCTTCGGGAGGGAGAATACGTGGAGTGGATATTCGTTCTTGTCCCGATTGTAGGGATGCTCGTGGCGATTGTGGCTATCCTTGCCGAGCACCGGGAGAAGATGGCGATGATCGAGCGAGGGTTAAACCCCAAGGACCTCAAACCACCCGCATCACCACAGGACCTCTTGAAGGGAGGTCTTGTCCTCGCGGGAATGGGAGTGGGATTGCTCCTGACGCAACTTGTCGGACGGATTACCCCCTGGCTTCTCCTCCCCGCCTTCCTCTTTGTAGGCATTGGCGGAGGGCTGGTGGCCTCGTTCTTTTTGATCCGTTCGATGAGCTGAGTCAAACCCAAGACTCCCGCCATTTTGCTGGCCTCCTCGCAGAGGCCGGAGCATGCTTTCCGGAAAGTCTCTCCCCTTGAGAGACATGGGGCCTTGAGGGCATGCAGGGCACTCTCCTCTGCGGCTATGGCGTTCCCCTCCTCGGGAGGGGCCTGGAAATCGCTCAATTCGTCCGCTTTCACCGAAAGGAGTCCCAACGCAAAAGGATACCCTGAGTTCCTGAACCCCGGTGCATTGACGCCGTTAGAGCTCCTCCCACCCTTGACAAACCCTCTGCCGCTCCTCTATACTTGGCTTAACCGGTTCAGTAAACCGGTTCAGATATGCCCATGATGACCATTGCCGAGATCGCCCGTTTGGCTGGAGTCTCGAAAGCCACGGTCTCCAACGTCCTCAACGGACGGGTGGACCAGGTGAGCCCTAAAACCCGGGCTCGCGTTGAGCGCATCATCAAAGAGTACGGGTACGTTCCCAAAAGGGCTGCCCGAAGCCTCAAATCCAACCGTACCCGGACCATTGCGCTCCTTTTCCCGCACCTTCCCGCCAATCTCATCGCCAACACCTTCTTCTTCCCGGGGTTTTTGAGTGGTGTTGCCCGAGCCTGTGAAGAGGCGAGCTACCAGCTCCTCATCACCACAAGCGCAAGGTCCTGCGATACCGAATTCCACTACGAGGCGCTGGTTCGAAGCCAGAGCGTCGACGGATTCATCGTGAGCGAAATCTTCGTGAACGATCCCCGCTTTGGGGTTCTTCAGGAGTTCCGGATACCATTCGTGAGCATCGGCAAACCCGAGGGGGAGGATGTCTCCTGGATGAGCTGGGTGGACCACAACCAGGAGGAGGTCTCCTACAACGCAGTACAGCGGCTCCTTGAGCTGGGCCACAGAGACATCGTGTTCCTCGGCCTTTCCCGGGGGCGGGTCTACACCATGCAGCGGCTTGCCGGGTACAGCAAAGCCTTGAAAGAGCGTGGCATCCCCCTCCGGGAGGAGCTCATCCTCACCGAGGAAATCGAGAAGGACAAGGTGGCCGAAAAACTCGGAAAACTCAAGGAACAGGGTATAGCCTTTTCGGCGCTTTTTGTCATCGCCGAGTCCTTAGCTTTAAGTGCCCTGCGGGCCCTTCAGGATCTGGGTTTTCGCATCCCCCAGGATGTGTCGATTCTCGGGAACATCGAAACCGACAACTACCGCTTTTATGTCCCCCAGCTTTCGGGCATCCGTGTGCGGACGGAAGACTTAGGGTATGAGACTGCGAGGCTCCTCATCGACCTCATCGAGGGGAAAGTGCAGGGACCGGTGGGGAAGTACCTTGAGGCGGACTTCGTGGAAGGATGTTCCATTGGACCACGTGGTGAGAGGGGGTGAGAACCAGAAGGTTTTGCCGGTGTTTGACCCAGTCCAGAGTGCTTTGAAAAAACCTCGAGAAAGGAGGAAAGCAACATGCGGTGGTATCGGCTCCTTGGTATTGTGGTACTTTTGGGTTTCTTCCTTGCGGCTTTCGGCGGAGCGTACGCCCAGAAGGTAACGGTGACCATCCAGGACTACTTCGACCCTGCAGGAGGGATGGCGAAATTCGTCGACCGGTGGGCTGAAGAGTACATGAAAAAGAACCCCGACGTTGAGGTGAAGCACGTGTACATCCCCTTTGCCCAGCTCCTCCCCACTATCCTCCAGCAGGCCCTCACGGGAACGCTCCCGGAGGTCGTCATGGCCGACAACCCCTGGGTCCCCAACCTCATCAAGGCCGGCGTGTACCTTGACATCACCGATAAAGTGAAGGAGTGGGGTTGGGAGAACTGGGAGGACTTCTTCAAAGGTCACCGGGACCTCACGAGCGTCGACGGAAAAATCTACGCCTTCCAGGTTACCACCAATAACCTCGCCCTCTTTTACCGGAAAAGCCTCCTTGAGAAAGCAGGGATCCCTGAACCTCCGAAGACCTGGGCAGAGCTCAAAGAGGTCAGCGCGAAAATCAAGGAAGCCCTCGGCATTTACGGGTTCGGTTTCTGCGCTACCGCAAGCGAAGAAGGAACCTGGCAGTTTGAGCCCTTCCTGTGGAGTAACGGCGGAAGTCTCCTGGAGCTCGACCAGAAAGAGGCTGTTGAGGCCCTGAGCTTCCTCGTGGAAATGGTGGAGAAAGGCTATACCCCACGGGATGTCGTCAACGTCTCCGGCCAGGGCGACGTCACCCAGTGGTTCATCAACGGTGAAGTAGCCATGATGGAGAACGGGAACTGGGAATTCGGCTGGCACCTCACTCCGGATGTCCTCGAAAAGCTCGGTGACGTCGGTGTTGCCGCTTTGCCTGTGCCAAAGGAAGGCGCAAAACCCATCGTGCCTTTTGGCGGAGAATGCTACGGTATCGGCGCAAACACGAAGGACCCGAAGAAGCTCGCCGTTGCCTGGGAATTCTTAAGCTTCATCGCCTCCGCCGATGGGATGCTCGCGGCAAACCTCGAGCACGGAGGGCTCCCCACCCGGGCCTCGGCAGCGGAAAAGATTGCCGCTCAGAAACCCATCCTGGCTCCCTTCCTGGAGCAAGCAAGGTACGCCCTGCCAAGACCTCTTGTGGGTGGTTTTGAGAAGTATCCCGATGTGTCCTCAACCGTCTGGACGGCGATGCAGCGGGCGCTCACCGGTATGAAGACGCCCGAGGAAGCCCTGAAAGAGGCCGCTGAGGCCATTCGGGGACTCTTCTCTCCGGAGGAGTACGAGGCGTACCGGAAGCAGGCTCGGGAACTCATCGCCGCTGCGGCACAGTGACAAAGCGGGGAGGGGCTCTCCCCCTCCCCGGAAGGATGAGTGTCATGAAAGGGACAAAGGTTGCCTACTTTTTCCTCCTTCCGGCGTTGCTCTACGTGCTTTTCTTTGGACTTTATCCTCTTCTGTACAACGTCTCTCTAAGCCTCCGGGACGTCACCTTCATCACCTACATCCAGGGAACCGCCCGCTTCGTGGGCTTCGGCAACTACAGAGAACTCTTTGCCAACCCCATTTTCCAGCGAACCTTCTCGAATACCCTCCTCTTCACTGGCCTTTCGATCCTCTTCCAGTTCACCATCGGGTTCCTCCTTGCCCTTCTCTTCAACCGTTCTTTCCCCCTCAAGGGGGTGCTCCAGAGCCTCATCATGGTCCCCTGGGTCCTGCCCATCATCGTGAGCGGCTCCTTTTTCCGCTGGTTCTTCAGCGACAACGGGATGCTCAACGGGTTCCTCCTCGCCTTCCGGCTCATCGAACGACCCATCCCCTGGATCACAAGCGGCCATCTCCCCATTTTCTCCGTGACCATGGCGAACATCTGGCTCGGCATTCCCTTCAACTTCGTCCTCCTCTACACTGGCCTTCAGGGGATTCCCGAAGAGCTCCTCGAAAGCGCCGAAATCGATGGGGCTACAGGGTGGCAGAAGGTGCGCTTCATCATCACACCCCTTCTGCGCCCGGTGATCCTTGCCACCCTGACGCTGGGATGCATTTTCACGGTGAAGGTCTTTGACCTTGTCTGGATCATCACCCAGGGAGGACCGGGAGACGTCTCACACCTCTTCAGTACCCTGTCGTACTCTTTGGCCTTCAACAAGCTCCATTTTGGGAAAGCCTCCGCCGTCCTCATCGTCATGGTCCTCGTTGTGGCTTTGCTTACGGCGCTTCTCAATCTCTTCCAGAGGGAGGTCTGACATGAAGCGGAAACACCACCGGTGGAAGTGGACGGTGTACGCCCTCATCCCCACGGTGATCATCATCCTCCCCCTCTACTTCATCGCCATTGCCGGATTCCAGAGCGTGGCCGAAATCTTCCACAAACCCCCTCACCTTTTCCCTCCCAACCCCACCCTTGCCTACTACCGGGATGCCTTTGTGACGCTTTCCCTGTACCTGAAAAACAGCGTCATCATCGCCCTGGGAGTCCTCTGCGTCACCCTCCTTGTGGCCCTCCCTTCGGCTTTTGCCCTTGCCAAGTTCCATTTCACCCTGAAAAGGCCTGCATCGTTGATCCTTGCCTTCACCCAGGTGCTCCCGGCCACCGCGGTCATCATCCCGCTTTTCCTCATTTTCAACCGCATTGGCCTCATCAACAACTACCTAGGGGTGATTTTTGGGATTTCTGTTTTCACCATCCCCTTTGCCACCATTGTCCTCAACGCTTACATCCAGGCGATTCCCACTGGGCTCATGGAGGCGGCACTCATCGATGGTGCAGGGTTTTTGCGGATATTCCTGAGCATCATCTTGCCTCTCTCAAGCCCAGCCATCGCCACGGCGAGCATCCTCACCCTTATCCTTGCCTGGGGGGACTTCATCTTCGCCCTCTCGTTCCTCAAAGAACGGACACTCCAGCCCATGAGCATCGGGCTCTACAACTTCATCGGACAGTACGGTGTGCAGTGGAACAAGCTCCTGGCGGGGAGCATGATCTTCGCCGTCTTCCCCCTGGTGGTAGCCCTCCTTGCGGGGAAGGCGATTGTCGCGGGACTCACGGCAGGAGCGTTCAAAGAGTGAACCTGGAGGTGATGAGCTGTGCGTTTCCATCGTGAAGGAAAACGGCTTGTGGCAGAGGGAGGTGGCGAGCTCATCTGGATTGAGCCCTTCGGACGGGATTGCCTCCGTTTCCGATCTTCTTTGCGGGGACGCATTGAGCCTCTTGACTGGACCCTCCTTCCTCAAAACGAGGTGGAGCCGGAAATCACCATAACCCCTGAAAAGGCGACCATCCGGAACGGGAACATCACCGCCGAAATCGATGCCCGGGGGAGCGTCCGCTATAGGGGGAAGAACGGGCAGGTGCTCCTTGAAGAACTCTGGATTGACGGGAGGGTGCTGAATGCCGACCTCCTGAAGGCCAGGAACTACAAGGCCCGGAGTTCTGAACTCTTCCACATCGCCCTGTACTTCAAGGCCCATCCCGAAGAGCACTTCTTTGGCATGGGGCAGTACGCCAACGATTGCCTTGATCTCAAAGGGTGCGTCCTGGAGCTTGCCCAGCGCAACACCCAGGTGAGCATTCCCTTCCTTCTATCCTCCCGGGGATACGGCTTTGTCTGGAACAACCCCTCCATAGGGAGGGCAGAGCTTGTGCGCAACCACACCCTCTTTGTCGCCGAGGGAGCACGGCAAATCGACTACCTCGTCATCGCCGGGGATACTCCAAAGGACATTCTCCGCCGCTATGCCGAAATCACCGGGAAACCACCCATGATCCCCGAGTGGGCCCTGGGGTTCTGGCAGTGCAAGCTCCGTTACCGGACGCAGGAGGAGCTCCTCGAGGTTGCCCGGGAGTACAAAAGACGAGGCCTGCCCCTCTCAGTCATCGTCATCGACTTCTTCCACTGGCCCCACCAGGGAGACTGGAAGTTCGATCCCCAGTACTGGCCGGACCCCCAGAAAATGGTCCAGGAACTCCAGGAACTCGGCGTGAAGGTCATGGTCTCCATCTGGCCCACGGTGGACATCCAGAGTGAGAACTACCGGGAGATGGCCGAGCGGGGGCTTCTCATCCGGACGGAGCGGGGTATTCCGGTTCTTTTCACCTTCCGGGGCATCACCACCATTTTCGACGCCACGAATCCTGAAGCCAGGACATTCATCTGGGAGAAGGTGCGGGAGAACTACTACCGCTACGGCATCAAGATGTTCTGGCTTGACGAGGCCGAGCCGGAATTCGGCATGCCTGGGTTCGGGTACGACAACGTCCTCCCCTACGACTACGATAACCTCCGGTACTTCCTTGGGAATGGCCTTGAGGTGAGCAACATCTACCCCTTCTTCTACGCCCAGGCCTTCTTTGAGGGGATGAAAGAAGCCGGCGAAACCGAAATCGTCAACCTCATCCGTTGTGCCTGGCTTGGGAGCCAGCGGTTTGGTGTCGTGGTGTGGTCAGGAGACATCCCCTCAACCTTTGAGTCCCTCCGGAGACAAATCAAGGCCGGCCTCAACATGGCCGTCTGTGGCATCCCCTGGTGGACGACAGACATCGGGGGATTCTACGGTGGAGACCCGGAGAGCCCGAGTTTTCGGGAACTCATCGTTCGCTGGTTCCAGTTCGGGGTGTTCTGCCCCGTCTTCCGTCTCCACGGATTCCGCCTCCCCTACCCCGAAGACCCCAACCGCTGCCCGGCATATGAACTCACCGGAGGCCCGAATGAGGTGTGGTCCTTCGGAGAGGAGGTGTACGCCATCCTCAAAGAGCTCCTTTTCCTTCGGGAACGCCTGAAGCCCTATATCCTCGAAGGGATGAGGAAAGCCCATGAAGAGGGTATCCCCTTCATGCGACCGCTTTTCCTCGAATTCCCCGAAGACCCCACCTGCTACACCGTGGAGGATGAGTACCTCTTTGGACCAGACCTCCTCGTCGCTCCAGTGGTGGAAGAAGGGGCGAGGAAACGCCGCGTGTACCTGCCAAGAGGTGCCCGCTTCACCGACCCCCACACAGAGGTCACCTACGAGGGAGGCCAGTGGATTGAGGCCGACGCCCCGATAGACCGTATCCCTGTTTTCTTACGGGATGGGGCAAGACTCCCCATACGGGCGTAAACTCGAGGGCGAAGGAGCGCTCCTTCGCCCTCCCCGTACCAGAAAGTCACCCCAGGACACATCGGTTGGTGACATCCTGCGTTTCCTTGCCTCAAGGGGAGGCACAACCCCTATTTTTCTGGTACAATGACGGAAAGGGGGTGAAAGGATGGAACAGGTGCTCCTTCGCCTTCCAGCACACCTTAAGGAGGGGTACGCAAAGGGCAAAGAAAGTGTGGCGAAGCCGCTCAGCAACATCCCCAGGGCCCTGCTCTTTTGCGGCGTTGGAGGCTCAGGCGCAGGCGGAAGCGTCCTCAGAAGGATTCTCCTGCCATTCCTCCCCTTCCCCTTTCTCACCATCGCCGCCCCTCCACTTCCTCCCTGGGTGGACTCGGAAATCCTCTGCATCGTCTCGAGTTACTCCGGCCACACGGAAGAGACCCTGGCCCTGGCACGGGAAGCCAAAAACCGGAAAGCCTTTCTCGTCTTCTGCACCTCGGGAGGACCCCTGAGGGAGCTTCGGGAAGACCATGAGGTGTTGCTGCTTCTTCCCGGGGGGTTGCAACCCCGCTGCGCCCTGGGGTACACCGTGGGTGGCCTTCTTGGGGTCTTCGAGGGGCTCTTTCCCGTTCTTGCGTTCCAGAAAGACCTCGAAGAGACGGTGACCGTTCTCAGAGAACTCCTCCCGGAGTACGCCAGAGGGGGCTTCCCCCTTGAGGTCGCCAAAGCCATCGCCGGCACCATTCCGGTCGCCGTGGGTTTTGCCCATTACACCGATTTCGCCTCCTGGCGCTTCAAGACCCAGCTCAACGAAAACGCCAAACACACGGCTTTTGCCAGCACACTCCCAGAGGCCATGCACAACGAAATTGTGGGGTTCTCTCACCCTTCCTCCCTCCCCTTCTCCTTCCTCTTCTTCCACGACCCGGAAGAACCGGTGTTCTTCACCACCATGGCCAGAGCCTATGCAAAGCACGTGACCGGGAAGGGTATGCCTGTTTTCGAGGTCTGGGCAAAGGGGGAATCCTCTCTTGCCCGGGCGATGTCCCTTGTGGCCTTCGCCGACTGGGTGAGCCTGTACCTTGCCCGTCTCCACGGAGAAGACCCGGTGAGCATCCCCGCCATCAGGCACCTCAAGCACCTCTTCCGAAAACTCGAATGCACCTTCGAAGGAGGGGGAAAGGTATGAAGTCCTGGGTGCTCTTTGGCATACTGCTTGCCCTTGTGGCGTTTGCCTGTGCTTTCGCATGGGGGGAAGAGCTACGGCTCTCCTTCACCCTCGAGGAATGCGCAGGTCTCCGGACGGACGCAATCCTTGCGGGACCCTCGCCGTCGCTTGCGCTCTACCTCCCGGTTTTCCCGAAAACCTCCTTCAGAGAGAGTTCCCTGACCCTCCGGTACGCCGCCACTCCAGCGTGCGGGGAGGATTCCACCCTCATGGTGTACGGTGAGGACGTCTTCCTTGCCGCCTTCCGCATCTTCCCGGGAGAACACGAGCTCCGCATCCCCCTGAGCTCCCTGGCGGATGCTTCCTTCGGGGACACGGTGAAGCTCGAAATCCGGGCAACCTTGAGGAAAAGCGACAACCTCTGCGAGGACCTCCTCGCCGAAGACCTCTTCCTCCACATCCGGAAGGACAGCACCCTGAACCTGAGTCTTAGCAAAGCAACGTGGACCGTTCGGGATTTCCTGCGCCTTCCGGCCAGGCACTTCCACCTCGTCCTTCCTGAAGCCCCCTGGTCCCAGCCCCTCTGCGGCGCCTACCTGAAACTCTACGCTTTCCTTCGCCGGAACTTCCGGGGGCTTCCGGTGACCATCCACACTGACCCCCCGGGGGCACTCAGGAGGTCTGAGGAGGCCACTCCGAAAGAGCGGTGGATCGTCCTCCGGGAACGGGCACTCCGGGACGTGGAACTTTCGGGGAACACCCTCTACCTTACCCCCAGGGGAGTCGACGGGCTCATCGCCGAATCCCCACTCTTTGTGGGACAGTCCTTCAGGGTACGGAGTGTGCTCTTTGCCCGGGAGTCGAGGAGGACCTTCAGGGACTTCGGTTTTCGGAACACGACCCTGCGGGGCATCGGCGACCTCCGCGAAAGGTTGTACTTCACCCTTGCCGATCTCGGTGGAGCTCCCCGGTCCCTCTGGCTCACGCTCTTTTGGGCAAGCACGCCGCTTCCTGAAACCCCCCGCGGTGAGGCTTTCCTCAAGGTTTTTCTGAATGGCAGCCTGGTCTTTGTCCGGAAAATCCCCTCCGGGGCAAGGCAAGCCGTGCGGAAGGAGCGCATCTTCCTCCCGGCGAGGCTCCTTGGCCGGGAGAACGCCCTGGAGCTTGCCTTCTCGTACTTCCCGGAGGTGGGGAACTGTCGCCGGGGGACCATGCCCTTTGAGGCCACAATTTTTGAGGACTCGTACTTCTCCGGGATGCTTGCAAAAGGCGAAGCACCTCTCACCTTCGCCGATGCTCCAACCCTCTTTTCAGGGAAAGCCTACGTGGTACTCCCCGAAAATCCGTCCCTCGAGGAGCTTGAGGTGGCAGGGAGAATCTACGGAGCCCTGCGGGAAATCGACGCTACGCCACTTGCCCTCGAGGTCCTTTTCCCGAAAGACCTGAAGGCTTTCCGAAGAGGACAACCCACCTCCTTCCCGAATCCTGCCGTAATTGCAAAATGGCTCAAAACCGGAAATTTCCGCCTTCTCTTCTCCCCACCCCCTGTGCTTCCCGAGTACTTCCTCATCATCGGTCACCCCGAGGGACTCCTCCCCGAAGCACCCGCGGCACTCGCAGGAGACACTCTTACCCTCTCGCACCTTTTCGGCCTTGAGACCTTCGCGCTCTCCCCTGATGACCCCTGGAGCGCCCTCACCGTGGGGGAATTCTCCCGAAAGCCGGCGCTTTACCTTTTCACCTCAGGACGAAAAGACCTGGCTCTTGCGGCGTTCCTCAGGCACTTCGAGGGAGCAGAGACCCTGCGGACACTCCAGGGCAATGTTGCCCTCTTCACCCTGCGCGGTTTTGGCGAAACGCAGGCGACTTTCCCCTCTTCGCCTTCCGGTTTCCTTGAACTGCTCTGGCGTTTCCGGCTCTTCATCCTCGCCGGTGCCTGTGGGGTTTTAGGCGTGTGGTGTGCGGTGCTCTACCGGAAACTCGTGCGCCTGCGACCGCTATGAAACGAAAGCTCCTTGGGGAACTCCTCCTTGAGCGAGGCATCATCAGGGAAGAGGACCTCGAGGAAGCCCTTCGTTTCCAGAAAGAGACGGGAGGGCTCCTTGGGGAAATCCTTGTCTTGCGGGGTCTTGTCCATCCCATGGAGCTCTATGAGGTCCTGGCCGAGCAGGGGAACCTCCTCTACGCCGGGAGGGACCTTGAGGAGCTTTTGCAGAGCATCGACAGGACCCTCCTTGAGCGCTTCGACCCTCAAGACCTTCTGCGGTTTGCGTTCTTCCCCCGACGCCTCAACCAGGGTGCCCTTGAAATCCTCACCCCCTTCCCCGAAAACCCCCATCGGGACCGGTGGCTTGAGGAGAACTTCCCGAAAACCGCAATCCACATGGCCCTCATCACTCCCTATGAGCTTGACTGGCTCCTCCACTTTTTCTTCAAGGAGCGCTTCCTCAAAGAAGCCACCGCGGGGCTCTTCTTTCGTGCCCCGGAGGAGTCGGCCGCCCGGGTCCTCGTTCCCTGGCAGTGGGGGGTACTCTCAGGAATCCTCTTTGCGCTGCTTTTTGGGGTGTTCCTCGCCCCCCAGACCACCTTAAAGGTGCTCTTCGCCCTTGTCAACCTGGCCTTTTTCGCGCAGGTACTCTTCAAGCTCCTTGTGGGCCTTGCCGGGAGTTCCCGTGAGTCACTTGCAATCAGCAAGGAGGAACTCGAATCCCTCGACCCCCGCAAGCTCCCGGTGTACACGGTGCTCTTGCCGCTTCACCGGGAGCCCCCTGAGGTGATCGAACAGCTCACCAGCGCCATCCGTGCCTTAGACTACCCCCAGGAGAAGCTTGACATTCTTTTCCTCATCGAAGAGGATGACCCTGAAACCCTCAGGGCCTGTAAGGCTGCGTACCCTCCCTACAACGTCCGCTTTATCCTCATTCCCCGGGGTTTCCCCAAAACCAAACCGCGGGCCTGTAACTTCGGCCTGGCCTTCGCCCGGGGAGAGTACCTCACCATTTACGACGCCGAGGACATTCCCGAAAAAGACCAGCTGAAAAAGGCGGTTCTGGCCTTCCGGAAACTCCCCAAAGAGTACGTTTGCCTTCAGGCAGCGCTCAATTTCTACAACGCTACGCAAAACCTCCTCACCCGCCTTTTCACTCTCGAGTACTCCTTCTGGTTTGACTACCTCTTGCCCGGGCTTTCTCGCCTTCGCCTTCCCATTCCCCTTGGGGGGACCTCCAACCACTTCCGGGTAGAAGCGCTTCGAAAGCTCGGCGGATGGGACCCCTTCAACGTCACCGAAGACGCCGACTTAGGCATGCGGGCCCACTACCGGGGATACCGGGTGGGCATTCTCCCCTCCACCACCTTCGAGGAGGCCACAAGCCATCTGAAGAACTGGATTCGTCAGCGGTCCCGCTGGCTCAAGGGGTACCTCCAGACCTTCCTCGTGCACAACCGTCGCCCCCTCCACGTTCTGAAGACCTCTGGCTTCAGGGGGTGGCTTACGCTGCAGCTTTTCATCGGGGGAACACCCCTTGGGTATGCGGCCTCGGTGGTGCTCTGGGGGGTGCTTTTCGCCTGGCTCTTCAGTCGCGGGAAGTTCCTCGAGCCGTACTTCTCCGGCCCAATCCTCTGCGTCGGCGCAATGAACCTTTTTGTGGGGAATTTCCTCGGAGTGTACTTCTCGATGTTCGCCGTGTTCCGGAGAAACCTCGACCATCTCCTCCCCTTTGCCCTCCTCAACCCCCTTTACTGGGCACTTGCCGGTATTGCCGCCTGGAAGGGCATCGGGCAGCTCCTCTCCCGACCCTTCTTCTGGGAAAAGACCGTCCACGGGATGTTCCGGAGGAAAGGCCCATGAGACGACCCTGGGCAGGTTTCATCGCCCTTTCTGGCACCACCACCGCCGTCCTCCTTGCCCTCCAGCGCTTTGCCCAGGACACCTTCGCCCTGCAGAACTCTCCGGAGCTCCGTTTCTTTTCCCTCCGGATTCCCACCCTCCTTGCCCTCCCTGACCCCGCTCGGGGCATCATCACCACCACCCCGTGCCTTACCACGCTTTTCGCCTTCCTCTTTCGAGACTTCTTCCCCGTGGTGGCCGGAGGCCTCACCGTCTCTGGGGGGCTGTGCGCCCTGAGAGGGCGAAAGTTCATCGCCTCAGTACTCCTCTTTTTCTCCCTGCCTTTCCTCGCCCTGGTTTTGTCATCTCCCGCCTTCACCATGGGTGCGCTCTTTCTGGCCTTCGGGTTCTCTGGACTCCAAAGGGCCGAAGACGACCACACCGCGCGTTTTCTGGGGAACCTTGCCCTCGGGCTTTCGGCACTCTGCCACCCCGTGGGTTTCTGGCTCCTTCCCATTTTCGCTCTCTGTACGGTACTGTCTGTTGAAGCGTCCTGGCTTCGGCGGGGAACGCACGTCATCCTCGCCCTCTCTCCCTTCCTGCTCTTTGGAGGGATGAGCCTCTTCTTCGGCTGGGTCTACGGGGGGTATCCGCTCCTCCCCTTCCTTGACCCTGCGCTGAGCCTTGGGGCTTTTCTTGCCCTCGAGAAACCCTCGTTTGCCCTTCAACCCTCTGAGGTGCTCCTTGCCGCTCCGTTCCTCGGGGTGCTCCTTTCCGGAGGGCTCTCCCAGGCGGTCTTTGCCCTGGGGATGCTCGGGGTAGCATTTCTCCGCCCGTACCTCTTCCCACCCTCCGGCGTTCCGGTACTCTTTGGGCTTGCGCTTCTTCTCTCAAAAAAGGACCGGCCAGGGGAATGGCTTGTCTTTCTTGCCTTCTTCCTTCTCGGTCTTGGGCTCTTCCTCGCCCGGTTCCCTTCCGGTTGAGGGAGGAAAAGGCAATGTGTTACAATAAGGTCGCCTATGGGGACAGCAGTTGCAGTGGCCAATCAGAAAGGCGGCGTGGGGAAGACGACAACCTGCGTGAACCTGGGGGCGTGTCTTGCCGAACGGGGAGAGCAGGTGCTCATTGTGGACATCGACCCTCAGGGGAACGCCACAAGTGGCCTGGGCATTGAGCGGAGAACCCTCACCCAGTGCGTGTACGACCTCCTCATAAACGGCGTGGAAGCAGGAGAGCTCCTCAAGGAGACTGAAGTCCAGGGCCTCTGGCTTCTGCCTGCCACGATCCGCCTGGCAGGAGGAGAGGTGGAACTCGCCACCCTGCCCAACCGGGAGACTCGTCTCAAGGAAGGACTCAAACACCTTGTGCCGAGCTTTGACTGGATTCTCGTGGACTGTCCCCCTTCTCTGGGATTGCTCACCATCAACGCCCTGACTTTTGCCCATGCCGTTCTTGTCCCCATCCAGTGCGAGTACTATGCCCTTGAGGGGCTGGGACAGCTCATGACCACCATCACCATGGTCCGGAGCGCCCTAAACCCTCGCCTTGAGCTTCTGGGAGTACTCCTCACGATGTTCGACCCCCGCACCAATCTCTCCCAGCAGGTGGTGGACGAGGTGCGAAGGGTCTTCCAAGAAAAGGTCTTTCGCTCCATTATCCCCCGGAGTGTCCGCCTGAGCGAAGCCCCAAGCTACGGGAAACCCATCACGCTCTATGAAGGAACCTCAAAGGGGGCTCAGGCGTACCGGGAACTCGCCGAGGAGGTTCTGGAGAGGGTCCATGACAAAGCGCGGTCTTGGTAAGGGGCTTGAGGCACTCATCCCGGGAGCTGGGCTTTTTGGGAACCGCACCATCCAGGAAGTCGACATCGAAAAACTCCACAAAAGCGACCTCCAGCCCCGCACCCATATGGACGAGGAACGCCTCGAGGAACTCGCCGAGTCCATCCGCCAGCACGGGATCCTCCAGCCGATTCTCGTGCGCAAAAGCCCCGAGGGCTTTGAGATCATCGCCGGAGAACGACGCTGGAGAGCAGCCAAAAGGGCAGGGCTCAAGACCGTCCCGGTGATCGTCGAAGAGGTTGATGAAGAAAAAAAACTCGAGCTTGCCCTTGTCGAAAACCTCCAGCGGGAAGACCTCAACCCCATAGAGCTTGCCCGGGGAATCAAAAGGCTCATGGAGCGCTTCGGGCTCACCCAAGAAGAAGTCGCCGAACGCCTGGGGAAAAAGCGTCCCACGGTGGCCAACATCCTCCGGCTCCTCGAGCTCCCCGAGGATATCCAGAAGCTCGTGGAAGAGGGTACCCTCTCTCCGGGGCACGCCAGAGCTCTCCTTGGGCTTCCCGAAAAAGAGCAGCGAGCCCTTCTTGAGGAAATCCTTGGCCGGTCGCTCTCTGTGCGGGACACCGAGCAACTCACCCGCCAGAGAAAAGCACGGGAAACACGACCTGCAGACCTCCCCCAAAGCGAAGAAAGGCACATCGAAAACCTCCTCACCCACTACCTCGGTACCCGGGTCCGGGTGGGGAAAGGGAAGATCACCATCGAATACCGTGATTTCGATGATCTCAAAAGGCTTTATACGCTCATCGCGCGGGCAGAATAAGGAGGGGTAAGGGTGAAGCGTCACCTCACGGTATTCTGGATCAGCCCCCTGCGGGGGCAGATGCGGCGCCTGCACCTGCGGTGGCAGACGCTCCTTCTTGGATTCGTCATCCTCTGTGTAGGCATTGGCCTTGGCATCGGAGGCGTCCTCTGGTACCAGTCCCGGATGAAGCGGGAACTCTTCACCACCATGGCGAGAATCGAGGAAATGCGGAAAAATCTCCTTGTGCTTGAGGCTCAGAAAAAAGAACAGGAAGCGAGACTCGAACACCTCACAAAAGAAGCGGAAAACGTCCTCAACGAGCTCAACAACCTCCGGGAACTCGAACAGAGGGTGCGGGAACTCATGGAAAAGAGCCTTCAGTCCCAGCTCAAAAGGCTTGGGGTGACCCTGTCGCTTTCAACGAGCGAAGTACAGACCTGTATTCCCCTGCACCGTTTCCTTGCGGGGCTCTTCCTTGCCCCCCAGGAGGGCGCAGGAGGACCGGAACTCGCCGCTTTCATTCCTCTCCCGCAGGCTCTCCTTCCACCGGTTACCCCTCAGGACCTCACCACCCGTGCGCTTGAAGATACCCTTATCTGGCTTCGAGGGGAGATTCTTTTGCGGCGAAAGGCCTTTGAGGAAATCCTGGATCTTGCGCAGAAGAAAGACCGGGTTCTCGAGGTCGTTCCCTCCCGCTGGCCCACCTGGGGAAGAGTCTCCTCGAACTACGGCTGGCGGCGGGACCCCTTCACCGGCCTCCGGGCCTGGCATACCGGCGTGGACATTGCCGCCCCACCAGGGCGAAGCGTTGTGGCCGCAGCCGAAGGCCGGGTGGTTTTCACAGGGTGGAACGGCAATTACGGGAAGTGCATCATTATCCGCCACGACTTTGGATTTGAGACGGTCTACGGGCACCTCTCAAAAATCCTTGTGAACGTCGGCGACCGGGTGAAGAAGGCGCAGAAAATTGGAGAAGTTGGGAATACTGGCCGGAGCACCGGCCCACACCTTCACTATGAGGTTCGCCGCTACGGCAAGGTCGTAAATCCCTGGCCCCATCTCCCCTGAGGGGAACAGGCGCTTTTCCATAGAGGTATTGGAATGAAAAAGACACTCGCGAAGGAGGCGAAAGGGAATGCGGAAGTTCATCGTCCTCTGCCTTGTCGCTGTGCTCATTTCCGGAAGCGTCGCTTTCGCTGCAGTGGAGAAGGTGAAGGTCAGAAAGATTGACATCCTGAAGGTTCAGAACATCCCCGAAGTTCGGGTGGAACTCGAGGTCCAGGGAAGCGGCACCATCTTCGTCCAGGCCTCAACCGACTACGACAAGTACACCTACGTCACCGAGCCTGTGACCCTGGAGATTTCCTCGCCCCAGCCCTTCTTCGTCCTCCGCTTCACCAAGGGGGACTTCCGCCGGGTGAACCTCCTTGAGAACCTCAACGAGGAAATCCCCGAATTTGCCGAAGGGAAAAACGTCGTGGTGTACGTGTACGAGGCAAAGTACACCTCTTCGGAGGGGCAGCCCGAGGACATCAAGCAGGATATTGCCAAGTATGGGTACGCCCTGCGAGGGGTTCTTGCCAAGGGGACAAAGGAAATCCAACTTACCAAGAAATGAGGAGAAACGTCATGAACCAGCTCTACCGGGAAATCGCCGAACAACCTGAGGTCTTCCGTCGTGTTGCTACAACCTACGTGAACGAGGAAACCTTTGTGTCCTGGTATGAGGACCACCCGGGAACCATCTACCTCACGGGGATGGGAAGTTCCCTCTTCGCCGCCTATCCCGCCTACCTCTACCTCCTCTCCCGGGGGTTCCCGGTGGTGTACATCGACGCTTCAGAGCTCCTCCACTATGGCCTTCAGGGAATACGGGACGTCGATACCCTTGTGCTTCTGTCCCAGTCGGGAGAGTCCTACGAGGTCCTTGAGATCCTCAACCGCCTGCCCTCCTGTCCGAAGACTTTGGCCTTCACCGCTTCACCAAAGAGCACTCTTGCCCGAAGGGTTACGAAGGCCATCGACATCTTAAGTGGCACAGAATACGCCGTCACCGCCACGAAAACCCATACCGCAACGCTCGTTACCCTGAACCTCTGGGCCATGGCCCAGGGAAGAGATAAAGAGGCCTTCCTCCGCGCTTCTTTAGACCTTGAGCTCCTTGCGGAAGAGGCCGAACGTCTCATCGAAACCTCCCCTGAGTGGACCAAGAAAGTACTCAAAAGCCTCGAATTTGCCCAGGGAGCGGAAACCAAGGTCCTCGTCGCCCGGGGCCCAGCCCTGAGCTCAGCCTGGCACGGGTGTCTCCTCATGTATGAGTGCGCCAAGGAGACGTTTCTGAGTTTCTCCGGGGGACAATTCCGCCACGGCCCCCTGGAGCTTGCCGTAAAGACCATGTTCGTTATCGCGCTTGCCCTTCCTGGAAAGACCCAGGAACTTGTGGTGCGTCTTGCGGAGGAGCTTGCCGAGCGGGGTGTGGGGGTACTCCTTGTGGGCGCAACGCTTGAAGAGCGGTACAACCTCAAGGTCCTCCCTCTGCACTTCCCGAACGAATACTTCGCCCCTGCACTCTCGGTCATTCCCATTATGCTTCTCGCCTACACCATGGCCGAAGAAAAGGGGATAGAGCCGGGGAAGGCTTTTCTCATCCAGAAAACGACTCTGAGGGAGTAGCCATGCCGAAGGTCTTTGTGGTGGGGAACGTGAGCCTTGACCTTGTCCTTGGGGGCATCCCCGACTACCCCGCCTGGGGGACGGAAGTGCTCATCCCCGGGTACGTCATGCGCCCCGGGGGAGCGGCAAGCAACGCTTCCCTTGCGCTTGCGGCTTTGGGGGTCCCAACCTTCATCGTGGCCACAGTGGGAACGGATTCTCTCGGAGGAGAAATCCGGGACCATTTCGCAAAAAGAGGCATCAGGGTGGACTTCCTTCACCTTTGCCCTACAAGGCAAACGGCCATCTCCGTGGGGGTGACGAACGCCCAGACCAAAGAGCGGAGCTTCCTCACGGACCTCGGAGCTCAGGAATGCCTGTCACGAGAGCACCTGGAGGCGATATCTCCCCTCCTTGAGGAGAGAGACTTCCTGCTTCTTTGCGGGTACTTCCTCTCACCGGGGCTCAGGATCCCGGAGGTAAGAAACGTCCTTTCGAGTTTCGGCCAGCGGGGTGTTACGATGCTCTTTGATACAGGCTGGCCCACCGAGGGCTGGACCGAAGATGTGCGGGAGGAAATCCGGACGCTTCTTCCTCTCTTTGACTACTTCCTCCCCAACGAAAAGGAGCTCGAAGGTGCCGGAGGAAAAGGCGTTGTGCTCCTTCCCCGTAAGGGGACCATCGTCAAGCAGGGCGAGAAAGGATGCACCGCCTACACCCGGGACGGGGTATTCTCTGCAGCTACCCTCCCTGCTGCTGTGACCGATACCGTGGGTGCAGGGGATTACTTCAACGCTGGCTTCATCTTCGGGCTCCTTGAGGGTTATCCTCTCCCCCTTGCCCTGCGTTGCGCAACCACCGTGGCTGCCCTCAACATCTCCACATCCCCTGAGAGGGACAGCCTGGCAACAAGAAACGCCCTCACCACCGTGCTTTTTCCGGGAGGGGTGCCCCAGTGAACCTTTCCCTTCCCAGGGATGTTGCTCCGGGTGTGCGGCTTACTGCCTGGCGCATTGTGGAGTTCACCTTCAGAGCACTGGAGGAGCAGGACAAAGGGGGGTTTGACGTGTACCCGGAAATCCGGGTGTCGAAAAACCCCCAGGGACAACATGAGGGTCGTCTCACCTTGACTATGAACTTCTTTGGAGAAGGGCAGCAGGGTTTTGCCGTCCACCTTGTGGCGGAAGGGACGTTCGTGGGAGAGGGCCTTGAGGCAGAGAAATTCGCCACCGTCTGCCGTACCCAGGGGGCGGCACTCCTTGTGCATCCCCTGCGCCAGTTCGTTCAGGAGTTCTTAAGCCGGGTGTACTCCTGATGTTCTATCGCCTGCCCTTCCGCCACACCCGCCGCCTCCGCCGGATCCTCACCACCTTCTCCCGTTACGGTTTCCCGCTCCTCTCTAAAAGATTCCCTCTCCTGGAGCGCCTGGGCCCCCTGGTCTCCCGGGAGGTCCTGAAGCGTCCACCTCAGGAGAACCTCCGCCGGATTTTCGAGGAACTCGGGCCCACCTTCATCAAAATCGGCCAGATTCTGAGCACCCGCTTTGATCTTCTCCCTGAGGAGTACTGCCGGGAACTCCGCAAACTCCAGGACCAGGCCCCTCCTGTCGAGTTTCCTGATATTCGCAGGGTGCTTGAGGAGGAGTTCCAAGCTCCTTTAGAAAAGGTCTTCCGCTTTTTTGACCCCGAGCCTCTTGCCTCGGCCTCTATCGCCCAGGTCCACCGGGCGGAACTCCCTGACGGGACCCGGGTGGCGGTAAAAGTGCAGAAACCAAAAACGGAGCAAACCATCCTTGAGGACCTCGAAATCCTTGAGAGCCTTCTCCACCTTGCTGACCGCATGCATGTTCTCGAGGAAGGTATTCCGGTGGAGGAACTCTTCCTGGAGTTCCGCAAACACCTCTTGCGAGAGATTGATTTCCTCGCCGAAGCCCAGAACATGCGCCGGTTCCGGGAGAACTTCGCCCACTTCCCCGGTGTGACCATCCCCCGCGTTTTTCCCTCCTACTGCACCAGAAGAGTCCTCGTGAGCGAACTCATCGAGGGTATTCCCCTCACGCACCTTGACACTGTAGCTCTGCAGGAAGAAGACCGAAAAGCTTTCGCCGAACGGGGGGTGGAGGCCATCCTCAAGATGATTTTCGAGGACGGATTCTTCCACGCCGACCCTCATCCAGGGAACATTCTCCTTCGCCTCCCCGAGCGGGATCTCGTCTTCCTTGACTTTGGGACCGTGGGGGTGGTGGACCGAAAGACAAGAGAAACCATGGCGCGATTGCTCCTTGCCCTCCTTGAGAAGGACACCGAACGGGTGGTGGAACTCCTTGAGGAGGAACTCCTCCTTGCCCCTCTCCCCTCGCCCCTTGCCCTGCGCCTGGACCTGAGTGAGGTCCTTGAGCGGTACATCGCCCTGAACCTCAAGGAGATTCGCTTAGAGAGCGTGGTGCACGAGTTCTTCTACCTGGCGAGGAAACACCGTCTCCGTTTCCCCTCGCACCTTGCCATCCTCCTGCGTGCCCTGGTGGTGGCAGAGGGGACAGGGCTTCTCCTCGATCCCACCTTCAACGTCTTTCCTCAACTTGAGGGGGCTCTCCGGCGCTTCTTCCTTGAGTCCATGCACCCAGAAGAGGTCCTGAGGCGCCTTGAGGAGTACGTCCTCGACTGGAAAGAGCTCCTCGAAAACCTCCCCCACCGATTGGACCAGCTCCTCACCCATGCGCTCTCGGGGAGAATCCGTCTCCAGGCGGAAAGTCAGGATTTCAGAGAGATGAACCGGCGTCTTGAGCGCATGAGCACCCGCCTTTCCCTGAGCGTGATTTTGGGCTCGCTCCTTGTGGGGTCCTCCCTCATCTACACCAACTACCCCTATTCAAGGGTTTTAGGGATTCTCGGCATCCTCGGGTTTGCCGCCGCCGCTTTTCTGGGAGCTCTCCTCGTTGCCGAGATGCTGAGCCACAGGTAACAGCGCCCCATGGAAAGAAGAAGAGTACGGCTGGTCAAAGCGGGAAGGAAAAGAAAAGGACCCATTCTCTACTGGATGCAGCGAGAACAAAGAGTCCAAGAGAACTGGGCACTGTACTTTGCCCTTGTGCTTGCAAAAGAAAGCGATGTTCCGCTTTGCGTTTGCTTCAACCTTGTGCCTGATTTCCTTGGGGCTCTGCCCCGGGCGTACCGCTTCATGCTTGAGGGCCTGCGGGAGGTTGAGGGGGAACTCGCCGAGCTCCGCATCCCCTTTGTGCTCCTTCGGGGTCAGCCGGAAAATACCATCCCGGGTCTTGTCCGTGACCTTGAAGCTTCAGGTATCGTTATGGACTTCAACCCTCTGAAAATTGTGCGAGCCTGGAAAAGAGAAGTTTTGAAACACCTCACAGCCACCGTGTTCGAGGTCGATGCGAGGAACGTCGTTCCCGTCTGGGTGACCTCGCCGGTAAAAGAGTACGGGGCCTTCACCATCCGCCGGAAAATCCACCGCCACCTCCCAGAATTCCTGAAAGAATTTCCGAAGCTTGGGAAACAGCCTTTCCGGGGGATTACCTTCCGGGCCTGCGACTGGGAACGGCTTTTCCTCGAGCTCTTCCCCGAAAAGCCAAAGCTCCCCTGCACCCCTGGATATGCCGCAGGAATGCGCGCTCTCCAGGAGTTCCTCAAAGAACGCCTCCCCCACTACGCCGAAAAACGAAACGACCCAGCAGTCCCTGCCACCTCCCTCCTCTCCCCTTACCTCCACTTCGGACAGATTTCGGCTCAAAAGGTGGCGCTTGAAGTGCTGAGGTTTCGAGAACAATACCCAGAGAGCGTGGACGCCTTCCTCGAACAGCTCATCGTGCGCCGGGAGCTTGCCGAGAATTTCTGCACTTACGAGGAACACTACGACACTCCTTTGGGGTTCCCCCGCTGGGCTCAGGAGACCCTCAAAGCCCACAGGACCGACAACCGACCGTATCTTTACACCCTCAAAGAGCTTGAGCACGCAAAAACCCACGACCCCCTCTGGAACGCCGCACAGAGGGAGCTCCTTTTTGCAGGGAGAATCCACAATTACACGCGGATGTACTGGGCAAAGAAAATCCTCGAGTGGTCGGAAAACGAAGAAGAGGCGCTCCGGCGGGCCATTGACCTCAATGACCGGTACGCCCTTGACGGGCGGGACCCAAACGGGTACACCGGGATTGCCTGGGCCATAGGGGGCGTGCACGATCGACCCTTCCCGGAGCGGGAAATCTTCGGCAAAATCCGCCCCATGACCCTTGCACAGTGTGCCCGGAAGTTCAGCGTGGAGAAGTACATCGCACGGGTCGAGGAGTTCTCTAAGGATTCCTGAGCTTCACCGCCGTTCCGTAGGCGATGATTTCTGCCGCCCCAGTCATGACCATGCTTGTCGCCAAGCGAACCCCCAAAACGGCATCGGCCCCGAGTTTCCTCGCTTCTTCCACCATCCGCTCAAGGGCAATCCTCCGCGCTGCTGAAAGCATCTCGGTGTACTCTTTGACCTCTCCACCCACCAGGGTCCGCAAAGCGGCCATGATGTCCTTGCCGAGCCAGCGGGCACGAATGGTGCTTCCACAGACCACCCCAAGCACTTCCCGGACCTCTTTCCCAGGAATGGACTCAAGAGTCGAGAGGAGCATCTTCCCACCTCCTTCGTGCACTCTGGGGGTATTATATTATACCTTTTTGGGCTGCACGGAAGACCAGAAGGCAAGGTAAACTCAAGCGGTGGAACACCAGGCACCTTCCTGAAAACGGCTCAAAGGACAGCAAAGAACCGGGCAAGGCTTTGTTCAAGCAATCCCGCAAAGCGGAGTTTCCTCAGGACGCAAGAGGGGAAGCACCGCAAAACTCTGGCGGAGGGGGTGGGACTCGAACCCACATTGCCCGTCGAGGGCGTACCGGTTTTCAAGACCGGCTCCTTAGCCAGTTCGGACACCCCTCCCCGGGGAAAATTATACTGGCTCTTCTATACTCTCGCAACCCACTGTATGGATCCACATCATGTGGGACACCCGGAAAGTCCATCGTCTTGAAGTTCCTCCCAGATTCCAGTACGATCATCCTCTCTTACGCACCTCCTCAGCCTGCCTCCTGTTCTGTCACCCTGAGAAACGGGATTCCCCGTGACCCCAGCAAAGGGAGCAGAAAGGAAACTTTGCCCTCTGGGGAACCTGGTTTTGAACATGGAACATTCTGAGTTGTCTCGAAGCCGCGAAGCGGCGAGGAACCTCTGAGACTGCTTCAGAAGCGAGACGATGACCTCGCAGTGAGCTTTTTGTGCGTCATTGCGAGGGGCAAAGCCCCGAAGCAATCTCGTCATTGAGATTGCTTCGCAAACGGAAAGACGAGCTCGCAATGACCTGCCTGAAGGACGGGACTGCTTAGAAGACGACACGACGACCTCGCAGGGACACAATGAAGGTCATTGCGAGCGAAGCGAAGCAATCCCTGAGCTGACACTCTCCTGTTGGGGCAAAAAGGTGAGACTGCTTCGGAGACGAATATACGACCTCGCAGTGACACGGCAGGGGTCACTGCGAGGAGCGAAGCGACGAAGCAGTCTCATGAGATTGCTTCGCCAGACGAAAAAGCGAGGCTCGCAATGACCGAGGAAAGGGCGAAACGACGAGTTCGTAGTGACCCTTTTTGTGTGTCGTTGCGAGGGGCAAAGCCCCGAAGCAATCCCGCAGTGACCCCCTCCTTTGTCTTTGCGAGGAGCAAAGCAACGAAGCAGCCTTATACCCTGGGAAAAGGAGATACGACCTTACAGCATGCGAGGAATCTCAGCGATATCGGGAAGGCTCTTAGCCACAAGGGGAAGCACTATTCCGTGCTTTTTGATAGACAAGAAGAAGCTCCCGAATCCCTTCTTCAAGAGAAATCGCAGGAGTCCATCCGGCTTTTTTGAGCTTGGTAACATCAAGACCAAGGATTTTTGGTTTTCGCCCCGGTGAGGGGGGAAAGGTCCGAAGTGCCGGGACCCCAAGACCGAGCTTTCTGCAAAGCTCTTGATAGAGGCCAGCCAGAGAAAGAACACTGAGCGGGCTTCCACTCCCGACGTTGTAGACATCATTCCAGCAATGGTTCCTTGCTGGGTGGAGGAAGAACTCGATGGAAGCAACGGCATCCCGGATATGAAGAAGGTCCACCACATCCTCTCCGTTATGGTACACCGGAAGAAAAACGCCACTGACAGCGTAACGAGCGAACCGGTGAGGTAATTCTTCCTCACGTATAAAAGTCCCAGAACCGTAAAGCTTCGAGAAGCGAAGAATGAGGAACTGCATACCCCTTTGCTGGGTTTCTCGCACCAAGAGTTCGCCGCGGTACTTTGTCCGACCGTACACAGTGTCGGGACGTGGCGCACAGTCCTCACGGTAAGGGTAAGGGTCTTTTGCTCCGTATACGGCCTGGCTGGAGCAGTAGAGTATCCGCTTCACCCCAGATTGCAGCGCGGCTTCAAGGAGTTTTCTTGTACCAGAGACGTTGACCCGCTCTGCCTCGTCGGGATGGCTTTCACAGAATTCTATTCCTCGCACTGCCGCCGCGTGGACGACGATATCCGCATCCTCAAGATATGCCCCGTACGTTGCAGGGTCATTCAGGTCACCCACAACGTACTGCACCATCGTTTCCTCCGGAAGAATCTCCCTGAGAAATGATAGCTTTTCGCGGGTATGCACAAGACAGACGACCTTCGCAATGTCAGGACTTCGCGACAGTGCAAGGAGAAGGTTACTCCCCAGGTACCCACTTGCGCCGGTCAGAAACACCTTCATACATCCAGTTCCCTTCTTTTACCAAGGGTTTCTATCGACTCCCGGCTGACTATGCATTCATCGACGAACCGGAGCGCAACCTTCGTCGTATCAGGACGAAGTAAGGACTGAATCGTGTTGGGTTCTTCTCCTTCAAGGTAGCGAATGATCGCCTCACATTCACGGAATCCAAGAAGCGCTCTGACTGCTGTTATGCCGGTGAATCGGGGATTCACCTCAAAGGCAACAAAGCCTCGCCGGGTAATCTTCCCCTGAATATTCAGGGGACCAAAAAGGCCGAGGTCGCAGAAGGCCTCGGCAATCCTCAGGGCGACATGCTCTACTTCGGGAATGCTCCGCGGTTCCACTCTCATCGGTGTGCCGCTTTTGAGGACATTCTCGCTTACGAATATTCCCAGAGTCTCTCCACGCAGGCCTTTGAGAACCTGAATGGATATCTCGTGTTCTTGCCGGAATTCCCAGGAAGCGAAAACATCCTGTGGAGTGACTCGCTCTTTACCCCACTGCACCGGGATAAGGTACTCCTGGAACATGTATCGCCTGACGTTGTGCAGAGTGCGAATGTCTTCGCGCGAGAACAGCACCCTTACTCCCGAGGAGCTTGAACCATCAAGGGGCTTCGCGATAATAGGAAATCCTTGCCTTTCGATCAGCACTTCAAGGGAGTCGTAAAGAACGGTTTCGGCAAAAGGCAGGCTTTGCTCTTTGAAGAACTCGTAAGTTCTCAGTTTATCCCGACACACCTGGACGCAGGGCTCGTCAGATACAATGACCTGGCAACCAAGGCTGCAAAGGAGGTCCTTCTTCATCCTCGCCAAAGACAAGAGTTCCGGGTCGGACCCTGGAAAGAGATACGTTATGTGTTCTCTTGAGCAAATCTCAAATATCCTCGTCCTGTATTCCTCTTCCTCAGCCCGGGGAACAAGGTAAGCTCTATCGCAGAGGGAGAATCCAGCGCTGAAGGGATGAACATCGGTCCCCACAAGGAAAAGGTCAAGGCCCGATAATCGCAGGGCTTTTAGGATAGCCTGCCCAACACCTCCACCAACTGCGGTAACAAGAAATCGCCGTTCCCGTGGCTTACTCATGAGCGTCTGTTTTTCTATATTATACAAGTTGCCAAACAGGCGTCAACGCTGAATTGGAGGGGACAGCATCAACCCGTGAGAGCATCTTTCCTCAGGTTATGGACCGGTCCCTCACCACATCAGGGCTGACGGTGTGTTCCTGATTTTGAGGGAGGATGTCCTTCTCGGCTTTCTGGCAGGAGAACTCAATCCTTCTTTTTCCCAAGGCCAATCTGGTCATCGAGGAAGCACTGGCCTTTGGAACTCTTTGAGGATCTACCGGAGTGCATCCACAGGATCTCAGCTCTAAGGCGTGCTGGTGGTTTTGTCAGCAGGGCCTCCTCTAGACCCTTAATGGTGAAAAGTGGCAAGACAACCCCAGGACCTGCAAGACTATCCTATCACCAACTCCTACACACCCTCTCTTTCAGGTTCCCGGGTAGACATGCCATCAGGGCGATACGTGGGAACAAGGGCCCGAAGAGCCTGCCGAATAGAATCGCTATCGTAGCTTTGAGCAGCCGCAAAAAGCTGTGCAATACCCCTTTCGAGTTCCTCATCAGATGGGACAGGCGTCCGAGCAATGAAGATTTTCTCATGGCGGGAGGTCTCAACCCTCTCCTCAGCGCTCAGGATTTCTTCAAAAAGCTTCTCCCCCGGACGAATCCCAACGTACTCGATTTGTATATCCTTGTCAGGATCAAAACCCGAAAGGCGAATAAGGTCTCTGGCCAGATCAACAATCCGGACCGGCTCTCCCATATCAAGGACATAAACCACCCCATTCTCCCCTAAGCCTGCAGCCTGGAGGACAAGCTGGACTGCCTCAGGAATGGTCATGAAGTACCGTTTCATATCGGGGTGGGTTACCGGTATCGGTTTCCCCTGCTGAATCAATTTCTGGAAAAGAGGAACTACGCTCCCCCGACTTCCAAGGACGTTTCCAAAACGCACTGAGACAAAAATCTGACCAGGGCGAGCCTTTCGGGCCGCCTGATGTACAAGGTACTCCGCCACTCTCTTCGTGGCCCCCATGACCGAAACAGGGTTCACGGCTTTATCGGTGGAAATATTGACAAACCTCTCAACCTCATACTCAAGAGCGAGATCCACAAGGTTCTTCGTTCCAAGCACGTTGTTGAAGACCGCCTCGCTCGGGTTCAGCTCTGCAAGGGGAACGTGCTTGTGAGCTGCGGCATGGAATACAACCTGTGGCCTGTACTGGCAAAACACGTGTTGAAGTCTGGGGTAATCCCTTATGTCTCCCAGGATAATGCGGTATCGCGCATCAGGACATCTCAGCTTCAACTCCGTTTCGGTCTCAAACAGGCTGTTTTCGCCGTGCCCCAGAAGAAGAATCTCTTTGGGTGAAAATCGAGCGACCTGGAAAACAATCTCCTGACCTATAGACCCTCCGGCCCCGGTAACAAGAACAGTTCGACCCTTCAGGTAATTTTTGACTTCTTCCAGGTTCAGGCGAGCCGGCTCACGGCGGAGAAGGTCTTCAAGGCTCACGTCACGGATGCGGGTAATGGAGACCCTTCCCGAGAGAATCTCGTAGATCCCGGGAACGATCCGACAATGTACTCCTGCCTCCCTTGCCAGTTCCACCACTTTCCGCACAACTTCTCCAGGAGCCGACGGAATCGCAATCAGTACCTCATCAATAAGGTTTTCGTGCACCACCCGAGAGAGGTCATCCAGCCCACCAAGAACCGGAACGCCAACAAGGGTATGACGCTGTTTTGCCTTGTCATCATCCAGAAACCCTACCGGCACAAGCCCTGCCTCTGGATGGCGTAGCATCTCCCGCACGATCATGGTGCCAGCCTCTCCGGCACCGACAACAAGCACTCTTTTCCTCCCCTGAACCTTCTCTGCTCTCAGACGTTCATAGAGAAGGCGAGCCCCAAACCGCATACCCCCAAGAAGAAAGGTGGCAAGAAGGGCGTCGATAATAGGAATACTTCTGGGAACAGAATAAGAGTGCGGAAGGAGCACATAGACGGTAAGCAGAAAGATTCCAGCCGCCCCTAAAACGGTGCACCTTACGACCATTAGAAGGTCCCGTACCCCAGTCCTGGACCAGTACTGCCGGGGTAAGCCGAAAGCCCAGATTAAGAAAGCCTTAAAGGGTGTACTCAGAACGAAATAGGCGATCATTCCCGGAAGATAACGCGGAGGGATACCTTCAAGCCGCAGGAAGAACGCCAGAGGAATAGTGACCGTCCAGGCAATGACATCCAGAATGAATTTCGACCAGAAGACCCTCACGACCCCACCTGAGAGCTCACGGAGTACACCGAGCAATGGCTTCCACCAGGGCTTCTACAACCATCTGCACTTCGGACTCTGACATCCGGCCATGGAAGGGAAGGGCTATGGTGCGGCCGGCTACGGACTCAGTAACCGGCAACAACCCCTCACGAGTTCCCAAAGATTTCCGAATGTACGGCTGCAAATGCACCGGGGGGAAATAGCCCCTGGTAGGAATCCCCTTTTCAGCCAAAACCTGCATCACCCTGTCCCGGTGCAGCCCTTGAGAGAGGGTCACCACATACACAAACCAGCTCATGCGCACATACGGCAGAACTACCGGAAGACGCACTCCTTCAACACCCTGAAGGCAGGATGAGTACATTTGGGCCACCTTTTCCCGGTTAGCCAGAAGCACTTCAATCCGCCGTAGCTGAGAAATCCCCAAAGCCGCAGACATCTCGGTCATTCGGTAGTTATAGCCAAGGTACTCGTGTTCAAGCCACTCTCCGGTCGCTCTGCGCCCCTGGTTGCGCAAGCTCCGGCACAAAGAGGCTATGCCAGGGTCGTTCGTGACAATCACCCCACCTTCTCCGGTGGTCATTTGCTTGTTTGGATAAAAGGCGAAGGCAGCAGCATCACCAAATTGGCCAATCTTTTTCCCCTTGTATTCAGCACCAATGGCTTCACAGGCGTCATCAATAACCCTCAGGCTGTGACGCTCTGCAACATCCAGGATTTCATCCCAATCGGCAGGGTGACCGAAGACATCGACGACCATGATGGCCCTGGTACGGGGTGTGATTTTCCGCTCCAGGTCTTCGAGGTCGAGGGTATAGGTATCAGGCCGAATATCCACGAAAACCGGTATTGCCCTCTCGTAGAGCAGTGCGTTGACCGTTGCCACAAAGGTGAAAGAAGGAACGAGCACCTCATCCCCCGGTCCAATGCCCAGAGCCTTCACAATGAGGTGGAGCGCTGCCGTTCCCGAACTCACGGCCACGGCATGCTTTACCCCGATGTAGCCGGCAACAAGCTCTTCGAACTCCTCAATCCTGGGCCCCAGGGAAAGCCGCCCAGAACGGACAACCTCTGCTACTGCCTGGACATCCTCTTCGGTGATATCCGGGGAGGACATGGCTATCCGTTCACGCATCAACCGCATCCTCCAGAGGAAAGCAGAGGCCTCGCCGGTACCCCGGCTGCAGTGATGGAAGGAGGCAAGTCTCGAATAACCACCCCTCCCGCTCCCACAACGGTCCAGGACCCCACCCTTATACCAGGCACCACTACCGAACCTATGCCCAAAAACGCTCCCTCCTCAACAACCACTGAACCGGCGAGGTGCACTCCCGGCGCAAGGTGTACGAAATCCTCCACAACACAATCATGGTCCACCGTAGCTCCAGTGTTTACGATAACATGAGACCCAAGGCGAGCACAAGGCTGTACCACTGCACCGGCGAAAATTACCGTGCCTGGACCAAGCGTCGCCGAAGGATGAACGTAAGCCCTGGAGTGTACAACACACAACCATTCCCAACCTGCAAGCTCTTGAGCGAGTCTCTTCCGAAGCCGGTTATCCCCTATCCCTATGACTCCGGTCTGAGGAGACATGGCCTTCGCATCGGCAATTGTGCCAATAACCCTTACTCCAAAGAGAACCAAGCCCTGCTTCCCAGGGTCGTCATCAAAGAATCCGTCAACCCTGATACCAGCATCGAGTAAGGTACTCAGAACTACCTTTGCATGTCCTCCAGCACCGATGATGTAGACTCCCATGCCTTCCCTCCCTGGAACTTCGGCATCGTCGCAAATCCAGGGTGGGAAACCCCCTCACGCTTCAGTACTGCAAGAACGGTAAGGAAAAGAATCTTCATATCCAGCAGAAAGCTCACATTGTCGACATACCAGACATCAAGCCGGAATTTCTCCTCCCAGTCAAGGAGATTGCGGCCATAAACGGCTGCCAGCCCGGTCACACCGGGTTTCACCTCATGGCGACGGGCCTGTTCTGGAGTGTACAGGGGCAAGTACTCCACAAGGAGTGGACGCGGGCCCACGAGGCTCATGTCTCCCTTAAGCACGTTCCAGAGTTCTGGAATTTCATCAAGGCTCAAGCAACGGAGGAACCTCCCTACCCTTGTCAAGCGTTCCTCGTCGGGCAGGAGATTGCCCTTTTCATCCCTGAGGTCAAGCATGGTGCGAAACTTGTACATTACAAAGGGTTTCCCATGAAGGCCAGCGCGTTCCTGGCGGAAAATGACAGGAGAACCCATGGTGCAATATACGACCAGAGCTACGGCAAAAGCCACAGGGGAAAGGATAACCAGGGCCAGCGTAGCCAGAACGATGTCTACAACCCTTTTCCCAAAGCTCCGGTACCATCCGTCACCCACTTTGTAGCACCCAAAGGTATTCTACTACAGGTTCCGGTAACTGATGAAGAAATGCTACTTAGAACCAGACCTCAACGAGTCTTTGGGCTTCTCTTAAGACCTCAGGAGAAGAAAAAGGATCCTGGCAGGAGCGGATGGCTCCCTCCACAAGGTCCACAAAGGCCTCCGGAGGGAGGAAATGGGGGATGTCCTGGATGTAGACTGCCTGGGGATAGAGCCTGTGGGCCGCCTCATAAATGAGGACCTGCGCGGTGGTGTAGGCGGTGATTTCCCCAAGGTCGTTGAGGACATCCTTTTGGAGAGGATAGAATCCTCCCGCAAGCTGTACGTTCTTCCACCTGACGTAGACAAGGCAGGAAGACCCGGAAAAGGAAGGAATGGAGAACTCTCCGTTCTCGCCGAGGAAACCCTGGAAGACCTCTCCCCTTTCGTTGTACGCAAGAACCACCCCTTCTCCGGGAGAGACTGCCTCGCAGGAAGGGAGCACCACCCTCCCCTCCACACCACATCTCCCCGGAGTCCCAAAAGACGGACCCTGGAGACACCCACCAAGGAAAGGCACAAAGAGAAGCACAAGCACCGCGACCCTCATACCATAAAGATTACTCAGGACAAAAGGAATTTTCCATAGGAAAAAGGGACTATTTTGGGATGGGAGAGGGCCCAGGCGATTTCCTGTGACCCGTTCCTCTGAGGCTGCCCTGCCTGCAACGACTTTCACCGTGTCCTTGCGAGCTCGCCGTTTCGCCTTTTTCCCTGGTCCCTGCGAGGTCGTCTTTTCGTTTCCGAAGGAGTCTCAAAAACTCTTGTCCAGGAACAGGATTGCTTCGCTTCGCTCGCAACGACGGAGAAAACGTCCGTCGGATTGCTTCGGGCCTCTGGCCCTCGCAATGACTGGGGAAAAGTCACTGCGAGCCTCGTTTGTTCGTTTGGCGAAGCAGTCTCACTTTTCGCCCTTTAGGTGGTCATTGCGAGCTCGTCTTTCCGTTCGCGAAGCAGTCTCAGAGATTCCTCGCCGCTTTGCGGCTCGGAATGACTGATGAGGATTGTCACTGCGAGGTCGTCGTTTCGTTTCCGAAGCAGTCTCAGAGATTCCTCGCCGCTTCGCGCTCGGAACGACTGAAGAAGGAGTCATTGCGAGCCTCGTTTGTTCGTCTGGCGAAGCAATCTCAGATTGCTTCGCTTCGCTCGCAACGGCGAAAAATGCCGCCGGACTGCTTCGCTTCGCTCGCAGTGACGCACAAAAAGAGTCACTGCGAGGTCGTCTTTTCGTCTCCGAAGCAGTCTCAATTGCGAGATTGCTTCGGGCCTTTGGCCCTCGCAATGACAAGAGGGGGAAGTCCCTGCGAGGTCGTCTTTTCGTCTCCGAGTGACAAAGTGAAAACCCTCGCAGTTACACTGGAAAAGGGCCCTCGCGGTGACCCCAACCGGTCACTGCGAGCTCGTAGTCTCGCTTGCGAAGCAGTCTCAAAGACCCCTGTCCAGGAATACGAGGTTGCTTCGCTCGCAACGGCAGAGGAACGTCTGCCGGATTGCTTCGGGGCTTCGCCCCCTCGCAACGACCAACAAAAAGAGTCACTGCGAGCTCGTCTTTTCTTCTCCGAAGCAGTCTCAGGGATTCCTCACCGCTTCGCGGCTTTTAGAATGACCGACGAGGAGAAGTTCGCGGGAGCAAACAGAGAAATCCTCACGGTGACAGCAGAAAAAGACCCTTCGTGGTGACCCTTTTCGCGCCTTGAGATTGCGTTGTTCCGTTCTTTGCAGTATCAAGCGAAACCGGGGCAATCCTCAGGAAGGGATGAAAATCTCCACCCCGCAGAGAGCGGCAGCCTGACGCAGGTCCCTGTCCTGGGTTGCCAGGGGAACTCCAAGACGCACGGCGAGGTCAAGGTAGGCTGCATCATAGGTGGAAAGTCCGTATCTTCGAGCAAGCTGTATGGTGCTGCCGAATGCCTGCGCTGCGGACTCCGCTTCCACGGTAATGGGAAGCTGCGAAAGCGCAAGGAGAAAGCGAGTGGTATCTGCCTCTTTCAGCCGGTTCCGCCGTTCTGCCACCACCAGGGCGTTGCTCACTTCAAGAAGCCAGATTGAGGGGACGACCGCCTGTCCCCGGCTTAGGAACTCGAGCACCGCCTCGGTGTATGGAGTGGTCTCATCCTCAAACACCCAGGCCACAGCGACCGAAGCATCAAGGACCAGCATGGCTTCAGCGGGCATGGCGACCTTCCTCGATGAGTTCCCGCAAAGAAAACGGCTTTAGGGTGTGGCCTTTGCGAAGGTCACGGATTGTGGCGATAGCCTCCTTGGGATCGGTCCTTGGCTGAATGCCAGAGAGAACGGCCACCGGCACACCGTTTTTGGTGATGATAATCTGTTCCCCCTTTCGGGCTCGCTCTAAAAGCTCTGCGAATTTCGTCTTCGCCTCATATGCTCCTACGGTAGCCATGGCAACCTCCTGAAAAGGACCAGTCTACGACCAGTTTACACCAGGTTCCTCAGGTTCGCAACACCGGTGGTGCTGGACTCTGAAGCGCTTCCTTGCTTTTCTTGCTATTGCAGATTGCCCCGAGGTTTCAATCTTTTCAGGAGGATGAGAGAGGGTTTTGCTCCTTCTCACTGTTACCGCAAACCCGTCTTTCCGCTCTTTCCCTCTATTACTGCGAGGTCGTCGTTTCGTCCTTTTTCTTTGTCACTGCGAGGTCGTAGTTTCGTTTCCGAAGCAGTCTCAGAGACTCCTCGCCGCTTCGCGGCTCGGAATGTTCTGTGTTCAGAGTCAAGTCCCCTGGAAGGCAAGACCCCTTTTCCGTTCTAAGTAATGGGGGTCATAGGGAATCCCA
>Ga0078972_1002330_pt1 | contig 63593 bp, 60 predicted proteins | sample YelNatPaOPGAMG01_FD_67568 | JGI IMG/M metagenome (GOLD analysis project Ga0078972, IMG submission 67568) | Hot spring thermophilic microbial communities from Obsidian Pool, Yellowstone National Park, USA - OP-RAMG-01 (SPADES assembly) (version 2) | ecosystem: Environmental > Aquatic > Thermal... | reverse complement strand
CGGACAAAATATACTATTTGGCGGTGCGCCTCCTCCTATCCGCCCAGGTGAAGCCAGCCATAGCCGAGGAGGTTGGCATGGTGGACGTGCTTTTCATACCAGCAGCAAGGCTGATCCTGCAATATTTGGAGTTGGTTGCCGACTATTCTGAAGACCTCGCCAGAGAAGTTCTTGAGATGGAGGTTTATAGGAATAGGCTTCCCGAAGATGTTGTTGACAGAATATTCCATTTAAGCGAGCTCACCCAAACCATTCTTCAGAAGTCTATTGAGTGCATTTTCACTAGGGATTTGAAGGTTGCAAACCAGCTTTTGGAGATGAGGAAAGTGCTTGATGTGGACTCTAACAGGCTTATGAGGGAAGCCCCAGAAATCCCATATATTCGCTCCATTCTTTCGTGTTTAAGCAAGATTGCCGACAAGGGTGCAACAATAGCTGAAATAGCCATAAACAGAGCCCTAGAAGACCCGAGTAAGTATGTCGGCGATGTTGTTCGAGCAGTTAAGCACGTTAGAACATTGCCCTTGACTATTGGAAAGAAATAGCTTTCAAAAAGATAATGCATCATTCAGCTATGCTTAAAGTAACAAAGTTAAAATAGTATGAAATGTAAATATTAATAGAGAGGAAGACGTCATGAGTGATGATTTTGAAGAGGCCTTAAGGAATATAGACGTCTTCTGTAAAGTTTTAGCTAAAAAATTGGTGGAAAGCCTTAAAGATGAAGAACCTCAGGGCGAGAACCCTCTAGAGCCAATGGATAAACTCTTGAAAAAGAAGTATGTTATTGAAGAAAGGTTTGAGGAAAGCCCAACCGCAAAACATTTTATTCCATTACCCCATGTTGAAGAGCCCCTAATAGACATTTTTGAAGATGAAAACTACGTTAAGATCTTGATGCAGTGCCGCTGCAAGGACCAGCGGGTAACCCTCCACAAATTTAATGATGGCTTACAAATATGCCTAGAAAACACTTGCTGGAAGCTTAACCTTCCAGTTGATGAGCTACGGGTGGAAAACATAGTTATGAAGTGCAACAATAATGAGGCTTTGGAGGTGGAGATTCCAAAGCTGAAATCAACAGTGAATTACAGAAATTAAGTGCTAACGCCTATACTGTCACGCCTTTCTGCCTAATCCTCCTTCGACAAGCCTCTTCCTCAGCGCATTTTGCACACGTGTAAATCACGTCAAACTCGCTCTTGTTTGGATTTTCAGGATTAACAATGAAGACAAAACATTCCTCGCCCTTCTTTATGGCGCCACCACAACAGAAGCACTTATGCTCTTTAAGGGCTGTAACCTTCATTCGGGCATCCTCAAAACCTAATGCGGATTGCTCCGCTTTTAACATTTTCTAATCAGTTTCACACAGCCAGTATGGTGCCAACCCTTCAGCATAAATTAGCAAACAACCTAAATCTTACTGGTGTAAAGCGCATGCGCAGCAAGTATTTATATTTTCTCCGCAACTTTTCTCAACCCCAAAATTCTATAGTTTCAGTGTAAACCTTTTTAATTGGTGGTATATATGGCTAAGTACGTTACTGTTTCAGCTAAAATAGACGCAGAATTGAGACGGAAACTCGCTGAATTTGGAATAAAACCTTCTGAGGTTATTAGAAGATCCCTCCAAAGGGAGTTGAAGAAAAAATGAGGGAAGTGTTCTACAAAAAAGTTGAGGAGGCAGGTGGGATAATATCCGGAATTGGAAAGGATGCATGGGTGAGGGCCATAAGGGAGGGCAGGGAGGAACGATGAATCTTTTCGACTCTTCATCCGTAATAGTTCTCTGTGGGGAGAAGAAACTGGACAAGCTTCTAGAAGGATGGACAATAAACATGGCGTACTATGAGCTTGGAAACGCCGTTTGGAAGCAGTTTAGCATTCATAAGAAAATAACCAAAAGCGAAGCAGAAAAAGTGTTAGACACATTGGCAGAAGCCTTCAAAAGGCTTAAAAAGCCGAAAAACGAGGACGCCTGGAAACTTTAAAGATAGCCACCGAAGAAAATTTAACATTACGACGTCTCATACATACAAGCAGCTATAAAAAATGGCTTAACTCTAGTCACAGACGATGAAAAACTCCTCAAAAAGCCAAAAAAAAATACACCAAAGCAATAACAAGCCAACAACTCTAAAAACTTATAAGGCTAAGGCTTCAGCTTGTGTCAACTTCTAGCTTCGTGCTGAAGTTCAACACCACTCTTTCCAACACTGGAGAGCAAACCTTTAATTGCAGCTACAGGATCTTCGGGGATATTAAATTCCCCAAGCTTAGATTCTTGACGCATTATCCACAACAAAAAACCTCCACAGCCGCCTTGCTGATGGAAACCTTGCCATAATCATAAACACTCATCGCCAATCTTCTAAACTTCTCCTCAACATCATCCCTTACATAAACTTTAATTCCAGCCACTCTAAGCACCGCAATTTAAAAAGGGACAAAGATATAAAACCTTTAGGAATTAAGAACCAAACATGTCCAGCTCATTAAAGTACTACCTTAAATGCTTAAATACGCTCCAATTAGTTCACACGGTAAGTACGGTGTTTAATCCTTCAGCATCGGCTATCTCATATATTCTTTTATCGCCTGTAAAGAGTTTCACGGCGTTTACGGCTTTTGCAGATGCTACCTGAAGGGCATCAGCCTGATATACATGATGCTTTTCAAGAAGCGTCCAGCACTCAACAAGCAACTTAAATCTTACTGGTATAAGCCTCAATACTCCAAGCCTAATCAGTCTTCTCGTTTCTAAGAGGAATCGATTTTTAGCTGTTAAGAAACTTTTGCCGTCAAGTATGCCCCTTGAATGGGCTTTGTCAAAGGCGCCGAGCACTTCACCTATATTCCAAGAGCTAAAGGCAATTATTAACTCTCCAGAATAAGCCTTAAGGTAAATGTCCCTAACAATGTTGCTTCCAGGCTCTTTAACATATCTTTTAACCAAACTGCTTGAGTCAAGATAAGCTACCTGCTCTCTCATCCCTCATGGACCTCACAAAAATGCTCACAAGTCCATCTTTGGGCTTGACAGGCTCAAAATCTATCTCGCTGGCTTTAGCCTCATTCACCCCTTTAAGAGCCTCGTCAAGCAAATCTTCAACAAGCTCCTCTCTTATAAGTTCTTCAAGGGCTTGACTTACTTCGAGACCTCTCCTGGCTAGACTTAACTTATATTTTTCCCAGAGTTCCTTGTTAACATATATGCTTGTTTTTACCTTAACCACCGCAATACCTCCTATACTGAATATACCTAAATCCGTATTTAAATTTTCAGCAAACCCCCGATCAAAGAGAAAATACAATGAATGAAAGTTGGAATTTAAGAAGATTTTAGCTTATTTTCTCCAGAACTTTGTCTAGTTTTACTTTGTGGAAGTCTAAGGCTAGCTCTTTTGGTTCTACTCCTAGGCTTAGGCTTAACAGTTCAGCGTAATGAATTATTGGCATGTTGTATTCTTCCTTGTATGTGGTTTTTATTAGCATTTGTCCAAGGTCCAGTGTAAGGAAGCAGAAGGGACAAAGCGTTGATATGCAGTCTGCTCCGGCGTTGTGGGCGTTTACAATTTTGTCTCTTGCTATGGCTAAGGCTATATCATCAGCGTAGCCCCTCAAAAGGCCTCCACAGCATCGCAGCTTATTTTTGTAGGGTATGCTTTTGGCGCCTAAAGCCTCAATTAAAGTGTCAAATATGCGGGGGCGTTCTGGGTCGTCAAAGCGTAATAGTTCGCTTGGCCTCAGCAAGTGGCATCCAGTGAAGGCTGCCACCTTAAGCTTGTCTAAGGGTTTAACAGCGTTTTGTTTTAGGCTGTTTATGCCGACATCGTTCATTAGCACTTGTAGATAATGCCTAACCTCTTTTGTGCCCTTGAACTCTTTTCCAGCGTTCGCCAAGATTTTGTTCACTTTTTCGCGGAGTTGTGGCTTTTCTTTTAGGAGGCGATTAGCTATTGCTAGGGATTCGAAGCATCCTGTGCAAAGCGTGACTATGTTTAGGTCTGCTTCTTCTGCTAGGCATATGTTGTAGGCGGCTATTGCCAAGCTTGTTTCTAGGTCTATGGACCGCAATGGCGGGGGTGCGCAGCACGTCATTCCCTCTAAATCTATGAGTTCTATGCCGAGTTTTGTTAGGGCTTTTCTTGCTGCAAGCTCGTAGTGGGGTTGGCGGGCTGGTATTGTGCATCCCAAAAAGAGCGCGTAGCTTGTCATTGATTTGCACCTTCCTTTCTAAACATGATTTTGTCGAAGCCTGTTGCCGCAAGAATCTTTTTCAGAGCTTCTATGCCGGTCGGCTTTAATGGCGGCAAGCCGTAGTCCGCCCGTTTTTTCTCTAGGAATTTTGATATGGGTACTATACGTCCCTCGCTTGTTAGCCCGGCTGCAAATTCCGTGTATATGGCTGGTATGTTGCCTTCGCGTATAGCCATGTTTCTTAAAGCGTATATTACGTCGGCAACTTCGACTTTTTGGGGGCAGCGTTCTTGGCAGTTGTAGCATGAGGCACAAAGCCAAATAGCATCGCCTTTTAGAACTTCTTCCCTTTGCCCTAAAAGGGCCAGTCGTATTATTTGGCGTGGATTATAGCGTTCTTCTGCTGTTCTTGCAACTGGACATGTGCTGGTGCATGTTCCGCACTGGTAGCAGTGGGTTATTGTTTCTCCGCCGAGTCTGCTGGTTATCTCCCTTGTGAAGTCTATGTTTGGGGTTTTTTCGGTCTTCTCTTCAGCCATTTTTGCTCTCTCCTCTTGGAGTTTTTGCTTAAGTTAGGCCAGTTGGAGAAAGCCTAGCCTTTCAACTTTTTCAGTCATGGTTTTAGCGGCTTCTGCGAACTTGTCGCCTTCGATGAAGACTAGGTTGAACATTTCAAGCCTTTCTGGTTCTATGCCGTAAGCCCCAAGCAGAGCCTTTGCCAACTCCACTTTTTGTTTGGCTTTTTGGCTTCCAACCTCATAGTGGCATCCGTCTGGTTTGCATCCCACAACCATAACGCCTTGGGCTCCAGCCTTAAAAGCCTCCAGTATATGCTGCACTTGGATTACGCCAGTGCATGGAACTCGCAGAACCCGCACATTGGCTGGGTAGCTCATCATAGCCATTCCAGAAGAGTCTACTGCTGCGTGGCCGCATTCCGAACAGCTGAAAGCCAGCACCAGCGGCTTTGAAGTGCCATTAACGGACAAAAGCGCCTTTATTTGGGCTGTGATTTGGCTTGGCTTCAAGTGGCGGAGTTCTATGGCGCCAACTGGGCATGTTCCAACACAGACGCCGCAGCCTTCACATATGAGTTCTGAAACCTTGGCTGCGAAGTGGCCGTCTCCTTTAGGCTCGAGGGTTATGGCGCCATACGGGCATGTTACGGGGCAGAACTGGCAGTTTCCACAGTAGTCCTGATTTACAACAGCCACCTTCAAGGCTTTTGTAATCTTGCCGTTCATAAGGAATTTGGCAGCCTTCACAGCTGCTGAGTGAGCGTGAAGCGAAGTTGTTGGAGCATCTTTGGGGAAAACCGCACCCCCACAAATGAATATACCCCTCCGCTTAGTTTCTGTCGGCCTAAGTTTAGCGTTATACTCTCTAAAGAAGCCGTCATGATCCAGTTCTATGCCGAGAATCTGCGCCAGCTCCTTCGCGTCTTCGGATGGAACCATGGCTGTGGCTAAAACCACAAGGTCTGCTTCAAGCTCCAGAAGCCTCCGCAAAAGCTCGTCTTCAACTTCAACAACCAAAGTGTTTGTGGCGGGATCATGAACTATTTCGGATGGTCTTCCCTTAACGAATTTTACGCCCATTTCCCTGGCCTTTTCATAGTAGTATTCGTGTTCCCGTCCAGTTGTGCGAATGTCAATATAGCATATGGTTACATCGGTGTCTGGGAAAGCCTCTTTGATCATCGTTGCATGTTTCAGCGAAATCATACAACATATACTTGAACAGTAGGGGTTCCAGCGGCGATCCCTTGAACCGACACACTGTACAAAGACTATGCGTTTAGCGGGTTTACCATCAGAGGGTCGTATTGGAACACCGCCTGTCGGGCCAAAGGCGTCTAGCATTCGCGCCAGTTCTAGGTGGGTTACCACGTCTGGGTATTCGCCGTAATGGTACTCCTTTATGACGCTTGGGTCGTATTCGCGGAAGCCTGTCGCCACAATAATGCTGCCAACGTTTAGCGTTATCCGTTCTGGTTTCTGATTTAGGTTTATGGCTTTTGTTGGACAAATAGCAACGCATTTCGCGCATTCATGGAACTTGCATGCCTTCGCGTCTATGGCGTAGGCTGGCGGGTAAACCAGCGGCCTGTTAATGTATATGGCTTTGCGCTTTGTCAGTTTAGCGTTGTATTCATCTGGAACTTCAACGGGGCAAACGGTCGTGCACAAGTCGCATGCAACGCATTTAGCTTCGTCAACATAACGGGGTTTCTGCTCCACAACCACGTGATAATTGCCGGGGCCGCCTTCCACCTCCACAACTTTGGCGTTTGTCAAAACCTTGAGGTTTGGAATCTCAGAAAAGCCTGAACGGTAGACGCATTTCCGCGAAGTCTGGGCCACAGTTTTGAGGTCTGTTGTCGGGGACTGAATGCATACGGCGCAGTCGTCTGTTGGGAAGAAGCGAACAGCCTTAGCTGCCAAACCGCCTAAGAAAGGCTCTTTTTCAACGAGGTATACTTGGAAGCCCATGTCAGCCAAGTCTTCAGCCGCCTGCATTCCGGCTAATCCACCGCCGATAACGAGGACAGACTTAACAGCTGGAAACTCCGCCTTCTCAATGGGTTCTTGAAGTTTCACCTTCTCGATGGCGGCCAAGAGCATGGCTTTAGCCTTCTCTGTGGCTTCTTTGGGCGTGTCGCGGTGAGGCCATGCGCAATGGTTTTTTAGGTCTATAACCTCCACCAAGTAGGGGTTGAGCCCAGCTTCCTCGACGGCTTTAGCTATGGCCACCTCGCTTATTTTCGGAACAGCTTCAGCCACAACCACGCGGTTTACCCTTTTGGCTTTGATAGCATTCACTATGGTTTTTAGGCCTTCGCCACGCCAGAACTCGCTTCCCCTTGCAACTAGCGCAACACCTTCAACGCCCTTGACAAAGTTCGTTAAGGCTTCAAAGTCTAGGATTTTGGCTATCTGTCCACCACAGTCGGATAGGAAAACTCCAACTTTCACCTCTTCCATCTTCTTCATCCTTCTTCCACTTTTACCTCTTGATTGTTTGGATGAGCCTCTTCTGGCTGTCATAAATTTCCACCTCCAGGGGCATTCGCCCTATTGCGAAGTGGGTTGCGCATGCAAAACATGGATCATAAGCTCTGAAGGCCATTTCAACCATGTTCAAAATACCGTCGGTTACTTTGCCCTTCTTGATTAGGGCTTTGGCTGCGTCCCGAATGGACATGCATATTCCTGGAACATTGTGTGTCGTAGCCACAATGAGGTTCACCTTCTTTGCCAAAGCATTTTCATCCAATTGGTAATGATGAATTAGAGTTCCCCTAGCCGCTTCAACTATGCCCACGCCTTCACCAGGCTTTCCAGGCTTGTTTCGGACGTTTCTGCTTGTTATTTCGGGGTCTGTTACAAGTTCTAGGGCTCGTTCAGCCGCATACAACAGTTCGATAAGTCTTGCCCAATGATAAGCCAGAGTGTTGTGGACGGGTTTTCCGCCCAGTGTGGCGTACATGCGCTCGTATTCGGCTTGGGCGAGTGGTGTTGCCATGCCGTCAGCGGCGTTAAGCCTTCCAAGGGGGCCAACACGGTAAACGCCGTTTTCCGGTCCGTCAACGAAGCCTTTCCAACCCACCTTCTTCAAGTACGGAAGCTTAACGTAGGTCCATGGCTCAACTCGTTCTTCAATAACGTCCAAGTATTCTTTAGGCGAGAATTTTACGAACTCCCGCCCGTTGGGGTCGACAACGCGGACGTTTCCGTCATAGAAGTTCACCTTGTTGTTTTTGTCCACCAAGCCCATGTAGTAGGTTTTAAGCGTGTACGCCTCGCTCTTAATCAAGTTCACATAAGCCGTGTTTTTCAGCACAATATCGTCAAAAAGCTTCAGCGAAAACTTTGCAAATTCAAGGCAGCTTCGCACCATACGCTCGATTTCCCGGCGCTCCTCCTCAGAAATTGGCCTTGCAAATCCGCCCGGGATGCATGCGCTTACTGGGTGAGTTGCCTTTCCACCCAAAATTTCGGTTATTTTTTGGCCGTAAGCCCTATGCTTTATGACCTCTTTGCCTATTTCTAGACCAGCCTTTTCAATAACGCCTAAAACGTTGCGTTTTTCTGGTGGTGCGTCTGGACCTACTACAAAGTCTGGTCCGCCAAGATAGTAGAAGTGCAGTGTGTGGTCGTAAATGAAGTAGCCGCAGTACATGAGTTCGCGGAGCTTTTTGGCTGGTTCTGGTGGTTCCACGTTGAAGGCTGCGTCTAGGGCTTTGGCGCTTGCCATGTGGTGGGCCACTGGGCAGACTCCGCATATGCGGGGCGTTATTATAGGTAGGTCTTCGGCTCTTCTTCCTTCGCAGAATTTTTCAAAGCCTCTGAGTTCTGGAACTTGGAAGTAGGCCTCGTCCACGTCGCCCTCATCATTTAGGAAAATGGTTATTTTTCCGTGGCCCTCAAGCCTTGTTATCGGGTTTATAACAATCTCCTTCATTCGCGGATCACCCTCCTCCGCAGAATCGAGTTAGCCAAAGAATATTTGTAAAAGGTTCCAACTGGATCGACAACTTGCTCAATGACTTTTGGGTCTACGGCTATGGAGGCGAAGGCGCTTATCATGGCTGCGCCTTGGTCCGCCACCCGTGGCGCTGGTCCGCCGCATCCAGTGCATGGTACATTCGCCTTCAAGCATTGGGCGCCGCATCCGCCCCTTGTGGCTGGACCCATACAGATCACGCCTTGATCCAAGAAGCATGTTTTAAAGTCATCGTTTATCTCGTAGATTCGTTTTACCTGGGTAATTTTTCGTTCCTTCTTTTCCCTCGGGCATTCGTCGCATACAGACTTGTTGAAAAGAAGGTTTGCGCCTTTCGGCGGGAGTTTACCGCTTAAGATAGCGTCTAAAGCGTCGATTACTCTTGGAACTGGAGGTGGACAGCCTGGGAGGAAATAGTCCACGTCGACGGTTTGTGCCAAAGTCTTAACGGTGTCGTAGAACTCTGGAAGCTCTAATTCGCCCTGCGGCGCCTTAAAGCTTGTTTGAGGCGTTATGCGTTCGGGATTCCGCGTTGAAGGAGTTTCAAAATAGGCTCTTTCGAAGATTTTTTCGCGGTTCCATAGGTTTCCTAAGCCGACGACGCTTCCGTCGCAAGCGCAGGAGCCGAAAGCCACAAGCACTTTTGCCTTTTGCCTTAAGAGTTTCGCCATGTGTTCTTGTTCGCTGTTTCGAATGGCGCCATTAAAGAAGCAGACGTCTATGCTCTTGTTGGGCATGGCTTCAACATCCTTGTATTTTATGTCCATGGCTACAGGCCAAAACACTATGTTGGCTTTGGCTATGACATCCAAGATTTTCTCGTTAATGTCTAAGACGGCGATTTCACATCCGCCGCAGCTTGCTGCCCAGTAAAAGGCGAACTTAAGTTTTTGGGGTTTCTCCATTCTCTCACCAGTCTAGACCATAATTTTAATGAAGCTAGATTATTGCAGCTTCTATAATTTAAATTTAGCTCATTTTCACTGAAGCTTAATTCAAATTTAAAACATAAAATGCGGCATGAGGGTTTAGCTTGACGCTGCTTTTTCCGCCTCTGCCCCTTTATCCGCCGCCTTTTTCACGGTTGCAACGGTTTCTTGCACCTTCACTTTTTCTTCTACAAGTGGGGTTGGCGGTTCTTCTTCTTTGAGGTTTAGAGTTCCCCTTATGGTGCCGTCCTCCATATACTTAAGTTTAAAGCCCAAATTCCTCATAAGCTCAATTGCCTTTCGGTTTTCTGGAAGCATTACGCCATAGACCGTTTCTAGTCCCTTCTCCTTGCAGATTTCTACAACGTAGTCCACGAGTTTTGTTCCTAAGCCTAAGCCCTGCCACGGGTCCGCCACTAGGAAGGCTATTTCGCCTGTTTTTCCGTCCAGTTCTATGCTTACTCTGGCTGTTCCAATTATCTTTCTCTTGCCGTTTTCTGTAAGTTCTGCGACTATGGCTATTTCGCGGTCATAGTCTATGTTGCAGTAGCGAACCCTAACCTCGTGGGGCATGTGCTTAAGCGTCTCAAACAGCTTATAACGAATGGATTCTTCAGAGCAGTTATTGAACATTTCAAGCCATAAGGGCTCGTCTTCAGGCTTTATTGGCCTCAAAAGCACTGTACGTCCATCGCGAAGCTTCCATAGGGTTTCATACTTTTTGGGGTAGGGACTTATAACCAGATGCTGGTGGGGCTCCACTTTCTTGAAGACCAGCTCTTTGTCTATTACTATTCGGGCATCTATAGCTATGGCGTCCTTCTCATCCACAAGCAGCGGGTTAATGTCAACCTCCTTTATCTGCGGAAAATCTATCAGTAAATGCGAGAACAGAACCATAACTTCTTCGAGGCGTTTAATGTTGGCTGGTGGCATGCCGCGGTAACCCTTTAAAAGCTGGTAGACTTTCGTTTCCTCCATCATCCGCCTAGCCAAGGTTTGGTTAAGCGGCGGCAAGCCTATAGAGAAGTCCTTGAAAAGCTCCACGCCTATTCCACCCATTCCAAACATTATGACTGGCCCGAAGACAACATCCTTCTTTGAGCCGAGGATAACCTCGTAGCCGCGCTTTTTAACCATGGGCTGAACTGTGACACCTAAAATTTCGGCTTTTGGATTGTATTTTTTAGCATTCTCTATAATAGTTCTGAAGGCTTCTCTGACTTCTTCCTCGCTTTTAATGTCTAAGACTACGCCGCCCGCATCTGTTTTATGAATTATTTGTGGGGAAAGAATTTTCAAGACCACTGGGTAGCCTATCCGCGAAGCTATAGCAACAGCTTCATCCTCGTCCTGGGCAACATAAGTCTTCACGACCGGAAAATTGTAAAACTCCAAAACTTTTTTGGCTTCAAACTCTGTCAGCACTTCACGATTTTCCAAGGCAGCATTCTTCAAAATAGCCATTATTGGAAGTTTTGGCGGAGAAAGGTCGACAGGCAGCTCTTCCGGGGTTTCATAGAGCAGTTCAAGGTTTCGCTTATACTGGTACATATAAAGGTAGGTTTTGACCGCCTGCTCCGGAGTAGAGAATGTTGGAATCTCGTTAGCGTTAAGTATGTAGTTTGCCTCTTCAACGGCCTTCTTGCCCATGAAGGATGTTAGGATGGTCTTGCCCCGCTGCCCCTTGCTTTTCACAAGTTCCACTATACTTTTGGCGATTTCAACGGGTTCCGCCACCGCCTGGGCAGTATAGATTATGAGGATTCCGTCCACATTCTCATCGTTTAGGCACGCTTCCAAGACTGCTCTATAACGGTCAGCTCTAGCGTCGCCCAGAATATCTATTGGGTTTCCATGACTCCAGTACGGCGGTAAAATACTGTTAAGGTAGTCCATTGTCTGGGGGCTTAGCTTGGCTAGTTTACCTCCCATCCCTATTAGGGCATCTGTAGCCATAACACCGGGACCACCAGCATTCGTAATTATTGCAAGGTTTGGTCCGCGGGGCAGGGGCTGCATGCCCAAAACTTCGGCGCAGTTAAAAAGGTCGGCTATTTCTTCGACCCGCACTATTCCGGCGCGTTTGAAGGCGGCTTCGTAAACGTCGTCCTCACCCGTCAGCGAACCGGTGTGGGACGCGGCAGCCCTGGCGCTTTCGCTGTACTTTCCAGCCTTAACAACAATTATGGGTTTTGTTCTTGCGAAATGTCTGGCGGCGCTCATGAATTTGCGGGCGTTTGTTATGCCCTCTATATACATGAGGATGCTTCTTGTTTTTGGGTCTGTTCCAAAATAGTCAATCAAGTCTCCGAAGTCTACATCAATCATTGAACCGACTGAGACAAAGTGGCTGAAACCAACATTCTCGTGGACAGCCCAGTCCAGTATGGCTGTGCCCAGTGCACCGCTTTGGCTTATGAAGGCAATATTGCCTGGCCTAGGCATCTTATTAATGAAGGTAGCATTTAGGCGAATGCTTGGGCGGATAATCCCCAAACAGTTTGGTCCAATAATGCGTAAATCGTATTTGTGCTTAATCTCGAGAATTCTGTCCTCTAGGGCTTTGCCTTCCGGGCCTGTTTCCTTAAAACCAGCACTTATAATTATTAATCCTTTTATTCCAGCTTTGCCGCACTGCTCAACAACATCTGGAACAGTCTTCGCTGGGGTAGCGATAACAGCCAAATCAACGGTTTTTGGAAGCTGCAAAACACTCTGATAGGCTTTAACACCCAAAATCTCCTTTTTACGAATGTTTACTGGGTAAACCTCCCCCTCAAAACCAGATTCCAAAAAATTCTTCATTAAAGCGTAGCCCACAGAACCTTCCTCGTCGCTGGCGCCAACAACAGCCACGCTTTTTGGATTAAAAATCTTGTCAAGATGAAGAGTAGCCAAGTTCTAAACACCAGCACCTTGAAGATTGGACAGCGAAGATTAAAAGTTTACTGAAAAAGCCACTTCTGGGTTTAGTGGCTTTGACTTGATTGGAATGTGCACTGATTGAAAACAGAGGAAGAGGAAGCCTACACAAAATGGTTTGAGGCTCGCGCATATTTTTAAATTGCGAGTAATAGAACTCCGATGAAGATTAGGGTTCCGGCTAACGCTGTTTTGAGTGTTATTTTTTCGCCGAGGAGTAGGGCTGATAGTATTAACACGAATAGTAGGCTTGCCCTGTCTACTGGTGCAACTTTTGAGGCGTCAGCCATCTTTAGGGCTGCGAAGTAAAGCAACCATGATATGGCGCCTGCCACTCCGGAAAGCACTATGAAAATCATGTCCTTGCTGGTTAGCTGTGTCAATTGGGGACCTTTGCCCATAGCTATTACGAAGCCAACCATGAAAACTGTCATAACGATGGCTCTTACAGCAGTGGCAACGTTGGAGTCAACACCTTGCAAACCAACTTTTGCAAAAATCGCCACAAGCGCCGCAAAAAACGCATCCAAAACAGCCAAAACAAACCAGTTCATCACCGCCACCAAATCCTAAATCGTGTGCATTATATATATCACTACAGATTGTTTTCAAAATTTTTCGCAGCGAGAACCTATGAAGTAGGGGGTCGCTGTTGCTTTCTAGCAACAAAATTACTGGAAATTCTAAAGAAGAAGGCCCAGTTTAAGACTTGGGGCATTAAATTGACCTATTTCTTGCTCATCAAGTATTCGTGAATAGCCCTAGCAGCCCTTTTTCCAGCACCCATAGCGCTGATGACGGTTGCCTCGCCGGTGACAATGTCGCCGCCAGCGTAAACGCCTTCAAGGCTTGTCCTGCCGTTCTCGTCAGCTACAATAGTGCCCCACTTTGTAACGGCTAAGCCTTCCGTTGTGCGCTGAATTATGGGGTTCGGAGTTCGGCCAATAGCGATTATTACAGTATCTACGTCCATCAAAAACTCCGAACCCTTAACCGGCACTGGGCGGCGCCTTCCAGACTCATCCGGAGGCCCAAGCTCCATGCGGATGCATTCCATCTGTTTAACCCAACCCTTCTCGTCTCCAATAAACCGCGTTGGGTTTGTTAAAAGCTTGAATATCACACCTTCTTCCTCAGCGTTTTCAATTTCTTCCTTGCGGGCCGGCATCTCCTCCCTCGAACGACGGTAAACTATGAAAACTTGTTCGGCGCCGAGACGGAGAGCGGAGCGGGCTGCGTCCATAGCTACGTTTCCTCCGCCAATAACTGCGACACGTTTTCCAATCCTTATCGGTGTATCATAATCGGGAAAATCATAAGATTTCATTAAGTTAACTCTGATCAAAAACTCGTTGGCTGAGTAAATCCCACCGAGGTTTTCACCAGGCACGCCCAGGAACTGGGGTAAGCCAGCACCTGTTCCAATGAAAACCGCGTCGAAACCTTCATCCTTCAACAGCTCTGGGACAGTGTAGGTTCTGCCAATAAGATAACCAAGCTTAAACTCAACTCCAAGCTTTTTAATGTAGTCCACTTCAGCCTGCACAATGCTTTTGGGCAAACGGAACTCTGGAATGCCATAAACAAGCACGCCGCCTGGAAGATGCAAAGCCTCAAAAATAACAACTTCATGGCCAAGCTTCGCCAAGTCAGCCGCCACAGTTAAACCAGCGGGCCCAGCGCCAATAACGGCGACCCGTTTACCAGTTGGCGGAGCCTTCTCCGGAATTGTGAAGCCACGCGCCCTCTCCCAGTCTGCCAAAAACCTTTCAAGCCTTCCAATGCTAACCGGGTCGCCAACCTTCCCAAGAACACACATTTTCTGGCACTGTTCCTCTTGGGGGCAAACCCGTCCACAAATTGCCGGAAGACTGTTCTTCTCTTTGATTTTCCTTATGCCCTCCTCGTATTTGCCCTCCCTTAATAGTTTGATGAAAGCTGGAATGTCAATTTCTACGGGGCAACCCTTCACGCACTGGGGTTTGGGACACTGTAAACAACGGTTTGCCTCTTCAAGGGCTTGCTCCTCAGTGTAGCCCAAAGCAACCTCGTTAAAGTTGTGCCTACGCACTTCCGGAGGCTGTTTAGGCATTGGAACAGCCTTTTTCTTAACCTTTGGTTTAGACTCACTTCCTGCCACACTTACACCCTCCAAGCTCCCACAAGAGGGCGCTTAAACGCTCTTCTGGGAGGAACATGCGTTGACGTTTAATCAACTCCTCATAGTTCACGAGGTGCCCGTCAAACTCCGGTCCATCCACACACGCAAATTTCATCTGCCCACCAACGCTTACACGGCAGACACCGCACATTCCCATTCCGTCCACCATGATGGGCATGAGCGTCACGACTGTTGGGATCTTATGCGGCCTCGTCAACTCGCAAACCGTTTGAAGCATTGCCACGGGACCCATGGCAATGCAGCGGTCAAACCTTTCATTGGCCAAAACATCCTTCAGAAAGTCTAAGCCTTTATAGCCTTCTGAACCATCATCCGTCGCCACATACAGCCTATGACTCAGAGCTTTCATCTCCTCTCTGAGGAACAGTAACTCCTTAATCCTAGCGCCCATGACCGTTACAACGGTGTTTCCAGCCTCCCGAAGGGCTTTAACCTGCAAAATCATGGGTGCAATCATTACGCCACCAGCCACGCATAGGACTTTCCCGAAATACTTGATCTCTGAAGGATTTCCAAGAGGCCCTGTTATGTTCCATATGCATTCACCCACCTTCATCATTCCAAGCTGCTTTGTTGTTTTGCCAACCTCGTTGAAAACAAATGTTATGGTTCCCCTCTCAACATCGTATCCGGCGATTGTTAAGGGCACTCGCTCACCCTTCTCGCCTATGATGACTATTATGAACTGTCCCGGCTTGGCTTTTCTCGCAATCTGTGGAGCGAAAACCTCAAAAAGCTTTATTTTTGGGGCTAATTCCTCAACCCTCACAATTTCGTACATTTGCATTTTATTTCTCCCTCCGTAAAGACTCCTTTATGGGCCGTAAGGCCGTCACTTTCCGAACGAAAGCCTCGAGTTTTTCCTCGAAACTTCCAATTTGCCGCGGAGAAGCTTCGAAAAGTTCAAAGCGTTCTAAAAGTCCAGCTTTCTTCAAAAATCTCTTCAGAACCTCCATGTTTCTTTCAGCTGTGTCCCTTCCTTCCTGAAGTTTGCAGTCTTCAGCTGGGCAAACGACGGCCATAACTCCGTCAAAACCGTTCATTAAAGCGTTTACAACGTGTACTGGGTCAAGAGCCTTGAAGCAGGGTATCTCAAGGGTGACAGCATTCCGCTTAAACAAAACCTCCTCGGGATTGTCGAGGGCTTGAAACTCAGACCACTGGCAGCAGAAAACGAGGATTAATGGTGATTTTCCATCAGCCTTAAGCCTAACGGCGGAATCACAGTAACGCTTCAAAACATTTTCAAACTCAAATCCTTTAAGTTGAATAGCGTGGTGGGGGCAGACAAGGGCACAGGCACCGCACCCCATGCAGTATTCGTAGAGAATTTTCGGAGTTGCAAAGTGCTCCGCTTCTATGGCAGCGTAAGGACAAATGAAGACGCATTTGTCGCAGCCCACGCACTTCAAAGCGTCATAGACAACTTTCCGCGAATACTTAACAACCCTAACAGCGTCCCTATTGAAACCTAAATCCTCCAGAACCCTTCTGCTTAGGAACAAGCGTCGCGTGTTAACTTTTGTACCCTCCTTGAAGCGACAGAATGGATCCTCGCACTGGATTGAAACCACATTTTTGATGCCTAAACCCAAGACTTTTAAAATAAATTCCGTGGGAACCCTTCCTGAGCACGGCAAACGTAGCGGAACATAGTTTTTCAGGCTTAAACCCTGCTCCTTCAAAATATCCTCGATTTCAAGGGTTGAAGGGGAGTTCCCGCGGCACATGAGGACAAGGGTTTCTGCGCCGGTCTTTTTCCACGCCTCTTCAACATACTTAAGTAGGCTGTCATAGTCATAATAGAGGATTTCAATGGCAAAAACTGGACATGCACTATAACATATCCCACAAACCTGACATTTTTGCATATCAATCTCCACTTTTCCCGTTTCAGGATCCCGCTTTACAGCCTCGTAGGGACAAACGGAGTGGCAGATTGAACAGCGGCTACAGTAATCTTGGTTCACACTCACTACAACGGTGTGTTCCTCGTCCATTCAACATTTCTCCGAAAGACTTTTTCAAGGTTTTATGCTGAAGTTTTGAAGATAACATGGTGGGCAATATAATATTTTTGGAACAGAAAAGCGTTTTAATGCTTATAATAGTAAGGTCGCCGAATATAGCCGTAAGCCTCCAAAGCAGCGGTTATTCCCTGCCCCACAGCTGTCCCAACCTGTTTAACTGGATGGTTTGTAACGTCGCCGGCGGCGTATACCCCGGGTATGTTCGTTCTTTGGCGAACGTCCACAATGATGTAGCCGTGATCGTCAACCTCAACCCCGGCTTCTTTGGCAAAATTGCTGTTGGGAACTTCCCCAACTTGAATGAAGACTCCGTCGACTGGCAATTCGAAGGTCTCCATGGTTTTATTGTTGAATAAAACAACCTTTTCAACGATGTTTCCTCCCTTAATTTCCTTGACTTCGGTGTTCCAAAAGACTTCAACATTCCTCTTATCCATCAAAGCTCTGACACGGGCTTCCTCGGCTCGAAAGGCATCTCGCCTATGAACAACTTTAACCTCCGAAGCTAAATCAGCCAGGTAAAGGGCTGTCGCCACAGCGGAGTTTCCGCCTCCAATAACAAGGACCCGTTTACCCTTAAATAGAGGACCGTCACAAACGCAGCAATAGCTAACCCCCCTCCCCTTAAACTCTTTCTCGCCCGGAACCCCCAGCTCGCTGTAGCTTGACCCAGAAGCAATAATTACAGCCTTAGCCCTGTAAACTCCTTTATCCGTCTTCACAGCCTTCTCTTCGCCCCTCAATTCTAAAGCCTCAACCCTTTCGAACTCGTGAATAACTGTTCCGAGTTTCCTACACTGTGCCGCAAACTTTTGCGCCAACTCAGCACCGCTAATGCTTCCGAAACCGGGGTAGTTCTCAATAACAGGAGCGTCCCCAACAGTGCCTCCGGCGATCTTCTCCTCAATTATCAACGTTTTCAGCCCGCTTCTAACAGCGTATATTCCAGCTGTTAAGCCGGCGGGGCCAGCTCCAACTATTATCAGCTCCCATGTTTCCATTCAGATTCCTCAATCATCTTCGTGTCAGTTCGTTTATCATCTATTTCAAAAAATTCTTGACGCATACCGTCAAACATTTCATATTCCTCTCGCGGTACTATCCTCCCGCAGCCTAGGCATTGGTAAACTGCCCATCCTCTTCTTCATTTATGCGCCCACTCTAGCCTCGAGGCTTTATAGGGCTAACGCCAGCAGTTCAGCAACGTCTAAAACTTGGATTTTACCCTCATTTCCAGTGGTTTTAACGGCGTCCTCCATGGTCAGCATGCAGAAGGGGCAAGCTACAGCCAAAACTTCAGCCCCAACCTCAACAGCCTCCTTGACACGGATCTCTGCAAGCCGCGGTCCCGGAATGTCTATCCACATTCTACCACCTCCGCCTTCGCAGCATAAGCTCCTGCTTCTTGAACGGTCGAATTCGAGAAGTTTTACGCCTTTAATGCTTTCAATGATTTTTCGGGGCTCATCGTAAACATTATTCTGCTTGCCCAGATAACAAGGGTCATGATAGATAACCTTCTTGTTCAACTCCTTCGCCGGAACCAGTTTTTCACTTTCAATAAGCTTTGCCAGAAGCTGAGTGTGGTGTAGTGGCTCAAAACTCGTCTGGTTATACCTGTTTTTGAAGGCATTAAAGCCGTGAGGACAACTTGTTACTAACTGTTTGACACCGTATTTGCCGAAGATCTTCATGTTTTCCTCAACAAGGAAGTCAAAAAGTCCCTTCTCCCCCATGCCGTAAACCTCGCTTCCACAACAGTTCTCCTCCTCGCCCAGAACTCCGAAGTTTAGGTTGGCAACTTCAAAACACTTAACAAGGCTTTTTGCAACATTTTGAACTCTCGGATCATAGGACGCAGTGCAACCCACATAATATAGGATTTCTGCTCCTTTAGAGAAGTGTTTCACGTTTAACCCTTGACTCCACTCTGCACGTTTACCGCGAATCCTACCCCACGGGTTCCCATTCTTGAAAACGCTTTCAAGGGCGTCCCTAATAGTTGGCGCTACTTGCCCCTCTTCGACAGCCATGCTTCTAATGTCTATCAGAAACTCGTAGGGGTTCAGGTCCTTTGGGCAGCGCACACCACACGTAGAGCATGTTGTGCAGCTCCATAGCTCGTTTGGCGGATGAACAGTAAGCTTTCCAAAGGCGGAGACTTCCCGCATATACTTTCTAACGTTTAGGTTTGCCTTTTTGGCCACTGGACAGCTTCCAGTGCACGTGCCGCATTGTATGCATTCCAGAAGTTTATGCTTTTGGACAAGTTCTTGAACATTCATCTTTTACATCACTTTCCTTGAAGTTAGAGGAAAGATTTTAAAAGTGTTTCTCCTTTTATGAGGAACTAAAAATCATAGACGCTGGGATATTCAACTATGTTAGAAGAAAGGGAGCCTGAGAAGCCACCACGTATAGGCATTTTTGTGTGCGAGTGTGGTGGCAACATCGGAGACGTCGTCGACGTGAAAGCCGTTGTTGACGCCGTTAAAAGTTGGGAGAACGTTGTTGTTGCTAAACATCATAAGTATCTGTGTTCAAAGCCCGCCCAAGAGATGATCGCCGAAGCCATAAGAAAGGAGAACCTTGACAGGGTCGTGGTGGCCTCATGCACACCTAGAATGCATCTGGCCACTTTTCAAAGCGTTCTCGAAAGGGCTGGATTGAACCCTTACATGCTTGAATTCGTTAACATAAGAGAACAAGATTCATGGGTACACGGCCCTAAACCGAACCCGGAGGCAACGCGGAAAGCCATAAGTCTAATACGAGGCGGATACGAACGCAGCTTAGAACTTGAACCACTAGGGGTGATTAGCGAAAAGGGTTCCAGAGAAATCCTCATAGTTGGCGGTGGCATAGCTGGCATAACAGCCGCTCTGCAGCTTGGCTATTTGGGATATAGGGTTCACCTTGTGGAACGGCGGCCGAGCATAGGTGGGAACATGGCGAAGCTCACGAAGGTTTTCCCCACATTGGACTGTGCTCAGTGCATTTTAACGCCGAGGATGGCTGAAGTTGGAAGGAACCCTAATGTTAACCTGTTGACCTATGCTGAGGTTCAGGACGTTAGCGGACGGCCAGGAAACTACATTGTGAAGGTTTTCATGAAGCCTAGAGGTGTAGACGTTGAGAAATGTCGGAGTTGCGGTGTCTGCGCCAAAGTTTGCCCTGTCACCGTGCCAGACGAGTTCAATGAGGGTTTGTCCCAGCGGAAAGCTGCCTTTATAGAGTTTCCTCAAGCCGTTCCATCCGCCTACGCCATAGACTTTAACGCTTGTATCAAGTGTGGGAAATGCGAGCAACTTTGCCCGGCGAAAGCCATAAACCTGAACGACACAGGCAAAATGGTTGAGTTAAATGTGGGCGCCATAATATTGGCTACAGGCTACAAGCTTTACGACGCTCGGAAATTGGAGAACTTCGGGTACGGCATATACAAGGATGTTATCACCATGATGGATTTGGAGAGGTTGACGTCTGCTACTGGACCGACCGGAGGTTATGTTAAAAGGGCGGATGGAAGCGATGCCCGGAGAATCGCCATAGTGCTCTGCGCCGGTTCAAGGGACAAAAACCACATCCCATACTGCAGCCGAATATGCTGCATGTACGCCCTTAAACAAGCCTATGTTCTCAAGAAAATGCTTGGAATAGACGTCACCATCTATTACACGGATATTAGAGCCACGGGAAAGGGTTATGAGGACTTGTATTGGCGGGACCAGGAAGCTGGCGTTGTCTTCATAAGGGGTAAAGTAGCGGAGGTTTGGAAAAACGCCAACGGGAAGCTTGTAGTCCAAGCCGAGGACACCTTAACCGGCGAGGTCCGCGAAGACGAATATGACATGGTGGCTTTGGCGACGCCTATGGTTCCGCCGGACGGATTAATTGATCTGGCTGAAAAGATGAAGGTCCCCTTAGGCGAAGACGGCTTCATCACAGAGAAGCACCCGAAACTCGACCCCGTTGACTCGCTCGTCACCGGAATCTTTGCATGCGGCTGCGCCTTAAGCCCAAAAGACGTACGAGACACAGTTTCAGACGCGTTGGGTGCGGCTGCAAGGGCGGCGCTTTTCCTGAAGAGCGAGTACATAACCACAAGTCCGGAGAAGGCCTTTGTCATAGCAGACCTCTGCAACGGCTGCGGCGAATGCGTAAAAATTTGTCCAGTTAACGCCATAACAATGCAGGAGGGAAAAGCCAAAATCGACCCATTCCAATGCAACGGCTGCGGCGCCTGCATCCCGGCATGTCCACAGGAAGCTATAGACTTCAAAAACTCCACGTTTAGGCAGATAACTGCAACGATTAAAGGGGTTTTAGCGGACAAGGGACCGCAAGAAATACGGATAATTGCCTTTGTAGACAAAAACGTGGGCTACACTGGCATGGACTTTCTAGGGCTTGACCGCGCCAACTATCCGGAAAACATCCGCATAGTGGCTGTCCCAACCACCGCCATCCTTGGGAAAAAACATATTCTAACAGCCTTCGCTTACGGAGCAGACGGCGTACTGGTCATTGAGGGAAGCGAAGAAATAGACGAAAAATTCACCAAGAAGCGCATGATAGACTTGGGTAAGGAGTTGGCGGCTTTCGGAATAGAGGCGATGAGATTGAGGTACAGCTATGTGCCGCTTCCAGTTTACAAGAAGGCTGCAGAACTCTTCACAATGTTCACCGAAAGGATCAAAAAGTTCGGACCTCTACCTGAGGAAAAGCGAAGAAGTATAAGGGAAAAAATGTAAGGCTAAACCCTAGCCTCAGCTTTAAACCTTTCATTTAGAAGAGTAAAGGTTTAATGGAGGCTCCGCGTTATCTAGGACGGTGCGAAAATGAGGGATTACGTTCTCACCACCAGAAGAAAAAACATTTAATATCTCCAGAGGCAGCTCAGAAGATTTTATGGAGTTTTTAGGGAAAATCGAGGAAAAATGGCAGAAACGCTGGGAAGAAGCAAAAATTTTTGAAGCAAACCCCGACCCATCAAGGCCCAAATTCTACATAACGGTGGCCTACCCTTACCCCAATTCACCCCAACACATAGGCCATGCTAGAACCTACACGCTGGCTGACGCATATGCAAGATACATGCGCATGAAAGGCTACAACGTTCTTTTACCAATGGCTTTCCACTACACCGGAACCCCCGTTTTGGCTATGGCGAGGCGGCTGGCGGAAAACGACCAAGAACTGATAAACGACTTCATAAACGTCTACAAAGTCCCAAAGGAAAAACTGAAGGACTTAACGGATCCGCTTAGCATGGCACGCTACTTCCATGAAGAGATCAAGGAAGGCATGAAGCGTATAGGCTACTCTATAGACTGGAGACGCGAATTCACAACGGTGGATCCTCAATACAGCCGTTTCATAGAATGGCAGTTCCGCAAACTTCGTGAAAAAGGCTACATTAAACGCGGGAGCCACCCAGTGGGCTGGTGTCCAAAGGACGAAAACCCCGTTGGACAACATGACACACAAGGTGACGTGGAACCGGAAATAGGCGAATTCACGCTAATAAAGTTCAAGCACGGCGAATGGGTTCTCCCAACAGCAACCCTACGCCCAGAAACAGTCTTCGGCGTAACAAACATTTGGGTAAACCCAGAAGCCACGTACGTAAAAGCCAACGTTGACGGCGAAAAATGGATAATAAGCCGAGAATGCGCCGAAAAATTAACCTACCAAGGCCGTCAAGTAAGCATCCTCGAAGACTTCACCGGAAAAGAGCTCATCGGCAAGAAAGCAACCAATCCTGTCACCGAAGATGAAATCTACATTTTGCCAGCGGACTTCGTTGACCCTAAAAATGCAACGGGTGTAGTTATGTCCGTACCGGGACACGCACCCTACGATTACGTTGCCCTGGAAAATCTGAAAAGTGAAACCCAAAAGCTTGTGGAATATGAACTTAAAGTGGAGGAGATAAAGTCAATTGGAGCCATCTCAATAATTGAGGTTCCCGGGTATTCCGAGCTTCCAGCGGCCGATGTTGTTAAACGGATGGGTATAAAGGAGCAGACAGATCCCAAACTTGAAGAAGCGACGAGAGAAGTCTATAGAAACGAATTCCACAACGGAAAAATGAAAGGAAACACTGGAAAATACGCCGGCATGTCTGTGGCTGAAGCAAAGGAAAGAATCAAGTATGATTTAACGGCTTCTGGAAAGGCAACAACTATGTATGAGCTTATGAACAGGCCGGTGAAGTGTCGCTGTGGCGCGGAATGTGTTGTGAAAATTTTTGAAGACCAGTGGTTTATAGACTATGGCAACTCGGAATGGAAAGCCCTAGCTCATAAATGCCTAGAAAAAATGAAGATCTACCCGGAAGAGCTGCGCGTCCAATACAAGTACGTAATAGACTGGCTTCGTGAGAAAGCCTGCGCCCGAAAATCCGGCCTTGGAACAAAACTGCCTTGGGACCCAAACTGGATAATTGAATCCCTATCAGACTCAACGATTTACATGGCCTACTATACAATAGCCCACCATATTAAAAAGCATAACATCCAGCCCAACCAGCTCACCGACGAAGTTTTCGACTACATTTTCCTAGGAAAAGGGGACCCCGAAACAATAGCTGAAAAAACCGGGATAGGGCCGTCGATATTAGAAAATATGCGAAGGGAATTTCTATACTTCTATCCACTGGATAGTAGACATTCAGCTCACGAACTGATTCCAAACCATTTAACTTTCATGATCTTTAACCACACAGCCATATTCCCAGAGGAGCTTTGGCCAAGACAGATAGTGACAAACGGCGTCGTCACGATGGAGGGGGCGAAGATGAGCAAATCCTTCGGCAACATCATACCCCTAAGGGAGGGCCTAGCCACCTACGGTGCAGACCCCATAAGGCTAAGCGTCCTCGCCACTGCCGAACTGCTTCAAGATGCAGACTTCAGCCCAGCTGTCGCCAAAGCCATGCGTGGGAAATTGGAAAGACTTTACAAGCTTGTTTTGCAAAACATCCAAACAACCGGCGAACGTGAGGGAGACATAACAACCATTGACAAGTGGATGCTCAGCCGCCTCCAAGGACACGTCGAAAAAGCAACAGAGGCCATGGAAAAGCTGGAAATGCGAAAGGCCATTCAAACAATACTTTTCGAATTGGATCAGGACCTCCAATGGTACCAGAGACGTACAAAAGCGAAACAGAGTGTAGTTCGCGAAGTTTTAAAAAGCCAAATATTAATGCTGACACCCTTCGCGCCACACATATGCGAGGAACTATGGGAAATAATGGGATACAGAGGCTTTGCATCACAGGCACCTTGGCCAAAACCAGACAAAACGAAAGTGGACTTGAAAGCCGAAGAAAGCGAAAACCTTGTCAAAAAAGTCCTGGAAGACACCCGCAATATAATAAGGGCTACAAAAGTAAAACCACAAAGGGTATTCTATTACACAGCAGCGTCTTGGAAATGGAAAATCTACCTAACGGCGCTCGAAAAATCCATAGAAGGCAAAATCACACTAAACGCCTTGATGAAAGAATTGCTGCAAGACCCAGAATTGAAAACAAAGGCTAAAGAAACAGCAGACTTCGCAAACAGAATAATAGAAGAAGTAAACCAAACACCGACGGAGGAGAAACAAAAACTGATCAAAATAGGCCAAATAAATGAAAACCAAATTCTAAAAGAGGCGGAAAACTTCCTCAAAAGTGAACTGAACGCGGATGTAATAATTTTCGAAGAAAACAGCCCAGAACGCTACGACCCAAAAAATAAAGCAAACTTAGCAAAACCCATGCGGCCAGCCATATACGTAGAGTCTTAACTCATAATCTACGTAAAAAACAAGACCAAAAGGCACATACTTCACTGCTTGTAACTATCTTTAATAAAAAAGCAAACTAAAAGGAACTGGTGATTGTTGACGCTAAACTGCAACATTAGAGATTACAAGAACTTCCGCAGAAGACTCAAAGTTTTACTGTTCACCCTAATATGATAGTTTCTTCTCCCACCACTTGTCGTTGTAACATAAAAGTCTTCACCTTCACGGAGCTTACAGCCATACAGAAGAGCTAATATTGTACGGCAAATGTTAACCGTTGTGACCTTCTCATTTCTAACTCTCCTTTCAATATCCTCCTGCAACATCCTCGGATTGATCGTGTAAATCACTTCAGAACAACCACCAACCCTTTCATAATGAACTTCCATTTCCCTTAACAAATGTTGGACTATATCATAATAAGGAGACTTACGGTATTTTATAAGGAAAACATAATTCACAAGGGGAATAGGAATCTCCCCTGTCCTAATTTCGGACAAGTGCCTTCCCCAAATTACACTGTTAGAAATAATATTAATAAGGTTTAAGGAAAAATCTTAGCCCACAGAATGCTGGGTAAAAGCTTATCCAATCCTTCTCGAAAAATAAATGAGGGGTCCGTAGCGCAGTTTGGACAACGAATATGGTCCAAAAAGCGCGTCGGCCTTCTAAGCCGAAGGTCCCGGGTTCAAATCCCGGCGGACCCGCCATTAAAACGCCTTCTTTACCAGAAGCAGCTCTTTACGGGCTGATCTGTCCATCGGCCTTTGGGACCCTCCTATGGCCGGAGAAAGAATAGAGGAGTTGAAAAAGCGCGTTGAAGAGCAGTGTAGGACTTTGGGTTCTTTAGCTTCAAGCATAGAGGGCGAGGATAGATTTGGGCAGCTGTTGAGGCAGGTTGAGGGGCAGAGGGCAGCAGAAAGATACTATTCAAAACTGAAGAGCCAAGCCTTATTTTCCAAGGGGCGGTATACATTGTGGAAATTGTCTAATAGACGGTGAAGTCAAGTTTAGGAGTTGGCGGATGGCTGTTGAGCTTAAAAGCGACAAGGATGACATACTTCACGGTTTAGGACAACTTTTAGAAGCTTTAGCCCACGATTATGATATGGCTTTGCTTGTGACGTCTCAGAGTAGGCTGAAAGGCTTGACACTAATGTTTTTCAGGCAAGCGGCATTGGGTTAGCAACAGTAAATAGTAAGGGCGAAATGAAAATCATAGTGAAGCCCAAAATTGTGAAGCTTTCTGGAGAAATTTAACTTGAATTTAGCCGTAAACTATCAAAGGTTTTTGTCGCCTGGCTTTAAACCCTTCAACCCAATTAAACTGGCAGAGGAAACAGAGAAAATTGTGACAAGGAAAGGCGAGGATGGCTTAGAACGTAAATACACCGACTTTTACTCTGTTCCAGTTTACAGGGGAATTGCGACGGGCTATGCTATAGGCCTGCTGCCTATGATGCTTCTACTGTTGGTCACACTGGTCCAGAGACTTTCCAGAAAAATTCGGCAAATACTACTCGCCAAGGCAGGCGGCCCAAATGCTTTTCAAGGCAGCTGAACAAGGCATAACATACTCTGACTATTGGAGAAAAATAATACGGAAAATAGATAAGCTGAGGCTGTCCGGCTGCGAGCCGACAATAGGAAAAGAGCACCCTCTAAGCCTCCTACAATATGTGGAATGGTCAAAATACAAGCTCTTCATACTTGAAGCAAATGGGATAATCCTCGGAAACGACAAGGATTACGTGAAAAGATTGTCGAGTTTAAAGACAGGCTATACGTAAGAGTCTCCATAAAAGCAGCCACACCAGAAAGCTTCACGCAAAGAACAGGAGCAATGGGGGAGTTTTACACGCTCCCCTTTCAAGCGCTTAAAAACCTTTTAGACGAGGGAATCTATGCGAGACAGCCACCATGACGGACGAAAGAATTATGCACAATGAGGAAAGGCAAATCCTCATCCAAATGCTTGAAGAAATAGACCCGGAAGCAAACTATCCAGAAACCTTAGAGGAAGAGGTCAGCCTGAACGCTGTTGAGCTAAACATGAGCTTTTATTGTTACCTCCAAAGGATAACATTGTATCGCTTTATGAGTTTTTAACAGGTATTGGCAATATTATTGGAAACCAGCAGAAGGAAGGCCAAACAATCCATCGTTCTTCAGCTGTTTCTGGTTGTATTGTGAACGTTGTGCCGCATTTCTTACACCTTAGGGTTCTTCTCCCTACGATTTCGAGTTCTTTTGATCCGCATTTTGGACATGAATAATCTTCAACTTTTATGGTTGGCGACGGCGGGTAGGCTGGCGTTCTAAACCATTTAATGAAGGATAAAGCCACGATTGCAAACATGAAAATGAACATTAGTAGGACGATTATGAGTATGGCTGCTGCCAATATGGATTCAGGGTCCAACAGTTACACGACCCCAGGTATGGGTTCTTCTTTACGCTTTCTCCTCCTTGAAAGCCAAGCATGGATAAAGTATTCAATTTCACGCCTATTATATGGGTCTTGCCATGCAGCCTCCAAGGCTTGACACTCATCTGCCGCGCCTATAAGCCCAAAATAGGCTAATAGCTCATGGTATAGTTGCTCCCTTTCAATTTCGCTTAGCAAAACTTGCATGGCGTTTAATATTGCGTCCAAAACTGCCCTGCTCATTTTCTCCAATTTATTGTTCTTTTTCTCGCTTATAAACTTCTAACTCTTTTTTGGCTGTGTCATAACACTCAACGATTAAATCCACAATCGTTTCACTAACTCATTATCAATATTGCCAAAGGTCTTTAATTAAACGACGTTTCCAAATATTAACTCATGGCGCTATCCTTTTTCCTCCAAGAAATTTCTTGTATTGTTCAAGTGAAGGAACGTTAGGAGTGTTGATTTGGGCCTCTTTAATTTTTGAAGCCCAAGTTTAATTGTCCTAACTGCTGCCTTAGCTCTTCTGCAGATGAAGTGTCACATTTTTCTTGCTTTCAACTCAACGTCCTCGTACCTTCCTGTATGTGCCTTGTGAATGAAGCTTTATCGATATTACTGAAAGAGTTCGATGCTGGATTTTGGTCACTTTCTGCTAAGCTGTTTTTCATATTAACTCTTTATGATGGAATCTTTGTTTTTCGTGGAATTTTTTCATAATCTCTATTAAGATTATTTTCGATCCTAAGCCGAAGATTTGTTGAAGGGCTTTAGCGAATTCTTCAGTTTTGAATGGAATGTCTTTTTTTCTTGATGCCGTAGATTCTTTCGAGATGGAAGTAAACACTCTTTTTAGCCGATTCTCCAAGTATAGATAAGCCATCGTCAACAGCCTCTATGAAAACCTTTTCGTATCTTACCCTATTTCTTAATGGTTTGGAAGTGTTTTCTTCGAACATTGTGTAGTTTCGTTGAACTGTTGTCATGTTTTACCTCTATACAACGTATCGTAAGATTTAATATATTCGTTATTACGATCTCTGATATATATCAAAAATCGATAGTCTACGACTAATCTTGGCGGAGTTTTCTTGTCCCGTTAAAATTTTCTGTTTGCTTTGGGCCGCTCTGAAGCTAGTAGTTTAGACGTTCGAATAAACTCATTTCAAGCTGCATTCTTTACATCTGTGATTTAAACATCTGATGGATTTGTTGCTGAGATTTGAATAAGTAATTAATAAAATAATAATTATGTATTTATGATTCACAATTTTAATTTGTAAAGTTGTGCCTGTTGAGTTTTAAGGTTGGGTTGCTGATGGAGCTGTTTCATGTTGCCGTGAATATTGTAGCTTTAGCCGTGAACGTTTGTTTAGTATACTTCGCCTGTAAGTTGCTTTTAGTGTTTAAGGGCGGCGCCTTGAGCAAGCCGTGGAATTTTATTTGTTTTAGCGTTTTAGCTTTGGCTATAAGCTCATCCATATTTTCACTTAAATACATTTTGGGCATTGAAAGTTGGGCGTTTCATGCTGCAGGTGGCCTAATAATGCTTTTTGGTGGAGTTTTGGCGTTGATTGGCATCTACCTTGAATACAAGAACTGGACAATTCCAGAGTAATGGAGGGTTTTGCTGATGAGGGGTGTTCTTGAACAGAATGGCGGATTTTTCATAGAGTTTGAAATGCTGGCGGAGATGGAGAACGCATTACAACAGCTTTTTGCCTCAGGCGCCATAGTCATTATCGCCGCGATGGCGAAGTCCTGCGGGAAAAAGCTTTGCCAAAAATTTAGAAAATATGGTTTCAGCGCCGAGGAATCCATTGAAAAGCTTTGTGAAACTTTGGATGGATGGAATTGGGGAGAACTCAACTTTTCAAACATTGACGCGGAACTTGGAATGGGAAAGTTTTCTGTTAGAAACTCCCTTGAAACTCGCGTCAGAAAAGTTGGCAACAATTTTGGCTGCCATTTTCTTTCAAATTTTATGGCTGGATTCCTTTCAGAGCTTTTTAGTAAGAATGTAACTGTTAAAGAGCGGAGATGCGCCTCTTGGGAAGGCAGAACATGCGAGTTTGAGTTTCAAATGGTTGGCAACGGTGAGTAAAGGCGATGACCGTTAAAAGTCCGCTTGACGATAGACGTGTTCAGGCTTTGTTAAATAAGTTTATGAGCGGAAGCATTGATGCCTTGATGCCAATTTTTGATTTAAAAAGAGGCTTTGTTTATCCCGATGTTGAGGAGATAATTGGCGAATCTGAAGATGCTGAAAAGTTTCTGGCAATGCTTGTTGAGGCTGGCGTTCTTAAGCGAGAGCTCTACGACAAAGCTGTTCATTGCCCAAAATGCGGTTCCATGAACGTCTCGGTTCAATATTGTTGCCCATTCTGCCTTTCTTATGACATCAAAAGGAGCTCGCTTATTGAGCATATTAGATGCGGATATATAGATATTGAAGAGAAGTTTGTCAGCGGTGTGGAGCTGATCTGCCCAAAATGTAGACGCAAACTCACCATGGAGGACGTGGATTACAGGAGGGCCGGCCTATGGTGCACATGCAACAAATGCGGAAGAAGCTTTGACATGCCAACTCCAAAGCATTTCTGCAGAAACTGCCAAACAAGCTTCACATTCGAAAACGCCAAAATCAAAGAAGCCTACAAATATCGCCTAAACGAGGACTTCGTTAAAACCGCAACCTCGGAATGGTCCATATTAGCGCCTATAAGGAAACTGTTGGAAGAAAAGGGCTTCAAGGTGGAAACCCCAGGCTTCATGGAGGGCAGATCAGGCGTAAAACATATGTTCGACATAATAGCCTACAACAACGGAAGAAAATCGGAAAGATTGGCCATAAACATATCCACATCACCAGACGGAAAACAAGTTCCGGATCACGCGGTAATCGACATGTTTGCTAAAACCTACGACTCAGACATTGAAAAGGCAATCCTAATTGCCATACCAAAAATAAGCGAAAACGGGAGAAAACTCGCAAACCACTACAAAATCTGCCTAATAGAAGCAAAAACGCCAGAAGAAACCATAGAAAGAATCAAAGAAACTTTAAAACAAAATAGTAGGTGGATTGGTAATCCATTCTGATCGTTTTTCACGTGTCGCCATATAACGTTCATTTTTAAACGCATGCACTTTGCCTTTAGTTTCCGGCGGTTTTATGGTTTCCATCTCTCTCCCCGATTTTCACATTATTTCTCTTGTTATGGTTGACGTATTGCATATGTCTGCAGTTGTCCGTTTGGCAGTATTCGCACCAAACACCTTCAGGCCTAATAGCCATTTGGAGGCCCTTAACCAAAACGTCCATATCCATGAGCGGTTCGGCAAGAAGGTTGTAGTAAAGTATTTCCTAAGCTCCCGGCGAAGCAGTGAGCCTCGTTAAGAAAATGCGAATCGAGGAAGGCACCTTGAGGGCTGGCGGAAACCTGCCCACTTCCACCACAGAAGCATGAGTTGGCGGAGTCCGCAAGATCTCCAGGCTTATACAAGTCAACGAAACATCAGTGTAATACTCCACAGCCATCCATCCTACACACGCTTCATAAAATACTTCTCAGCCACATGCCCTTTCGGAAGAAAGAAGACTATCCCAAAGAAGTGATGAAAAAGCACCTTAAAGGGCTAACATACCTAATCAAAGTCTGTGGTTTTCCTACAAATAAAAGTTTTTTTACCTATTCTAGAAAACCCACATTTAAGAATGCATAACACTAACGACAATGTTCATTATTAAGGTTCTTTTTTTGGTTATTGTTGAACAGAGTCATGTTGAAGCTTCATATTTCTGCTAGTTGGTTGATTAGTTGGAGGGCTTTCCTTCCTTTCTCCGTGATTTGATAATGTAGAAAGTCGTGGTTTTCAACTTCCTTCACTATTACAGATATGAGTTCAACCTTCTTTAATTCCTTAAGCCGTATGGTTCTTGTTCTGTCGTTGGGGCAATGTTTCTTTAGTTCAGCATACCTTAGCGGTTTTTCACTCAATGCTGAGAGGATTTCAATAGTATAATCCTTCGCCAACAGCTTGACAATCTCATATTTATTCAAGCTTACCATACTCAATGATCTAATGCCAATATAAATATATGAAAATATACCACCTAATAATGTGTTCGGTATTAAATTGTATCGATGTTGTACTGTAAGTTCATAAACTTTAAATTAGTAAAGTTAGCTATAATCGCTTGCCAGCATAAGAATGGAATAAGGGTTCAATGCGTTCTATTCTATTTTTGCTGGCCGAAGGTTACCGTGTTGGAAGCCCATCCCAAAGTAAAGAATTCAGTTAAGCTTGAAGAGGAGTTTAACACTTTTCTCCGCAGAATATTAGACGTTGGCTTCGAAAGTATAAACAGCAGTCTCGCTTTAGTCATTTACCACTTTATGCGTTGGAAGTATGGCGTTAAAGAAGGAGATGAACACAAACATATAACTGAACTTTCAGCATGCCTAAAAGAAGTGTTCGGTCCAGATGGACAGAGAATAATTGAAAAGCGTTTAACAGAAGAAATCTGCAAAGAACTTAATATGAGTAAAAAACAATATGACTTGATGTTAAGGATGAAATTCACCGCAAGGATAGAGTATGCAAAAAGAAAATACATGCATGAAAGAAGACTTCTAAAATAAGAGTCAACAATCTTGAAGAATTTTCTTAACAATCCAGAACCAAGGTTCAGAAAGACTTGTTCGCTTTGAGTTTTTGTGTTCAACATATATGCATAATGTTTAAATTGTTGGATGGAATATTCTTTTATTGGATATGTCTTAAAAAAGACATATCGTATTTGAGTTCAACATAAATACGAGGGTGAGAAAATGTTGGAAATAATCGCCCCCACCTTATGGGCAACGTTTGCAGCATACGCTATATGGTATCTGACCGCCGCGAAGGATTACGTACCCTTAACGAGAAGGGAAGCCGAGATCCTCTGGAAAATTCATAGGCAAAACGCAAATTGCAACGCCAAAAAATGGCATGTTGTAAGGCATAAAGGAAAAATTATTGGATTCAAATGCGAATGCGGATATAAACATGTGCAAAAACGTCCAATAACAATCAGCCAACCAAAACTTAGCTAAAGTCAAAATGCGGCCATACTCATTGAAAAGTGCAATTGACGCAGGACCTTATTCATATTGGCGCTTAATACCTCTTATAAAATCGATGAGTTTTACATTCTCAGGTTTTATTCCCAGTTTGAGACATAGTTTTTCCAAAATCACCCTCTCGATTACTTCTGCTCCAGCTCCAAATAACCTATATAGTGATTCAAGGAGAATCTCAGGATTTTTTGAAACACTTTCCCTCTCGAGTCCGTATATGCTTTTAAGATTATAATAAACGACTTCCCTTCCAGTTTCGCCCAGAACGGCTTTTAAACCCTCATCTATGGCTTCGGAGAGAACCGCGTCAAACCTTCTCCTAGGAGCAGCCAAGGCCTTTACCACCTATCTTTTAAATTATTGGTGTAAGTTTCGGCATCGCGTAGCCATTTGACACGTCCATTTCAATAGCGTAAAAGCTTGTTCTAGGCTTAATGCCATAAACAATAGGTATCCCACATTCCCGCGTTATCTTCAGATGAACCTCCGCGATTGAAGCAAGAATTTTCGCCAGTTTTCGGTAGCCCGGCTTAAGAATGAGTATGCCCAAACCTCCAGTTTCCCTTATTTTCGAAGCGTCAAACCTCAAAAATGAAACTGTTTCCTTTAATCCATAAGCGCTTATGAGCATATCTGCTCCAGTTACTCGTAGTATCGGTTGCCCTGTTCTCTCCATAAGCTCCTGCTCAACCTCTAAATATCGTTTATAGTCCTCTGAAACGCACTCACCCTTGAATGGGACAAGGTAAGGCTCCAATTTAAATCCATAGTCGTCTTTAACACATACTCTAAGAAGATTAGCTACCTCATCCTTCGTTAAGCCCCCTTCCTCACTCCTCTTTAAGATAAGATTAGCATCTACACCAGCTGAAGGAATTATAATTACGCCTCTCCCATGAGTGACGAAATTCCAGCATGTGGGAACCGCTAAAAGGTGATATTGTAATGTTGAAATATGCTCATCAACTTCTAAAAGGACGGTTGAGCCTTTCGGGTAGCCTCCACCAAGCATTAAATCTAAGTCAGGTGAGCCTGTGGAGAAAAATTGGCCATCTTCGGGTTGAGGTTTAAATCTTCGCGGCTTATCAACAGGCTTTACTTTGAAGGATGGGAAGAGTTTGAAGCCATCCTTAAGCGTGAATACATACTCTGTTTGCGGAGTTGGAGTCCCCTTCATCTTAACTAACTCAAGTTTTCGTAAATGTCTTCCACCTTCTTGGCGGTTTTTCTTTAGGACGATTAATCCGTCGGCAATAAACCCTTCCACGCCATAGGCCACTTTATCTTCGCACGGGCCTTCCACGACAATTAAAGTTGTACACTCGAGGGCTCTGCAAATCTTGCTTAAAACTGAATGAAGCATCACCCTTATCTCATGGGGGTCTTTGAATGCTTGAGCCATTGCGGATAACGAATCAATCACTAAGCGTTTCGCCCCAGTTTGCGCCACTTCCTTCAGAATCATGCTAACAACATGTGGGATACCTTCCTCCTTAACTGTTAAAAAATCCAGAAAGCGGAATTTTCCTTCCTCTTCAAGCTTTTCGAAATCATAGCCTAAAGCCTTCATATTATCATAGAAGACTTCCCTGCTCTCGGCAAAGCTCGCATAAACACCACCTTCGCCATAGTCAACGCATCCACGATAAACAAATTGGGCAGAAAAGCATGTTTTGCCAGTTCCAGGACAACCAGCCAAGACAATTAAACCGCCACTAGGAAAACCACCAAGAACAACATCAACGCCATCTACACCGGTGGGAACAAGACGCCCCACTAAGCCACCCCTTCCAAACACTTTCAATTTCACCAAAGTTAATCCCTAACCAAATTAAAAATTGCTACTCAATAATCTATACTCAAAATACCAAGTGCACATAAACCATCTCCCAAGATGTTCTAAGAAAATCACAGGCATACCATCACAAAAACGTGAAGCTACAAGACAGAAACTTCCAGCATAGCAATCATTTGACCAAATGAAAACAATTAAAGAAAATTTTGCTGCAATTTGAGAAGAAACAACAAAATAGTAAGCATAAAGGGCCCTAAAAATGCGCGGTTTTGTGAAAAGCGTTTCACTTATAGACTTTTAATGGTCTTCCAAGTTTTGCTTCGTCCAACTCTCTTATACCTAGCCCATGGATTTTTGGGAATATGCGTATTGAATTTTTTACTTTTGTTCCGCCTTTTTTGACAAGTTTGTCTTTGATCAGCAGGTCGGAGTCTAGGTCGGCGTATTGGATGTTTTTCACCGCCGCGGCCAGGTGGGCGCCGGCGGCTATGCCTATTTCCGATTCGCCCATGCAGCCTATCATGCATGGTATGCCGGCTGCTTCGGCTATGGCTGCTATTTTCCTAGCCTTGTGGATCCCTCCACTTTTCATTAGTTTAATGTTGATTAAGTCTACGGCCTCAGCCTTTATTAGGCGTATGGCGTCTTCCGGCGAGTGAACGCTTTCGTCAGCCATTATTGGTATTGGCGAGTTTCGCTTAACTTCAACCAAGCCCTCCATGTCTTCGGCTGGGACTGGCTGTTCAGCGAACTGGATGTTGTATTTCGCCATCTTGTTTAGGGCTTTGACGGCCTGTTGCGGCGTCCAACCCTGGTTTGCATCTATCCTTATCTGGATGTCGTTGCCGACAGCTTCACGGATAAGCTTAACCCGTTCCACGTCCTCTTCGGGGTCCACACCAACCTTAACTTTTAAGGCTTTGAATCCCCGTTTGACGGCTTTAACAGCGTCCTTGGCCATATCCCTCGGCGATTTTATGCCTAAAGTTATATCTGTTAAAACTTCTGTGCGGTATCCGCCTAACACGCGGAAAAGCTCTTTCCGTACGGTTTTGCCATAAATGTCGTGTAGGGCAATGTCTATGGCTGCTTTAGCCGAGGGGTTTCCAGCCGCAACGCTGTCCATAACCTCAATTATCTGCTCGATGCGTAGGGGGCACAGACCAATGAGTTTCGGAGCAATTTTGTCCAAAACGTGGATGACGGTTTCCACAGTTTCGCCTGTAACCCGCTCTGATGGCGACGCCTCCCCCCAGCCGTGGACGCCGTAATCCGTGACAACTTTTACAACTACATTGTTGCTTTCTGTGCTGGCTTCAGGTGCGATTCGGAAGGGTTCATAGTACTTCAGTGTTACGGGGTAAACTTCAATCTGCTGGATGCCCAACAACATCCCTCCTCGATAAAGTGTTTGATTTCGGGGAAAAATTTTTCTCGCTAAATTGGCACGGGACGCTTAGAACTCTACAGTGGGCTTCTCTTTGCGTTTTAATCCCTTAAACTTCAACTTCGCCGTCAAAATCTTTTCTGTGGCGAATAGTCTTGAAGCCGCATACATGACAACAACCGTGAAGGCGAGAACATAGATTATTCCGTAGATGACCGTCCAATAGTCGCCCATTATGACGGCTTTCGAGGCAATGGCTGGATGGCTAAAGGGTATAGCATAGAAAACAAGCCTTAACGCGAAGGGCAGGGTGTTGATGTCCAAGTATGTTAGGGCGAGAAGCGGTATGAAAACGAAGGGGTAAATGTAGCCGACAAAAGATTGGGCACCTCTAACGTCCTCGGCGAAAGCCGATATTATTACGGCTAGGGCTAAGGCCGAAAGCAGTGTGACGAAGAGCGACATGCCTAAAAGCAGATAGCCTAAAGTTGAGGGAACAAGTCCCAAGGCAGCCAAATCCAGTTTAAGATTTTCTGGGATCCCGGCTGTAACAGAGTTAAGCATGTAGTTGTAGCCAGCCATGAAGGCTAGAGCGCCGACGGCTGCTATTATTATGGAGCTTGAGAGTTTTCCCCAGAGAATTGCAAGGCGGTCTATGGGCAAGGTTAAAAGGGTTTCGAGGGTTTTCTCCTCTTTCTCCATGGCAACCGTCGTGGCGGCTATTTGGACAGCTGACATGAGCACTATTAAAATGGTGACGGGTAAAGCTATAGACTGGGAGGTTAGAAGGCTGGAAACCATTGACGGGTCAACCCCATATTTGATTTCACCCTTAATCACTGTGGCCTTCTCGGAGAACAAAACGTCTGGAGCTACAGCCCTGTTAAACTGGTTTATTAAAGCGTCAATCACCGATGAGCCCACGCTTTCAAAAACGCTTGCGCCGCGTAGGACGCCGTAAAACCTTAGGCACGCCCTAATCTGGGGGTTGCTGAGGTGGGCGGTTATGTTTTCGCTGAAGCCTTTTGGAATCTCGACTATTTGGGTGGTGTTGTACTTTGACAATAGCTCCAAAACTTTTTCGCTGGTCAAGGGCTCAATTTTATCTTCAACGTGGACTGTAAGGTTGAAGCCGACACCCTTAGCGTTCAAGCCTTTCAAGAAGGTAATGAAGGAGTGAGACCAGTTTCCGCCGTCGTTGTTTACAATTAATAATGTGGCTTTTACGGCTTGCTCCTGGGCTTTTTGCATAGCGTAGCCCATGACAGCCCCCATCGCTGGGAAAATTACAAGGGGGACTATTATCATTCCCAAGAGGATTTTAGGGTCTCTGGCTAGGACCTTAAGCTCCTTAATTAAGAAGTTTCCGAAACCCTTAAGCAAACTCCACCACCTTCGCGAAAACTTCTTCAAGGTTTGTGCATCCATACTTTTCCTTAAGCTCCAGCGGGCTGCCTTCAGCCACTAGTCTGCCCCTGTTTATTAGGGCAACTTTGTCGCAGAGGTGTTCCACCTCGAGCATGTTGTGGCTTGAAAGAAGCACCGTTACGCCGTGCTCTTTCACGTATTTTTTAATAATTTCCCTAACATGGTAGGAGTGGATTACGTCTAAGCCGCTTGTTGGTTCGTCTAAAATTGCCAGTTTGGGCTTAACCATGAGGGCTCTTGCAACGAGAAGCCTCCTCTTCATGCCCTTGCTGTAAGTCTTTGTTTTATCCCTGAGCCTTTCACCCAAACCGGAGATTTCGGCTGCTTCCCTAATCATGGCGCGAACTTCGTCCACGTTTTTCGTGCTGAACTTACCCATGAACTCCAGATACTCCCATCCGGAGAGGTAGCGGTAAACTCCGGCCTCCTCCGGGAGGTAGGAGATTATTCTGCGAACTTTCTCGGCTTCTTCGACCACGTCAAGCCCGAAAACCTTCACAGTGCCTTCGGTGGGCAGAAGAAGCGTGGAAATTATTCTCAGCGCGGTTGTTTTTCCGGCACCGTTGGGTCCTATGAGCCCGTAGATTTCGCCGGGCTTAACTGTGAAGCTCAGCCCGTCTAGGGCTCTGACGTTGCCGAAGACTTTCACGACGTTTGAAACTTCTACAGCCAAGGCCATTTAGAGCAAGCCTTCCCCGGAACGGTTTAACCAACAGAGGCGTGTTAGCTTTTAAACGTTTTTCGGTTAAACTTTCCAGTCCAATTTGTGGTCTTGGAACATGAAAGCCTTCAATATGCCGGCGAAGAGCACAAGAGTGGCTATAGGCTGGTAAATGAAGTAGTAGACCATGAATTCTGCTATGTTGAAGCGGAAGCCAAGCCTCCTCGAAACTAGGTAGAAAACTATGGAGAAGGCTGCAAAGCCCAAAACAAAGTTCGTTAAAAAAGTAAGGATTATGGATAAAAGCGAAGAATAGATAACTTTTGATATTTGGAGGCTTGAAAGTTGCGCCGCTAAAACCGTTGGGACCATGTTTTGGAGCTGCTTCTCCAGAAGGCTGGAGCAGGCATAACCGAGAAGAAAAGGTATGACTGTTGGAAAAACCATGACGGCGCACGGAAACGCCACGTGGGGATACTTTGCAATGTAACGGATAAGCTTCCTCCAGTTTTCCTTAATCCACAAACCTGTGCCTACGCCCCAACGCTTCCTCTGGTTCAACCAACTTCTCCATGTTGATGGCGCCGCGGTGTAAACCTCTACTCTTCCCTCGTATTTGAAGCGTTTATTTTTCAGAAGGGTTTTAACCGCCAAGTCCAAGTCTTCAGAGACAACTCTTGAAAAGCCTCCAACCTCCTCGAAAGTCTCCCTTCTTATGGCGAAAGCTGTTCCACCAATTCCTATGCATTTCCCGACAAGCTTGGAGAAAAGGTAGCTGGCAAAATTTGAACCAACAAATTCATAGTTAACCATTCTGGAAATGAAAGAGCTTGGCAGAATTTTCTTCTTCAAGTCGACAATGTCCGCGTCTGCTAGGTCTGCCTGCACAATCTTGAAAAACTCGACGGCGTCGTTGACAATTACGTCAGCGTCTAGAAAAACGAGAATTTCGCCGCTGGAAAACTTAACTGCCCTGTTTAACGCCTCAACTTTGCCGAGGCGTTCCTCGTTAAAAATGAAGTGAACCCTGTTGCGGAAGCGCTCCGCAACCCTAAGCGAATCACCGTTAGGCTTGTCTATGACTACAAAAAACTCTACATCACACTTGTCGTCTGTCAGCTTTTCCAGCAGGGCCTCTAAAAGGTCGGATCCCTCATAAACGGGAATAAAAACGCTTATGTTCGGCCTTGAAGAAGTCTGCGAAACTCCTCCAACAACCAAGTCCGCGTTTCTCCACGCTTTTTAAGAACCATTCGCCGCCGCTAAACCGACTCAAAAAGCCTTTCAGACAAATAAACTTTGTTGAATTTTTAAGGATTATTTGAGCATTTTTTCTTCTTCTTCACTGCGGATCCGTAAACTTCCAAAAACCGCGGCTATGAAGGCAACAATAAAGTTTAGCAGCCAAAGTATCAAGGCTTCAGTATACATTTTATAAAATACCGATATGCATACAGCCATAACCGCTAAAACTGCAAAAATTATAATGGAAATTTTATTTAATCTTGCATAGTTGACCATACTGCAGCCTCTTGACCTTAAAAATAGCAGCAGAGTGATTTAAGTCTTTTTGACTTTAAGACTTTTGAATTTTGCTGAAAGTATCACCTGTTCTCTTTGAAGTAGGGAAGTATCTTCTCACTATAAATTTTCAGAGTTTCTTTGGGGTCAGGACCAGCGTTTACCAATATGATATGCATTGCACCAGCCTTTACATACTCGTTTATCTTTTCGATACAGTCGTTAGCTGTTCCTACTATAGAAAATTCTATTGCCGCTTCGTTTGGTATAAGTTCACTGTAAGCCAGAAATTTCTCTATCCATTCTGGATTTGGCAATGCCTTAAAGTAGGATATAGACTTAAGATTTTCAGGTAGTTCGACATCGTAACCAGCCTCAGTTAAAAGCGCTGGCGAGGGTATTATTTGAGCCTTTATAGATTCAATTTGTCTGTATGCTTCTTCAGCGTTCTCAGCTACGGCTGTATAAAGGTATATTCCAGTTTCTATTTCGCACAAAGAACGCCCAGCTTTTTCAGCTCCTTCTTTAACGAGTTCTAAGCGTTGTCTATACAATTTTGGTGGGAGTGGGATAGATAACCAACCATCAGCCAACTCACCAGTAAGTTTTAGTGTTCGTGGGCTATTAGCCCCAAAATAAATTGGGACTTTACCTCTAACTGGAGTTATTTGCAGGAAAGCATCCTTAAATCTCCAGAACTCCCCCTCAAAATTTATTATTTCTCCAGCCCAAAGCTTACGCATAATTGTTACACTTTCAGCAAGTTTTGAAACAGGTTTTTCCCAATTTATTCCAAAAGGTTCAAGGTTCATGGCTTCACCAGCCCCCAATCCAAGTATAACTCTGCCACCAGAGATCTGGTCAACAGTTGCAACTTTCTGGGCGAGAACTGCTGGATTATACCTATGTGGATCAGTAACACATGTTCCAAGAAGAGCCCTGTTCGTTAATACAGCAGTGGCAGCCAACATTGACCACGCTTCCGGCACGATTCCCGGCGGTATAAATAGGAGGTGATCTGGAAACCATAATGAGTCAAAGCCAGCATCTTCATTTACTTTTGCTATCTTGAGCAATTTATCGACGGGGGTTGCCGGAACGGGCAAAAAGCAACCGAATTTAACTTTAGCCCTATCTTGACACATAAAGATCTAATTACTATTCCAACCGGTATCCAAATAAGAGTTGCTGCCAGCACATAAGATCTAGCATGGTATAAAGTTAAAAACCCATTCTTCAGACGAACATTTTTATTTAGCCGACAAATAAGAGTAGGTTAAAATGACACCATCAGTAGATAACGAAACCTTAGTCAAAAACCCGATTAAGTTATTACAAATATATAAAGATTCAGGAGTTAACGTGATGGGCTATACGTGCAGCTATATTCCGGAAGAGTTGATAATATCTGCAGGATTTCAGCCCTTCAGAATACCTAACTATGGGTCAACATTCAGTTCATTAACACCTACGTTTATTTGCCAGTTTGCTAGAACAACGCTTGAAAATATTTTAAAGTTAGAAGAATTTTTCAGCGGGTTTGTCTTCGCTCATACATGTGACCCGATGTGGAGGCTCTACGATATAATAAAGAAGAAGGTTGGCAAACCAGTTTTCTTTATTAGAGTTCCACATAACACGGATGGAATACTTCAAATAAGCTTCCTAAAGCAAGAGCTTTTAAGATTTAAGGATTTCTTAGCTGAGAATTTGGGCGCAAAAATTGACTTCGAAGCCTTATTGAAGGCCATAAAAATTTGCAACGAGAATAGAAGTTTACTGAAGGAGATTTACTTGCGAAACGGTGATGGAGCATTTGGGGTTAATGGGCTGGATCGCTTAAAATTCGCTATTGCAAGTATGTGGATGCCAAAGGAAGAAGTTAACGCTCAAATTAAGACTTTCCTTTCGAAAATTGGTGACGTCAAGGAGAATTATGTTCGGCTGCACATAAACGGCACAGCAATTTTCGATTTAGAATTGATTAAAATGATTGAAGATGTTGGATGCTTCATTGCTTCTGATGATCTATGCACAGGTTCGAGATATTTTTGGGATAATGTTGCAAACGTTCACCAAGATCCCTTCTACGCATTAGCAGAAAGGTATCTCCAAAGGACTCCATGTCCGTCTCACGGACCGCTTCAGAAAAGGTTAGCATACATAGAATCTATGGTTGAAAAGTTTAGAGTAAAGGGAGTGTTAATTCTCACTCAGAGGTTCTGTGATCCAATACTTTACGACTCTGTCCACGTGAGAGATATGCTTTCTAAAAAACAGGTGCCGACTATGTTGATAGACTACGAGAATTTCGAGCAGGAGGCAGGAAGGATAAAAGCAAGAGTAGAAGCTTTCGTCGAATCTATTGGTGGTTAAGATGAGCGAAAGAAAAGGTAGAAGCCGCGTGCTTCAAGCGACCAAGAAAATTGGAGAACTAATCCTCGAATATTTTGCAAAAGCCTCTGATCATAAAGCTCGAGGAAAGCCTGTCGCTTGGGTAACTGTTTTTACGCCCGTAGAGCTGCTGCATGCATTAAGTGTTTTTCCTGTTGCACCGGAGCATTTCGGGGCTATGTGTAGTGCTCGCAACTTTATAATGGAATACCTTGAGGAGGCTGAAAAGAGAGGTTACTCTCAAAATTTATGTTCTTATAGTAGATGCTGTTTAGGTTATGCACTAAGTGGAATGAGCGGGCTTATGCCACCGCCAGACATTCTTATTACTTTCAGAAACTCATGTGACGTCTACGTAAAATGGTGGCAAAGTCTTCAGGCACATTTAGGAACACCATTGTTTGTCGGCGAAGCTCCTTATGTTTTGGCTCCAGAAGATCTTGAAAATTATGTTTTAGACTATGTAGTTAAACAATTGATGGATTTAATAGAAATTGTTGAAGAAAAGTTCAAGCTGAAGTTTGACGAGGAAAAACTTGTTGAGGCTGTTAAGCTCTCCGACAAGGCAAGTGAATTGTGGCTTGAAGCGTTAAAACTTAGAAGCAACAAGCCTTGTCCACTTGGGGGGAGGGATTCTGCCTCAGATATTTTCCCTCTAGTGATAATGCAAGGGACTGTTGAAGCAGTGCAGTTTTACGAGGAACTTTTGAGGGAAGTTAGAGGGAAAGTGGAAAAGCGTGAAGGTGTGATCGAAAATGAAAAATACAGATTGCTTTTCGATGGCATTTGGCTTTGGTATGCCTTTGACCTAATAAAGTATTTTGAAGATAAAGGGGCGGTTTTCGTTTATGAACCCTATAGTGAAGCTTGGGCTTACAGACTTGACGCTTCCAAACCGCTGGAAAGTGTAGCAAAAAAGGTTTTGGCTATGGGCTTAAACATGGATATAGACCTTAGGGTTGAAAAGTTTTTAAAAAGTATAAAGGAGTTTGACATAGATGGAGCAGTCTTATTCTCTAATAGAAGTTGTAAATCGTGGTCCGCACCCCAATTGGTAACTGCGGAGATTATTGGTAGCAAATATGACGTACCTTACCTGATATTCGAGGCGGATATGGCTGATCCAAGGCAATACGCCGAAGCCCAAATAAAAAACAGAATTGACGCGTTTATTGAGGTTCTTAGGGAGAGATCATGTACGCGGGAGTAGACGCAGGAGCATCGGCGACAAAAGTCGTTATTATTGATGAAAATGAAAACATAATCTCACATGCTATAGTTCCATCTGGAATCAACTTTAAAACTTCATCGAATGAAGCTTTGAAAAGGGCGCTGGAGAAACCAGGTTTATCCCGAAAGGATGTTCTTTATGTAGTTTCAACTGGATATGGAAGGGAACTAGTCGATTCCCATAAGGTTTTTTCAGAAATTACTTGCATTTCTCACGGTGTTCACAAACTTTTTCCGTCTGTGAGAACGATTATCGACGTTGGTGGTCAGGATTCAAAAGCTATAAGGGTTGATGAAAAGGGAAGAGTGATAGACTTTGTTATGAACGATAAGTGTGCAGCTGGAACTGGAAGATTTCTCGAGGTTATGGCCTCTATTCTCGGAAAACCCATAGATGAATTGGGCGTGCTTCATTTTAAATCGCTAGATCCTGTCAAGATAAGTAGTACGTGTACTGTTTTCGCCGAATCGGAGGTTATATCCCATGTAAGTAAGGGCTGTAAGGTTGAAGATGTCATCGCTGGCCTTCATAACGCTATAGCAGAAAGGATATTTAGCATGTCAAACAGGATTGGTTTTGAAAGAGAAATAGCGTTGACTGGTGGAGTTGCAAAAAATCCGGGATTTGTAGAGGCGTTAAGTAAAAAGATTGGGTTTAGCCTAATTTTGCCCAGGGAGCCACAGATTATGTGCGCCTTTGGAGCGGCTCTTTTAGCAAGAAAGCATTTCATGGAAAGAGTTTAGGCCTACAATTTGTCAACTCGTAAAGGGTTTTCTGGTTAAACACGTTTTTCTTCACCAAGCCTTTTTTCTCTAGAAAAGTTAAATGTGACAGCGTTTCTCCAAGGGCTAGGTATTTCTGAAATGGTGGAAAAGTGTCCCAAGACTTGTATTTTACGTTCCAACTTACCATGGAGGCTAAGCGATAAGGTGTTAAACTTCCATTTTTTAATAGCAGAGTTAATATTTCCTTTAGCCTCTTTTCATGATGGTTTTTAAGCTGTCTCACCCTTCCACCGAGATCTGTAAAAGGTTTTTCATGAGCTGGTAATACCACTTTAACGTTGAGTTTCTCTACTTTTTCTAGGCTTTTAAGGTAATCCTCCAACGGATTTGTGTCAACCATAAACTGAGAAACATGTGGTGTAATTGTCGGAAGCACGTGATCTCCAGCGATGAGAACTTTCAAGTTAGGCTCGTAGAGGCATATATGGCCAGGAGAGTGGCCAGGTGTCCATAACACTTGAAAGCTGTATTGGCCTGCGTGAATTTCTTGACCATCGCATAAGGGATACGCCTCTTTTGCGATTTCTTCGTAAGCTCTAGGGGTGAAAAAGGCTGGATGAAAATTTTGAAGATTATCTGCATAGGACGAAGGTGCATCAGAAGCTTTGAGAAAGTCCTTCATATCACTCAAGTACTTCCTAAAATCCCCCACCATCGATCTTGAAAGTTCCTTCTCAACGGAGTGTATCCAGAGATTAAGGGATTTCGAGGAGTCTTTGATGCGGGGAATCAATCCTATGTGATCGATGTGGAAGTGTGTGAGTAAAATATCCGTTAACTTGTGCTTGTTTACTCCGGCTTTAGAGAGTCCTTTATGAATAGCCTCGAAAGCCTGTGGAAAATCTAAGCCTGTATCAATCAATAGCGTCTGCTCATCCGACTTTACTAGATAGGCGTTTAAGTGTCCCAGTGGATTATGGGGTAATGGAACCTTTATTCGGAATAGATCAGGGAAGACTTCTTTAATCATCATGTACCCTCATGTTATGTGAAGAATTTCTGCTGCATTTAAACCCAGAATTTTCTTTTTCTCCTCAAATGTCAGGTGTTTGCATGATTTTATAAAGTCCACTTCACTCTTTATATCGCTCCCCCAAACAACAGGATAATCGGAGCCGAAAAGCAAGCGGTCTAAACCGACTGTCTGCCTTATTCTATTTAGATTCTTCTCTGAAAAGATAAAGTTGGAGACCGCAGCTGTATCAAAGTACACGTTATCGAATTTTTTACCCAACTCTAAAGCTTCATCAAACCATATTCCTGGTTTCCAAGCACTATAGCTTCCCGTATGCGCAAGTATGATTATGGGGCTGTACCTTTCTAGGATGCTTGTCAAATATTTGGGGTTTGCGTCTTCAGAAAGTTTTGGGTTTTCCCATGGTCCCGGGTCGCAGCCTGTATGATAGAGAAGAATCTTCCTGTTTTTTTCGCAATATTCACATATCTTCTCGAAATTTCTGTTTTCAACTGGATTAAACATTTGAAGGGTTGGAAGCATTTTAATGCCTTTCAGTTTGAGATCGCTGATTTCCTTAAGCTTCTCGTCTATATAGTTCTCGTCTTTGTTTGGGTTAACAGAGCCGAATCCGATGAATCTGTTGGGATATCTACTAACTATGTCGGCTATTTCCTGATTTGAACTTTTAAGGTCTGGGTAGTAAGCTATTAAATCTTGGAAGAATCTTTTAATCTGTTCTTCTATAGTTAATGGCTTTAAGCCCCAAATGTCCTCCATGCATGATTCTAAAAAGCGGGTCCTCAGCTTGTTCTTAATTTCGGGTTTATCGACATCCATCGGGTCGGCGTCCACAGCCAACAAAACTGCGCAGCTTACACCTGCTCTATTCATTTCTTCCAATATTCTACTCTCTTTATAAAAGGGGTGAACATGTATGTCTATTATCATCTTGAAATGATTCATTTGTATCACAATTGCAGTGGAATGTAGGTTTTGCAAAATCTTTTCCGGATTAAAACATGTTTAACATGTAACGTGTATTATCGCCCCAACTTTTTTCCTGTCTTCAATAAGCTCATTAAATTTCTTTGTTGCCTCCAACGATGGTAGCACTATCAGTTTTACCTTAGACTTCTTCAAATATTCCTCTGCTTCTTCAGAAATTTTTGCTACACCATTTGTTCCGGTTCCTACAACTATAATGTCAGCTTTTTCCACACATAATTCTTCAAACTCCTTCTGTTTAAAGGAATGGCTTCCAAACATTAGAAACCCTCCTTTTCGTCTTTTAACCCTGCCGCTGGGGAAGATTACAACGTCATGTCTATACTTTTTTCCATCGACCATTATCCATCCAAAGCCCATTCCATCAATTTTTACCATTCTCTCACCAACTTTGAACACTTAAACTTTGTAGACTTTTCGCATAAATTTTATCTCCCAAAAGCTACTACATTGGCATTTAGGGGTTTATTTGAAAGTTGAAGACATTAGAATTGTTGGGGTTGTCGGCGCTGGCATTATGGGCCGCGGGATTGCCCAAACATGCGCACAGGCGGGTTTTAATGTTTACCTTCTGGACGTTGAAGTTGGTATACTGGAAAGGGCTTTAAAACTGATTGAGGATGGACCTTTCGGACTTAAGGCGATGGTTGAAAAGGGTAAAATGAGCGAAGGGCAGGTGAGGGAAATCATGAGCAGAATTAAGACAACGACAAGCTACGGTGAATTCTGTAAAGACGTCGACTTCGTCATTGAGGCAGTCCCCGAAGATGTAGATTTAAAAAAGAAGGTTTTTAAAATCCTCGATGAGACGTGCTCGGAGAGAACGATTTTGACGTCTAACACTTCAAGTATAATGATCACCGAGCTTGCAACCGCCGTAAAGCGAAAGGATAAATTTGCAGGAATGCACTGGTTTAACCCAGCACCTGTAATGCCCCTCATTGAAGTTGTAAGGGGTCCGCTTACATCTGAAGAAACATTAAGGCTTGTCATGGATTTGTCAAGGAAACTTGGAAAAATTCCAATCGAGGTAAAGGATGGGCCGGGCTTTTATACAACTCGCTTTATCACTGCGTATCTTTTCGAGGCTATAAGAATCTTTGAAGAGGGAATAGCTGGTATAGAAAGTATAGATGAAATGACGAAGTTAGCTTTTAGACATCCTATGGGCCCATTTGAGCTTATGGACCTTATAGGATTGGACACGGTGCTACATATTGGAGAGTATATTTACACTCTAACAGGTGAGCCTCAATATAAACCGCCTTTAACGTTGAGAAAGCTTGTTTTAAGTGGATATCTTGGAGATCCAAGATACAAAGCAGGAAGTAAGGGAGGATGGCGAAATTATTTTGGAGGTAGTTAAAAGTGAAGTATGATAGGATTATTGTTGAGAGAGATGAAAAAGATGAAAGGCTTTTGTGGATAAAGTTGAATCACCCTGAGAAGCTGAACGTTTTGAGCCTAAAAATGTTAAAAGAGCTTTATGAGGCTATAGCGGAAGCAGACAAAGACGAAGAGGTTCAAGCTATTCTTATTACTGGCGTTGGGAAGGCTTTCTCAGCAGGTGCTGATGTGAGGGAATTGATGAGGGGAAATTTTGAAAAAGGGTCAAGATGGCTGAAAGCATATTGGAGGATTATCGAGGTAATTAGGGAGACTGGGAAGCCTGTTATAGCAGCTGTTAACGGTGTATGTGTGGCAGGAGGGCATGAAATTGCTATGGCTTGCGATTTGGTCGTTGCTGGAAAAACAGCCAAATTAGGGCAGCCGGAAATTATAGTCGGCTCAACAGCCATGGGCCTAGGCGTCCAACTTTTGCCTCTGATAGTTGGAGAGAAGAGAGCAAGAGAATTACTCTTTACTGGAAGACTTCTAACAGCCGAAGAAGCTTATAACTTTGGTATTGTTAACAGGGTTGTTGATGATGAAAGTTTATACGAGGAAGCGAGGAGGCTAGCAATACATATAATAGAAAACGCTAGCCCACAGGCTTTTAAAGTGATGAAGTCTGGGCTTAAATTCTGGACAGACTTAGCAATGCTAAACATGATGTTAGCGATGGATATTACTTCAATGGTTTGGAGTTCAAGAGAGTTTAGGGAAAGATGTAAGGACTTCCTTGAAAAAAGAAAAATGAGGCCGAGAAAATTTATCGGAGTTATGCCATAACATTCCGACTATAGTTAATAGGTATAGAAACTTGAGAAATTCGTTCAGTTTACCATGCATTGAGGAGACATGAATGAAAGTTGAACTTGTTTTTGGAGATAAATGGATTGACGTGAATCTGCCGGATGGAGCGCGTCTTATTACACCAGTTTCTGGTACTGAGCTTAAGCCTGTTAAAGATTTAGCCTCAACTATCCAAATGGCATTAAGTAGTCCTCTTGATGCAAAGCCTTTACATGAGTTTGTTAAGCCTTCTTGGAAAATAACAATAGCTTTTGATGATCCAACGGTTCCATGCTATGCACCAGTCTGGGAAACTGCTATTTCAATAATATTGGAAGAGTTGAGAAAGGCTGGTGTAGGCAAAAGCCAAATCACGTTACTATGTGCTAATGCTTTACATCGCAAGTTTCGTCTTTCAGAACTCGAAACGATATTAGGGAGCTCAGTAGTCAAGGAATTTGGAGATAGAATTCTATGTCATGATGCAGAAGATCGAAGCAACATCATATATCTCGGGAAAACACCTTCAGGTTACGATGTTGAGATTAATAGGCTGGTTGTAGATTCCGATCTTACTATATATGTTAATGCGCTATCTACCGGATTCAATGGTGGATGGAAATCCATTTGCGTTGGGCTTTCTACGTGGAGGTCTATTCGCTGGCACCATACTCCAGAAATCATGACCACTTCGCTTGTCAAAAATCCTCTACATGAAATCTTAAACGAGATGGGCTCCCTTGTCGAGTCCAAGCTTGGATCAGAAAAGATTTTTAAGATTGAAACTTTGCTCGCAAATCCATTCGAGGTTTCTAACATTTGGGCCGGCTCAGTGAATGCAACGAGAAGAGAAGCGTTAAACGTGCTAAGGGCCAATATGCCCCCACGAAGAAGTCTCTTGGAAGAAAAAGCGGATGTTATCTGCTACGGCGTTCCCAATTGGAGTCCCTACGCTGCCTTTGGATCTATGACTCCAATTTTAACCCTTATATCTACAGGTTTGGGATATTTAGGCGGTGTGATTGAAGCTATTGGTAAACCCGGATGCAGTGTAGTAATGGCTACTCCATGTAAGAATGAATGGGATGATATTTACCATCCATCTCACCGGGAGATCTGGGAACACATACTTACTAGATCATTGGATCCAAGCGAAATCATGCACGAATATGCTGAGCAATTTGCAGCTAGAATAGACCTCATTAACAAATACCGTTTTGAATATGCTTTCCATCCAGTTCACGGCATACTTGCTTTACATCCACTTAAGCGTCTACGACACGCTGGACAAGTTTTCATAGCCGGAGCGCAGGATCCGGAGCTCGTTAAGCATTTGGGCTTCATTTGGACAAGAACTGTGGAAGAAGCCGTTGATAAAGCTCAGTCAATTCATGGGAAAGATGCGTTGATTGCTTGTGTGCAATATCCTATGATGGTTACAGGCAATAAATCACGTCTTAAATTTAACATAAGATACTAGCCTTCAATTTCCGCCCACTTTGGCAGCCTTTTTTCTATAAACGCCTTGTGCCCTTCCTTCCCCTCCTCAGTCTGTACAATGTTTATAAGTTCCTCGACAGCTTTCTTTAGTTTCTCCTGATTGAAGTTTAAGTTTGCCAGCTTTTTAATAGCTTTGATTGATGATGGGGCTGCCTTCATCGTTGCTTTCGCCATTCTCTCAGCAGCTAGTAATAGTTCTTCGTGTGGGACCACCTCGTTTACAAGCCCTATACGTTTTGCCTCTTCGGCAGATATAGGTTCTCCAGTCATCATCATCCAGTTTACATTGAGTCTCCCAACTACGAAAGCGCCTATCACCGCCGCCACCGGCGGAATGGCCCCTATGAGTGCTTCCGGAATGGCAAATGTGGCATTTTTGGATGCAACTACTAGATCACAGAGCATTGCTATTTCGCAACCTCCTCCATAGGCAAGGCCATTAACAGCTGCGATTACAGGCTTCGGCAGTGAAACAATTTTTGTTATAGTTGGCGCTGCAAAATTCCAGAAAAAGGCTTCAAATTCTCCGGGAGTTTTGAGGCTAAAAACCTCTTTTATATCATCGCCTGCGCAAAAGGCCCTACCTGCACCCGTTATTACAATGGCTCGAACGTTTTCATTTCTTTCTGCACGCTCTAAGTTTTCGTAGATTTCCCGCCAAAGTTTTCTGTTTAAAGCGTTGAGGACTTCTGGGCGGTTTAGCGTGATCCAAGCAATGGAATTCTTCTCCTCATATAATGTGCATTCAAGATGTGACATTTTTCATCTCCTTTGCTATGCGTTTACCATTAAGGCTGTTTCATATGTTGCAACGACTTCATCTCTTTGATTTTTTACGGTGTTCTTAAATTTTAGTATCCCCGCACCAGGCCTACTTTTGCTTAACCTTGCTTCAAGGACTTCCGACTCAACTTTAATGGTGTCGCCTATGAAAACAGGTTTGATAAACTTAACATCATCTAGTCCGAGAAGTGCAATAATCTCAAGTTGATTCCTTTGCATTGCCCGCAAGGCTAAGCCAGATGCTATACTTAAAGTTAGCATTCCATGGGCTATTCTCTGGCCGAATGGACTGCTTTTCATATACTCGGCGTTTGTGTGGAGTTCTGTCCAATCTCCTGAAATTCCTGCGAAAATGACTATGTCAGCTTCAGTGATTGTTCTACCTGGCGAAACCGTCTTTTCGCCTACTCTAAAACCCTTAAAGCTTATCTCTCCATCCAATTTACCCACCTCTAATTGAAATATCAGCACATTTGACATATAACTTTCATATACCTGATACAAGTCCCTAGTGGAATAATATAGAAATGGAATAGGCCTCTAACAGGTTTTCAACAATCAGCTAAACAATTGGGGTAAGTCTAACTCGGCATCCCCTACTGGCATCTGGTTCTATTACATAGATATTTGTTTTCGGTTTTTCTCCATAAAATATAACCGCGCCATCTTTTTCCTCTAATTTGAAATGCATATCTAAAATATCGGATAGAATACTTATCATTTCAGATGAGCTGGGAGTGGCTACGTACAACATTAAATCTTTTCCATATCTGTTTGCAACTACAGATCTGCCCGCAGCTGAAAAAGCCATGGGACCTGTTCCCCAAACTAAAAACGTTAGGCTGTCAACATTCAAGACATGAATTATATTTTTCCCTAGTTTGATGGCTAAGTCCATCGAGTTTTCAATGTAAAGGTTAAAATTCTGAACAGGATCCAATTTCTCTATCAACGGATCTTTCCATATTATGACGTATGGTTCATTTGATGAAACCAATGGGTTTGGAAAGAGAAGTATTTTGGCTTGTTTATCAAATTTGTCCTCGTCAGTAATCATAGAGATTATTTTTTCCTTAATCTCATCTGGACTTCGTCCGATTGGTGGAACGGTTATAAAGCCTCTGCCTCTTAAAAGGAAATTTGCAATTGTTGGGAGGATGATAGCGTCAATGGCTTCTAATGGCACATCCTTCCCGAGCTCATACAGAACTGAAGAACCTCTCGGATATCCGCTTCCTCCGAGAATTTCGTCAAGTTCCGGTATTCCGCTTGGATAATGGGTTTTGGTTCCTCTCTGGGCCTCAAATTTCGGGGCATTTTCAGGATTTATTTTCTCAAATGGAGGAAAAACCTTAAAGCCTTTGTCCAATGTGAACAAGAACTTTTGCTGTTTAAGTCTTGTCCCGCGCATTTTCTGGATTTCTATTTCTCTAATAACCATATCGTTGTGAAAGTCTTTCCTTAAAACTATGACGCCATCAGCGACGAATTCTTCAATGCCTAAGCCGAGTTTTTCGCTCCCTGTTGGGACTTCCACTAGAAGGAGTGTTGTACATCCCATTTGCCTCACAAGTTTTGTAAATATGTTGTGAAGGACGCTCCTCGCCTCAATAGGGTCTTTAAAAGCCTGAGCCATGGCGCTAAAAGAGTCAATAACAAGTCTTTTGGCATTTAACGCTGCAATTTCTTGAATAATCATTTCAAAGATTAAGGGGAGGCCTTTATCTATCACCGTGGTAAAATCTAAAATTTTCACTTTTTCGAATTTTTCGTCCACGTTAAAACCGAAAACCTTAGAGATGTTATGTAGGATAACTTCATTGCTCTCCGCAAAGGAAACATATATTCCGCTTTCTCCATAATCCCTTGCTCCTCGACAGAGGAACTGCATTCCAAATATAGTTTTGCCCGTTCCCGGATTTCCAGCTAAAACAATAAGACTTCCTCTAGGAAAGCCCCCCTCAATAAGAGCATCTAAACCGTCAATGCCTGTTGGGACACGTTCCATGATTGAACCATCAAGTTTTGAAAAACACTTTCAATTAAGAATTCTGAATTCTTAATATGTACCATTAATTCGGTTTCATTTTAAACCTGTATCTGTAGTGTATTAGATGAAGAACTTAACTGAAAAATAACTTCTCACCGGTATTATTATTGCTTCCATTTGTCATTTATGCTTCAACCTTTATTGCTTAAGTTAAGATACTTTCGCGCTCTTTTTTCAATTTCAGGTTTTTCTTCTAAAAATCTTGGGCCTGAAGAGAGAATAGCGGAAAAAAGGTTCTCTTTTAGGGCTTTGTCGCTCCATCTGTGCTCATTTAACTTTTCCGGATTGAAGGTTAATCTGATGGCACCATCAGTTATTTCAATTTCAGCATTTGTCTTACATACCGCGCATTCAGCTTTCCCATTCTTAATTATGAAAAGGTTTTGGTGACAGTTTGGACATTGACCGGGCTCTCCAACATATTTCCACCCTTCTGGCGGTTGGCTAGCCATTTGGTAAAGATTGAAACCTATTTTTCTAGCCCTTTCCATCGCTGAACCATTAAGTAAAATTTCACCCGGACCCTGTGCGTAGAAGATTTCTTGATCAATTACTTTAAAACCAAGTGAGAGCATGAATAAGTTTAGTATTGGTAAAGTAAATGACTCCCAACCCTTTATTCCGGCTACACCGATAATCGCTCCCGGTTTGATTTTGCTTGGATCCCTTTGATACATCACGGCTATATTTCGGTCTATAATCATTTTCACTATTCCTGGAGGACCCAAAATATATGTAGGAGCTCCGAGTACGACTCCATCACTTTTTTCAAGCATATCCCTTAAATGGCCCCAGTCGTCCTGAATGCGGCATTCCTCCTGTTTGAAGACACAAGCCATACAGCCTTTGCAGGGCTCAATTTTAAGATCTGTTAGGCGGAGAACATCAACATCTGCCCCGAGGTGCTTGGCCTCCATTAAAGCCTCTTTAACTAAAACTTCAGTGTTTCCTAATTTCCTGTAGCTGCCGATAAGACCTAATATCCTCATGTTTTTCCTCACTCAATGTTATGTCTAGAGATGTAATTTTTAAAATATTTGTATTTTGAAATTAAATCCTGCTATCACCAAGATTTATTACCATAGCATAGACATGAACTTTAATTGAATTGTGGGTAAGAGATTAAATAGAAGTTGGTTTTTATAGAATGAGGAAAATGGAGGTTTCTGAATGGACTTCGACTTCACGCAGGAAGAAAAAATGTTCAGAGATAGCCTTCGGGAGTTTTTACTGAAGGAGTTTGCTCCAATAGCTGACGAGAGAGATAAGAAGGGGCCTTTTACGAAAGAAGAAGCAATAGACATAATGAAGAAGTTTAAAAAAGTTGGCATAGGACTTGATCCGGAGAGTTTGAAAATAATCTTTGCTGAGGACCCTATGTTATTTGGAATAATGGCTGAGGAGATTGGGAGGGTTTGGGTTAGTCTGCTACCCCTTTTTGGCATGAGCAGCATCCCGGCGATGTTTGTCCCATTAGCTTCAGATGAGACGAAGGATAGGCTTATGCCGAAGCTTGATCGAGCGGAGTTTATTGGATGTTTTGCTGAAACCGAGCCGGAGGCGGGTTGCGATACTTCAAACATTAAAACTACGGCGAGATTAGAGGGAGATTATTACATTATCAATGGCACCAAAACATGGATTAGCAACGGCTCGATAGCGGATGTTGCCTTCGTAGGAGCCAAAGACTCTTTAACAAACATGGAGACATTCTTTCTGGTTGAAAGGGAGGTTTCGCCTTTCGAAACAAACGAACTGCATAAAATTGGCTGGAAAGCCGCTCCGACGGCTGAAATGTTCCTTGTTGACTGTAAAGTGTCAAAGGAAAATGAGCTGAATTTCATGATGGCAAAGGCTATGTCCGACCCCAAGTTAATGGAAACTTTACCCCTGTCAAAAGGGATGATGGAATTGTTCAGTCAAATGTCGCCCTTCACAGCGCTCATGACGTTGCCTAGAGCTGCCATGGGGTTAGCAGCAATAGGAATTGCTGAGGCAGCTTTCGAAGCCTCCGTTAAATATGCGAAAGAAAGAGTTCAGTTCGGAAAGCCTATAGGCAAATTCCAGCTTATCCAAGAAATGCTTTACAACATGAACGTTTTAATTGAAACTGGCAGGCTTTTAGGCTACAGGGCCATATATGCCATAGCTAAGGGCAGCCCGGAAGCTAGGAGACTTTCTTCAATGGCTAAAGTTTACTGTGGAGAGGCTGCGGTGAAAGTTACATATGACGCCATACAGATACATGGAGGCCTAGGACTTTCGGAAGAAATGCCGCTGGAAAGATATTACAGAGATGCGAGAATGATGACTATTCCAGATGGCACAAGCGAAATAATGAAATTAATAACTGGCTACACGATACTTGGCAAGGGATTTGCGGCTTACGCCTAAAACCTAACCGCATTTTCCTTTATTCCTTAAGGAAATCGCTAATTTTTATAGAAGCTTTGACTTCAAAACATTGTTATTTATTTTGCTTAATGCGAAAGTCTTAATACTATGGTAAATTTACCGTTTTTCATGTTGCGTATCGGCGTTGTCGGTCCAACTTTTCCTCCCATCGAAAATTTGGCAAGGGTGGCCAGGAGAGTTGAGGAAAAGGGTTATGATTCCATATGGTTTCCAGACCATTTGATGGGTTGGTTTCCTCAGACTATTTGGACGCCAGATATTGTGGGACCGCTTGCAGCATACAGTCCTCATACATTTTTTGAAACCACTCTCTCCATTGCTGTTGCAGCCTCTTCCACGCAGAAAATAAGGATTGGAAGCGCGGTAACAGAAGCTATAAGACATCATCCGGCGATGCTGGCTCAAAGCTACGCAACTTTAGAGCACATAACCAAGGGCAGGGTGATCTTGGGCATAGGGGCCGGAGAACTTGAAAACGTGGAGCCGTATGGCTTAAGGTACGAGAAAGTTGTCAGCAGGCTTGAAGAGGCTGTAAAAGTGATAAGGCTTCTCTGGAGAGCCAAGAGGGATGAGCTTCTAAACTTTGATGGTGAATTCTTCAAGTTGAAAGACGCTGTTTTCGAGTTACCGCCACTGGTTAAAAGGCCGCCCATATGGACTGGGGGGTCTGGGGAAAGAATGTGCAGGATTACCGCTAAATACGCAGACGGTTGGCTTCCAGCAGGCTTAACCCCTCGAGAGTATAGTGAAAGGCTTAGCATTATTAAAGAGGAGTGTGGCAAAATTGGAAGGGATTTTGAGGATATTGAAAGAGGTGTCTATTTGCATGTTATAGTGGATGAGAGAAGGGATGAGTGTTTAAGGCTTATGAAGGAAGCCCCCGTAATAAAAGCTGGGGCTCTGTTAACTCCGGCTAAAGTGTATGAAAGGCTTGGCTATAAACATCCTTTGGGGGAGAATTTTTACCCCCTCACAGATTATGTTCCGGCAAGATATAGACGGGAAGAAATTATGAAGGCTCTCGAGAAGATTCCATTAGAAGTTATCCAAGAAAGTTACATATGGGGAAATGTGGAAGATGTTATTGGAAAATTAGATGCTTATAGGAAGGCTGGAGCGCAAACGGTTGTATTTTGGAACTTTACGTTTCTTGGAGACGCCTCTAAAGTTAAAAGTTCCTATGTTTGTATAGACCAAATTGTCAATTATTTTAGGGAGTAAAGTGGAGAGTAGAAATAATGAATGTAACTATGCTTTTCGTTCATGGAGCTGGCGGAAACCATGAAATTTGGGAGAACCAAACAAAGTATTTTAGAAACGCAATCGCCATAGACCTGCCCGGTCACGATGTCGGGGAAGGGAAGAGAACAATCGAAGAATATGTAGAGGATGTGAGAAGATTCTGCGATCAAAAAAGCTTAAAAAACTTTGTTATGGTTGGCCATTCAATGGGAGGGGCTATAACGCTTAAGTTTGCACTCACTTACCCGGAATATTTGAAGGCTATTGTTTTGGTGAGCACTGGTGCAAAATTGAGGGTTGCACCAATTGTTTTCGAGGAGATTAAAAGGGATTACAATAACTTTTTGGAGTTGATGAAAGAATATGCTTTCTTGAATAAAACTCCGTCTTGGGTTAAGGATAAAGCTGTAAAGTTGATGAGAAGTATGAAGCCCCAAGTGGTTTATGGAGACTTTGAGGCTTGCGACAAATTTGACGTTATGGGAAGCCTAGATAGGATAAATTTGCCGACGCTTATTATTTGCGGAAGGGACGACTTGTTGACGCCTGTTAAATATTCTGAGTATTTGAGGGCTCACATCAGGAATTCGGAGCTTAGAGTGATAGATGATGCTGGCCACATGGTGATGCTTGAAAAACCTCAGGAGTTTAACGAAATATTAGAGAATTTCCTCAGAAGTTTTGAATAGTGGAAAGTACACAAAAGGGATTGTTAGTTATCTGTAGAATCCTTAACACTTTTGTTCCAATTCGTTCCTCTAAGGCTTGGATAACTGGTCCTGTGCTTTACAATCCTAAGCGTTGTTTATCCGTTACTCTTATTTACCCTCTAAGGGACAAATAGGAAGCGTGTGATGTATATGCGTAGTCCAGAAGAGTATGTTGAAAAGCTTCGAAAAATGAGAAAGAACGTGTATATTGATGGGAAGCTTGTAGAACGCGATGATCCGGAACTATTGCCTTCTATAAGAGTTTTGTCAAAAACCTTTGAGTTGCCGGAAAACCCAAAATTTAGGGATTTAATCACTGCGACCTCGCATTTGACTGGTGAAACCATAAACCGTTTTACACACATTAACTTAAGTGCTGAGGATTTGTTGAAAAAGCAGAGGATGATTAGGAAAGCTTGTCATCTCACCGGGGGCTGCATTCAAAGGTGTATGGGATGCGATGCGATAAACGCACTATACTTCGTCACTTACGAGTTGGATAAGGTTTATGGTACTGAATATCACAAGAGGTTTGTTAAGTATTTAGAGTATTTTCAGAAAAACGATTTGACTGCTGCGGCGGCGCAGACGGATGTTAAGGGTGACAGAAGCCTAAGGCCCCATGAGCAGAAGGATCCAGACCTGTATGTGCGGATTGTGGAGAGGCGAAGTGATGGAATAGTTGTTAGAGGCGCAAAGAACCATATCACCATGGCTGCGGTTGCCGATGAAATTATTTGTCTACCAACGAGGGCTATGACCGAGAAGGATGAGGATTACGCTGTCGCCTTCGCTGTGCCAGCCGACGCTGAAGGCGTGAAGCTCATAACCCACGTGGCTAACCCTAGACCCCGTAAAGCCTTCAAGGCTCCTGCCGCCGAGTTTGGCTTCGCAGACTCCTTCGTAATTTTTGACGATCTTTTTGTTCCATGGGAAAGGGTGTTTATGTGCGGTGAATGGCCCTTCGCTGCTCTGCTGGCCCACGGCTTTGCACTATACCATAGGCATAGTTATACTGGCTGCAAGCCAGCCATGACGGACATAATTACCGGAGCAGCAGCCTTGGTGGCTGATTATCAGGGAATAGCTGACAAGCCCCATGTAAGGTCTAAGTTAGCCCATTTGGCAAGCGTCGCAGAGCTCGTCTACGCAGCTGGCATAGCCTCAGCCGTTGAAGGCCAAAAACACGAGTCTGGAAGCTTCATACCAAACACTATTTATGCCAACGTTGGCAGAAGACACGCCGGTTTAAACATTTACCATGAATACGAAATTTTAACCGACCTGGCTGGAGGCCTGCCTGCCACACTCCCCTTCGAGGGAGACTTCATAAACCCCGAAACAAAACATTTACTGGAAAAATATATCAAGCGGAAGGCTGACATCCCACCTGAAAACATCCACCTATGCTTCCGCTTCCTATCAGACATGCTTTGCTCATCATTAAGCGGCGTTGCAGCTGTTGCAGGGGTTCATGGCGGAGGCTCACCAATAATGGAAGAGATTGTCATAGCAGCGACATACGACTTTGACGAAAAGAAGAATATAGCTAAATATTTAGCTGGAATAGAATGTTAGAAGACTCATGCCTTCTATTCCTTAGCGCTGATGCATGTAGGATTTTAATAACGGTTTGATCAAAAACATTCAAATTATTACGTTGGGAATTTCAAGAGCTGAAAATAAATAAAAAAGGGGAATTTTATGGATCATACGCTGTCCAGCCGAAGTTTCTGGATGTTACGGCTACGTCCTTTATGTCTATTTTTCCGTCACCGTTTGTATCTAACCATGGATCATATTGTGGTAGTCCTTCGTAGGCTCCAAAAGCTTTCGATATGAGTGCCACGTCTTTTATGTCCACTTTGCCGTCTAAGTTGAAGTCGACAACATTGCTTGGGTACATGTAATATTTGCCATTTTGTATGTTGACAGGAAGCTCTTCAATCATTTCGTCTATCACTAATACGTCAGTCAACCTTAAATCGCATGTTAATGGCGGTTTTTCGAGGCCTCTTTCCTGCGTAATTGCTTTAAAGGTTATTGTTGCCAACACTCCACTTCCCTCCGGGAAGGCTTCCCACTGACCGGTGTCATTTGGATATAGCATTATTCCCACTAGGACATGTGGACCGTATGTTCCGTCTGTTCGGACTTCGCCTACCCAGAAGACGCCGTGGCGGTTCCATCTGGGATCGGTCATGAATGGCCCTATTTTTACGTCGGTCACTTCTAGAAGAGTGCTATTGTAGCATAGTCTAAACTGCATTCCTACAGCTTTCCAGCCAACCCACAGGTCTTTAATGGTTATGTTTATTGTGAAGGTTTTATTGAGCATTTGCATTTTGGTTACCGGTGGCTCCACCTTTATAACAATGGGGTATCCGATTGCCACATAAACTGATTTAACGTTGTCTTCTAGGCTGCATTCGCCTTGAACCGTGCTTGCTTCTGCTCTAACTTCGTATATTGCTTGTGCAGCGCCAGTTGTGTTCCATGTGTAGGTGAAGGTTGTTTCCGCCAAGGGTTGAAGGTCTTTTATGGTTTCTGTCTTTGTTTCTGTTCCGAAAGTTGTTGTTAATGTGAAGCTTTCATTGTACAGTTCGCCTGTATTCTTCACTGTTACGGTTATTTGAACTGGCGTTCCCGGTGTTAGTCGTTTTGGATTAACTTCTAGTTTTGTTACTGCTACGTTGTGGAGACAACTATAGAATACTTGCTTTGTCTCATAGTATGCTGGATTTTGGATTATGGCGTCGTTGAATAGGCATGGTTTATAGTTATGTGTGAGCCATAGTGGGAATTGGTCAGCGAAGTGGGGGCTTGGTGTATAGACGACAAGGCCGCTTTCGCCCGGTGGGACAACTATTAGGGATGTGTCCCATCCATCTTTGCATTCGTATATTCCCCTATAAGATGCTCCAGCGTCGTTGTATAGGTATTCTTTTCCTCCTATTACTTTAAGGGTTTGCGATGAGGGATTGACTGTTGCCCTATCACCGTCGCAGGGCACAGGTGTTGATGGGACGTTGAAGCCTATTGGGTGCTCGAACTGTACCACGTTGATTGCGCCGTAAACCCATTTCGTCATATCGTCGCCCAGTCTGCTGCGGAGCCAACTTATGGCGTCTTGCAGGCTTTTTCTGATTATGTCGTCCCTAGTTTCCCAGACTGTCGGCGTTGTCTTGTCATCAAATAGAACATAAGCAAAGTAGCTCAACGGATTCTTCGTCATATTCAATAGCGGTATGATGGCGTTTGGGAATGGATAAAGCCCATAGGGCCCGAATTCGTCGTAGAATGTATTTCTCTCATAATTTCTGTACCAGATTTCAAATATTGATGCGGCTACACTGTATCTTGAGGTTCTGTTATCCCATGCTTCTAGGAGTTCTAGGGCTTGTTCTACGTATGGGTCTGGGTCAGGCCTTGATGGATAGGCGTTTAAGATGTACGGTTTGAATATTCTAGCTGGTATTGAAAGGATGTCTGTCTGTATCATTTTCATGTCGTCAACAGTGAGCTTTTCTTTACTCTTTATCAGCTCGGTTATTCTTTCAGCTCTGAAACCTGGGTCAAAATAGTAGGCTGGTGCGATCCATGGATATGGGTAATAGCCTGAACCGGGGCTGGCTGGCTGGTTGTTCGCTGTAACTATGAAGCCTTTTTCGGGGTTGATTAGGTGTGGCATATGATCGTGGGGCACCCATCCTATCCATTCGTTTTGACCTGCGGATCCGTTGCTGGGCACTGTCCCAAATGTTGGCGGTAAACCTAGTGGGCCGCCTGTTGGATCTCTTATTGGAATGGCTCCTGAAGCCCACCATGCGATGTTTCCTTGCTTATCGGCGTATACGTAGTTTTGGATTATCACCGTCATGTGGGTTAGGGCTTGCCTCCACTCGTCAAGGTTTTTGGCTTTCATCATTTCCGTGAAGCCTATAACTTCTCCGTAACCTTTTTCGCGGCCAACCCAGCGGAAGGCGTAGGTTCCTACGCCTGGAATAGAGACTAGTGGTCCATGGCGTGTTTCAAGGACTGGTATTGTTACAGGTGGTGCTCCCAGAACTTTTATGGTTTCATATCGTATTGTTAATGGTTCCCAGTGGTCAACATACCAATATTTAGTTGGCATTGTTGGGTTGTCAAAAACGTAGTAGTATAGGTCGAGAACGTCTGCCATGAGGTTTGTTACTCCGAAAGCGAAGTAGTCGTTGTGTCCAGAGTACACCACTGGGCCTCCTGGAATCATAACTCCTATGACGTTGAACTCGTTTGTTTTGATGTGGACCTCCCAGTTTATGCCTGGGGTTCTAAGGTCGAGGTGGGGGTCGTTGCATAGTAAAGCGTTGCCTGTTGCCGATTTCGCTGGGCTTATGACCCAGTTGTTGCTTCCTAGGCTTGAGAATCCGAGGAATTCCTTTAACGGTTGGGTTATTGATTGTATGAGGGCTGCCTCGCCTATTGGTGGATCTTCATTCATTATTGTTGTGGCGTTTATCCATCCTAGGGGCATGAGGAAGTCTGTGATTCCAGGCATTGATGGTTCTACGTATTTCATGAACGCTCCTCTAATGAGTTCTTTGCTTGAGGTGTCTGTAAGCATTAAGCCCATCATTCCGGCTATGGCGACGCTGTCAGTAGGGGTCCATGGATATGGCAAAACCTCGCTTAGGGGAACACCGAATTTTAGGCTTAATAGACGGTATTCGAGTGGTATGCCGTCTGGCCATTCTCTGATGTATCTGTTTACTCCTCTTGCAAATTGTTCAAGATTTGCCTTTATGTCCGGAGGGATGCTTGCGTAGCTGTCTTGGGCTATTTTGTATATGCCTAGGGTTCTCATGAGCATGTCTGTTTGAAGCATGCTTGGGCCGAAAATTTCCGAAAGCCTTCCTGCTACTGATCTGCGGAAGAGGTCCATTTCAAAAATTCTGTCTTGGGCCATGACGTATCCTAAGGCGTAGTATGCGTCGCTTGTTTCTTCAGCGTAAATGTGGGGCACTCCGAAGGTGTCTCTATAAACTGTAACGTTGTGAAAAACTGGTGCTGGTATTGGCGTTAAGTTTACGCCTGTGCTGCCTGCAGCCACGTTGATGGTTGTGGCGTTTAATAAGACGCCCAGAATTAGCATCGAAACTATCGGTATTGACAATACTCTTTTGCCTTTAAGCACTTTTCTCCCTTCTCCCTAACTTAAACTGCAAGTTATGTTAATGGTTGAAGTTGCTTAAAAATCTTTACATTAATATTTATCTTTGATTGGTACTGTATTGAACTAGAACAATGTTAAATAAAGCTTAAATATTTTTTGTAAACTGTAGTGTTCTTGGAGGAAGGATGAATGAATAAGAAAGTCGTCTTAGCGGTGTTTCTGTTGCTTTTGTCTCCAATGGTGGCTGTTGCTTCTACTGTTAGGCCGGCTTCAGCTGTTGAAACTTTAAAGGTTGGAGTTATAGGGCCATATAACCTTCCACAGTGGCATGCAAATCAGGGCGGAATGGAAGGCGGCGCATTGTTGGCTATGATGGATGGATATGGCAAAATAAACATAGCCGGGACAGAATACCAGGTTCAGCTTGTCTTTGCAGATGAACATGCACTTCCGCTAGACGAAGATAAGGCATATGCTTCAGCTATGAGCCTCTGCGAGCAGGGATGCAGGTTCATCATCGGTGGTTTTAGAACAGAGGTTACTTGGAAAATCATCCAGGCCATAAAAGACTGGAACGATGCTCATCCAGGCGAAGAGGTGATTTACTTCATTAACGGTGCATCTACAGACCAGCTTATAAGCGAAACAGTTGGGAAGGACTACGTTGGTTATAAGTGGCTTTTCAGGGTTAACCCGATAAACTCAACAATGCTTGGCCGAAACGTGTTCGGCTACTTGGCTGGCTACCTACTGCCAAAGAAGTTGATACCCATGTATGGAAGTGTAAAGGTTGGCTGCTTAACCGAGGACCTGGCATGGACGCAGGGCATATGCTACTTTGTGATGAATGTTTTGCCAACACTGTTCCCGACTGGAGTGGTAACATCTGTTTACTGTGGAAGAAGCCCAAGCGGCACAACAAACTTCATACCCTACTTGGACTCCGCTAAATCCGCCGGTGTAAATGTGCTGGTTATTGCCTACACGTTGCCTGACGCCATATACCTCGTACAACAATGGACGCAAGGACAATACAAATTCCTGCTTGTTGGAATTGACGTTTTCGGACAGACAGGCGACTACCCAACGCTGACCGGAGGAGCATGCGAATACATGATCCTTGAGGACTTCGCTGGAACAAGAACGCCATTAACACCTCAAGCCGTAGCTTTCTGGGACCACTACGTAGGCAACTTCAGTGCATGGCCTATCTACACAGCATGGGGCGCATACAACGGCTTCATAATCCTTAAAAAGGCCCTAGAAACGGTGGGAACCCTAGATCCAGACGCTGTAATCGCCCAGCTCGAAAGGCAGGAAACATTAGTCCTAAACGGCAAAGCAAAATTCACATCCACACATGACGTTTTCAGCAACGAATATGGCTCAACATGGACCCAAGGATACACAAGAGCCGTAATGTTCCAATGGATAAACACAGGCAACCCAGCCAACTCCAAACCATACACCCATGGATTCGTAAAGTATGTTGTCAGCCCAGTAGATCAGCCATTCTCGAAGAAGTCAATGTTTCCACCATGGATACATCCACTAGGAACGTGGGATATAAACTTCGACGGAAAAATTGACATCAAAGACGTCGCAGCAGTTTCAAAAGCATTCGGCTCACTTCCAGGCGACCCCGCTTGGAATATAGAAGCCGAAGTAACATGCGACTTCAAAATTGACATTAAGGACGTTGCCGCAGTCTCCAAGAGGTTCGGCCAATTCGTATCACCGTGGCCACCGCAATAGTAAGACCGTAAAATACCTCTAAAAGATGCCTTAACCCCTTTTTATTTGTATGTAAGAAAATTTTATTAACTTCCCCAAAATATTTCCTTAAATCCTTTAAAGAAGGAGAAAAGGATGCTAGAGGCTATATTGATCTTTGGCATAATAAACGGACTCATCTACTCCCTTGTAGCATTAGGTTTCACAACTGCCTATGGAATTTCTGGAATTGTAAACCTAGCCCATGGAGCCTTCTTTGTGGTAGGCGCATATCTCTACGGCCTCTTCCTACAACCCCTTTCAAACATAATCCCCCAAGAGTTTTCGTTTCTGGCCCCTGTAACTGCCGCAATACTCTCAATTATTATAACCGGGGTTATTGGAAGCATTTTTTACAGAATAACACTTCATCACATATTGGGCGATGAAGTTAGCATACTAATCACGTCGATAATTGGGTGTGTGATATTCCAAAAGTTAATTTACATAACCATGGGATACGCAGCAGCCTTCCAATTTAGGATAGAACCGCTCT
>Ga0078972_1002329_pt1 | contig 63620 bp, 74 predicted proteins | sample YelNatPaOPGAMG01_FD_67568 | JGI IMG/M metagenome (GOLD analysis project Ga0078972, IMG submission 67568) | Hot spring thermophilic microbial communities from Obsidian Pool, Yellowstone National Park, USA - OP-RAMG-01 (SPADES assembly) (version 2) | ecosystem: Environmental > Aquatic > Thermal... | reverse complement strand
TTGGATTATCCTTTGGAAGAAATTCTTAAGAGTTATAAGATAGGTTTAGAGAAACTGATAGAGTTATTAGAAAAAACAGAGATCCCCTACGTTTCAGGAGAAGTATTTTATAAATTAATTTGTCGAGAATTACTGATGGAAGGATTCAAATAAAAAATAAAAATTTAAAATTTTCTTGACAGGATTTGGTTAAAAGGGATATAATTCTAAAAACCTTTTAAGCTCGTCCGGTGAGGCGAGCAAAGGAGTAAAAATGAAATTAAAGATTAAAAAATTTGAACCTGTTGGTAAAAACCAACAGGTTTATTTTTTATATGGCTTTTAGAGAAAAAGCAAAAATTCTGGATGAAGAGGGAATAAGAAGAATCCTTCTGCGCATTACCCATGAGATTTTAGAAAGGAATAAAACGACTTCAGATTTGGCAGTTGTAGGTATCCGGACAAGGGGAGCATATTTGGCGCAGAGGATTGCCAATTTGATTGAGGAGTTCGATAAAGTTAAGGTTCCTTTGGGAATTCTTGATATAACCCTCTACCGCGATGACCTTACCTTGCTTTCTGTCCAGCCCATTGTGCATAAGACGGAGATAGATTTTGATATTAGTGATAAAAAGATTATTCTCGTAGATGATGTTTTATTTACCGGAAGAACAGTGCGCTGTGCCTTGGATGCTTTAATTGATTTTGGTAGGCCAAAACTTATTCAGCTGGCAGTTTTAATTGACCGGGGACATCGAGAACTTCCTATCCGGGCAGATTATGTGGGTAAAAATGTTCCCACTTCCTTAAAGGAAAATGTCAATGTGAAACTTAAGGAAGTAGATGGGATAGATGAGGTAGTTATTGAGGAGAAGATAGAATAAGAGGGAAAATCAAAAAATCAAATATCAAAATGCAAAATTTAAAATCACCGATGACTAAGTTTTTAAACAAGTATTTCGTTAGTTATTTATCTTTATATTTTGGATTAAACATACTTAATTAGAAGATGATTAATTGGACAAGAAAAGACTTATTGGGTTTGGAGGATTTATCGAAGGAAGAGATTGAGTTAATCTTAGAGACGGCCAATTCTTTTAAAGAGATATCCTTAAGACCGATAAAGAAAGTTCCTACCCTGCGGGGAAAGACAGTGGTTTTGTTTTTCTTTGAGCCTTCTACAAGGACGCGCACCTCTTTTGAATTGGCTGCTAAAAGGCTTTCTGCAGATACAGTGAGTATCTCCGCAAGCACTTCCAGTATGATGAAAGGGGAGAGCCTTAAAGATACCGCTAAGAATATTGAGGCAATGAAAGTAGATGTGATTGTGATGAGACATTCTTCTTCCGGAGCACCCCATCTTTTGGCTAAAGCAGTGGAGGCTTCTGTGGTCAATGCAGGAGATGGTTGTCATGAGCATCCTACTCAGGCTCTTTTAGATATTTTTACAATTAAAGAAAAGAAAGGGAGGATTTCTGGACTTAAAGTAAGTATTATTGGAGATATTGCCCATTCAAGGGTTGCCCGTTCTAATATCTGGGGACTTACAAAATTGGGTGCAGAGGTGACTGTTTGTGGTCCACCTACTTTGATCCCTCAGGGGATAGAGAGATTTCCGGTTAAGGTTACTTACGATATAAAAGAGGCAATAAGAGAAGCAGATGTTTTAAATATATTAAGGATTCAACTTGAACGGCAGAAATCAAACCTCTTTCCTTCTCTAAGAGAATATGCTATAAAATTTGGAATAGATTTAGAAAAACTGAAGTTTGCCAAGCCGGATGTCTTAATTATGCATCCTGGACCAATAAATCGGGGAGTAGAGATTTCTCCCGATGTAGCTGATGGTCCATATTCAATAATTTTAGAACAGGTTACTAATGGAATTGCGGTAAGGATGGCGGTTCTGTTTTTGGTATCACAGGGAGGAAAATGAGAATTTAAAATGTAAAATGCAAAAGTCAAAATTTTGGATTTTGCAATGTCATTTTTCATTTTGATTTTTGATATTTGAACTAGCCGGAGGTTGAGGGTGTCAATTCTAATAAAAGGAGGATATATCGTTGATCCCGGGAATAATCGGGAAGGGGTATTTGATATCCTTATTGAAGAAGGTAAAATTGCTAAAATTGAGAGAGAAATAAAAGGTAAAGAAGGAGATAAATTGATTAATGCGGAAGGGAAATATATTTTTCCTGGACTTGTGGATATGCATACGCATTTGAGAGAACCCGGTAGGGAAGACGAGGAAACACTTTTAAGTGGGTCTCTTTCTGCTCTAAGAGGAGGTTTTACTACTCTATGTTGTATGCCCAATACTGAGCCTTGTATAGATAATCAGGGAGTAGTGGAGTACATTTATACAGAGAATAAAAAATTAAATTTGATCGATATTTTTCCTGTGGGAGCAATTACGAAAGGACGTGAGGGAAAAGAACTGACGGAGATTGGAGAATTAAAAAAGGCAGGAGTAATTGCCATCTCTGACGATGGAAATTGTGTAATGAATAGTGAGGTTATGCGCAGGGCATTGGAGTATAGTAAAATGTTTGATCTTTTAGTGATTTCTCATTGTGAAGATATAAATCTTTCTCAAAATGGTGTGATGAATGAAGGCTATATATCTGCTCTCCTGGGTCTAAAAGGAATCCCTTCTGAGGCAGAAACGATTATGGTGGCAAGAGATATTGAGCTAGCCCGTCTTACTCAGGCAAAACTTCATATCGCCCATGTCTCTTGTAAAGAGTCAGTGGAGCTAATTCGTCGAGCAAAGAAGGAAGGGATAAAAATTACCTGCGAAACTTGTCCCCATTATTTTTCCCTTACGGAGGAAGCAGTTTTAGGATATAATACAAATTGCAAAGTCAATCCTCCCCTGCGTACTTTTGAGGATTTAGAGGCGATAAAAGAAGGTTTAAGAGATGGAACCATCGATGTAATTGCTACTGACCATGCTCCTCATGCTGATTTTGAAAAAGATGTAGAGTTTGATCAGGCAAGCTTTGGAATAATTGGTTTGGAAACCGCTTTGGGAATAGCTTTGAAAGAATTGGTGGAGCAAAAGGTAATCACTCTTTCGCAATTGGTAGAAAAAATGAGTCTTATACCCAGTAAGATATTGGGCTTAAATAAAGGAAAAATTTCTGTAGGAGAGAGTGTGGAATTAATTATCTTAGATCTAAATAAGTCTTGGAAGGTAGAGAAAGAAAAGATAGTTTCCAAATCTAAAAATACTCCCTATTTAAATTGGTCTTTACCAGGAGTAATCGAATGTGTTTTTGCAAAGGGGAAAATGGTAACCTAAAATAAAGGAGAAAAAGATGAAAAAAATTCTTTTGTTTTTTGCTATTTTTTATGCATTGGTTTTTCCTTTGTATGGAGAGGATGTCTTGGATATTTTGAAATTGATTCGAGAAAAACTTAACCATGTAAATACCTATAAAGCGGATTTTACTTTAGAAATAAATATACCGGATAATAAAATGTTGATGGAAGGTAAAGTTACATTTAAGCGCGAAGATAAGTTGAGGGTTGAGATGAGTATTCCCAATGTTTTTTCAGCAAATCAACTGACTATCTCTGATGGAAATACATTGTGGCAGTATCTTCCTTCATTAAAAATTGCCTCCAAGGTAGACTTAGCCTATCTAAAGGGTAAATTTGGAGATTTTTATTACTCCTACTCTAAGGAGGATATTTCTAAGCCTTTTAAGGATATAGAAGAGAACAAGATAAAATATTTAGGAGAAGAAGAAATTGCGGGAAGAGAATACTTTCTCTTTGAAGCAGAGCCAAAAGAGTCCGCAGTAAAAGATATCCCTTTTACAAAACTTAAAATATGGATAGATAAGGAAACGGGATTAGAAAAAAAGACAATTCTTTATAATTCTAAAGGAGAGGAAGTCTTAAAACGCAATTATGAAAACATTATGGTTAATTTGCCTATTTTGGATAAAGAATTTGAATTTTCCCCTCCCGAGGGAGTGGAGGTTATGGATATGACTGAAGAGGCAGAGAGATTTATTGAGCAAGAGAAGAAGAAAGAGATTCAACCAGCCTCGCCTTCTCCTTTGCAAGAGCGGTCTCTCTAATAATGAAACTTTTAGTTACACAAGAGTTGGGCAGATTGTGTAAATGGTTAAGGATACTGGGTATAGATGCAAGTTATATAAGGAGTAATAATCTAAGTGAAATAATTTTTTCGGCTATAAGAGAGTCGCGGATAATTATTACTCGGAATAGAAGATTAGCCGAGCATCCGGGTTTAAAGATGGTTTTAATAAAGAGTGATTTTTTGAAGGAACAATTGAGACAAATTTTAGATGAGCTTAAGATAGAAATAAGACTGGAAGAGATGTTTATGCGTTGTATAATCTGTAATGAAGTGCTTCGCGAAGTGGAGAAGGAAAAAGTAAAAGACCTCGTCCCTGAATATGTCTTTAATACTCAAGAGAATTTTGTAGAATGTCCTAAATGTAAAAGAATATACTGGCAGGGGACACACTGGGGAAACGTGCGGCACTACCTTGAGGAAATAGGAAGTAGCGCCTAAATTCAAAATTAAAAATTCAAAATGCAAAATGATAAATCAAAATTCAAAGGTAATTTTAAATTTTGCATTGTAATTTTGATTTTTGCACTTTGATTTTTGAATTTAAGATATGCGTATAGTAGCTGATTTCCACATTCATTCTAAATATAGCCGTGCTACTTCTCGGGATATGGATTTAGAACACTTGGTCGAGTCTGCCCGTTTGAAGGGTATAAATCTTTTAGGGACAGGAGACTTCACCCATTTTCTTTGGCTTGAGGAGTTACGTCAGAAATTAAATCCTTTAAGCTATGGTCTTTATGAGTATAAAGGGATAAATTTTATTTTGACTACAGAAGTTTCGAATATCTATTTTCAAAAGGGGAGAATGCGTCGTATCCATAATATAATTTTTGCTCCCACCTTTGAAGTGGTAGAAAAAATAAACGGAGCTCTTTCTAAATATGGGAATCTCTCTGCTGATGGAAGGCCAGTTTTAGGTTTAAGTGCAGAAGATTTGGTGGAGTTAGTTTTGGGAATTAGTTCTGACTGTCTGATTGTTCCGGGGCATATCTGGACTCCCTGGTTTAGTCTTTTTGGTTCAGAGTCAGGATTTGACAGTATTGAGGAATGTTTTGGGAAATATACAAAAAATATTTATGCCTTAGAGACAGGATTGAGTTCGGATCCCGCAATGAACTGGAGACTTTCCTCCTTAGATAGATTTACTTTAATTTCTAATTCGGATAGTCATTCTCCTTCTCGTATTGGTCGGGAGGCAAATGTTTTTGAGGCAAAACTTGATTATTTAGAGATCTTAGATATTTTGAAGAGAAAAGATAAAAATAGATTTCTTTTTACCATAGAATTCTTTCCCCAAGAAGGGAAATACCACTACGATGGGCATCGTAATTGCCAAGTAAGACTTTCTCCTAAAGAGACAATTAAACTGAAAGGGATTTGTCCTAAATGTGGAAAGCCTCTTACTGTAGGAGTAATGCATCGGATAGAAGAATTGGCAGACCGAGAGGAAAATTTTGTTCCGGAAAATGCTATACCCTTTAAAAATATGGTCCCTTTAGAGGAGATAATTGCCTCCAGTAAAGGAGTTGGTCCAGATACACAACAGGTAAAGCAAGAGTATTTAAATATAGTAGGACATTTAGGGACAGAATTTGATATCCTTTTCAATTTTTCTGAAGAAGAACTTTACGAAAGCCTTTCTCCTCAGGTAGCGGAAGGGATTATCCGGGTAAGGAAAGGGAAACTCCATATCCTTCCCGGTTACGATGGAGAATATGGAAAAATTGAGATCTTTGGAGATAAAGAGATAGAAAAGAAAGAAAAACAGATGACTCTATTTTAGTTCTCACTGAAAAAGTATCTTCTAACGCAGATAACCGCAGATGGTCGCAGATTGTCTCTTTGATAAAATCTGCGTGAAGCTGTGTTTGATTTGCGGAAATCTGCGTTAAAAAAGGGTTTTTCAACGGCAACTCTTTTAAAGATGGAGAAGAAAAAAGTAGTCATTTTAGGAGGAGGACCAAATCGTATTGGGCAGGGGATTGAGTTTGATTATTGTTGTTGTCATGCTTCCTATGCCTTGCGTGAAGAGGGGATGGAAAGTATTATGGTCAATTGTAATCCGGAAACGGTCTCTACCGATTACGATACTTCGGATAGACTATACTTTGAACCTCTCACTTTGGAAGATATTCTTAATATAGTAGAAAAAGAAAAGCCCATCGGTGTAATTGTGCAATTCGGTGGGCAGACTCCCCTTAATCTTGCTCTACCTTTGGTTAGAAGAGGAGTAAATATTTTGGGTACTACTGCTGAGGATATCGATATTGCTGAAGACCGAGAACGTTTTAAGCAGATGCTTCATAAATTGGGACTACTTCAGCCCGATAATGGAACAGCTTTTAATTTTGAAGAAGCAAAAGAGGTGGCTAAAAAGATTGGCTATCCCGTTTTGGTTAGACCTTCCTATGTTTTGGGAGGAAGGGCAATGGAGATCGTTTATGATGAGGCGACATTAGAAAAATTTATTAAGGAAGCAAGCGAAGTTTCTGGTGAGCATCCGGTTCTGATTGATAAATTTTTGGAAGATGCTATTGAAGTAGATGTGGATATGATTGGAGATGGAGAGACTTTTGTTATTGGGGGAATTATGGAGCATATCGAATACGCAGGAATCCATTCTGGAGATTCTGCGATGGCTCTTCCTCCTTACAGTTTATCGGAAAATATACTTAACCAGATAAGAGAAGCAACTTATAAGATGGCTAAAGAATTAAAGATAAAAGGATTGATGAATGTTCAATATGCGGTTAAAGAAAATAAAGTTTATGTATTGGAGGTTAATCCCCGTGCATCGAGAACAATTCCCTTTGTTTCTAAGGCAATCGGAGTTCCTTTAGCAAAATTAGCCACGAAGATTTTATTGGGGAAGAAATTGAAGGATTTGGGTTTTACTAAGGAAATAATTCCTCCTTATACATCGGTAAAAGAGTCCGTCTTTCCTTTTAATCGTTTTCCGGGGGTAGATATTATTTTGGGACCAGAGATGAAGTCTACCGGAGAAGTAATGGGGATAGATGTTGATTTTGGGCGTGCTTATCTGAAAAGTCAGTTGTCTGCTGGACAGAATCTTCCCCGAAAGGGAAATGTTTTTATCTCCGTAAGGGATAAGGATAAACGCGATATTGTTTTCATTGCCAAGAAACTTTTTGATTTGGGATTCCGTATCTATGCTACTTCCGGGACTGCCCAGGTTTTGGAAAAGAGTGGGATCAGAGTAAAGGTTTTACCTAAGATTGCAGAGGGAAGACCAAATGTTTTAGATTTAATCAAAGATGGGAAAATCCAATTGGTGATAAATACTCCTTCAGGAAGAATTCCGCGAGCAGATGAAGTAAAGATCCGTTCGCATGTGATTCTCTACAATATCCCTTATACTACCACTATTTCCGGAGCGCAGGCAACCGTAAATGGAATAGAAGCGATGCTTAAAAAAGAATTGAAAGTAAAGTCCTTACAGGAGTATCATAGAAATATAAAAAAGTAAGATGGAAAAGATTAACCTTAGGACTTCCCAAAGAATAGATTTAGTAGATATAACTAGCCAGGTAGAGAATATTGTAGCAAAGAGTAAAATTAGAGAAGGAATCTGTTTCTTATTTTGTCCTCATACTACTGCTGGACTTACCATAAATGAAAATTATGACCCCTCAGTAAGACGCGATATAATCGATACTTTAAATAGACTTGTTCCGGAGGATGGAGATTATTTCCATACGGAAGGAAATGCGGATAGCCATATTAAATCTGCTTTATTGGGACAGTCTTTAACTATATTTATTGAGAATGGAAAACTTTGTTTAGGAACTTGGCAAGGGATATTTTTCTGTGAGGGAGATGGACCAAGGCAGAGAGAGGTCTGGGTGAAAATCATAGAGAAAAAAGATTAACTTCAGGTTACCCTTTTACGGTACACGGTAAACGATACACTACATATATTGAGTTAAACCAAATGCCTGAATTACCGGAAATAGAAACTATAAAGAGAGAATTAGAAAAAGCAGTCTTAGGTAAGAAGATTATCGAGATAATAATTAATAATCCTAAGGTTATTAAGGAACCAAAAGATAAGAAAGAATTTGTTAAAGAAATAAAAGAAGCAACAATTAAGAATGTTTTACGGAAAGGGAAGCTTCTTGTTTTAGAGTTGTCTACAGGAAAGTCTTTATGCATCCATTTGAGACTTACTGGTCAATTGATTTATCCTGGAGAGCCAGGAAAAGCAAGAGTAAGTTTTAAACTTTCTGATGGAAAATTTTTAGACTATCGTGACCAGAGACTTTTAGGAGAATTGCATTTAGTAAAAAATTGGCAGGATTTAAAATTTGTTCAAGAATTGGGACCGGAGCCATTTGAAATAAATTTAGAGGATTTTAAAGAGATGCTTTCGAAAAAGAAAACGATGATTAAACCCCTTCTGATGGATCAAACTTTTATCTCGGGAGTGGGAAATATCTATGCAAACGAGGCACTTTTTAGAGCAGGTATTCATCCGCAAAGAAAAGCAGATTCTTTATCGGATAAAGAGAAGGAATTGCTTTTTAAGGAAATAAAAGAGGTTTTAAACGAAGCAATAAAATATAAGGGCTCTTCCGTAGACCAATATTTACAATTATCCGGTGAACCTGGAGAATATATGAAATATCTTAAGGTCTATGACCGGGAAGGAAGACCTTGTTTAGTCTGTAAAACACCTATAAAAAGAATTACCTTAGGAGGAAGAGGGACTTACTTTTGTCCTAAATGTCAGAAATAGGTAAGATTTTCTATCTTAAAACAAGGATAATTTCTCACCTAAATATTGCTCCCCAGCATTTTAAAATGATTCTTGAAGCTCCCCAGATTGCTAAAGAGGCAAAGCCAGGCCAGTTTATTCATGTAAAAGTAAGTGAAGGGATTAATCCTTTATTGAGGAGACCTTTTAGCATCCATCGAGTAATTGATAAAGAGATTGAGATTCTTTATAAAATAAGAGGTAAAGGAACAGAGATTTTGTCCCAGAGAAAAGAGGGTGAACTCTTAGATATAATTGGTCCATTAGGAAACGGATTTCCTTTTGGGGAAGAGCAAAATAAGAATATTCTTTTAGTAGCAGGGGGAATTGGCATTGCTCCTTTAATTTTTCTTGCAGAAAAATTAAGGGAAATCAAAAATCAAAAATCAAAAATCAAAATTATTGCTTTGCTGGGAGCAAAAACAAAAGATTTTGTTCTTTGCGAAAAAGAACTTAAAGATTTATGTACGGAAGTAAAAATTTCTACCGAGGATGGCTCCTATGGTTTTAAAGGCTTGGTTACAGAACTATTAAAGAATTCCCTTACCCCTGACTACTCGTCCCTGACTACTTTATATACTGCTGGTCCTCTTTTAATGTTGCAAGAAATTAAAAAAATTGCTAATATATTTAAAATTTTAGTTTTTGCTTCTTTAGAAGAAAATATTGCCTGTGGTTTAGGAGGATGTTTGGGTTGTGTGATAAAGACGAAACAGGGTTATAAAAGGGTCTGTAAGGATGGTCCGGTTTTTAATTTAGAGGAGGTTCTTTGGGAATAGATCTTTCTGTAGAAATTGGGAAGTTAAAATTAAAAACTCCCGTTTTAGTTGCTTCGGGAACTTTTGGTTATGAAGAAAATTATGAGGAATTAATAGAGAAGAACCGTTTGGGAGCTTTAGTGACCAAAACTATTACCTTAAACCCACGCCCAGGTAATCCTCCTCCCCGTATTGTAGAAACTGCTTCGGGAATTCTTAATTCCATTGGTTTACAGAATGAAGGTATAGAGGAATTTTTGGATAAGAAACTTCCTTTTCTTTTAAAATTCAAAATTCCGCTAATTGTAAGTATTGGAGGAGAAAGAATAGAGGATTACGGTTTACTGGCTAAGAGGTTGGATAGGATAAAGGAGATAAGTTGTTTGGAGGTTAATATTTCTTGTCCCAACATAGAGACAGAGGGAGGATGTCTTTTTGCTCAAGATTGTTACCTTACCTATGGAGTGGTTAAAGCAGTAAGAGAATCTACCTATAAAACGATCATTGCTAAACTCTCTCCCAATGTCACCGATATTGTTTCGATTGCACAGTCTGCTTTTGATGGAGGAGCGGATGCCTTGGCTTTGGTGAATACTTTTTTTGGTATGGAGATTGATGTTCAAACAAGAAGATCGAAATTAGGAAGTCTCTATGGAGGATTAAGTGGTCCTGCAATTAAGCCCATTGCTTTGTATATGGTTTATAAAGTAAGTAAGGCAGTCAACCTCCCCATTATTGGAATGGGAGGGATAGTTTCGGCAGACGATGCTCTTCAATTTTTTATTGCGGGAGCTACTTCTGTAGCGGTAGGCACAGGAAATTTTATTAATCCCCAGATTACTCGAGAGATTGTGGAAGGTATTGAAGAATATCTTAAGAAAAATAAGTATACGAGCATAAAAGATATTATTGGTACAATAGATGAGAAGACAGATAAGTGACCGTTTGATAGTTGCTTTAGACGTAGATAATTTTGCTGAAGCAGAGAGAGCGGTAGAGACGTTAAGTCCGGTAGTAAAAATTTTTAAAGTAGGGGCAGGACTTTTTACTGCCTGTGGTCCCCAAATTATAGAATATATTAAAGAGAAAGGTGGAGAGGTATTTTTAGATCTAAAGTATCATGACATTCCTCATACCGTAGCTAAAGCGGTAGAGGTGGCTACTCGACAGGGAGTATTTATGCTTACCCTTCATGTGCAAGGAGGTTTTTTGATGATGAAACGCTCTTTAGATATAGCTAAGGCTACTGCTAAAAAAGAAAATTTATCCAGACCTCTTCTTTTAGGAGTGACTGTGCTTACGAGTTTAGAGTACGATGATCTTTTGCAATTGGGGATAGGAAGAGGAGTAGATATTCAGGTTTTACATCTTACCCGTTTGGCGATTAAAGCAGGTTTAGATGGGATAGTTTCATCTTCTGAAGAAGCAAGGATTATTCGCCAGAATTTTGGGATAAAACCTTTGATAGTTACTCCGGGAATTCGTTTGAAAAAATTACCCTCCGATGACCAAAAGAGAATTTCTACTCCTGAGGAAGCGCTGAGGGCAGGAGCAGATTATATTGTGGTAGGAAGGCCAATACTAAGAGCAAATAATCCTTTGAAAGAAGCAGAAAAAATAAAAGCAATGATTAAAGATATAGAAAAGATACTTGAAGAGGAAGGAGGATGAGTGATGACTAAGGAAGAAGTCCTTGATATATTGGGAAGGACCGGAGCAATCTTAAATGGTCATTTCCTTCTTTCCAGTGGCTTACATTCAGATAAGTATATTCAGTGTGCTTTGACTCTTCAGTATCCAAAATATGCCGCTTGGTTTGCCCGTGCAATTGCAGACAAGTTTAGGACAGAGATGATTACAGTAGTACTTTCTCCTGCTTTAGGAGGAATTGTTTTGGGACAGGAGGTAGCCAAAGCAGTAGGAGCAAGGGCAATTTTTACGGAGAGAGAAGAGGGAAAAATGGTTTTAAGAAGGGGTTTTACTTTAGATAAAAATGATCGTGTATTGGTTGTAGAAGATGTAATCACTACCGGTTCTACAGTGGAGGAATTGATTAATTTGGTAAAGGAAAATGGAGCAAGATTAATTGGAGTGGCAAGTATTGTTGATCGTTCTACGGAAAAATTAAGTTTTAAAGACCGTTTTGAATATTTAGTTAAAATCCCCCTTAAGAATTATACTGAGGATAAATGTCCTCTTTGCAAAGAGGGTATCCCTTTAGTTAAATTGGGAAGCAGGGGCTTGAAATAAAGATTATATTTTTGGTAAAATAAACAAAAATGAAAAAACTAAAAATCGGTTTACCTAAAGGAAGTCTCCAAGAGGCAACTCTTTATTTATTTAAAAAAGCAGGTTTTAAGATTACTCTTACAGAGCGCTCATATTTCCCTTCTATCGATGATCCGGAGATAGAGCCTGTTCTTTTAAGAGCACAAGAGATTCCCCGTTATGTAGAAACAGACCTCGATTGTGGAATAACGGGAGAGGATTGGATTCAAGAAACTTCTGCTTCAGTTAAAGAGATTTGCGAATTAATTTATGCAAAGCAATCTTTAAAACCTGTGCGTTGGGTAATTGCTGTTCCTGAAGATTCTCCGATAAAGACGATAAAAGACCTTGAAGGTAAACAGATAGCTACAGAATTAGTTAATGTTACCAAAAGATTTTTAGAAAAGAATAAGATAAAAGCAAATGTGGAGTTTTCTTGGGGAGCAACCGAGGCAAAGGTTGCTCAAGGATTAGTGGAGGCAGTAGTAGATCTTACGGAAACAGGGAAAAGCCTAAAAGTGCATAAGTTGAGAGAGATCGCTACCATCTGTGAATCTACAACTAAGTTTATTGCTAATTATAAAAGCTGGCAGGATAAATGGAAAAGGGAGAAGATGGAGCAGATTGCCCTTCTTTTAAAAGGGGCAATCAATTCTGAGACTAAGGTGGGTTTGAAGATGAATGTGGCAAAGAAGAATTTGAAGAAAATTGTAGAGCTACTTCCTGCTATGCGTAAACCTACAGTCTCTGAACTTACCCAGCCCGGTTGGGTAGCTATCGAGGTGATTGTGGATGAGGAGGTTGTGCGCACGCTTATTCCTAAATTGAAAAAATTGGGTGCAGAAGGAATCATTGAGTATCCTTTGAATAAAGTGATTTATTAATAAGGGATAAACAGCAAGACAAGATTAATTAAATGGCGGGATAATGAGCAATGGCGTCTGGGGAGCGAGTGTAAGTGAGAAAGGAGGTTTAAATGCCTTGCGGAAGGAAGAGGAAGTTAAGAAAGATTAAGACACATAAGAGGAAGAAGAGAAGAAGAGCACTTCGCCACAGAAAGAAGGAGTGGTAATCCTTCTTTAAACTTTTTATATTGTAAAATTAGAAAGATTCCAAAATTAATAAGGGAGATGTTTTTTCTTTTAAGGGTAATTATCTTATTTTTGTTTCTTTTTGGATGTGCCTCTACAAAAGAACAGGTACGCAGAGAAGAGGGATTTAAAGAATTGGAATACATTTTAGATAAATTTTTAAAAGAGAAAAAAGAAGAAATTATTTATACACATTATTTAGCGGCTATTTTCTATGAAAATGAAAACGATTGGGAGCGAGCAATAGAGGAGTATAAAAAAATATTGGAAATCTCTTTTAAAGATCCCTATATTCATTCTCGTTTAGCTACTTGCTATTTAAAGAAGGGAGAGATAAGTGAAGCAATAAAAGAATTACAGTTAGTTTTACACTTCCAGCCGGATGATATTCAAACAAAGTTTCTTCTTGCTTTACTTTATATTTCTTTAGGTAAATTGGACGAGGCAGCCTGTGAATATGAAGAGATTTTGAAATTGAATCCTCACGATCTTCTTGCTTTGTCTTCCTTGGCAGATCTTTATGTTAGTCAGGAAAAGATTATGGAAGCAATTAAAGTGTATGAAAAATTAATTCAGGAGAAAGCCGACTCTTCCCTTTTACGTTTTAACTTAGGAATTCTTTATGCAAGGATTAATCAACTTGACCAGGCAATTCTCCAGATGAAGAAAGCTTTAGAGTTAGATCCAAATTATCTTCAAGCTATTTTAAGTTTAGGGATACTTTATGAATTAAAAGGAGAGCTAAATTTGGCTATGGAAAATTATAGAAAAGCACTTGAACTTGAACCACACAATTTTAAAGTCCATTCTTTACTTGCTCAAGCTTTATTGAAGAATAAGCTTACCGAAGAGGCAATAAAAGAGTATATGAAAATTATTGAAGAGCATCCTAAAGAGGTAGATGGATATATAGAACTTTCCCTTATCTATATTCAGGAGAAAAAATATAAAGAAGCGATTGAGCTTTTAAACAGTGCTCTTATAAAAAAATTGGGGTCAAAACTTGATAGTATATACTTCCTTTTGGGGATCGCTTACAATTTTAACCATCAACTAGGGGAGGCGGAATCTTATTATCTTAAGGCAATTGAGATTAACCCTCAACATTCCAAAGCCCATTTTTACCTCGGAGCTCTCTATGATGAAATTAAGAAAAAGGAAGAAGCAGTTAAGCATTTAAAAAAAGCTATCGAACTCGATCCATTTAATGCGGAAGCCTTAAACTATCTTGGCTATATGTATGCGGAAGAAGGGATAAACCTTGATGAAGCAATCGATTTAGTAATGCGGGCATTAAAACAAGACCCTAACAACGGAGCATATATGGATAGTTTAGGTTGGGCATATTATAAAAAAGGGATGCTCGATGAAGCATTAAGGCATATAGAGAAAGCTATTGAGTTACTTCCCAACGATCCGGTGATTTTAGATCATTTGGGAGATTTATACCTTGATAAGGGTTTTTGGGATAAAGCAGAAGAAGCCTGGAAAAAATCTTTAGAGATCGATCCCCAACAGGAAAAAGTAAAAGAGAAACTGAATAAATTAAAGGTTAAATGAACGAAAAATATTCCCCTGAACTTATTAAAAATTTGGAAGAGAGGTGTAAGAAAATAAGGAGAATGATTATTGAGATGCTTGCCCGTGCAGGCTCAGGTCATCCGGGTGGTTCTCTATCTTCTACAGAATTGGTTGTTTGTCTATTCTTCGTCCATTTGAGACATAACCCTAAAAATCCATCCTGGCCTGAGCGAGATAGGTTTCATCTTTCTAAAGGACATAGCTGTCCGGTTCTCTATGCAGTTCTGGCTGAATGCGGATATTTTGATCCTAAGGAGCTTTTTAATTTAAGGAGACTGGGAGCAGTCCTTCAGGGGCATGCGGATCGAAGAACTCCGGGAATAGATGTTTCCAGTGGTTCTTTGGGACAAGGACTTTCGGTAGCCTTAGGAATGAGTTTAGCCAGTAAAATCGATAAATTAGATTATCGAGTATATTGTCTTATGGGAGATGGAGAGATTCAAGAAGGAAACATCTGGGAAGCAGCTATGGCAGCAAGCCATTATAAATGTGATAATCTCTGTGCTATTTTAGATTATAATGGATTTCAGATTGATGGAAAGGTAAAAGATATTATGAATATCGAACCTTTAAAGGAGAAATGGCAAGCTTTTGGTTGGCATACGATTGAGATAGATGGGCATAATATTAAAGAGATACTTCTTGCCTACGATGAGGCAAAGAGAGTAAAAGGGAAACCTACAATAATCATTGCGAAGACAATAAAGGGTAAAGGTGTTTCTTTTATGGAGAATACAGTAGATTTTCATGGTCGAGCTCCTAATCCTGAAGAGACAAAGAAAGCCCTTGAAGAACTGAGATAAAGCAATCGGTTAACGGTAAACAATACGTAAGTATAGCAATGGAAATGTTATATCAGCGTGATGTTTATGGTCAGACTTTAGTGGAATTGGGAAGGCGCAATAAAGACATTGTGGTTTTGGATGCGGACCTTTCTAGTTCTACACGTACATCTTTTTTTGCCAAAGAATTTCCGGAAAGATTCTTTAATTTTGGGGTAGCAGAGCAGAATATGATGGCTACCGCTGCAGGTCTGGCTAGTTGTGGAAAAATAGTTTTTGTTTCTACTTTTGCTCTCTTTGCTACTGGAAGAGCCTGGGATCAGATACGGAATAGCATTTGTTATAACAATTTCAATGTAAAGATTGTTGCTTCCCATGCCGGAATAACTGTGGGAGAAGATGGAGCAAGTCACCAGGCAATTGAGGATATTGCGGTTATGCGCTGTATACCTAATATGACCATTGTTGTTCCTTGTGATGGCCCAGAAACAAGAGAAGCAGTTTTAGCGGTAGCAGAGAAAGAAGGCCCTGCATATATAAGATTAGGAAGAGCAAAATTCCCCACCCTGGAAAACAAAAAGAAATTTGAGCTCGGTAAAGCCTATTCCTTATGTGAGGGAGAAGATTTGACTATTGTTGCCTGTGGGCTAATGGTTTATCATTCTCTACTTGCAGCCGAAGAATTAAGGAAGGAAGGGATAAGGGCTACAGTTTTGAATATGCATACAATAAAACCATTAGATGGAGATACACTTCTTAAATATGCGCGCCTTACAAGACGCTTTATCGTTTGTGAAGAGCATATGATTACCGGTGGCTTGGGTTCGGCGATTGCGGAATTTTTGAGTGAGAATTATCCTATTCCTATAATGCGTATTGGAATAAGAGACCGTTTCGGACAATCGGGCAGTCCTGAAGAATTGTTGAAGGAGTATCAACTTACTCCCCAAGACATTGTTCTAAAAGCGAAGGAATTGATTAAGAAATCTCATGCGTAGATTAGAGCTCAAATCTCCTGCCAAATTAAATCTTTATCTAAAAATAATTAAAAAAAGAAGAGATGGATATCATGAGATATTAACTCTGTTTGAAAGGATAAATCTCTGCGATTTAATAATTTTAGAAAAACATACGCGGGGAATAAAAGTTTTTTTAGAAGGAGAAGATATCCCTCTAAAAGAAAATCTTGCCTATAGAGCAGGACTACTTATTTCTAAAAAAATAGGGAAAAAATTAGGAGTAAAGATAAGAATTCTTAAACATATTCCCATAGGTGCAGGATTGGGAGGAGGTTCGAGCAATGCCGCAACTGTCCTTTTGGGGATAAATCATCTTTATGAATTAGGGATAGATAAGGGAGTTCTTTATGAATGGGGAGCAAGTTTGGGTTCGGATGTTAATTTTTTTCTTTCTGAAGAGAAATTTGCTCTTGGTTATGGAAGGGGAGAGAAGCTCTCTCTTCTAAAGAATATAGAGACAAGGCTTTGGCATTTGGTTATTTATCCTGGTTTTCCCATCCTTACTTCTCAAATATATCGGGCATTTGATGGAATTGGCTTGACAAAAAAAGCTACAAATGTTAGAATTTTAATTGATAGTTTGAGAAAAGGGAATATAGGAAAAATAGGAAATTTATTTTTTAATAGCTTAGAACCAGTAGTATTAAAAAATTATCCTCTTCTTTCCTTTTGGAGGGAGAAATTAAATTCCACTTCGGCAAAAGGAGTATTGATAAGCGGAAGTGGTTCTTCAATATTTGGACTTTATGAAAATAGAAAGGAGGTAGAGAGGGTAAGGAGGGAGTTAGAGAGGTTTAAAAAAAGAGAGGTTTTTTTTGTTGTTTCAACCGATTGTTGAGAGAAAAGGAGGTAGACAGTGGAAGTAACGGAGGTTAGAATATTACTAAAAAATAGGGATAAGACAAATCGAAGATTGAAGGCATACGCTACAGTTACTTTTGATGATGTGTTTGTGGTTAGGAATATAAAAATCATTGAAGGTAAAGAGGGACTTTTTGTAGCCATGCCTTCACGTAAAGTCCAATCTCTTTGTCCAAAGTGTGGCCATAGTAATGCCATACACAGCCGGTTTTGTAATCAGTGTGGGCAGGCTTTGGAAGCGCAACCGGCTAGTCCCAGTAGGACTCCCTTCAATAGACAGGCAGAACATCGAGATATCGCACATCCAATTAAGCAGGAGTTTAGGGAGTATCTACAGAAAAAAGTTTTAGAGGCATACGAGAAAGAGATTAGTCGACGTTCTTCGACTGCTTAATTATTTGATTGTATTTTTTATTACCTCCTTACCCAAAAAAGAGATTTTGTCTTATATTGGGGAATTGTGTAGTGGTAGCACAGCGGCCTTTGGAGCCGTTAGGGGAGGTTCGAATCCTCCTTCCCCAGGAATTACGCAAAACGGTGCTAAAATAAAAAGCAATTTTTAGTAGTGATGAAAAAAGAGAGAGTAGGCATAATTTTGGCTGCGGGTAAAGGAGTGAGGATGAAATCAGAATGGCCAAAGATGAGCCATCTCCTTTTGGGAAAACCTCTCATTACTTATCCTATAAAGGTATTAAAAAGAATAGGGATTAAGAGAATAATTACGGTTATAGGTTATAAAAAAGATTTATTACTTCCTTATGTAAAAGATACTCAGATAGCCATTCAAAAAAGGTTGTTAGGAACAGGAGATGCTCTCTTATCCACTGAGCGGTATCTTAAAGATTTTAAAGGAACACTTTTAGTACTTTCGGGAGACGTTCCTCTGGTTGAAGAAAAAACTTTGAAAGATTTACTTAGATATCATGAAGAAACTGAATCTTTTGTTACAATTTTAGTCACAGAAATGGATAATCCTTCCGGTTACGGGAGAATCTTGCGTAATGAAAACGGAGAGGTAATAAAGATAGTAGAGGAGACAGACTTGGAGGAAGAGGATTTGGAGAGGTTAAAAGAGGTAAATACCGGGATATATTGTTTTAAGAGTCCGGCAATATTTTCTTATCTTAAAAAGATAAAGATTAATCCTCATAAAAAAGAATATTATCTTACTGATGTGATTGGTTTGATTTCCAAAGATAAGGAAAAAATTTCCACCTATTTTATTAAAGATTATGAAGAGGTTTTAGGTATCAATAATCGGCGGGATCTAAGTAGAGCAGAAAAGATTATGCGTATACGTATAATGAATAGACTCATGGAAGAAGGGGTTACTATCGTTGACCCTGAAAACACTTATATAGAAGAAGGAGTAAAAATTGGAGAGGACACAATCATTTATCCTTTTACTGTGATTGAAAAAGATGTTTCTATAGGGAAGAATTGTCGTATCGGTCCATTTTGTCATATAAGAGAGAAAACGGTGATTAAAGACAATGTAGAATTGGGTAACTTTGTAGAGTTAGTTAGGTCAAAAGTTAGTGAATATAGTAAAGCAAAGCATCTTACTTACTTGGGTGATACTTGGGTAGGTAAAAAGGTAAATATTGGAGCGGGGACTATTGTAGCAAATTTTGATGGTAAGAAAAAAAATAGAACAGTCATTGGTGATGAGGCATTTATCGGAAGTGGAACAATTCTCATTGCTCCAGTAAAAGTAGGAGAAAGGGCAATCACAGGAGCAGGAGCAGTAGTTACAAAGAATAAAAATGTGCCTCCAGGAAAAATAGTGGTAGGAGTTCCTGCAAGGGTTCTAAAATAAGGAGTAGAGAAATGGCTAAAGATGAACTCTTAGTATTTACAGGAAATGCTCATCCCCTTTTAGCAAAAGAGATCTGTAAGATTCTAAAGATTCCCCTAGGAGATATGCTGGTTTCGCGTTTTAGTGAAGGAGAAATTAGGGTTAAGGTTAATGAGAATGTGCGGGGAAAGGATGTATTTCTTATCCAACCGACTTGTCCTCCTCCCAATGAAAATATGATGGAACTTTTAATCATTATCGATGCTTTGCGTCGCGCCTCAGCAAAACGTATTACCGCAGTTTTACCTTACTTTGGCTATGCCCGTCAGGATAGAAAGGATCAGCCCCGTGTTCCGATAACGGCAAAACTTGTAGCTAATCTTATCACAGTTGCAGGTGCTGATAGAGTTTTAACAATGGATCTCCATGCTGGACAGATCCAAGGTTTTTTTGATATTCCTGTAGACCATCTTTTTGCGGTGAAAGTTTTTGTAGAATATTTTAAGAAATTAAAGATAAAAGACTTAGTAGTTGTTTCTCCCGATGTGGGAGGAATTAAAATGGCGCGTGCTTATGCCAAAAGACTTTCTGCAGGTCTGGCTATCGTAGATAAGAGAAGGGTAAGTCCTGAGAAAGCAGAGGTTATGCATATCTTAGGAGAAGTAAAGAATAAGAATGTGGTTATTGTGGATGATTTGATTGCCACAGGAGGTTCGTTGATTGAGGCAGCATTTGCTTTAAAAAATGCGGGAGCAAAAAAGATTTATGGAGCAATAACCCATCCTGTCCTTTCGGGAGATTCGGTAAAAAAGATCGAAAATTCTCCTTTAGAAAAGTTATATGTTACTAACACTATTCCTATACCTGAGGAGAAAAAAAGCCCAAAGATCTGTGTTTTAAGCATAGCTCCTCTTTTAGCCGAAGCAATTAGACGTATCCATAATGAAGAATCAGTAAGTTGTCTTTTCGATTAAGGAGGGAGAATGAAAGAAATAGTTCTCTTGGCAAAGAAGAGAGAGATAAGAGGTAAAAAAGTAAAACGTCTACGCAGTGAAGGCTGGATACCAGCAGTTGTTTATAAAAAGGGAGAAGAGAATATCTTACTACAATTAGACAAAAGGAATTTTCAAAAAGTCCTACATACCTCTCTAGGGAGTAATGTAATTATCTCTCTGAAGATTGAGAAAGATTCTTCAAGTAAAAGGGCTAAAACAGAAGATGCAAAAACAGTGATCATTAAAGAGATTCAGAGGGACCCTTTGACTGATGAGATAATCCATGTAGATTTTCAACAGATTTCCTTAACCGAAACCATTGTAGTAAATGTACCCATTTCTTTAGTGGGAGAGGCGATAGGAGTGAAAAGAGATGGAGGGGTATTGGAGCATCTTCTTTGGGAAGTTCAGATAGAATGCCTTCCCCAAAATATACCTGAAAAAATAAATGTAGATGTAAGCCAATTAGGATTGGGGCAGGCTATATGCGTAAAAGATTTACAATTACCTGAAGGGATAAAGGTTCTCAATAATCCCGAACAGATGATTGTAACTGTGGGTATGCCTAAGGAAGAGAAGGTAGAAGAAAAAGTAGAGGAGATTGTGGAGCCGGAGGTGATTAAGGAGAAGAAGCCACAACCAGAAGAGGCTAAGGAGGAGAAGGAAGAAAAAGAAGCATAATGAAACTTATTGTTGGTTTAGGTAATCCTGGTGAAGAGTATCGACATACTCCTCATAATTTAGGTTTTTTGGTGGTCGATAGGTTAAAAGAAGTTTATAAAATAAATTTCCGGAAAAAGAAAAATTTTGAATGGGGAGAGTTTAGATTGGGAAAAGAAAAGATTTTTGTTTTAAAACCTCTAACTTATATGAATCTTTCAGGGAAGGCAGTGGTTGAGTTTTTGAGAGAGAAGAAGATTGAGCTGGAGAACATGTTAGTTATCTGTGATGATATAAATTTACCTTTAGGTAAACTTAGATTGAGAAGAAAGGGTTCGGATGGAGGACATCTCGGTTTGCGTTCGATTATTAAGGAGTTAAATTCTCAAAACTTTCCCCGTTTAAGAATAGGCATAGGTAAACCAGGAATAGAAGATTTGACAAAGTATGTTTTAGAAAAATTTTCTTCAGAAGATAAATTAAAAGTAGAGAAGGCAATTGAGGATGCTTGCGAAGCGGTATTTACTTCTCTAAAAGAGGGATTAGATAAGGCAATGAATAAATTTAATTAAAAGGAGTAGAAATGAGAGAATATGAAGCGCTTATTTTGGTAAAACCGGATTTAAATGAAGAAACACTTGATAAAGAGATAGGAAAACTTTCTCAAACGATTATCCATAATAATGGACAAGTAATTAGTTTTAATAAATGGGCAAAAAGACCACTTGCTTATAAAATTAAAAAGTTCAAAGAGGGGATTTACCTTCTGGCAAGTTTTAAGGCAGATCCCCTTACTATAAAAGAGATAGAAAAAAGTTGGAGATTGAATGAAAATGTACTTAGGGCAATGATTACTTTGAAGATTAAAAAAAGCCATGGCAAATCTTAACAAAGTCTTTCTAATTGGTAATTTGACTCGCGATCCAGAATTAAGATATACCCCTAATGGGACTGCGGTGGTAAATTTTGGGATAGCGGTTAATCGAAGGTTTACTGATTCTAATGGAGAAAAAAAAGAAGAGACCTGTTTTGTAAGAGTGGTAGTCTTTGGTAAGCAGGCAGAAAGTTGTAATCAATATCTTTCTAAGGGAAGGCTTGTTTTTATAGAAGGAAGGCTTCAGTACCGCAGTTGGGAAGTAGGTGGAGAGAAGAGAAGCACTTTGGATGTAATTGCTGAAAGGGTACAGTTTTTAGGAACACCTGCAAAGGAAGAGATAGAGTTAATTGGGGAAGAGGAGATGGATTCTTCCTTAGATTTTCCGCCTCCCCAAGATAAAGAGGAGATTTCTGAGGAAGAGGAACCGCCTTTTTAAAAAGGAGGAATATGGCTAAAAAAATAACTAAACGTGGATTTACTCCCAAGAAGTTTTGTCGTTTATGTAAGAATAAGGTTGAGGAAGTAGATTATAAAGACACAGAATTTTTACAAAAATTTATCTCAGAGAAGGGTAAAATTCTCTCTACGCGCATCACGGGTAATTGTGCAAAACACCAACGCAAAATTGCTCGGGCAATAAAGAGAGCGAGGATTATGGCGCTTCTTCCCTTTGTAGGAGAGTAAGAGATGAAAGTTATATTAAGAAAAGATGTAGAAAAACTCGGGAAATTTGGAGATATTGTAGTAGTAAAAGATGGATATGCCAGGAATTATCTAATTCCTAAGGGTTTTGCTTTAGAAGCAAATGAGAGAAATTTAAAGATTATTGAGGAAGAGAAAAAAGAACTTCTGAGAAAAAAAGAGAGGGAAAAGAAAGAAGCACTCTCTTTGGCAGATAAGATTAAAAATGCTTCCTGTACTGTTTTAGTAGAGGTAGGAGAAGATGGGAAAATGTTTGGAGTAGTGACTAATCAGGATATCGCAAAAGCATTTGAAGATATAGGAATAAAACTGGATAAACGCATGATCGAGTTGAATGAGCCTATTAAAGAATTGGGAGTTTTTTATATTCCCATAAAATTACATCCCGAGGTTTCTGTGGAGGCAAAAATATGGGTGGTCAAAAAATAAATGAGGACATAAGTTATGGAGCGATAGCGAACATAACTTATTTGTCCGAACTTACCCCTCACCCAGTCAGCAGGAAAGAGAGCTAAGGGTTTCTGGGTGAGGGGTTAAATTCGCAGACGCTTCGCTACAATTTACGTTCACTGCGTTCCGTAAATTGTCTGCTCATTTAATATGGGAGAGAAAGAGATTGGTTTAGAGAGGATGCCGCCTCAAAATATAGAGGCGGAAATGGCTCTTTTAGGCTCAATGCTTATAGATGAACAGGCAGTAGCTTTGGCTATTGAGAAGGTTGAGCCCGAATATTTTTATAAAGATGCCCATAAAAAGATCTTTCAGGTGATTATTCAACTCTTTAATAATAATCAAGCAGTAGATGTAGTCACCGTAGCGGATGCTTTAAAAAAGGCAAATTATTTGGAAGAAATAGGCGGTCCTGCATATTTGGCCAGTCTTGCTTCCCTTGTTCCTACATCTGCTAATGTGGGATATTATGCAAAAATAATTAAGGAAAAATATATCCTGAGAAGCCTGATCCATGTTTCTACCCAGATTATTAATGAATGTTATGAGCCGATTACAGATGCGGACGATTTATTAGATAGAGCAGAAGCCTCGATTTTTGAGATTGCTACCCATAAAGTAGAGGGAAGTTTTATTTCGATAAAAGAGATAATAAAGAGTAGTATTGAGACTATAGATACACTTTATCAGAGAAAAGTAAATATTACAGGAATTCCCACAGGTTTTATAGAATTCGATATTATGACTGCAGGTCTTCAACCTTCCGATTTTATTGTTGTGGCAGGAAGACCTTCGATGGGAAAATCTGCCTTTGTTACCTCTATTGCTGAGTACGTAGGGATTGTAGAGAAAAAACCTGTAGCCATTTTTAGTTTAGAAATGTCCAAAGAGCAACTTGTCCAGCGTATGCTTTGTTCCCATGCCCGAGTGGATGCGCATAGAGTAAGAGCAGGACTTCTTTCCCAAGCAGATTGGCCAAGACTTACTAATGCTGCCGGAAAACTTTCCGAAGCCCCTATCTTTATTGATGATACACCAGCAATTTCTATATTAGAATTGCGCGCTAAAGCAAGGAGGCTTAAATCTACTCAGGATATTCAATTGCTTATTTTGGATTATTTACAATTAATAAAAGGACCAACCAATGTTGAAAACCGTCAGCAAGAGATTGCTGAAATTTCTCGTTCATTGAAGGCTTTAGCCAGAGAATTAAATATCCCGGTGGTAGCAGTAAGTCAGCTTTCTCGGGCAGTGGAAGCGAGAGCAGACCATCGTCCTCAACTTTCGGACCTGCGTGAATCAGGAGCAATTGAACAGGATGCTGATGTAGTAGTTTTGCTTTTGAGAGAAGAATACTATCATCCTACTGAAGAAAATAAAGGTATTGCGGAGGTGAACATTGCTAAGCAGAGGAATGGTCCTACAGGTATAATTAAACTTGCTTTTATAAAAGAATATGCCCGTTTTGAAAATCTCAGTCGTGAAGAAATTTAAAATTGACAGTAGTATTAAATTTTGCTACACTTTTGAAAAATAAATTGAAAAAAATTATCTATTCAATACTGATTGTGTATTTGGCTCTCTTCCTAAGAGAGTATTTTTCTTTTGGTGAAGAAGAGAAGTTAATTTCCTCTATTCAGGTGGTTGGGAATATTACAGTGAGCTCTGCTACCATACTTTCCAAAATAAAAACAAAACCGGGGCAGGTTTTTTCGCAAAGAGATTTAGAGGAAGATCTAAAAAGGCTTTATGCTACAGGTTACTTTTCAGACATAAAGATAGACTTACGAGAGACCGCCGAAGGGGTAACGGTCATTCTTAATGTTAAAGAACGTCCCATTATAGAGAGTATTGTGTTTGAAGGGAATCGTATATTTAGGAAAGAGAAGTTGGAAAAGGTAATCGGTTCTAAGGCCAATGAATTTCTTAATCCGCGGCAGATTAAACAAGATGTGAATGAGATTATCCGGATGTATAAAGATAAGGGGTATACTCAAGTTGAAGTAGAAGATGTTGTCGATATCGATCCCCAAACAAACTATGCAAAGGTTAAATTTGTGATTAATGAAAAATTTAGAGCACGTATCAAAAGTATTTCGGTAGATGGGAATAAGGCTTATAGTAAGGGGAAAATTCTTAAACTGCTTAAAACAAAACCGGCAGGGATATTTAGGTCGGGTGTTTTTAAACCTGAGGTTCTTGAAGAGGATTTGGAAAGGGTAAAAGTATTTTATCAAAATGCAGGATTTTTAGATGTTAAGGTAGATTCATCTGTAGAATACGATAAAGGGGGAAAATGGATTTATATTTCTTTAAAAATTGAAGAAGGTAAAAAATACTTTGTTAATCAAATAAAGATTTCAGGAAATACTGTTTACACCAATGAAGAGATAAGGAAAGTGCTTAAAATGACTCCAGGGAAGCCTTTTAGGCAGGAGGGATTACGCGAAGATTTAATTCGTATTCAGGAATTGTATTTTGATAAAGGATATATTCAAGCGGAAGTGGATGCCAAAACACTTTTAATAGAAGGAACAGATAAGATTGATATAAATTATTCCATTAAAGAAAATGAAGTTGCCTATGTAGAAAAAATAGATATTCGAGGAAATGTGCGGACAAAAGATGTAGTTATACGGAGAGAATTGCGCATTTATCCGGGAGAGCGTTTTGATGGGAAAAAATTGAAGAGGAGTAGAGAACGTTTGAATAATTTGGGTTATTTTGAAGAAATAAATTTTGATATAGAGCCAGGATCTTCCCCCAATAAGAAGAACTTAGTAGTATCGGTAAAAGAGACAAAGACGGGGGAATTTAGTTTTGGAGGTGGATATAGTTCCGTTGATGAATTTGTAGGGTTTATCGAAGTCGTCCAACGAAATTTTGACCTCTTTAATTTTCCCTACTTTACAGGTGCAGGACAATTTTTAAAATTACGTGCCCAATTGGGAACAGTAAGACAGGACTACGAATTGAGTTTTACAGAACCTTGGATATTTGGTTATCCCTATTCTTTCGGTTTCGACCTCTATCAGAAGATAAGGGAAAAAGAGAGAGATATCGGTTATGCTTTTGATGAAAGAAGGAGAGGAGGAGCACTCCGTTTTGGGAAAGAATTTACCGATTATACAAGGGGTGATTTAGTTTATCGTTTAGATAAAATAAGAATTACGGATATCGATCCGGAGGAATCTTTTGAGTTGAGGAGAGAAGAGGGAGATAATACTGTATCCGCACTTTCTTTCCGTCTTACCCAAGATACACGGGATAACATATCTGATCCTACAACCGGTTACATAGTTTCTGGTTCTATAGAGTGTGCAGGAGGACCTTTTAGTGGAGATAAAGATTTCTTACGCTACATAGTCAATGGAAGCATATATTTTATGCCCATCGAAAAGATAATTTTGGAAATGAGGATGCGTGCAGGTATAGTGGACGAATTTGGAGATTCAGATTATGTTCCTATTTATGAGAGGTTCTTTGCGGGAGGTGCTTATACGCTCAGAGGTTATAAAGAAAGAAGAGTTGGACCAAAAGACCCTCTTACTGGAGACCCTATAGGTGGAGAGGCGATGTTGTTAGGAGGCATAGAGGGAACTTTTCCTATTGTAGAAAATATTAAGGGAGCCCTCTTTTTTGATATAGGTAATGTTTGGAAAGAGGCAGGAGATTTTGGATCAGGGGGGATGAAGTATTCTGTAGGGACAGGTTTGCGTATAAAGACACCCATTGGACCCATAAAGTTGGACTTTGGGTATCCTTTAAAAGTTGAAGAAGGAGAAAGAAGAAGCGGAAGATTCCATTTTAGTATGGGACAGAGGTTCTAAGAGAAAGGAGAAAGATGAAAAAGATTTTGATTTTTTTAGGGATATTTTTTCTAAGTACGACTTTCTGTTTCTCTGAAGGATTAAAGGTTGGCTATATCGATCTTTCTCGGGTTTTCGATGAATATAATCGTACTAAGGAAGAGGATGCGATTTTAGAAAAAAAAGGTATGGAGAAAGAAGCTCAAAGAGAAAAGATGGTCAATGAGATTAAAAAAATAAAAGAAGAACTTGAGCTTTCCTCAGATAAAGTAAAACCAGAAAAACAAAAACTTTTAGATGAAAAAATTAAGGCATTACAGGATTACGATCGTACCACAAGAGAAGATTTGCGTAAAGAGAGAGATGGGATTATAAAAGAGATACTAAAAGAAATAGATGAAGTAATTCAGGATTTAGGCAAAAAAGAAGGATATACGATTATTCTAAATGAACGAGTGCTTCTCTACAGAGACGATACTTTGGACCTTACTCAGAAGGTTATAAATATTCTTAACGAAAAATATGAGAAAAAGAAAACGGATACAAAGGGAAAGAAATGAAAAAAACACTTGCCGAGATTGCTAAATTGATTGATGGAGAGGTAGTCGGAGACCCTAATATAGTTATCACTGGAATCTGTGGGATAAAAGAGGCGAAAGAAGGGGATATTACCTTTGTGGCAAATTCAAGATATCTTCCTTTGATGAAACAAACACGTGCTTCGGCGATAATTACTTCCCGAGAAGTAAAATCCGCCCCTAAACCCATTATCCGTACAGATAATCCCTCACTTGCGTTTGCAAAAATGGTTTCTCTCTTTGCTCCTAATGAAGTTCACCATCCTAAAGGAATTCATCCTACTGCCATTATTGGTAAGGATGTAAAATTGGGAGAGAATGTAGCTATCCATGCCTATGTGGTTATTGAGGATAATGTGGAGATAGGGGATAATACGATAATTTATCCCTTTGTTTATATCGGACATTATACTAAGATAGGTTCAAATTGTCTGATATATTCTCATGTTTCTATAAGAGAAAGGATTACCATTGGGAATAGAGTCTGTATTCACAGTGGAACAGTAATTGGGAGCGATGGGTTTGGTTTTGCTACGGTAAAGGGAGTGCATCATAAAATTCCTCAGATTGGAACAGTAGTGATAGAAGACGATGTGGAAATAGGTGCAAATGTCACTATAGACCGCGCACGTTTTGGAAAGACCTTTATTGGTAAAGGGACCAAGATTGATAATCTTGTTCAGATTGCTCACAATGTAGAGATAGGAGAAAATTCTATTATCGTTGCCCAAACGGGTATTTCTGGAAGTACTATTATTGGTAAAGGAGTAACTTTAGCTGGACAGTCTGGAATAGTGGGACATATTACAATCGGAGATAATGCCATTGTCGCTGCTCAAGCAGGAGTGACCAAATCTGTTCCTCCCAACACCTGTGTTTCGGGATATCCTGCTAAACCCCATCATATTGCTAAAAGAATAAATGCATGCGTACAGAGATTACCCAAGTTATTTGAGACAGTAAGAGAAATGAAGATGAAACTGGAGGAGCTACTTAAGGAGAAAAATCAAGGAGATGCGAATGACGGAGTATCAGAGCACAATAAGGAAAGAAGTTGAATTAGAAGGGGTTGGTTTACATACCGGAGAGAAAGTTAAGATTAGATTCAAACCTTTAGGTCCGGATAGTGGAATAATTTTTCAGAGGGTAGATTTAGCGGGAAAGCCGACTGTTCAGGCTACAGTAGATAATGTTATTGATATAAGTAAAAGTCCTCGCCGGACTTCTATTGGAAGTAAAGAAGCAGAGGTCCATACTATTGAACATGTTATGGCTGTTTTATCGGTGCTTAACATTGATAATATTTTGATAGAAATCAATGGTCCAGAAGTACCGGGAATGGATGGGAGTGCCTTTCCCTTTTTTGAAACTTTAGAAGGGGCAGGTATTGAAAGTCAAAATGTTCCACGAAAATCGTTTCAAATAAGAGAGCCCATTTGGCTTAGTGAAGATGATGCCAGTATAGTAATTTTCCCCTGTCAGGAATTTAAGATATCTTATCTTCTTTCTTACGACCATCATCCCTACTTAAAACCACAATACTTAAACTTTGTAATAAATAGGGATACCTTCGTAAAAGAGATTGCTCCTGCGAGGACATTTTGTCTTGAAGAGGAAGCAGAGGTTCTAAAACATCAAGGCTTAGGCCGAGGAGCAGACTATGAAAATACTTTAGTGGTGGGAGAAAAAGGAGTAATTAAGAATAAACTTCGTTTTGAAAATGAATTTGCTCGACATAAGATTTTAGATCTAATTGGAGATTTATATCTTTTAGGATATGCTTTAAGAGGGCACGTGATTGCAATAAAGAGCGGGCATCCGCTCAATTTAAAATTACTTCACAAAATAGAACAACAGAGATTGCGTATTACCGAAGGAGCGATAAGGTCCGTTTCTACCAATTTTGAATTAAATAAGAATTATTTAGACATAAATGAAATACAAAAGATCCTTCCTCATCGCTATCCATTCCTTTTTGTGGATAAGATAATAGAACTGGAAGAGGACAAGCGTGCAGTGGGGATAAAAAATGTTTCGGTTAACGATTATTTCTTTCAGGGACATTTTCCGGGTAGACCGGTTATGCCGGGAGTGCTTATTATTGAAGCGATGGCCCAGGTTGCGGGAGTATTGATGCTTTCTAAGAAAGAGAACCAAGGCAAGCTTGCTTATTTTATGAGCATAGATAAGGTAAAATTTAGACGCACAGTTCTTCCTGGAGACCAGTTAATCTTAGAAGCAGAGGTAGTAAAACTAAAATCTAAAACTGGGCAAGTTCGCACTAAGGCTTATGTAGATTCTAAAGTTGTTGCAGAAGCTGAACTTATGTTTGCCTTGGTAGAAGCTTAAGGAGAGTTTTTAATAAATGATTACAGTGAAATCCTCATTGTAATCAATTTTTTTATAGAATGGCTGATATTCATCCTACCGCTATAGTAGATCCAAAGGCAAAATTGGCTGAGACAGTGAAAGTGGGACCATATTCTTTTATTGGTCCTAATGTTTTTATTGACGAAGGGACAGTCATCGGAGCCAATTGTGTAATTGATGGAAATACTCGCATCGGGAAGAATTGTCGTATTTTTACGGGAGCGGTTATAGGGAGTATTCCCCAAGATTTAAAATTTAAAGGGGAAGAGACTTTTTTGGAGATAGGAGATAATAACATTATTCGGGAATACGTTACCATAAACTTAGGAACCAAAGCTACCGGTAAAACAATAATTGGTAACAATAATCTCATTATGGCTTATTCGCATATTGCCCACGATTGTGTTGTGGGTAATGGAGTGATTATAGCTAATGTAGGAACATTAGCAGGCCATGTTACTATTGAGGATAAAGCAGTTATTGGAGGGATGGTAGCAATCCATCAATTTGTTCGTGTAGGAACTCTTTCGATAATCGGAGGATGTTCAAAAGTAATTCAGGATATTCCTCCCTATTCTACCTGTGACGGACATCCTGCAAAATTCTATGGATTGAATGTAGTGGGTTTAAAGAGAGCAGGTATAAAATTAGACGTGAGGAATGCTTTAAAAACCGCTTTAAAACTTATCTTTCTCTCCGGTCTCTCTATTTCTCATGCCTTAGAGGAGATTGAAAAAAAACTCCCCGCTTATCCAGAAATAAAACATCTCATAGATTTTGTAAGAAGTTCTCAAAGAGGTATCTGTCGTTGAATAAATCCCATGGATAAAAAGATAGGTTTAATTGCTGGTAGGTCTCGTTATCCTTTAATCTTAGCCGAAAAGGCTAAGAAAGAGGGTTTTTCTATCTTAGCTATAGGGATAAAAGGAGAGACCTTGCCGGAGATAGAAGATTATGTTTCGGAAATTCATTGGTTAGAAGTGGGGGAATGGGAGAAATTGCTGAGCATTTTAAAACGTGCAGGGATAAAAGAAGTAATTATGGCTGGAGGGATAAGGAAGACGGTTCTTTTCAAAAAAGATATCCATGTAGATAAAGCTGTTTTAGAAATAATAAATTCATTGAAGGATAAAAAGGATATGTCCATATTGAATGCTTTTGCACAGCAATTAAAAAAGGAAGGAATTGAGCTCTTAGACTCAGCCCTTTTCTTAGATGACCTTTTGCCTTCAAAAGGATGTCTGACCCAACACTTACCCACTTCTTCTGAATGGGAAGATATTAAATTTGGATGGGATATTGCCAAAGAGATTGCCCGTTTAGATATAGGAATGACTGTAGTAGTGAAAGATAAAGCGATTTTGGCTATAGAGGCGATAGAAGGAACTGATGAGACAATAAAAAGAGGTGCTTCTCTGGGAGGAGAAGGAACTGTGGTGATAAAAGTTTCTCGTCTTGAACAAGATAGGAGATTTGATCTCCCGGTTGTGGGCTTAAATACCATTAAGACAATGAAAGAGGTAAAAGCAAAAGTTTTAGCTATTGAAGCTAAGCAGGTTCTTTTTATCGATATGCAAGAGGCAATCATGGAAGCAAATAGAGAAGGAATTTCTATAGTGGCAATATGAAATGGAGAGATTTGATGTGATTGTTATTGGAGCAGGACATGCAGGTATTGAAGCTGCTTTAGCCTCTGCAAGGATGGGATGTAAGACGCTTCTTCTTACAATGAATTTGGATACGATTGGACAGATGTCTTGCAATCCTGCTGTAGGAGGAGTAGGTAAGGGACAATTAGTGAAAGAAATCGATGCCCTTGGGGGTGAAATGGGGCGGGCAACGGATGTTTGTGGAATTCAGTTTCGGATATTGAATTCTTCTAAGGGACCCGCGGTACGCTCTACAAGGGCACAGGTAGACAGAACGTTGTATCGAATGTATATGAAAAAAACATTAGAGAATCAGGAAGGATTATTTTTAAAACAGGGAACAGTAGAGAAATTATTGATAAGAAATAAAATAGTTTATGGAGTGGAGACTTTAGCAGGGGAAAAATTTTTTGCAAAAGTTGTAGTAATTAGTCCGGGGACATTCTTAAACGGTTTGATCCATATTGGACTTATCCATTATCCTGCAGGGAGATTGGGAGATTTTCCCTCTATAGGATTATCACAAAATTTAAAGGAATTGGGATTTAAAATAGGGCGTTTTAAAACAGGAACCTGCCCAAGGCTCGATGGAAGAACAATAGATTTTAAAAAATTAAAACCTCAATATGGAGACGATCCTCCTCCTTTATTTTCTTTTTCTAGCCAAAAAATAACTAATCCCCAAATTCCTTGTTATATTACCTATACTAATCCTAAGACACATCGGATTATTCGTTCAGGGTTAAATCGCTCTCCTCTCTATACAGGAATCATTAAGGCTACTGGAGTAAGATACTGCCCTTCTATCGAAGATAAGATAGTAAAATTCCCTGAAAGGGATAGACATCAAATTTTTCTTGAACCCGAAGGTCTGCATACAAACGAATATTATCCCAATGGACTTTCTACCAGTCTTCCTTTAGATATACAGATAGAGATGCTTCACTCTATTGAGGGGCTGGAGAATGTAGAAATTACTCGTCCTGGTTATGGAATCGAGCACGATATGGTTGATCCCACACAACTCTATCCTTGGTTGGAGACAAAATTGATCAAGAATCTTTTTCTTGCTGGTCAAATTAATGGAACCACTGGTTATGAAGAGGCAGCTGCCCAAGGGATAATTGCAGGAATAAATGCCGCTTTAAGAGTGAAGAAAAAGCTTCCTTTTGTACTTGGACGGGATCAGGCATACATAGGAGTACTGATCGATGATTTGGTAACTAAAGGGACAAATGAGCCCTATCGTATGTTTACCTCTCGCTGTGAATATAGACTCATTTTGCGCGAAGATAATGCGGACCTGCGTCTAAGAGAATTTGGCTATAGGTTGGGTTTGGTGAGTAAAGAAGATTGGGAGAAAACAAAAATAAAGAAAGAGATTATTCAGAGAGAGATTTCAGGGTTAAAAAAAATGATGATTAAACCTAATCTACAAACCAATCGTTTGTTTAAGAAATGGGGTATTTCCGAGTTAAAGAAAGCCGTTTCTTTAGCGGAACTTCTCAAAAGGCCTCAAATTAATTATGAGAGATTAAAAGAGATCGATAAAAAGATAGGTAAGGGGATAGATCAAGAAGTGGCTTATGAAGTAGAGACGGAAATAAAATATGAAGGCTATATTAAGCGCCAATTAGAAGAGGTTAAAAGGATGAAAAAGATTGAGAAGATTAAGCTTCCTCCCCATTTAGATTATAATAAAATTTCTGGCTTATCTCGAGAGATAAGAGAGAAACTTACTAAATTTAAGCCTCTTAATTTAGGACAGGCTTCGCGTATCCCGGGAATTACTCCCGCAGCCATATCAATTTTAATGGTTTATTTGAGAAAACTTAAAGATAATGGGGGAAAGAGAACTTAATAATTATCTAAACCTTCAGAAATTCTGTAATTTTTGGGGAGCAGACTTATTTGGTGTTGCCCAGATAACTACATTAAAAGAGGAATTTTTTATTTCTCCATCTTTATTAAAAGATTTAGATTATGCCATTTCCTTAGGAGTAAGGCTTTCAAAAAAAATTTTAGAAGAAATTGAAGATCATCCTACAAAATTATATTATCACCATTATCGAGTAGTAAACCATTTCTTAGACCAGCTTGCTTTAAAGGTTACTCAATTTATTCAAAAAGAAGGTTTTAATGCTTTACCTATTCCAGCCTCTCAAATTATTGATTGGGAAAAACAGAGAGCCCATCTTTCCCATAAGAAGATTGCTCTGCTTGCGGGATTAGGTTGGTGGGGAAGAAATAATTTAGTAGTTAATCCTAAATTTGGTAGTCAGATTCGTCTGGTGACTATTTTAACGGATATGCCTCTTAAGGTAGATAAGCCTTTGGATAAAGACTGTGGAAGATGTCAAGCTTGTATTTCGGTTTGCCCAGTGGGAGCAATAAGAGAAAAACCCCAAGATTTTGACCATTTAGCCTGTTTTAATAAATTGAAAGAATTCCGTAAACAGGGGTTTGTGGAGCAATTTATTTGTGGAATATGTGTAAAGGTGTGCAAAGGAGAAATCGGTGCAAAGTAAAGTTCTAAATTTGTTGCGTAAAGAAAAAGGTTATATCTCAGGTGAAGAGATAAGTGAGGTATTGCAGATTACTCGCTCAGCGGTATGGAAACATATTGAAGAACTTCGTAAACTCGGTTATCAGATTGAGGCAATTCCCCATTTAGGGTATAGGTTAGTATCTCCTCCCGATAGGATTTTACCGCAAGAGATTCTTTGGGAATTAAAGACAAAAGTTATGGGGAGAAGGATATTTTGTTTTGAGACAGTTGATTCTACTATGGATATTGCCTACGATTTAGGAATGAAAAATTTCCCCGAAGGGACACTTGTTTGTAGTGAAACTCAAAAGAAAGGAAGAGGAAGGATGGGGAGGGATTGGTTTTCTCCCAAATATAAGGGGTTATATTTTTCGCTTCTTTTAAGACCAAATATCCTTCCTCAACAAGCACCGCAATTAACTCTTCTTTCAGCAGTAGCAGTAAGAGAGGCGATTGTTCGTATTGTGGAATTAGAATGTTTAATTAAATGGCCAAACGATATTTTAATCGAGGGAAAGAAAGTGGGAGGAATACTTACGGAAATGCAGGCAGAAACCGATGAGATAAAATTTGTAATTGTTGGTATCGGAGTCAATGTGAATACAGAAAAATCCCTTCTTCCCTATAAGGCAACTTCTTTAAAAGAAGAAAAGGGGAAAAGGATTTCGCGCGTGGATTTATTGAAGGAGATTTTACAACAGATGGAAAAGTATTATCTTTTGTTTAAAGAAAAAGGATTTTTGCCTATTGCTGAAGAATGGAAAAAACATTCTAATATGCTCGGTCATCCTGTTAAGATAATCTCTCACCACAGGACTATAGAAGGGGAAGCGATTGATCTAGATATCGATGGGGCCCTCTTAGTAAGAAAGGATTCAGGCTTTATTGAACGGGTTTTTAGTGGTGATGTAATCAAAGTCTTTTAATTGTAAACCAACAAAAAATTTTTAGTTGACAAATTGTCCCTCTTTTGTATAATCTCTTCTAATGTATTTTTTGTCTTTTTTATTTTTTACTTTTTGTCTTTTATTTAATTTTATATCTTTTGCTCAAGATATCATCTTAGAACCGGTCATTGTTACTCCTTCCTGTCTAAGTAATTTTGGAGAGTTACGTCCAAAAGATGTAATAACCCTTGAGGAGATAAAATCTTTACCCCCGTATTCTCTTCCTGAATTATTACAATACTTTCCTTCTGTAGATATCCGTAGGAGAGGAGTTTTGGGTATGCAGGCAGACTTAAGTATTCGGGGTTCAAATTTTGAAGAGAATCTTGTTCTTTTAGATGGAACTCCTTTTTACAATCCTCAAACTGGACACCATACTATGGATCTTCCATTAACTATATTTGATATTGAAAGAATTGAGGTTTTAAGGGGAAACAGTTCTAGTCTTTATGGGCAAGGGGGATTGGGAGGAGTGGTGAATTTCGTTATTAAAAAACCAGAAGAAAAAAGATTTATTTATCAAACTTATTATGGTGAGTACAAATTTTTATCTCAGGGTTTTTCTTTTGAATATCCGGGTAAGGAATTTAGCTCAAAGTTTTCTTATGAATATAAAAAATCTTCAGGATATAAACCGGAGACTGATTTTATCCAGCGTAATTTTTTTACTAACTTGGGAAATGAGAGATTCGATTTTATCTTTTCTTTTTTGGATAAGGATTTTGGAGCAGACAGTTTTTATTCCAATCTCTTTCCTCAGGAAGAAGAGCATATTCAGACTCAATTTGGAAGCTTTAGATTGAAAGAAAATGAAAATACTTTTTCTTTATATTATCATCGGCATTGGGATAAGTTTTTACTGGATAGAACAAGACCGGGATGGAATGAAAATACTCATACAAGTTATGTCTATGGGGGACAATTTCTAAGAGAAGCCGATTTAGAAGATATAGATATTATCTGGGGTTTAGATTTTTCTTATGATAAAATTACCAGTACAAAACTTAATAAACACAGACGGAATCGCAGTGCTTTCTTTATAGAATGGGGGAAGATTTTTAGAGAAAGATATATTTTCAACCTGGGATTACGCAACGATTATTACTCTGATTGGGGTGGAGAGTTTTCTCCGGTTTTAAATCTTGGCTATTTAATAAATCCTAATCTTAAATTGCGTTCTTCTCTGGGACGTGCTTTGCGTATTCCCAGTTATACGGAACTCTATTATAAAGATCCCGGCAATATAGGTAATCCTAATCTTCTTCCTGAATATGCATTTTCTTGGGAAATAGGTTTGGATAAAAAAATGGGAGAAAATTTCTTAGATTTTACTTTCTTTGAGCGAAAAACACGCAATACTATTGATTGGATAAGAGAAAATTCCCAAGAGCCCTGGAGAGCAGAAAATATTGGAGAAATTTTCTTTAAGGGAATAGAATTAAATTATAAATTTTCTCCTAAAGAAAAGAATTATTTTTTCTTAAAAAGTTTCGGTTATACCTATCTTGAATCGGAGCGTAAGGAAGAAGTTTTTTTATCTAAATATGTCCTTGACCATCTTCAACATCAATTTATTTTAAATTTTTGCAACTTACTTCCTTTTGGTTTTATTCAGATTTGGAATTTAAGTTATAAAGAGAGGGTAAAAGAAAGTGGTTACTTTATTCTTGGTACATGTGTTACTAAAAAAATATCTAATATAGATATTTTTCTTTCCGGAACAAATCTTACTAATACAAATTATAGAGAAATAGGAGGAGTGGATATGCCAGGAAGATGGATAATATTTGGATTCAGGTTTTCATTTTAAAAATTTTTCTTGACATAAAATTTAATTATCATAAAATATAAATGAATTTAGAAAGATAAAGGAGGTTGTGGTTAACTAAAATTGGATAAAAATATATTGATTTTAAAAGAGGCGAAGTAAAATGCCTCTTTTTTTATTAAGGTAGAAATGGGAAAGATAGTGGGATTAACTTACGATCTAAAAGATGACTATGTTTTTAAAGAGGATGACCCTCCGGACGCGAATGCCGAATTTGATCATTTGGAGACAATTGAAGCTATCGAAGATTCTTTAAGAAAAGCAGGACATAAAGTAATACGCATTGGTAATGTCTATAATCTCCTTGAGAAATTAGATAGATTAAAAGTTGATATCATTTTCAATATAGCGGAAGGCCTCTCCGGGAGGAATCGTGAATCACAAATTCCTATAATTTTAGAACTAAAAGGCATTCCTTTTGTTGGTTCTGATGGTCTTACTTTAAGTATTACTTTAGACAAACTTTTTGCCAAAAAAATCTTTCTGGCTGAAGGTATCCCCACCCCTCGTTTTTTAGAAATATCTAGTTTAGATTTTGTAGGAAAATTTGATTTGAGGTTCCCGCTTATTGTTAAACCGCGATACGAAGGTTCAAGTAAAGGAATCTCTTTTGATTCTTTGGTAAAAGATGTAAAGAGTCTGCGTGAAAAAGTAGATTATATAATCAAAAAATATAAACAGCCTGCTTTGGTAGAGGAGTTTATAAAGGGGAAGGAATTTACAGTGGTAGTTTTGGGGAACAACCCTCCCCAGGCTCTTCCTCCTGTACAAATAAGCATTGATGGTAAATTGAATTTAGGAGAAAAGTTTTATACATTTGATCATATTTGTTCACATTCTTTAAATTACATCTGTCCTGCACGAATTTCTCAGCGCATGGAAGAGAAGATCAAAAATTTGGCCGTCGAAGTATATAAAGCAGTGGAGTGCAAAGATTTTGGAAGGGTGGATATAAGAGTAGATGATAATGGTCAGCCATTTGTTTTAGAGATAAATCCTCTTCCCAGTCTTTCTTTAATAGATGTTTTTCCTCTGGTAGCCAAACAAATAGGTTTAAAATACGAAGATATAATTAATCAAATTTTAAATTATGCTTTGGAAAGGTATGGACTTTTATGAATATTTTACTTATCTATAATTTGAAGAGAAAAGTTTTTTCTAAAAAAATCCCTTGTGATTTTTACTCTGAGTTCGATTCTCATAGAACAATTAATTCTATTGCCAATGCTCTAAGAGTAAAGGGACATCGGGTTACTTTAAAAGAGGCTGATGAACAACTTCTCTATTATTTATTGAAGCATAAAAAAGAAATAGATTTTGTTTTTAATATTGCCGAGGGAGTAAACGGTTCACTCAGTCGTGAAGCACAAGTCCCCGCTATTCTCGATTTTCTAAAAATTCCCTATACCGGTTCAGGAGTTATAACTATGGCTATCTCTTTGGATAAATTCTATACTAAAAAAATCTGTCTTACAGAAGGTATTCCTACTCCCAAATTCCAGCTCTTTGTTACTGGGGAGGAAGAGGTGGATTCCTCTTTACGCTATCCTCTCATTGTAAAGCCAAATGCAGAAGGTTCTGCTAAAGGGATTTTTAAAAATTCGGTTGTATACAATAAGAAGAGACTCAGAAAACAGATAAAGAAAATAATCCAAAGGTATAAACAACCCGCTTTGGTAGAAGAATTTATTGAGGGTAAAGAGATTACCGTGGGAATTTTAGGAAACGGTTCTCCTATGGTTTTACCTCTGTTAGAAATAGATTTTAGTTCTTGTCGTGGTTCAGGAGAATTTTTCTATTCTTGGAGAATGAAAGAATTTCAGGGAAATGAGGAAAAACATCTTACCCCTACTTTTTATTGTCCTGCAAGGATAAAAGATAATGTGGTAAGAAAGATAAAACAGTTAGCTTTGAAGGCTTATAAGGCAATTGGTTGTTTTGATTTCTGTCGAATAGATTTTAGATTGGATAAGGAAAATAATCCTTATCTGTTAGAAGTAAATCCTTTACCAGGGCTTGATCCTGAAGAAAGTAATTTCCCTTTAATGGCAAAGATTGCCGGAATAAATTATAATGATTTAATTAATAGAATCTTGGAACTTGCTATAAAAAGAGTAAACGGGAAATTGGAAAGGAGGGAGGTTAATTGAACAGTTTTAGTACAAATACTAAATTGTCAAATTTATGGCAAAATGTGCGTGAAGAAGAATGGGAAGATTGGCATTGGCAACTGAAAAATCGCATTACCACCTTGGAGCAATTAAAACAGCTCATCCAGGTCATTCCTGAAGAGGAAGAGGGGATAAAAGTTTCTCATGGAAGGCTTTCTATGGCGATCACCCCTTATTTTGCTAGTCTTATGGATCCTGTAAATCCAAACTGTCCTATTAGAAGGCAAGTAGTTCCTTTGATTGATGAGGCTTATATAAGTCCTTACGATATGCTTGATCCTTGTGGAGAAGATAAGACTTCTCCTGTTCCAGGTTTAGTGCATCGCTATCCGGACAGAGTACTTCTTTTGGTTACGGAACAATGTGCTGCGTATTGCCGACATTGTACAAGAAGAAGAATGGTGGGAGAAAATAGTAGTTACCTTACTCCCCAATATTTGGAGAAGGCATATGATTATATTCGTTCAAATAAAAAAGTTAGAGATGTACTCATCTCTGGAGGAGACCCCTTGATGCTTTCCGATGAAAAATTGGAGGAGATTATTAAAAATATTCGGAATATTCCTCATGTAGAATTTTTACGTATTGGAACAAGAATTCCTGTAACTTTACCCATGCGCATTACTCCCCAGTTAATCTCTATGCTTAAGAAGTATTCTCCTATCTGGATGAGTTTACACTTTAATCACCCTAAGGAAATAACCAAAAGATGCAAGGTTGCCTGTGATATGCTTGCTGATGCGGGGATTCCCTTAGGGAGCCAAACTGTGCTTTTAAGGGGAATAAATGATCGTCCTTATATAATGAAAAAGCTTATGCATGAATTGTTAAAAATTCGTGTGCGCCCTTACTATATATACCAATGTGACCTTGCCCGTGGAACAAGCCATTTTCGCACCCCTATTTCTGTGGGAATAAATATTATGGAAAAACTGCGTGGCCATACCACCGGTTATGCGGTTCCTACTTATGTAGTAGATGCTCCTGGAGGCGGAGGTAAAATACCGATAGCTCCCAACTATGTTATTTCTCAGGCTAAAGGACAATACATTTTACGCAATTACGAAGGCAAAATATTTACTTATTTTGAAGAACCTTCAAGTTATCTCCCTCGGCAAAAAAAATACTTTACAAGTACTCCTTCTCTTGATAAAATAAAGACAAAACAAGAAAATAGAGAAAAACAATTTTTCTTTGAATTCCTGGAGAAAAAAGAGATGCTTTATTCACAGGCTTCTTAAAAAGCCTGTTTAGAGATAGATTGTGTTGTAGTGTGAAAGGAGGTGAAGAGAGATGTGGTGGAAAGAGCTTTTTGTGGAGCCATTTAAGGAGATGGTGAAAAGGTTTGTAGGTTTCTTACCTACTTTGGTTAAGGTTTTAGTGGTACTCATTGTGGGCTGGCTTATTGCCAAATTGATTCAGAAGTTGATCACCCGGGGGCTTAAACTTTTAAGGTTAGATGTTTTAGCTGAACGTAGTGGAATCCATAATTTTCTTTCTAAGGGCGAGGTAAAATATACCCTTTCTGAACTATTAGGAATTTTAGTCTATTGGTTTATGCTTATTGCTGTAGGTATAACAGCAATCAATGCCCTTGGGTTAACGGTAGCAGGAGATCTCTTTAGTAAGATTGTTCTTTATATACCAAAGGTTATTGCCGCAGTATTCATTCTGGTATTAGGGATGTTTTTTGCCACCTTTATGAATACAACTGTGCGTACTGCTGCTACCAATGCGGGTATAACTTATGCCCGATTTTTAGGACAGCTTACCCAGATTGCCATTATAATTTTTTCACTGGCAATTGTTGCTGAACAGCTTAATATTGGAACAAGAGTGATTACCTCTTTTGTAACTATAATTCTTGGTTCGATTGGACTGGCAATAGGTTTAGCTTTTGGACTTGGCTGTAAAGATATGGCAGCAAAGTTTCTTCAGGAGTGGCTTGAAAAAACCAAAACAAAAGTTTGGTAGAGAAAACTTTAGTTTTTAATAAAAAGGGGGGAGTTTCCCCCCTTTTTATTTTTAATTAAGGAGAAAAGTTGAAAATCGGGATAGTGGGATTACCTTTGAGCGGAAAAACTTCTCTTTTTCTTACATTAGTAGGTGATTCCTTTAGGAAAGAAGAGCATCTCCAAGAAAAGTCATCTTATAATATAGGAAATATTAAATTAGAAGACCCTCGCCTTTTACATCTTGCAGAGGTATTTGGTTCGAAAAGAAAGACTTTTTCTGAAATAACACTTATGGATTTAATTTTATACGAAAAAAAAGAGAATAAATTCTTTGAACATTCTATTTTTCGAGACGCAGAAGCTCTGGTGGGGGTAATAAGATGTTTTGATTATCCTGGTTTAGCCCCCTTTGATCCTTTAAAAGAAATAGAAACTATAGAAGAGGAATTTATTTTAAAAGATTTAGAGGTGGTTAATAAAAGAATAGAAAAGATCGAGCAGGATATAAAGAAAGGGAAAAAGGAAGAAGAAAAAGAGCTTAAAGTCTTAGATAGATTAAGGTCTACACTTGAAGAAAATAGAGCTTTGCGAGAGATAAATTTAGATAAAGAAGAGGAAAAATTAATTAGCGGATTTAAATTTTTGAGCCAAAAACCGATATTTTTTGTTTTAAATCTCGATGAGAGGATGGATTTAGATACAATAGAGAAAATAAAAAAATCTTTGCTTAAAGAAAATTATCCTTTCATCCTCGCTTCCTTAAGATTAGAGAAAGAATTAGAGAGTTTGGAGGAAAAGGAGAGAGAAACATTTTTAGAAAGTTTAGGAATTAAAGAAACTTTAAAAAGAAGATTTATCTCTGCCTCTCTTAGTTTTTTGAATCTAGTTACTTTTTTTACGGTGAAAGGGGAGGAGGCAAAGGCATGGCTTATTAAAAAGAATACCCCTGCCTTAAAAGCGGCAGGGAAGATTCATACCGATATGGAAAGAGGCTTTATCAAAGCAGAAGTGATAAATTATGCGGATTTTATTAAGGCAGGTTCTTCTCTTAATGAAGCAAGAAAGCAAGGACTTGTTCGGCTTGAGTCAAAAGAATACCTTGTGCAGGATGGAGATATAATCGATTTCCGTTTTGCGGTATGATTACAAAGATTAAAAAATTTGGGTTAATGGTAGGATTCTTATTTTTATTTACTAATTTTTCCTGTAAGGTAAAAATAACTGAGGAAGAAATTAAAAAGGTAGAGGAATTTGATCCTCAATTTAAGAAAATCTTAGCGAAAAAAGAAGAGATAGATAAAAGAGTTTCTTCTTTAGAAAATAAGATTATTTTAGAAAAGTCAGACATCGAGGCAAAGATAGAATTATTAAGGAAAGAATTTAGAGATAAAAAGAAAGAAATTGAGAAAGAAATTATGGAGGCAAGGAAAGAGCTTGAACCAGAAATAAACGAAATAAAGGGGAAAATAGAAAACATTAATCAAGAAATGGCTCCTTTAAAAAAGAGAATTTCCGAGGTAGAAAAAATGTTAATAAATATAAAGAATTTAATGAAGAAAACCGAAGAAACAAACGTTCTACTTAAAGAAAAATCGGATTGGGAAAGAGAAATAAAAATATTAGAGGGCGAAAAAGAAGAAATCAATAAGAAAATTGGACTTTTGAAGGAGAAATTAGACCTTTATAAGTTAGAGTTAAAAATTTTGGAGAAATAATTTTATTGACAAATCAAAATATTTCGAGTAAACTTACCACTAACTATGGCAAAAGTAATTATAAGACCAGGACAATCTATAGAAGGTGCGCTTAGGGCTTTTCGCAAGAAATGTCAAGAAGAAAGGATTATTCAAAATTATAAAAAAGCCTCACGTTATGAAAAGCCTTCCTCCGCTCGACGGACTAAGCAAAAAGAAAGCCGTATGCGCAAGAGATAGATTATAGAATATTTTAAATTAATCTTTTCTCTTTATTAAAAACGTCTCGAAAGAGACGTTTTATATTTTATATTTATTTGATAAATTCTAAAAATTGCGATAAAATAAAAAACCATTATGGATAAAATACTTGATTATAATATTGACTATCCAAAGATTATTCGTGAAGAGGAGATTGTTCGTTATTTAGATAAGGGATGTGATTTCATTAACGATGAGGAGATTTGGGAAAAGTTAAAGAAAAATGCTTGTTCCTCTACTTCTCGGATAAGGGAGATTTTAGAAAAAGCATTGCATATAGAAACTTTGGAACCCGATGAGGTGGCTTGTTTACTCAATGTGGAAGATGAGGATTTATGGGACGAGATATTTGATACCGCAGGAAAAATAAAAAAGAAAGTTTATGATAATCGTATTGTTACTTTTGCTCCCCTCTATTGTTCAAGTTATTGTATTAACAATTGTCTATACTGTGCCTTTAGAAGAGAGAATCTTTTAATAAAGAGGAGAAAGCTTTCCTTAGAGGAGATTAAGAGAGAAACTGAGGTTTTAGCTGGTGAGATTGGGCATAAGCGGTTAATTGTTGTATTTGGAGAGCATCCCCAGGCAAACATTGATTATATCGTTGAAACAATAAGGACTATATATGAAGTGAAAGTGAGAACAAAGAATGGATATGGTTCTATCAGAAGGGTCAATGTCAATGCTCCACCTATGTCTATTGAGGATTTAAAGAGATTAAAGGAAGTAGGGATTGGGACATTTCAGGTATTTCAAGAAACATATCACCATGACACTTATAGAAAAGTTCATCCTCAAAATACAGTAAAATCGAATTATCTCTGGAGACTTTACTGTATGCACAGAGCAATTGAGGCAGGTATAGATGATGTAGGAATAGGAGTCTTATTTGGCCTATACAATTGGAAGTTCGAAGTAATGGGACTTGTCTATCATGCAAGAGAATTGGAAAAGAGATTTGGGATAGGTCCACATACAGTTTCCTTTCCGAGGCTTGAACCTGCTTTTAATACTCCCTTTGTGCAAGAGACAAGATATAAAGTTTCGGATACAGATTTTAAAAAATTGATTGCAGTTATAAGAGTATCTATACCTTATACGGGGATGATTATCACTGCCCGTGAACCAAAAGAAATTCGTAGAGAGATGATTAAGGTTGGTTGTACACAAACAGATGCTTCGACAAGGATAGGTATTGGTGCATACAGTGATAGGTATAATGAACAAGAAGCAGAGAGACAGCAATTCCTTTTAGGAGATACAAGGAGTCTTGATGAAGTAGTTAGAGATTTTGCCCAGATGGGTTATATTACTTCTTTTTGTACTGCAGGGTATAGATGTGGTAGGACAGGGAAGTGTATTATGGAACTTTTAAAATCTGGAAAGGAAGCAAAATTCTGTAAGCTCAATGCCATACTAACTTTTCGAGAATGGTTAGATGATTTTGCTTCTGAAGAAACAAAGAGGGAAGGAGAAAAAATAATTGCTCAAGAGATGGAAGAAGTGAGGAGACAAATTCCTTCTATTTATCCTAAATTGTTAGAATATTATGAAAGAATAAAGAATGGTGAAAGAGACCTCTATTTCTGATAAAGACCTAAATTCTCTTACCGATTTAGCTAAGAGAATAAAAGAAAAATACGGAGTTATTCTTTGGTTCGCAGAAATTTTCGGGAAAAGATGGTCCTATCTTGCAGGGGAGAAGGATATTTCTGAATATGTTTGGGAAAGAATTCAGATAAATGATAAATTGGGGATATTGGTTAATGATTGGGGAAATGTCTCTGAAGAGATAAAAAAAGAGATATTAGATTTAATCAGAGAAAATATAAGGGAAATGAAAGGATGAATTTCTTCTCTGTTTTAAAGCAATTCTTTACTGCTCTAAAGCCGGATAGAAAAAGAGCAAATCTTTCACTGTTCTTTTATTAAAGGGGAAAAATCTTGTGCATGAAATTACTTTTGTTAATGAAATAATCTCTGTTTTAAGAAATACCCTCTCGGTAGAGACGCATTCAAAAAATATCGTCGTCAATGTCAGGTTGAGTCCTTTTAGTCATGTTAGCTCAAAAAGATTAGAGGAAGCTTTCCATGAGTTAATAGCCAATACAGAATTTAAAGGGGCAAAAATAACAATTATGCCTTTAGAAATTTTAATTAAATGTAAGAAGTGCGGAGGTATTTCTTATATAACCCGTCCGGAGTTAAAATGTCAACATTGTGGAAGTGATAATCTGGAAATAAGTAATATAGATAAGGAATTTTTTATAGAATCTATTGAACTACACGAGAAATGAACGGTTTATCTTCAGATTTAAAGAAAAAGATTCTTCAATATCAAAGAAACGAATTGACTGACCATATAGTATATAAAAGACTCTCTTGTGTTATAAATAATCCCAAACATGCAGAAGTACTTAAGCGTATTTCTGAAGACGAATTACTCCACTATGAAATTTTCAAAGGGATAAGTAAGGAGGAGGTTAGACCGGATTATTTAAAGATTATAATTTATGTTTTCATCTCTCGCTTTTTTGGTTTGAATTTTGGTTTAAGACTTATGGAGAAGGGAGAAGATATTACTCAGGGAAATTACAAGGAGATTAAAGATTTGTCTCCGGAAATACAAAAGGTGATTTTGGATGAAACAAATCATGAAGAAGAACTCATTGGGCTAATTGATGAGGAGCGACTTAAATATGTAAGTTCTATGGTTCTGGGACTTAACGATGCACTTGTGGAGTTGAGTGGAGCACTTGTTGGTTTTACTTTAGCCCTGCAAAAGACGAAATTAGTGGGGATTGTTGGACTGATTACAGGGATTGCCGCTTCTTTATCTATGGCTTCCTCGGAATTTCTTTCTACTAAAGAAGAAGAGTCAGAAAAGAATCCTTTTAAGGCAAGTCTTTATACAGGTATTGCATATGTGGGGACAGTTATTTTTTTAGTAATACCATACTTTATCTTTAAGCATATCTTTTTTAGTTTGGTTTTGGTAATCATAAATGCTATTTTATTGATCCTTATCTTTACTTTCTATATTTCAGTTTCTAAAGGGCTTAATTTCAAGAAAAGATTTCTGGAAATGGCGATGATAAGTTTGGGGGTTAGCCTTATTAATTTCGTAATAGGATTGTGGATTAGAAAATTCTTTGGTATAGATGTATAAGGAAGAAAGGAGATATATGTTAAAAGATTTAACTCAGATGTCAGCAGGAGAAACAGGAGTTATAAAAGAGCTTCTGGGCGGTAGGGGATTTGTGAAGAGGATAGAATCTTTAGGGATACGGGAGGGTAAGAGAATAAAAAAGATAAGTTCCCAGTTTTTCAGGGGTCCTCAAACAATTGAAATAGATAATTCTCAATTTGCAATTGGTTTTGGGATGGCCAAAAAAATTATTGTGGAGGTAGATGAAACTAAATAAGATTCTTTTAATGGGAAATCCCAATGTAGGAAAGTCGGCAATTTTCTCCCGCCTTACCGGAGCAAAAGTAATCATTTCTAATTACCCAGGAACAACCGTAGAGTTTACTCAAGGAAGAATGAAAGTTGGAGAAGAGACCCCTATGGTTATTGATGTCCCGGGGACCTATACTCTTGAACCCACCTGTAAAGCAGAAGAAGTGGCTGTGGAGATGCTTAAGGAAGGTGATTTGGTTATCAATGTAGTAGATGCTACCAACTTAGAGAGGAATCTTTATCTTACCCTCCAGCTCTTAGAAAGAGATATTCCGGTAATTATCGCTTTGAATATGTGGGACGATACAAAACATAAAGGAATTGACATTGATGTTAAGAGATTGGAAGAATTTCTAAAGGTCCCTGTTGTTCCTACTTGTGGTTTAAGTGGGGAAGGTATCCATACTTTGATCGATCGTCTTCCTGAAGCAAATGCTCCTAAGTTTAAATTTTCTTCCGATAAGGAAAGATGGGAGACCATTGGAAAGATTGTATCCTCAGTACAGAAAATAACCCATCGTCACCATAGTTTTTTAGAGAATATAGAAGACCTGTCTGTTAAGCCATTAACCGGAATTCCTATCGCTTTAGGAGTCATATATCTTACTTTTTGGATAATCCGTTTTTTAGGTGAGGGACTTATTAAACTTTTATTTGACCCAATATTTGAGAATTTCTGGCTTCCTTTAATGAATAAATTGAGTATAACTTTATCCGAAAATAATTTTTTACATACAATCCTTATTGGAAATCTTGTAAATGGGAAAATAGAATTCGGTAAATCATTGGGAGTTTTGACTACGGGACTTTATGTCCCTTTAGCTATGGTTCTTCCTTATATATTTAGTTTCTATCTCCTCTTAGGTATCTGGGAGGATTTTGGTTATCTACCACGTTTAGCAGTTTTAGTAGATAATTTTATGCACCATATTGGGCTCCATGGATATGCGATAGTTTCTTTTATCCTGGGTTTAGGTTGTAATGTTCCTGGTGCATTAGCCATAAGACTTCTGGAGGGAAGGAGAGAAAAATTTATTGCAGCAACCTTGATGGCTATCGCTGTCCCCTGTATGGCCCAGATTGCGATGATTATTGGGCTATTGGGAGCGAGGGGAGGTAGATATGTTCTTTTTATATTCACTTTACTTTTTCTGCTTTTGATCATAAAGGGAATAATTTTAAATAAGTTTTTAAAAGGAACAAGCCCGGAATTATTGCTAGAGATTCCTCCCTATAGAATACCTCAGATGAAAGCTTTACTCAAAAAACTCTGGATGCGCTTATTCAGTTTTTTACACGAAGCAGTTCCTCTGGTTCTTTTGGGAATAATCTTTATTAATCTACTCTATGCACTTAAGATAATTGATTTTCTTGCCCAATTCTTTTCTCCTATTCTTACAGGACTGTGGGGTTTACCTAAAGAGGCCATTTCTGCTCTACTGATAGGTTTTTTAAGAAAGGATGTGGCAGTAGGAATGCTTTCTCCTTTAAATCTTACTACCAAGCAGCTTATAATCGGTTCAACGATTTTGGCAGTATATTACCCTTGTATCGCTACTTTTCTAGTATTGATGCGGGAATTGGGTATAAAAGATACTTTAAAATCAACTATGATTATGCTTATTACCGCCCTTTCTATAGGGATGGTTTTAAATTTTTTCCTTCCTTAAATGGAGAGGTTAGAGAGAAAGTTCTTTTCTTTTCATCCCAAAGTTGTTGCTCCTCGTCTCTTAGGAAAGTATTTGGTAGTAAATTCTAAAGATGGTAGAATAATAACAAAGATTGTGGAGACAGAAGCTTATGGAGGAAAAGGGGATCGGGGATGTCATGTGGGAAGATTTGGATATACAAAGAGAACCTCTCTTTTATTTGGTAAAGTAGGTTGTGCTTATATCTATCCTGTTTATATTAATACATATTGTCTAAATGTCGTCTGCCATAGCAAAAATGAAGCAGGAGGGATTTTAATTAGAGCATTGGAACCCATAGAGGGGATTGATATTATCTTGAAAAATTTAGGGAAAGAGAATAAAAAATACGCTCTTAGAAAACTGTTAAATGGTCCGGGGAAATTATGTAGAGCATTGAATATAGATAGGAATTTAAATGGATACGATATGGTTGAAGGAAAAAAGATTTATTTCACCATGGGAGAGGAAGTGACCAAAGATAAAATATTGGCTACTCCAAGGATAAATATTCCCTATGCCGGGATTTCCAAAAATTGGCTTTGGAGATTTGTAATAAAAGATTCAGAATTTTTATCAAGATGATTAAGATCACTAAACCAATATGGTTAATGCAGCCGATCCCCTATTTTGGTGAAGATTTGAAAGGAGAATGGATTTATGAACCAAAACTCGATGGTTGGAGAATGCAGATTGTAAAGACCTATGAAGGAAAGATAAAATTTTTTGGAAGAAGACTTGAAAAGAATCCTGATTGGACAGAAGATTTAGGATATCTTTGTGAAAAGATAGAAGATAAGATTCCCAATAATACAATCTTAGATAGTGAACTCTACTGTGATAAAGGGAGAAGATTTATTCCCAGCCTATTTTCTCGAAAGCCTAAGGTAAAACCAATCATTGACATATTTGATGTAATTTATTTTGATGGGAAATTCTTAGGTAATTTACCACTTCGAGAAAGAAAAAAGATCCTTTCCGAAATAGGTTTCGAAAATCCCTTTTACTGTATAGAATATTATCCTCTCAGAAACATAAAGCAGGCTTTGGAGAAAATGCTAAGAGAAGGACATGAAGGGATAGTGATTAAAAAATTGAATTCTTTTTATAAAATCTCCAAAGATGGTCCAATTGCTACAGAAAATTGGCGTAAAATAAAACGCGGATAAAAGGGAGGTTAAGATGGTTGGGAGATTCCAAGTAATGGCTACTTTGCAGGCGGCGAGAGCAAAAGTTTTGGGCTTACCTTTAGATTCAGCAAAGAGTTGGGGATTAAATCGGGCAATATTTTATGCTGCCGCAAAGAAAGGTTTTATTAAACCAAAATATCCTCCTAAAGAGATAAAGATTCCGGAAAAGGTAGTGGAAGAAGAAATGCGCAGGGAGATTGCTAAGACCTTTGAGATTTACCACTTGGGAGATGAGATGGCTTACAGTGTAAAGCTGGGTAAGAAAAGGATGTTTATGATTGGTAATGAAATTCAGACACCAGAAAGCTTCTATAAACAAGTGGAGTCACGTTTTGGAGAAAAATTTGAAAAGGCATGGGAGGAGGCATTGAATATCTGTAAAAGTTATGATAAAGGAATTTTGCAATCCCAAAGATATTTTTATGAAACAGTGTATAAACCAAGAAGGGACGAATTAGTAAAGAAATGGTCTAATTTATGAGAAGAATATTTCTAAAAGATAAATATTACGAGGTAATAGAAAAGCCAGTTCCTCATGTTTTAATTAAAACAAAGAAAGAACTCCATGGCTGGTATCCGGGGAAAAGAGAATGTACTGCGGAGAGACTCCTTATTAATCCCTACAATGGCTGTTCAGTAGGTTGCTTCTATTGTTATGCAAGGGCATTACCAGGTTATTTTGAGATATTTAATCAAAAAAATATTATTTTTGTTTGTCAAGATTTTAATGAAGTAATCTCAAGACAGCTTGATTCATTAAGTGTAGCAAGTTGTGGATATTTATCTCCAGTTACTGACCCGTTTCAGAATTTAGAAGAAATCTATCATCTTTCGGAGAAAATAATTGAAGAGTTTGTAAAGAGGAATATCCCTATAGAATTTATTACCAAATGTAAGATACCAGAGAAAGTATTAGAGTTAATAAGAAACCAAAGACATTCTTTTGGGCAGGTCTCTATTCTAACCGTTAATGAAGATTTAAGAAAAATATTTTCCCCGGGAGGAGCAAATACTGAAGAATTGTTTGAGAATCTAAGGAGATTATCTCGGAAAGGGATATTCTCTGTCTGTAGAATTGACCCTATTTTCCCTTTCCTTACTGATAGAAAAGAGGAGCTTTCTCAATTGGTTGAAAAAGCAGTTGATTGTGGAGCAAAACATATTGTAGCCAGTATCTTGGACATTCCGCTGAGAATAAAGAATCTGATTTTAAATAAGATAAAAAATTGTTTTGGTAAAGAGGTCTATTTAAAATATATTTCTCTATATAAAGAAAAGATAGGTTATTTGAATGCAGAGATTGGCTATCGTAGAAGTGTATTTGAATTTTTAAGAAAACTTTGTGACAAAAAGAAAATAACTTTTTCATTATGTATGGAGTATGAGATTAAAGATAATAAAATTGTGGGATTGAATCGTGAATTTATGAGTGCAAATAATTGTGAAGGGATAGATATACCTATATATGTAAGAAAAAATAATAGGTTTGATGTGCTCTATAATTGCCTGGGAAATTGTCTAAATTGTAAAGAGGCACTCTGTGGAATTGAAGATTTAGCTATGGCAAGGGATATAGAAGCAAAAAAGTCTTTTAAATTAAGAGATTATCGGAGATGGTCAGAGGATTTATTTAATATTTTTTCTCTTTCGAAAAATGTTTAATTTAATAGAGTTAAATACAAGGATAAATAAAATAGTCTGGGGTCCTACATTAATTCTTATCCTCATTGGAGTAGGTTTATATTATACTTTGGGCACAGGTTTTATTCAGTTTAAAAAATTGGGAAGGATATTTAAAGAGATCTTTGTAAAGAAAAAGAAAGATTTAGAAGGAGATATTACTCCTTTGCAGGCATTAAGTGTTGCTCTTGCCGGAACAGTGGGAGTAGGTAATATTGCAGGAGTAGCTACCGCCATTGCCTTTGGTGGGCCAGGAGCAGTATTTTGGATGTGGATTTCGGGAATTTTAGGTATGGCTACAAAATATGGTGAGGTTGTTTTGGGAATAAAATATAGGATAAGACAGATTCGCGGTCCCCTTTTAGGTGGTCCAATGGTTTATATAAGGAGGGGGCTAGGAAAAAAATTTAATTTTTTAGCCATAATTTTTGCTTTATTGGGAGCAATGGCTGCCTTCGGGATTGGAAACATGACCCAAGCCAATTCGGTAGCTATAGGTTTAAAGGAATGGGGTATTTCTCCTCTATTTACGGGGATATTTCTTCTTTTTGCTGTAGGTTTAGTGACCCTTGGAGGATTAAAGAGGATTGCTCAGGTGGCGAGTTTCTGTGTCCCTTTTATGTGTATCCTTTACTTTTTAGGAGCAATCATTATTTTAATTTTAAATATCGTTCATCTTCCCCAAGTTTTAGGGTTAATTTTTAAGGGAGCTTTTTCTCCTATTTCCGCAGTGGGAGGATTTATGGGAGTAACTGTAAAGCAGGCGATAAGATGGGGCATTGCTCGAGGTATATTTAGTAATGAAGCTGGTCTTGGTTCTGCACCCATAGCCCATGCTACGGCTAAAACAGAACATCCGGTAAAACAGGGATTTTATGGAATTTTAGAAGTTTTTATCGATACGATAATCATTTGTTCAGCCACTGCTTTAGCCATTTTGGTTACAGGAGTATGGAAAACAGGTTTAACCGGGACAGTGCTTACTGTTTCTGCTTTTCAGACTGTTTTTGGAAAGAATTTGGGATTATTTTTAGTAGTTTTCTGTATGATTCTCACTGCCTATGATACAATTTTGGCTTGGGGCTTTTATGGGGAAACCTGTTTCGCTTATCTCTTTGGTCCTTATGCAAGGATTATTTATCGGGTTCTTTGGCTTCCACCGATAATAATAGGAGCTTTGGGGAAATTGGAGATAATTTGGGATATTGCCGATACAATGAATGGTTTAATGGCTATCCCTAATATCATTGCTCTATTTTTGCTGGGGAAAGTGGTTTTTAATCTGACTAAAGATTTTTTTAAGAATCAAAGATGAAAACAATTGGTATAAGAGAAGCAAGATTAATCGATGAGAGAGCAAATAGAGATTTGGGTATTTCAACTTTAATATTGATGGAAAATGCTGGTCGCTCTGTAGCAGAAGAAATAATTAAGTTGAAAAAGAGAAAGATTGCTATCTTTTGTGGCAAAGGTAACAATGGAGGAGACGGTTTTGTTTGTGCAAGACACATTTTAAGTAGAGGGATAAAACCAGATATATTTCTAATTGGGAAGGTAAGTGAAGTAAAGAGGGAGGCAAGGATAAATTTAGATATCCTTCTTAAATTAAAACAAAAAATCTTTGAGATAAATGAGGATAATTTTAATTTTTATAAGCAGAAAATAAAAGATTACGATTTAGTTGTAGATGCTCTTTTTGGAATAGGCGTTGAAAGGGAGATAAGTGGCTTATTTAAAAAAGTGATCGAGGAAATTAATTTTTCTGCTAAATACGTTATCTCTATAGATATCCCTTCAGGATTGAATGCAGATACAGGAGAGATTTTTGGATGCTGTGTGAAGGCAGATAAGACAGTTACTTTTTTAAAAGTAAAAAGGGGAATGCTTAAGAATGAAGGACCTAAATACTGTGGAAAAATTTTGGTAAAAGATTTGGGTTTTCCACTAAGATGGTAAAGGTTGGTTGTTGTGGTTTTCCGGTATCGCAAGAAGAATATTTTAAAAAATTTTCTATAGTAGAAATTCAGCAGACCTTTTATCAAATTCCTGAGGAAAAGACCGCTTTAAAATGGAGAGAAAGAGCTTTTTCTAATTTTGAGTTTACCCTGAAAGCATGGCAATTGATTACTCATCCGGCAAACTCTCCTACCTATAGAAGATTGAAATTAAAGATTAAAGAGGAGAAAAATTATGGTTTTTTTAAACCTACAGAAGAAGTCTTTTCCGCTTGGGAAGAAACTGAAAAGGTAGCCAGCATTTTAAAAGCAAGAGTAATTGTCTTTCAGTCTCCTTCTTCCTTTAGACCGGAGAAAGAAAATATAGAAAATATGAAGGAATTCTTTAGAAATATAAAACGGAAAAATTATATTTTTTGTTGGGAACCAAGGGGGGATTGGGAGGAGGGACTGATAAGAAAAATATGTGAGGAATTGAATTTGGTCCACTGTGTTGACCCTTTTAAAAACAAAGCTCTTTTTGGAGAAATAAGATATTTTAGGCTTCATGGCAAAACTGGATACAACTACAGATATTCTGATGAAGAATTGAATTATCTTAAAGAGAAAATAGAAAAAGGAATCCCTACTTATGTGATGTTTAACAATGTTTATATGTTTGAGGATGCTTTGCGGTTTAAGAAAATAATGAAAATTAAATGACCATCTACACCATTGGAACCTCAAACCGTTCAATTTCAGAATTTGTCGATTTATTGAGATACTACAAGATCGATCTGCTCATCGATGTGCGCAGATTTCCTACTTCAAAATTCGAGCATTTCAAAAAAGATAAGTTAGAAAAATCTTTAAAAGAATCAGGTATTGATTATTTTTATTTAGGTAAGGAATTGGGTGGATATAGGGAAGGGGGATACGAAAATTATCTTAAGACAGAAGAATTTAGAGAAGGATTAAATAAACTGACAAAATTGATAGAAAATAGAAAAGCTTCCCTCTGTTGCTCAGAGAGATTTGCTTTTAGATGTCATAGAAGATTTATTGGTTCTGCTTTGAAAGAGCTTGGTTATAAGGTGATTCATATTATAGAAAAGGATAGGTTATGGATTCCTAAATAAGATGGCAAAATGTTTTGTCTGTAAGAAGGAATCTCATTTGATTTCCCAATATCCAGGTGTATGTATAGATTGTATAAGAGATAATTTCTGGAAGGCTAAAGCTTATATTCTGGAAGCACATAAGAAGACAAGGGAAATATTTAACTTACCCCTTTCTCCTCCCCGAAATAAAGAAGGGATTTCCTGTAAATTATGTATAAACGAATGTAAGATGGGAGAGAATGAGAAAGGTTTTTGTGGAATAAGGGAGAATAGAAATGGAGAAATCTTAGGGGCAGATATTAAGAATGGAGATTTGGTTTTCTATTTTGATCCTCTTCCGACAAACTGTGTAGCAGATTGGACATGTCCTGGAGGAACAGGTTGTGGATTCCCAAAATTTTCTTATTCTCAAGGTCCAGAATATGGATATAAAAATTTAGCTGTATTCTATAATGGATGCTCATTCAATTGTCTTTTCTGTCAGAATTGGAATTATCGAAGAAGTTTAGGAAGAAGGGGAATTTCTCCTGAAGAATTGTCAAAAGTGATTGATGAAAAAACTTCCTGTATCTGCTATTTTGGAGGAGATCCTTCCTGCCAACTTCCCCATTCCATTCTTACCTCTAAAATTGCTTTAAAAAATAAAAAGAGTAAGATATTAAGGGTATGTTGGGAAACAAATGGTTCCATGAATGAAGATTTGTTGGAAGAGATTGTTGAGCTTGCCTTAGAGTCAGGAGGTTGCATAAAGTTTGACCTAAAGGCATGGACTGAGGAGTTAAATATTGCCTTATGTGGCATAAGTAATAAAAGGACATTAAAGAATTTCAAAAAGGTAGCCAGTTATATAAAAGAGAGAAAAAATCCACCTCTATTAGTTGCTTCTACTCTACTTATCCCTGGTTATATCGATGAATATGAAATTGAGAAAATCTCTCAGTTTATTGCTTCGCTTGATGAGAGTATCCCTTACTCCCTTTTAGCCTTTTATCCCTGTTTCTATATGCAAGACCTTCCTACAACTTCCAGAAAAGATGCCTATCGATTCAGGGAAATCGCTTTAAGGAACGGGCTCAAAAATGTCCACATTGGAAATATTCATCTCCTTTCTTAAAAATTTTTCTTGACAGAGGCTTTATTTTGTGTTATTTTTTCAAAAAAAGTAACACAATGAGTAAATTAGTCAGATTTGGGGTTTCTTTACCAAAAGACCTGTTAGAGAAGTTTGATAAGCTTATAAGAAAAAAGGATTATCCTAATCGCTCTAAGGCGATTGGGGATTTAATTAGGCAAGAGCTAATCAAGAAAGAGTGGCAAGAAAATAAAGAGGTTGCGGGAGCCATTACTTTGATCTATGACCATCACAAAAGGAAACTTTTAGATAGACTGACTGATATTCAACACGATTTTCAGAAAATAATCATTTCTACACAACACATCCATTTAGATAAAGATAACTGTTTAGAGATAATCGCAGTAAGGGGCTCTCCCAAAGAAGCACAAAAATTAGCAGATAACTTAAAAGCGGTAAAAGGTGTAAAGCATGGGGTTTTAAGTATGTCAAGTACTGGGAAAGATATTATTTAGAAAATGCTTAGACGTTTTATCCTCTATCTAATTCGTTGGCAGTTAAGCACACCCATTTTGTGGCTGGTGGTAAGGAATTTAGGAGTGGGTATTTGGTCTACTATTATTGCCAATTTAATTGGCGGGGCAATCTTTTTCTGGGTAGATAGATTTATTTTCACATCTTCTGCTATTGAGATGTGGCATTTTAAGGAAAAAGGAATCTGTGATAACTGTGGGAAAGAAGCCAGCCTCTGGAGATTAGTACTTGCTCCCGGTTATGACCGGAGAAATGCACCACCTAAATTTCTGTGTTTAGAATGTTCGAAGAAGAAAACAGATGAATTAAGAAAAAAGGGAATCCCTATAAAAGGAAGAAGCAAATGAATGATAAGATAGAACCTAACATAATCGAGGAAATAACCAAATCCATTCAGAAGATTAAATTTGGAGAGATTGTGATTACCATTCATAATGCAAAGGTTGTGCAGATAGAAAAGAGGGAGAAAAAGAGATTTGATTTAAAGCCAACCGTAAAAACGGCAAAATCATAATCTAAAACCATTCTTTTCCGACCGGATAACCGGAGGAAAAGATTAAAAGGGAGGTAAGATTATGGAAATTTCTTCAGGTGTCCGGTCAAAGTTAGTTTTGTTATTGATTATAACTTTATCTTTTGGCAAATTTTGTTTTGCTAATGAAGAAGAGATAAGAAAAGAGATTCAGGAGTTAAAGGCAAGGATTCAAGAATTGGAACGGAAACTCAGCCAGCAAGAGGAAAAGATAGGAAAACAAGAAGAATTGAATAAAGATTTAGAGAAGATAAAAGAGGCATTTGAAGGCTTAAATATTTCTGCAGGGATAACCCTTATAACCCAAGGGACACATAATGCTAATGGCGATACTCAATCACCTAAAGAAGATGTTTGGGATGCTTCTTATTCTTTAGATTTAACCTTAGAGAAGGGATTTGAAGATTATGGTAAGGCATTTGTTCATCTTGAGACAGGAGATGGAGCAGGTGTTACAGATGAACTAAAAGTATTTTCCAATGTAAATAGTGATGCGGATGATTCGGATAATAGGATTTCTTTAACTGAAGCTTGGTATGAGCATTATTTAAAGAGTATACCTTTGACTTTTACTTTTGGGAAGATAGATCCCACCTGCTATATAGATACAAATGCCTATGCCAATGATGAGACAACGCAGTTCTTAGGAGAGATATTTAAAAATTCACCCACAATAGAATTTCCAGATAACTCGGTAGGTTTACGTTTAGCCTTAGCCCCAGTTGAGTTTTTTGATATAGAATTAGCTATGCTGGATGCAGACTCTGATGGGGAAGATATTTTTGATAGAGCATTTATTGCGGGACAGTTAAATTTTAAACCAAAGTTATTGGGTAGGGAAGGAAATTATCGCATTTTTGGTTGGCTAAATAACCAAAATCATATAAAATGGAAAGATCTAACAAAGGATAAAGAAGAAAACTATGGTTTTGGTTTGAGTTTTGACCAGGAAATAAATGATTATTTAGGAATATTTGCCCGGTATGCTTGGCAAAATCCTAAAGTGACTACGGCACTAGACAGTTTTTCTGTAGAGCATGCCTTTAGTTTAGGTCTACAGCTTAAGGGAAATCTTTGGAGAAGAAATGACGATATCTTGGCAATTGCTTTTGGAGAAGTTTTCCCTTCTGATGATTATAAGGAGTATAATGAATTACAAGGAACAATTTTGGAGGCAGAATCAGAAAAACATTTGGAGGCTTATTACAACTTTAAAGTTAATGAGCACCTTAGTTTAACACCAGATATTCAGGTAATTTGGGATCCTTATGGGGCTGATGCGACAAATGGAGATGAAACAATAGTTGTGGGAGGAATAAGAACACAGGTTGATTTTTGAAAGGAGGTGATGTATAATGTGGTTAGTAACTACGGGAGTAAGTGCGGTAAGTGTTACAGTTTTAAATCTTTTTCTCCCTAAAAGACTTAAATTGGGATTTTTAGCTTTGATGCTCTGGGGTGCAACAATAATGATTTTGATAGACCATATCTTAGGTTATGAAGGAGGTCCTTTCTTAGAAAGAGTAACTGATGGAATGATTAAGAGTGGAACTCTATTGGGAATAGCTATGCTTATTCCCATAATCGGAATATGGCTTGTTTCAGTATTGATTACAAATCTCAAAAGGAGGTGAAAAATGGCTTGTTTTTTAGTTCCTATGGGTACCGCTATAATAATTACTCCTGCAAAAAAGAGAATTCCTGAAAGATATCACTTCCACTGGTTAATTTCTATGCTCTGGGGCGGAGTAGTGATGCTTTGTGTAGAGCATATTTCTCACGGAGAAGTTGTTCCATATCCTCCCTTCTTGACCAAAGGTTTGTCTGAGGTTATACCAGAAATGGTGAGGGTGGGAGTTCCTATGACCCTGGCGGTATTTGTCGTATGGTTAATAATGGTAGGAGTGGCAAACTGGTTCGAGAAAATAAAAGAAAGAAAATTAGTCGAGACCTATTAATATCTATTGAGGATAAAATTTTAACAATAATCAACTGACCCCTCAGTTTTATTGCTTCCGTGATATTTTTTTTCTAAAATATTTATGGTTTATTAATTTTTCAAAAAAGCAGGATTTTTATTTTGAAATTATGGTAGAGATTGTGGAGAAAAAGATTTTGGCTCAAGGATTAGGAACACGGATCATTCAGCTGGAAATTAAATCTCCAGAGATTAGTAAAAAATCACATGCAGGCCAATTTGTAGTTTTGATGGTTTCTGAAAAAGGAGAGCGGATTCCTTTGACTATTGTGGATAAAGATGAAGAAAAAGGTACAATTACCTTAATTTTTCAGGAGGTAGGTTTAACTACTAAGCTCTTAGGAAAACTTAAGGAAGGAGATTTTCTTTATGCTCTGACCGGTCCTTTAGGAAATCCTACAGAAATTAAAAATTATGGGAAGGTGATTCTATTAGGAGGAGGTGTAGGGATTGCCGAAATTTATCCCGTGGAGAAAGCATTGAAGGAGAAGGGAAATTATCTTATAGTCATATTGGGGGCACGTACAAAGGATCTTTTAATCTTAGAGGAAAAGATAAGAAAGTTTGCGGATAGAGTTTATATCACTACTGATGATGGCTCTTACGGGAGGAAAGGTTTTGTTACCGATGTGCTTAATGAGCTTTTAGGAAAAGATAATTTTGCATTGGTTTATGCCGTAGGTCCTATCTCCATGATGAAGAAGGTTTCGGAAATTACTAAGGATTTTAAGATAAGGACGATTGTCTCTTTAAATGCTTTGATGGTGGACGGAACAGGAATGTGTGGTTGTTGTCGGGTGACGGTAAATAAGGAGACAAAATTTAGCTGTATCGATGGTCCAGAATTTGAAGCACAGGGGATAGATTGGGAAGAATTGGAAAAAAGAACAAAGATGTATCAGGATAAGGAAGCGCATATTTGTAAATTACACAATGAAACAACCTGTTAAAGTAAGAGAGATTCCTGTAGAAGAGAGAATAAAGGATTTTAAGGAAGTAGTTTTGGGTTATTCTGAAGAAGAGGCAATCTTAGAAGCAAAAAGATGTCTTCAATGCAAAAATCCCACCTGTATTTCTGGTTGTCCTGTGGGGATAGATATAAAAAAATTTATCTATTATATAACCCAAAAAGATTTTAAGAATGCATACTTTACCATCCGCGAAAAAAATAATTTCCCTTCTATTTGTGGAAGAGTTTGTCCTGCGGAATATCAATGTAGGAAAGCCTGTGTTCTGACCAAAAAAGGTTCCCTTTTTGCCTCGGAATCGGCAATAAATATTCATTTTTTGGAAAGGTTTGTCGGAGATTGGGGAATAGAAAACTTAACTTTAGAGGATAAATTTCTCAATATAAAATTTATGAATAAAAAAGTAGCGGTAATCGGTTCAGGTCCTGCAGGTCTTTGTTGTGCAGGAGAGCTTGCCCGTTCTGGAATAAGGGTAACTATTTTTGAAAGTCTACATAAACCTGGAGGAGTTTTGCGTTATGGAATACCCTATTTTCGTCTACCTACAGAAATTTTAGATAGAGAAATAGATTATCTTAAAGAATTAAAAGTAGAAATTATTACTAATTTTGTAGTGGGAAAGATTAAAAGCATAGAAGAGATTTTTAAAGAAGGATATTCAGCGGTATTCTTGGGATTGGGAGCGGGTGTTCCTTCCTTTTTGGGGATAAAGAATGAAAATCTCTCTAATATCTATTCGGCAAATGAATTCTTAACGCGGGTTAACCTTATGTGTGCATATAAATTTCCCACATACCATACACCCATAAACATAGGCAAAAAGGTGGTAGTGATTGGGGGAGGAAATACCGCTATGGATGCTGCTAGGGTTGCTCTGAGATTGCAGGTAATAAACAATTTAGAACCCGATGTGACTATCCTTTATCGTCGCACAGAGAAGGAAATGCCGGCAAGACGCTTAGAGATAGAGCATGCTAAGGAAGAAAAGATTAAATTTAGGTTTTTGGTCCAGCCTCAAGAATTTGTTTCTGATGAAAGGGGTTTTGTAAAAGGGATTGTTTGTTTAGAGTGTAGGTTAGGAGAGCCGGATAGTTCCGGAAGACCAAAATCTATCCCTATTCCAGAAAGTAAATTCTTTATCGAATCAGACTTGGTAATCGTGGCTATAGGTTTAAAGGCAAACCAATTGCTTACCAAAGTTACTCCGGGTATAAAAACGGATAAATATGGTGATATAATAGTTAATCCGGAGACGATGGAGACTTCTCTGCCGAAGGTTTTTGCCGGTGGAGATATTGTGGGTGGAGAAGGGACAGTTATTGAGGCTATGGGAATGGCAAAAAAGGCCGCCTTGTCGATTATAAATCTTTTTAAAAAATATGCCTAAACAATCCTATAAGGTCTATCTGAAACAGATTGAAGCACTCTCCAAGGTAGCTAAATTGATTACTTCTGGTCTATATCTGGAAGAGCTTTTGCGTCTGATTGTCCATGTTACTGCGGAAGTAATGAGTTCAAAGATATGTTCTTTGATGTTGTTAGATACAGAAAAAAATGAATTGGTGGTTAAAGCTACACAGTCTGTATCCGAGGCATACAATAAAAAGCCAAATATAAAATTGGGAGAGGGTATCGCCGGAAGAGTGGCTAAAGAGAATAAACCTATCTTTGTTTTAGATGTAAAAAAAGATAAAAGGTATATAAACAAGGAGATTGCTAAAAAGGAAAAGCTCTGTTCTTTAGCCAGCATCCCTTTAGCAGTAAAGGGAAAAGTAATTGGGGTACTTAACTGTTATACTTCCAAAATACATAGATTCACCAAATCGGAAATTGAAGTTTTAACTGCTTTAGCCAATCAGGCTGCCATTGCTATTGAAAATGCAGAGTTGGTTTTAAAAGCTAAGAAGATAGAAGAGGAATTGGCTGCCCGCAAATTAATTGAAAGAGCAAAGGATATCCTTTCCCAGGAGGTAGGAATTTCTCCTGCAGAGGCTTACCGGAGAATACAGAAAATCAGTATGGACTCCAGGAAGTCTATGCGGGAGATTGCCGAGGCGATAATCTTAGCTTTTGGGATCAAAAGTAGTTAAATGTACAATTCAAAAAATACTTGACAAGATGTTTAAAATTAGGTATATTGAAAATGAAAACCAATTTCATTAGGAGGAAAGATGCCACCGAGACCTGGTTTTGGACCACCGCTATGGTGTAGAAGATTTAGGGACTGGGGCTATAGATTTACTTTGCCACGCGAGATAATTTTAGAGGTTCTGGCAAGAAGTAATAAACATTTAAGTGCCGAAGATATATATTTAGAAGTTCATAAAAAATATCCTAACATTGGATTGACTACTGTTTATAGAACCCTTGAAATATTGGTAAATTTAGGATTTGTCTCAAAACTTGATTTTGGAGACGGCAAAGCTCGTTATGAGTTTTTGGAAGGTCCAAAAGGTAGCCGGCATCATCACCATTTAGTCTGTATGTCTTGCGGGAAAGTAATAGACTATACTGATTTTGTAGATGAAGAAATTGAACTTCTCAATCAGATTGAGAAAGTTCTTTCAAAAAAGTATGGATTTAAGATTACCAAACATCTTATTCAATTTTACGGATTGTGTGATAAATGCAAATAATTTTTTTCTGCATAAATGAAAATGATTTTCAATAACAATAAGGAAGGTTGGTATGCCAGGTTTTGACGGAACAGGTCCTCAAGGGAAAGGGCCGTTTACAGGAAGAGGAATGGGATACTGTGTAGTTAAGTTGGATTCTAAAGATAATGAAAATCAAAAAAGTAAAGGAAAGGAGGTGATTAGTATGCCAAGAGGAGATGGAACTGGTCCTTTGGGTTTAGGCCCTATGACAGGAAGAGCTGCTGGTTTTTGTGCTGGTTATCCTGTGCCCGGCTATATGAACCCTATTCCAGGACGAGGCTTCTGGGGTCGTGGTTGGTTTGGTCGTGGCAGAGGCTTTAGACACTGGTATTATGCCACGGGTCTTCCTGGTTGGGTGAGGGCCTTTATGGGTTATCCTGCTTTTGGGGGTTGGGTAAATCCTTTTTTGTATCCTTATGGAGCTGAAATTACCCCCAAGCAGGAAGCGGATATCTTAAAAAAGCAGGCTGAAGCTTTAGAAAAGGAACTTGAAGATATCCGCAGTCGTATTGAAACCTTAGAGAAACTTCAAAACCAGGAAGAGAAAAGTGAATAATCAGGATAGGATGGGGGAATAGATTTTAATCTCTATTTCCTCATCCTCGTTTTGTTAAAAAAAGGAGTATAATTATGCGCGTAGCTATATCTACAGAAGGAAATTTTGTATCTAACCATTTTGGTAGATGTCCAACTTTTACTTTAGTTGATATTGAAAATGGAAAGGTAATTAAAAGGATAGAAATTCCAAATCCCGGACATCAACCGGGTTTTATCCCGCAGTTTTTACATCAAAAAGGGGTAAATTGTATTGTTTGTGGTGGGATGGGGCAGAGAGCAAAAGCATTTTTTGATGAATATGGTATTCAGACGATTGTGGGAGTAACAGGAAAAATTGATGATGTGATTGAAAAACTTCTCAAAGGAACTTTAGAAGGCGGAGAAAGCTTATGTAAACCCGGTGCTGGAAAAGGCTATGGTTTAGATAAGACTGAATGCGACCATGCGCATCCCGAATGAAACGTTTCATAAACGCAGCGTTGCTTCGGGATGCCGAAGCGATAACCTCGAAGAGATGCTACATTCGGCATAAAAAAGACAGTTGTGAACATTAAAGGGGGATAAACTATGAAAATATGCATTACCTCAGAAGGTAAAACTTTGGATTCTAAAGTAGATCCACGCTTTGGCAGGTGTCAATATTTTATTATTGTCGAAACTGATACCTTAGAATTCGAAGCTATTCAAAATCCGAATATTGAAGCAATGGGTGGTGCAGGTATTCAATCTGCACAGTTAGTTGCTTCTAAAAAAGTTAAGGCAGTACTTACGGGAAATGTTGGTCCAAATGCTTTTCAGACGCTTAGCACCGCAGGGATTGATATCTATACTGGGGTCAGTGGAAGTATAAAGGAAGCAATAGAGGCATATAAATCCGGAAAACTTAAGAAAACCGAATCCCCCAATGTGGGTTCAAAGTTTGGGATAAGGAAAGGAAGGTGATTGAAATGCCCAGAGGAGATGGAACAGGACCTTTCGGTCAAGGTCCGGGAACCGGAAGAGGCATGGGAATGGGTAGAGGAAGAAGAGGGGGAGCAGGTCCCGGTGGATTTTGTATCTGTCCTGCCTGCGGAATTAAAGTTGCGCATCAGGCAGGAGTTCCTTGTGCTTCGATGACTTGCCCGAAGTGTGGCTCGCGGATGGTCCGCGAATAAAGTGGATAAAGAAGTATTAGAGAACCACAAACGATATTTAGAGCGCAAAGCCCTATATAAAAGTTTCGGCTACGATGTAGATAAAGAAAGGGCTTTTATTATTGAAAAAGCCCAACCCATTTTTGGCGATATTTTAGAAGTCGGAACCGGTAAGGGCCATTTTGCGCTCGCTTTGGCTAAAGAAGGATATAAATTTATAAGTGTGGATATCTCTGAAGAAGAACAAAGAATTGCTAAATTAAATTTAAGGTATTTTGGCTTAGAGAAATCTGTTGATTTTAGAATTGAAAATGCTGAGTGCTTAAGTTTTAAAGATAAAAGTTTTGATGTAATCTTTGCTGTGAATGCCTTACATCACTTCGCTAATCCCTACAAGGTTATAGATGAGTTAGTAAGAGTAGTTAAATTTGAGGGAAAAATTATTTTAAGCGATTTTACAAAAGAAGGTTTAGGGTTTATGGATAAAATTCATGCCATTGAAGGAAGAAAACACGAGGTCAGCAAAATTACCTTAGCAGATATAAAGCGGTATTTAAAAAATAAGGGTTTTATGGTTACCAAAGCAAGCAGTAAAT
>Ga0078972_1002327_pt1 | contig 63645 bp, 63 predicted proteins | sample YelNatPaOPGAMG01_FD_67568 | JGI IMG/M metagenome (GOLD analysis project Ga0078972, IMG submission 67568) | Hot spring thermophilic microbial communities from Obsidian Pool, Yellowstone National Park, USA - OP-RAMG-01 (SPADES assembly) (version 2) | ecosystem: Environmental > Aquatic > Thermal... | reverse complement strand
AGACCAATGGTAATGTTGAACGGGTAATAAGAACAATAGAAGAAGAGTTATGGTTTATAGAAGGGATAGATTATACAATAGATCATCTAAATAGCCTTTTGAAGAAGTACATAGAAAAATATAACTTTGTAAGACCTCATTATTCATTAGGTTATAGAACACCTGCTGAAGTAGCTTACAAGTATGCCACGGTTTATGGCAATGGTATAAAGAATTCTGAGGTGGTCCTATGATAATGTGTTATAATTTTTTTGTAGGTATGTGTTCACGATGTAGTGAACTTGTACATATTGTGCTATAATAAGAAAATGAAAGTAAATATATCTAAAGACGAGTTTTTAAAACTGATCGAAGACTACAATGTAATACCTGTTTATGCTGAGATATTGGCTGATTCTGAGACTCCATTTTCGATATTTTACAAGCTAAAAGACGACAAAACTCAAAATATACTTTTAGAGAGTGCTGAGACCAAAGAAAACTGGGGCAGATACTCATTTGTGTGTAAAGGTGGGTTTTTGCGCTTTTATTATAAAGATGATACTTATTTTATAAAAGATGGGGATCATGTTGTGCAAGGCAAGGGAAAGCCTTTGGAAGCCTTGGAAGAGCTTTATAAAAATATAAGATTTTACGACGATAAGACGTTGGGTAAATTCTGTGGTGGTTTTGTGGGTTATGTAAGCTACGATATCGTAAAACACTACAACCCTATTCCTTCTAAAAGCCCAAAAAAAGGTCTTGATATGTATGATATTGACATGATATTTACAGATTTTTTAATCGTCTTTGACAACCTAAAATCCACCATCAAGATAGTAAAACTAATACGTGTAAAAACTCCAGACAAAGATTACGATGAGGCCATAAAAGATATAGAAAATATTGTAAATAGGCTAAAAACTGCCAAAGGAGCACCCTTTTTAAAAGTAAGCCTCAAAGAACCAAATCTACAAAATTGGACATCAAATATGACAAAAGAGCAGTTTATCAATGTAGTAAATATATGCAAAAACTATATAGAAAACGGCGATGTAATACAAGTAGTACCTTCTCAACGTTTTCACAAAAAGATAAACGTGGATGCTTCCAATATCTATAGAGTATTGAGGTTTTTAAATCCATCTCCTTATATGTATTTTCTTGATTTTGACAAATTAAAGATAATAGGTTCTTCTCCAGAAACCCTTGTAAAAATCCAAGATAACATCGTAGAAATAAGACCCATAGCTGGGACCATAAAAAGAGGGAACACCCCAGAAGAAGATGAAGAGCTTTCAAAAAAGCTTTTAAACGATGAAAAGGAAGTAGCGGAGCATGTTATGTTGGTGGATTTGGCCAGAAACGACATAGGAGCTGTAGCAAAGCCAGGAAGCGTGTATGTAAAAGATATGATGCATATAGAAAAATTTTCTCATGTGATACATATAGTATCAAACGTATATGGGACAAAAGCGGAAGGTTATTCTATCTTTGAGGTGATAAAGCACGCTTTACCAGCTGGCACACTTTCTGGAGCTCCAAAAGTAAGAGCTATGCAAATTATAGAAGAATTAGAACCAGAAAAAAGAAACCTTTATGGTGGGGCTGTGGGTTATATAAGCCTAAACCAAAATGTTGATCTTGCCATAGCCATAAGAACAGCTATCGTACTAAAAAATCAACTTTATGTGCAAGCAGGGGCTGGTATAGTGGCAGATTCTATACCAGAAAAAGAGTATTTAGAATCTGTATCAAAGGCGTCTGCTATTATGAAGGCTGTAGAGACTGCAGAAGCCTCCTGTGAACTTTGAGTATTTTACAAAAGATAAAACTCTTACGTTTCTCACCAAAGGCTGGCGAGGAGAGATATATATTTTTGAAGAGAGCGATGGGCGTTTTTGTATCAAAAAAGCCAAACACAAAGAAGCCATACACGCCATAATAAAAGAGGCAAACATACTATCGGCTTTGCATAAAGATAAAAGATTTCCACAAATAGTATGTCAAGGACAAGATTTTTTTGTTTATGAGTATATAGACGCCAAACCTTTTGAAAGAGTTTTTTGGCTTTTAGAAGAAAATAAAAAAATAAAAATATTAAACTGTATATTGGAAGCGGCTTATTATTTGGACAACATAGGGATAAACAGGTGTGAGTTTGATAAAGAGTATAAAAATATCCTAATAGATGATGATCTTAATGTTTATATACTTGATTTTGACAGAGGGGGCTTTTCAGAAAACCCGAAAAATATAACACAGTTTATGCAATCTTTAAGACAAAAAGGCCTATTGAGCAAAGAAAAAGCTATAGAGCTCGGAAAATCTTACAAAACCAATAGACAGATGGTTTATCTATATCTAAAAAATCTCCTCTCCTAAGCCCCCTCACCACGTTTAAAACTTAAGGGCAGACGTTTGTTTGAGCAGGTATTCTTCCTAAAAGCTTCAAAAACTGTGAAAACGGTCCCATATTAGCCATAGCCACAAATTTAGGACCTTCAAAAGAAAGTTCACCAAACATCATCGCATGCATTGGGCCATATTCACCTCTACCCATCTCAATCCAATGTTTTGTGGTGGCATACATAAGAAAATCGTTTCCAGTGCGTCCATCTTTTGCCCAGCCTCCGTAAACGCACTCTGATTTTCCATTGATATTCTGAATGTATAGCTCCACTTGCTTATTGGGTGAGCAATCTTTTCTGTATAAGAATAGCTTTCTCACAGGGGCACCTCTCCATTCGCTACTGGAAGAGGCCATTCCCACCAGTGCCGGTGTTTGGTCCCAAAGGTTACAGAGTTCCCTGGCATAATTTGCGTCCATCATCACAGTAGCATTAGCAAGACCGCTCAATGCACCTATTAAACCCATAGCTAAAATAGCTTTTTTCATAAAAAACCTCCTTAAAATTCTTTATAAAGTTTACAGTTATCACAAGCATTTTTAATTAATTATTTCTTATACAGAGAAAAGAGATACAAATATAACAATATTCTAATATTCTTTTATGAAAAGCATGTATAAGTTCAGATAGACTGTGAACAGAGTGGTTTACCATGTTTTGGGGGTTATCTCAAAACATTTTTCATCTCTTCGTGCCAGTCTGGTATATTTATATCCAAACACTTTGAAATCTTCTCGTTGCTCATGGCTGAAAATCTGGGTCTTTTAGCCGGTAGATTAAAATCTTTTTGATAAACTGGGTATATAAAAGTTTTTATGCTTTTAAAAGCCAAATACGCTTTTGCCCATTCATATCTGGAAGCGTAAGAGGAATTTATAAGATGATAAAGCCCAGTAAGCCCATGGTCTATAGCTTTTAGCGTGATATTTACAATGGTGTTGGTGGATGTTGGCACCGAAAACTCATCGCAGGCTATTTTAAGATAGTCCTGTGTTTTAGCCCATTCTGAGAGTTTGTAAAGAAAGTTTTGTTTTCCTTCCCCGTAAACCCAGCTGGTTCTAAAGATAAGGCATCTTTCCAAGCTCTCTTGCACAAAAAACTCCCCCATAAGCTTACTCTTGCCGTATTCGTTCAGTGGATTTGGAATATCATCTTCTTTGTAGAGCCCTTCTTTTGTCCCATCAAACACATAATCGGTGGAGTAGTGGATTAAAAGGGAGTTATATTTTTCTGAAAGATAAGAAAGGTTTTTTACACCGTAGGCATTTGTTTTGTAAGCTTCTTTGTAATCAGTTTCAGCTTTATCCACAAAATTATAAGCGCTGCAGTTTAATACAATATCTGGTTTATATGTTTCAAATGTATCTTTTAACTTATCAAAATCCCCGATATCACAATCTTCTTGAGTAAGAGCCAAAACATTTTTATCTTGAAGACGCTTTTCAAATTCTGTTGCAAGTTGTCCATTTTTACCAAATATCAGAAATTTCAAGTATACACCTTTTCCCAGTAAGATTTTAGATAATTGAGCTTTTTGTTTACCCAGTTTAGATTATCAAGATACCATTTTACTGTTTTTTGTATCCCCTCTTCAAAGGTGGTTTTTGCCTTCCAGCCTATTTGCTTGTTTATTTTATCCGTATTTAAAGAATATCTATAATCATGTCCAGGCCTATCTTTCACAAAGCTTATAAGATCTTCAGGTTTGTTAAGGATATGTAAAATAGCTTTTACAACTTCAATATTTCTTCTTTCTTGAGAGCTTCCTACATTGTAAACCTCACCTATCTTACCTTTTTGTATGATGTCAAAAACAGCATCAGCACAGTCTGAGACAAAAAGCCACTCTCTTATATTTAGTCCTTGCCCATAAATCGGTATTGGTTCATTGTTTAATGCTTTTAAGATAACCACTGGAATAAGTTTTTCTGGATATTGCCAAGGGCCGTAATTGTTAGAGGGCCTTAACGTGATAAGAGGAAGCCCGTAAGTCCTATTATAAGCCCTTCCAAGCATATCAGCAGAAGCTTTTGAAACAGAGTATGGGGAGTTTGGAACAAGGGGTGTATCTTCGTAAAATTGTCCTTCTTCCCCAAGCTCTCCATAAACCTCATCCGTGGCTATATTTATAAAAAGTTTTATATTGCTTTCCTTTGAAGCATCAAGAAGCACTTGGGTGCCATTTACGTTTGTCTGTATAAAAATAGATGGGTCTAATATGCTCCTATCCACATGGCTTTCCGCTGCAAAATGCGCTACTATGTCTGGTCTTTCTTTTTTAAATATGTATTCTATAAATTCTTTATTTGTAATATCAGCCTTGTAAAAGCTTATCTTATTTTGCACTGAGCTAAGCCGTTCCAAATCTCCTGCATAGGTGAGTTTATCCACAACTATGACATCCAAACCTTTTTCTACCGCTTGTCTTGTAAATTCGCTGCCTATAAAACCAGCTCCACCTGTAATTAAGATTTTCATGCTTTATTCTCCATATATTCTTTTAGTGTAGGAAGATGCTTATCTTTTTCAGACAATATCGGTGTTCCTATGTTTTCCAAAGGCCATTGTATATTTAGATCTTTATCGTTCCATACAATGCCCTTGTCGTGTTTTGGCGAGTATTCACAGTGAGATACTTTGTAGATGATCTCAACTTCATCAGAAAGAGCCAAAAAACCATGGGCAAACCCTGGAGGAATCCAAAGCATAAGACTGTTTTCTTCAGATAGCTCTACACCTACCCACTTTTTAAAATATGGGCTTTCTGGTCTTATATCCACAGCCACATCAAAGATGTTACCTTTTATACATCTTACAAGCTTTCCTTGCTCACATGGCTTTTCTTGAAAATGAAGTCCTCTTAACACGCCTTTGACAGATTTGGAGTGATTGTCTTGAACAAAATCAAAATTTAATCCAAGTTTTTCAAAATCAGATTTTTTATAAAACTCCAAGAAAAATCCTCTTTCATCTTTAAAGACTTTTGGCTTTACTATCTTTACTTCAGACATTTTGGTGTCTATCAGTTCAAAAGGCATAAAACTTCCTCATTCTATGTATATACAATAGCATCATGATGTGTTTGGTTGGCCAAATCTATAAGGTATTTTCCGTATTCTGTTTTTCTTAGATGATGGGCCAATTTTAAAAGGCTTTCTTTTGTTATCCATCCGTTTTTATAGGCTATTTCTTCTATACATCCTATCATTAGACCGGTTTTCTTTTCTATGGTGGCTACAAACTCCCCTGCTTCCAAAAAACTATCGTGGGTGCCTGCGTCAAACCATGCGAAGCCCCTTCCCAAAAGCTTTACCTTTAGCTTTTTGTTTTCAAGGTAGATGTTGTTTACGGATGTGATTTCAAGCTCTCCTCTTTCGGAGGGTTTTGTGGATTTTGCATAAGAAACGGCGTTTTTATCGTAAAAATACATGCCAACGGCAGCGTAGTTTGATTTTGGGTTTTTTGGCTTTTCTTCAATAGATATAACGTTGTTGTTTTCATCAAACTCAATCACACCAAATCTCTCCGGGTCTTTCACATAATAACCAAACACGTAAGCTCCGCCGTTTTTCTCAATATCCTCTTTTGCCTCTTTTAGTATCTTGGGTAAATCGTGTCCAAAAAATACGTTGTCCCCAAGAAGGTAAAATACGTTGTCATTTTTTATAAAATCCTCTCCTATTATAAGGCCTTCTGCAAGTCCGTTTGGTTTTTCTTGGATTTCGTAGCTTATGTTCATACCAAGCTGAGAACCATCTTTGAAAAGTTTCTCAAAAGACTCTAAATCCTCTTTGTTTACCACAAATAGCACATCTTTTATCCCCAAAAGCATCACCAAAGAAAGCGGATAATATATCATTGGCTTGTTGTATATAGGCAAAAGATGTTTGTTGACCACAGCAGTAGTAGGATAAAGCCTCGTCCCACTTCCTCCAGCAAGTATTATAGCTTTCATATGAAATATTTTACCAGAAATTTATAACCAACCTTATACACAATAAGCTTTAGTATGATATAATTAAAAGTATGTTTAAGGTTTTTAATAAAAGCTCCATACTTTTGGGGACTTTTTTGGCTTTTGGTATAACATACGGTATGGGCGAGACAACGCCGATGCAAAGCGTGCCCACCGGTATAACATGTAAAGTGATAGACAACACCGGAAAAGCCCATGTGCTTCAAAATTGTAACTGCGATGGCAGGACATATATAGACGTAAAAGATGGTTCTTTGAGCTATTTTGTAGACTTAAACACAGTAAGGTCTATAGATGTAGAGACTTTCAGAGCAAACAACGTTGAGGTATATTTAAAAACAAATGCAAATCCAAACGGAAAGTTAGTTGAACTTTCAAAAGATATGACATGCTATGGTCTTGGTAGCCTTGGAAACGCAAAGTTTTATATTAAAAGCATAAAAAACCTTTACATATTAAAACCATGATAGGAGAACGTTTAATGAAAAAAGCTTCAATAGCTCTAACCATACCTTTGGTTTTTATCGGTGGATTTTTGGTAGGATCACACGGGATATCTACCGCAACAGCTGCCCAAGAAAAAAAACAAGAATCTACAGCAGACTACATAAGACTTTTTATGGATGTTTTTGAAATTACCAAACAAAACTACGTGGTAAACCCAAGTAGTAAAAAAATGATATACGGCGCTCTAAACGGCATGCTTCAATCTCTTGATCCATTTTCTGACTTTTTTACCCCATCGGAGTTTAAAGAATTTACTCAAGATACCGAAGGCCAATTTGGTGGTATAGGTATAGAGATAGCAAAAAAAGATGGAAGACCTATAGTAATAGCCCCTATAGAAGGGACACCTGCTTATAAGGCTGGTATAAGGGCTGGAGATGTTATCATAAAAATAAACGGCAAAGACACTTCCAATATGAGCTTATTCAAAGTAATAAAGCTTATAAAAGGAAAGCCCGGCACTACTGTCACGCTTACTATATTTAGAAAAGGTGTAGACCATCCTCTTACTTTCAAACTCACAAGAGAAATTATAAAAGTACCTGCCGTAAAAGCCACTATGGTAGACAATCATATTGGCTATATAAAACTTGTGCAATTCCAAGAAAACGCTTACAGTGAGCTTGCTAAAGCTGTCAAAAAACTTGAATCAAAAGGTGCCAATGAGTTTATCTTTGACTTAAGGAATGATCCAGGTGGTCTTTTAACGCAAGCTATAAAAGTAGCAAACGTATTTTTGCCAAAAGATAAACTAGTGGTTTATACAAAAGGAAGAGTTGTAGGAGAACATAAGTATTACACTAAGCACAATCCACTTATACCTATGCAAGATAAGCTTGTGGTCCTTGTAAACGGCGGTACTGCAAGTGCTGCTGAGATAGTCACTGGAGCTTTAAAAGATTACAAGAGAGCCACCATTATAGGCGAGAAGACTTTCGGTAAAGGCTCTGTTCAAAACCTTATACCCTTAGAAAATGGAGCAGGTCTAAAGCTAACGATAGCCTATTGGTATACACCAGCTGGTATATGTATAAACAAAAAAGGTATCATGCCAGATATACTGATAAAATTCCCAGCTAAAGAACAAGAAGAACTTGTAAAGACTATAGAGGATATGAGGCTAAAAGGCGATAAACAAAAAGTGATACTTCTTCCCAACAAAGACCCTCAGCTAAAAGCTGCCATAGACTATTTAGAAGGAAAACCCGTAAAGTCTGAAGAAGAGAAACCAAAGAAAAAAGCCTCATAATGGATGAAACACGACGAAGAAAAGCTATGTCTTGGTATTGAGACCTCTTGTGATGATACTGCTTTAGCTTTGTATAGTAGTAAAAGAGGTCTTATAGATAATCTCCTTAGCTCCCAAGTAAATGCTCACAAGATATACAACGGCATAGTCCCAGAGCTTTGCTCCAGAGAGCATACAAAAAATCTTTATATACTGTTTTATGAGCTTTTAGAAAAACATAAAATAAAACCCTCTGATATAGATTTTTTGGCAGTCACGATAGCTCCGGGGCTTATATTATCTCTTTTGGTTGGAGGTTCTTTTGCCAGTGGTTTATCTTATGCTTTGGATATACCTATAGTACCAGTCCATCATATAGAAGCTCACATATACTCGGTGTTTTTAGAATACAACGTAGAATATCCATTTTTGGCCCTTGTGGTGTCCGGAGGTCACACTGAGATTTACCTCGTAAAAGGCTTTGAACATTATGAGCTAATAGGGAAAACCCTTGACGATGCAGCCGGCGAGGCCTTTGACAAAGGGGCTGTGCTTCTTGGTCTTCAATACCCTGGCGGTCCTGCCATAGAAAAGTTTTTATCTTCATGTGAAAATCCTGAAACGATAGACTTTCCAATACCTATAAAAGATGATAGGATAGTGTTTTCTTTTAGTGGTTTAAAAACGTTTTTAAGAGAAAACAAAGACAAATACCCCAAAGATGCCCTTGTTTTTTCCTACCAAGAGGCTATAGTAAATCACATTATAAGAACCTTGCAAAAGGCCATAAAAAAAACCGCCGTCAACCGTCTTGTGGTGGTGGGTGGTGTAGCTGCCAACAAACGCCTAAGAGAAAAGCTAAACGCCCTTGATATAGAGTGTTATATCCCCTCCATAAGATACTGCACAGACAATGCAGCTATGGTAAGCTTGGTAGGCAACATGAGATTTTTAAAAGGAAAATATTATAAAAAATCGGATTTACATAAATTAAATCCAGATCCCTCTTTGAGATTGGAGGATTTTGTAAAGAGTATTTGTTAAAATATTTGTTATCTATGATAAAATATAAATATGGATTACAATAGACATTTTAATATAGCTAATCAGGGTGTAAGAAGATTAGTCAAAAGGGCTGACCAGCAGCTTTTTGTACATTATGCATGCTGTGGCACAATAAAAACTATACATGATGTATGTAGAAAAATAGGTAAATATACGTATGGTCATATTACTGTGTATAGATACGATGGCAAAAGCATGATGGAAATAGGCTCTTTTACCTCTATATCGGCTTTTGGTGTAAAAGCGCTTTTGAGCTCTGGTGGTCATTTTACAGATTACGTAACTACATTCACAATATATAACGATTTTCCTTTTTATGAGGATTCTCCTCCACCAGCGCAACCTATAAACTCAAAAGGTGATATGATAATTGGCTCTGATGTGTGGATAGGTATAGAAACGCTACTTTTACCTGGTATCAAAATAGGTGATGGGGCTGTGGTGGGAGCTGGGGCTGTTGTAACAAAAGATGTACCACCTTATGCTGTGGTAGGAGGAAATCCAGCTAAAGTTTTAAAATATAGATTTCCTGAGGATATTATAAAAGAACTTCTAAAAATAAAGTGGTGGGATTGGGAAGACGAAAGAATAAGAGAAGCAGCCCCTTTTCTTATGAGTAAAAATGTAGAAGAGTTTATAAAATTGGTAAACACTGGAAAACTATAAAGACAAGTAAATCAAAATGTAAAATAAGAATTTTAATATCAATCTTGATTTATAATATATCTTCATGAAAGCTATAAAACTGCATTCAAGAACAAATATAGATTACAAAGAAGAGTTTATCGAGATACCAGATTATCCGGTATTGGTGCCTGATTTTCTTGCAAAGGTTTTATTTGAGATTGTAGAAGAAAAAGAGCTTTTGTCTATAAGAAAAAGCTATCTTAAGCATCTTAATCTGTCTTACTTGGATAAAAAGCCCAAAAAGGTTTTGGTGCTTGCTGATTTGGATGCTTTTAGCAGTGTATGTTTAATGCCAATACTAAAAGCTATAGAAAAAGAATCTCAGGTGGATGTTTATCCGTTTTCAAACAAAGATATATATGTGGGTTTTGGTACAAACACTTTAAAAGATATACCTTCTTTAGATGATATACTCTCTTACGATGTTTTTTATGTGCTTTTTGAAGAAGACTTGACCTCTTATGAGTTTGATACTTCAAATAGGATATCTTATTTTGAACGGTTTTTTGATGTGGAGGCTATCACTTTAGAGCCATTTTTAGAGCATAAACCAAGTGTTTTTAGCACTTTTATAAACTCTCAAGGTTTTTACAAAGCCAATATAAAAAATACTTCGAATATAGAAAAATCTATCACCATACCTCAAAATATATTTACCAAATCCAGTTTAAATAAAATCTTTGATGCTCTTAAAAGCTCAAAAGTTATCATTACCACGCATCCAGCGGTGGCTTATATATGCCATGTAAACAAAATCCCTTGTGTTTTTGTGGTGGGTGGGTTTGATAAAAAAGTTTTTGGTGAAATCTCTTATGTGAAGTGTATGGAGATACCCTTTGTAGGGGCTTTTTGTTCAGGTCCTTGCATGAGGATATCAGAAGGGATTTGCGTTGAAGCAAAAGTTAGAGGTTCTAATCTAAACCCTTGCATGGATATAGAATCTATACCAGATCAAATTATACAAGATGCCATAGAAAAATCAAACAAAGAACTTGTAAAAGAAGACGCTTGTAAATACTGCCTTGAAAAAGCACCTATGCATCTTTTGGATGTATTAAATGCTGATGAATATAGAGAGTGTAGCACTTGTAAAAGCATCATCTTTTCTAAAAAAGAACATTTTTTTGTAGAAAAAGGTTTATCGGATTGGGGTATACCGGGGTTTTTTAGCTTTTACAAAGATCCTATTGCTCTTAGTATGCTTGATAAAATGCACAATATTGATATTGCTTATATACTAAAAGCCTCAAAACTAAAGGGGAGTGTCCTTGTTTACAGGGCTTTTAACGGAGAGATATCCCATCTTTTAAACTACCTTGGTTATGAGACTGTAAATGTTGAAGAAGATGAAGAACTGAAGAAAATAGGTTTTGTGCTTTTTGGAACAAAATATTACGATGGGGCTATAGAAGATGTACTTAGTGATATAGATATTGTGCTTATACCAGATATAAGAACTATCGATACAGGATTGCTAAAAATCTTCAAAGACAAACACATACTAATAGGAGCTCCAAACAAAGAAAGCATCCTAAATACGCTTGGAAGATACAAATCATCTTTTAAATCTTCTCTTACACCAAAAGCTTTTATAAACTTGTTCAAACACCTTGGAAAGGATTTGTTTTTATATAGTTCCAATGAGCTTTCTCAAAACAGCGAGTACTTTGGGGAGTTTTTCTCAAATATACTTACTTTATCAACCGGCATAAGCTTATCTCTTTTTGAGCATGAGAATTTTTATAAGCTAAAAGCCAAATACGGTACATACATATATGGAAGCTCTTTTCCTATACACCAAAACTCCCAAAGACCAATAGACTACTCAAAGTGGAATATGTATGAAAAATCTGTGTTTAAGTTTCATATGACAAATAGGCTTTCAGAAAATGAGCCTTACATAGAGATCTACGCCAAAGGTCCAAAAGGCAAGGTGCTTATCACGGATCACTGGGAGCTTATATCAAACTATCCGGAGCTTTTTGCATCAAAAGGCTATACGGTGGGGGTTTTAAGAAAAGATATACCTCTAAACCCTGATAGGCTTAAAAACGAAGTAAAGGCTTTTAATCCAGATTTTATGTTTTTTGGATTTTACGGTGATCTATTTTTCATGAGAAATGAAACCTCTTGGGATTATAAGACAAGAGATTTTTGGTTTAAAAACTTTGATGTTCCGATAATAGCTTTAAAAGTGGATACACCAAGCATAAATAGATACAGTCTAACAAGAGAAGGGCTTGAGATACTAAGAAAATATAAGCATAAGTTTGCCATAATCCATCACGATAAATTTTTAACAGAGTGTTTTAGAACCCTTGGTATAAAAGCCTATTGGTGGAACTCAAACGGCTTTATTATGAGCAATCTAAACTTATCCACCCAGGATGATGATACACCAAAAGAAGAAAAGACCTTTGATGTTATCTTCCCCGGAAGTCTTCATAAACCAAACGAAGATTTTTACAAAAAATACGCTCCTTATATAGAGTGTTATAAGAAGGATGTATCTGATATAAGAAAATGTCTTGATATACCTTGTATAAAAGACGGATTTTTTAACCAAGAATTTTTTGATATATCAACGAGTGTTATGTCTTATGTGAGGGCTTATGCTACAAACGCATTGAAAGATTATTACAAGGATAGATTTTTCACAACAGATGTCATAAAAATACCCTATTCAAGGCTAAAATATATAGTATCTTCTTCAAAGATCACATTTTATATACACTCTCAAGGTTTTAGTGCTGTACATGATATGATATACGAACCACCAATCTATCATAGCTTGCCTATTGTGGATTACAAAGAAGAAGCGATGATACTATTCCCAGAGCATTACAAAGAAATCACTTATACAAACATCGAAGATGCCATCAAAAAGATAGATTATTATCTTTCCCATGAAGAAGAAAGAGAATCCTTGATAAAAGAACTAAGAAATATAGTACTAAACTACTACAGACAAGATTTTAGAATAGATATGATAGAGTATGTTTTAACTCAGTTAAAAGTTTAGAAGATTGTGATATAATATAATTAGTTGCGGGGATGTGGCGAAATGGCAGACGCAGCGGACTTAAAATCCGCAGGGAGCAATCCCGTGAGGGTTCAAGTCCCTCCATCCCCATATAAATATAAAATACCTTCTTGTATATAGCTTTTAAGATATAATAAATAGAATGAGATGGAGTAGATATTTTTTATACACCACAAAAGAAGAACCCTCTGAAACAGAGGCAGCTTCTCATAGGTTTTTGACAAAAGCAGGTTTTATAAAGCAAGTGGCTTCTGGTATATACGAGCTTACACCCATAGCCTTTAGAGTGCTTAAGAAAATAGAAAATATAGTAAGAGATGAGATGGACAAAGCTGGGGCTCAGGAGCTACTACTTACTATATTAAATCCAGCGGAGCTTTGGAAAGAAACCGGAAGATGGGATTATTACGGCAACGAACTTTTTAAGCTAAAGGATAGATCCGATAGGGATTACTGCCTTGGTCCTACCCATGAAGAGGAGATTACAGATTTGGTAAGAAAAACCGTAAGATCTTACAAACAACTTCCTTTAAACCTATATCAGATACATACAAAGTTTAGAGATGAGAAAAGACCTCGTTATGGGCTTATAAGAGGAAGAGAATTTATTATGAAAGATGCATATTCTTTTGATACAGACGAACAAAGCGCTAAAAACTCTTACGATATCATGGTAAAAGCCTACAAAAATATTTTTAAAAGACTAAATTTAAATGTATTGATGGTAAAAGCTGATGTTGGTCAAATAGGTGGAAAAAGCTCTCATGAGTTTGTGGCTATTACAAAATATGGCGAAGCGCTGATAGCTTATTGTGAAAACTGTGGCTATGCGGCCAACACCGAGATAGTGGAATTAAAAAAACCAAACGTAGAAAAAGAACCACCGTTGGTTTTAGAAGAGGTATACACTCCAAACGTTAAAACCATAGAAGAACTCTCTTCATTTTTAAATGTAGCTAAAAGCAAAATTATAAAATCTGTACTTTATATAAAAGAAAATAAACCCGTGATGGTGCTTATAAGAGGGGATAAGAAGATAGACGAGAAAAAACTTGAAAGGCTTTTTGGTACAGATGAGTTTAGATTAGCAGAAGATGAAGAGGTTTTGAGGCTTTTAAACACAGAAAAAGGTTTTATAGGTCCTTTTGTAGAAAGTATAGAGATAATAGTGGATAACTCTTTGTACAACGCTTCAAATATGGTGGTGGCCTTCAACAAGCCTCATTATCATTATAAAAATGCAAATATCGATTTTGAAAACTTTGTAGATGTAGCCCAAGTAGAAGAAAATGATCCTTGTCCAGAATGCGGTAGTCCTTTAAAAGTGGCTCAAGGTCTTGAACTTGGACATACGTTTTTGCTTGGCACCAGATACTCTTTGCCTATGAAGGCGTTTTTTACAGATAAAGACGGTACTGAAAAACCTGTTGTAATGGGATGCTATGGTATAGGTATATCAAGGCTTATAGCAGCTTTGGTAGAGCAGTATCATGATGAAAAGGGTATAAAGTGGCCCCTGCCTGTGGCTCCATTTGAAGTGCTTATTAGTTGTGTAAATACTTCAGACGATATTCAATATAGCACATCAGAGCATCTTTACAAAAGCCTAATACAAGAGGGCATAGAAGTGCTTTTTGACGATAGAGATGTATCGCCAGGGGTGAAGTTTAACGATGCAGATCTGATAGGTATACCTTATAGGATTGTAGTGGGTAAAAAGATAAAAGATGGTCTTGTGGAAGTAGTGGATAGACACAATATGAGCTCAGAAAACATACCTATAGATAAAATAATGGATTATATTAAAAGTATAGTGAAGGTTTGATGAAAGGTGATATATACGCTATTGGGCTTAATCACAAGACCGCTTCGGTAGAACTAAGAGAAAAACTAAGCTGCAACAGCTTGGAGCAAGATACGGTTTTAAACCTTTTTAGAGCCTCAAGCAATTTAAAAGAGTTTATGCTTTTGTCTACTTGCAACAGGCTTGAGCTTTACGCTTACGCTTCCGATGAAAAACAAGTTTTGGACGCTTTTAAAATCTACGCCCAAACAAAACATCAAAATGTTGACAAAACACATTTTTTCTTAAAAGCTGGAAAAGAAGCCGTCATGCACATATTCAAAGTGGCCTCTGGGCTTGATTCGATGATAATAGGAGAGCCTCAGATAGTAGCTCAATTTAAAGAGGCGTTTTTTAAAGCAAAAGCCCTAAACACCACAGGTAAAGTTATAAATAGACTTTGCCAAAATGCACTACATGCTTCCAAAAGGGTAAGATACGAAACAGGTATAAGTAAAAGTGCTGTTTCTGTGAGCTATGCTGGAGTAGAACTTGCCAAAATGATATTTGGTGAGTTAAAAGGCCACAAGGTATTGTTGGTGGGAGCTGGCGAAATGGGAGAGCTATCGGCAATATACCTTCAAAGATCAGGAGCAAGCATATATATAACAAACAGGACCTACGAAAGGGCTGTAAGTTTGGCAGATAAGATAAAAGCAAACATACTACGCTTTGATGAGATGGAGGAGTTTTTGCACGAGTTTGATATGATACTGGTGTCTACAGGTGCACAAGGTTATGTGATTACCAAGGATATAGTATCAAAAGCCATGAAAAAAAGGCGCTACAAACCGGTGTTTTTGATAGACATATCTGTACCGAGAAATATAGAACCTTCTTGCGGTGATTTAGACGGTGTTTTTTTATACAACATAGACGATCTTAAAGATGTGGTGGAAAACAATCTATCAAATAGACTTCAAGAGGCTAAAAAAGGCGAATTTATCATAATGGATGAAGCTGATAAATTTCATAAATGGCTTGAAAATCTTGAGTTAGAACCTATAATTATAAGTATGTTAGACAACACCAAACAAAGCTCAAAAGATTGCAAGAAGATAATGCACAAAGCTATCAAACTAATCAGAGAAAACAAAGAGTATATTCCAATAGTTTTTGAGCTTTTAGATGTAAATCATAGAGAAAAGGAGGCGTACTATGGACTTGTTGAACGATAAAAGTTTTCCGTTGTCTATTACAGAGCTGATGAATTTGGAATCAGAAAGCTCCATCAAAGCTTACATCATGATAAAAGCGGATCCAAGAGAGATACCATCTATCATGATAGCTATTTCTACCTTTGATGGTATAAAAACGGCAGACGTGGTAACAGGCCCTTACGACATCATTGTATTTGCAGAGCTTAAAAATCAAGATGAGCTCGGAAGGCTTGTTATCACCAAAATACACACCTTAGAGGGTGTAAAAGAAGCTATCACCTGCGTAGTGGTAAGGATATAAACCTTTATAAGCTGTGGATGATAACTCCTACCAAATAGAGCTTTTTAACCCAAAAGATATAGATAAAATTACAAATCTATATCTTAAAGCCTACAAACATTTAGAAGAGTACTCTTATACCCACAAAGAGGATGTAGAGGTTTATATAAACTGGCTTTTAAGAAGGGATGTGGCTGGGGTTTTTGTGGTAAAAGATCATGATAAAATTGTAGGTTTTATGGCTATAGATGGTAATTGGTACAGCAAAAAATACAACAAAGTCTTAGGGGCTATACATGAGCTTTTTATAGACCCAGAGTATTTTGATAAAGGTATAGGTTCAATGTTGATGAAAAAAGCTCTCGAGTATTTTAAACAAAGAAATCTTGACCTTGTGGAACTTTGGGTAGGGGACAAAAACCAAAGGGCGATGAAGTTTTATGAAAAATTTGGTTTTCAAGAAGATGGGCGGTATAATTTTTGGGTTAGGATGGTGAAAAGCCTTTGAATTTGTTTTTGGTGGACAACATAGAAGCTACCACGTCTGTGGCTTTGTTTCACGCTATAGCAAAAAAGCAAATAGAGTGTATTGTTATAGTAGAGCCATCTAATAAATGCGTAAGCCTTGGGTATTTTGACAACGCTATTTGTTTTTTGGATTTTAACTACTGCAAAACTCACAACATACCCATTATAAGAAGACAAACCGGTGGAGGAACTGTGCTTTTACACGAAAGCCAGATTTTTTATCAGTTTATTTTTTCTAAAAGCAACAAAACCATACCCTTTAAAATGGAAAACGTTTATAAGTTTTTTTCAAATATCGTTATAGAAGTTTATAAGTCTCTGGGTATAAACGCTTTTTATAAACCAACAGCAGATATAATCCTAAACGATAAAAAAATCTCTGGCCAAGGGGCTGGTGATATAGAAAATATGCTTGTATTTGTAGGAAATATCCTTATGGATTTTGATTTTGATACGATGGCAAATATAATATCTTATATAAAAGATAAAAAAGCTTTTAAAGAGCTTTTGGAAAAAAACATCACCACGCTAAGAAAGGAGGGGTTAAACCTATCTAAAGATAGCATCATCAACGCTTTCATAGATGTGCTTAAAGATAGATTTGGACACATTGAGATATCAGTATTGCCAGAAGATATATGGGATCTTTCTAAAAAAATAGAGATAGAGCTAAGTTCTGAAGAAGCTATAAAAGAAGATACTGGAAAAGAGCATAAGGCTTTTAAGATAAAAGAGGATTTTTTCGTAGACCCACAAACCCTAAGTCCGATAAAAGTATGATGCATGATCATAATAGTAATTTAACGCATAGAAAAAATATAATTTATAAGTATATTAAAATAAACGTTTAAAGGAGGTATTTTATGCAAGACATAGCTATAGATTTTAAACTAACCGATAGGGCTATAAAAGCCATTAAGAAAATGGCTGCCAAAAAACAGCTCACAAACCCAGTGTTTAGGATAAGCCTTATAGAAGAAGGATGCGCTGGATACAAGCACCACGCGGAGCTTGATGACAAAGTACTTGATAGCGATATCATAGTAGATTATGAAGATTTTAAGCTTGCCCTAGACAAATACTCATACGATTATCTAAAAGGCACAGAGTTGGACTACATAGAAAATCTCATGAAAAGCAACAATTTTATATTCAACAATCCCAACGTCAAACAATCCTGCAAATGCGGTTCTTCGTTTAATTTTAGATAAAAGTTTTTTGGTATGTCTATATTAGAAAACTATTGATTTTTTTGGTGGTTTCTGATATAATATTTATTCTTAATGGGGTGTAGCTCAACTGGCAGAGCATCGGATTTTGGATCCGAGGGTTCCTGGTTCGAATCCAGGCACCCCAGTTTTAAACATTGGAAGGAGGATGTAGCTCAGTTGGCAGAGCGAGGGATTGTGGATCCCTATGCCGCGGGTTCGACTCCCGTCATCCTCCCTTAAATTATGCCTTAAAATTATGAACAACACTATAGTAGCTCCTGCAACCCCTATTTTAAAATCGGCCATAGCTATTTTGAGGATATCAGGTCCTAACTGCAAAAATATAGCAAAGCGTTTTTTGCAGCTTGATAATCCAAAACCAAGGCATGCTTACCACACATCCTTTTGTGCAAGCAAAGACTTAGACGATGTGATAGCTATATATTATGAATCTCCTCGCTCTTACACCGGTGAGGATATGCTTGAGATTTTCTTTCATGGAAACCCTATTATCATAGAAAAAGCTTTGGAAGCGCTTGTAGATTATGGATGTTCATTTGCATCACCCGGAGAGTTTACAAAAAGAGCCTTTTTAAATGGTAAAATGACCTTAGATGAAGCTTCAAGTGTTGAGCTTTTAATAAATGCAAATACAGAAAAAGCCGTAGAAAACGCTTTGGACATACTAAGAGGTAAATTTTCATCGTTTATAGAAGCTCTTAGAAAAGAATTTATAAGGATTATAGCAAACATAGAAGCGGATATAGAATTTGGGTATGAAGATATAGAACCCCTTAGTATAGATGAGATACAAAAAGATATCAACGATCTGATATGCAAGTTAGAGGAGTTTTATAAAAAGCTAAAAGAACAATCTTACTTATACGATGGTATAAAAATAGCTATCTTGGGCAAGCCAAACGTAGGGAAGTCTTCTTTGTTTAATGCGCTTTTAGAGAAAAGAAGGTCTATAGTTTCAGAAATACCAGGCACCACGAGGGATTATGTGGAAGATAGGCTTGAGGTAAAAGGATTTCCTTTGAGGCTTGTGGATACAGCAGGCATTAGAAAAACCGATGATCCTATTGAAAAAGAGGGTATAGATATAGCTCTTAGCCATGCGAAAGAGGCTCATTTGATCATTTTCATGGTGGATGGTTCAAAGGAGCTTGAGGAAGAGGATTATTTTATATACGATATGGTTAAAAGCCTAAATACAATAATAGTTTTAAACAAAAGCGATCTTGGTTTAAATAGCAAAACACTTGATTTTTTTCAAAATGATGCTATAATAATCTCTATAAGAAATCAGGAAAATTTGGAATATTTAAAAAGCAAAATTTTATTTATGATGGATTTGGCAGAAGATGGCATTTATGTTTCCAAACGCAATAAGTTTTTGGTAGGAAAAGCTTTAGAATCTTTAAAAGAAGCTTTGAAGCAAGAGAAAACAGAGCTTATTATGCTCTACATAAGGGAGGCTTTAGATTATTTGGAAGAACTTTTGGGACTTATCACCGATGAAGATGTTTTGGACGAGATTTTTTCTACGTTTTGTATCGGCAAATAATATTTGTTTGGCCATAAGCGGGTGCTGGATGGCCACAAACCCCGCTATACAAATACCAGCGTTTAATTAGGTAGGTTTGATTATGGAACAAGACATTACAACCAAAGCAACTAATAAGGAACTGTCCTTAGAAGAACTCAAAAAAATGACGATGGGCGAGCTCCAAAAGCTCGGCAGGGAGTTTGATCTAAAAAGAATAACAGGCATCAGAAAAGAAGCGCTGATAGAAGATATCTTGGAGGCTTACGGCAAAACAAGAGGCTTGAGATACGTAAAGGGAGTTTTAGAAGTCCTTCAAGATGGGTATGGGTTTTTAAGAAGCACCGCCAACAACTATATGCCAAATCAAGATGACATATACGTATCTCCTTCTCAGATAAAAAAGCTTTATTTAAGAACAGGGGATACCATAATAGGCTTTTCAAGACCCCCAAAAGAAAGTGAAAAATACTACGCTCTTATAAAGATAGAATCGGTAAACGGATTTCCCATAGGCTCTTCAGAATTAAGATATAGACCATTTTTTGACAAGCTTATACCTTATCACCCCACCGAGCGTTTGAACATAGAGCACGATCCGTCAGATTACGCCACGAGGGTGCTTAGCTTGGTAAGTCCCATCGGTAAAGGTCAAAGAGGATTGATAGTAGCCCCTCCAAAAGCCGGTAAAACGGTGATACTCCAAAGGCTATCCAAAGCTATACTCACAAACCATCCAGAGGTTTACCTTATCATCTTACTTATAGATGAAAGGCCTGAGGAAGTCACAGAAATGAGGCGTATAGTGCTCCAAAGTGCCGACAAAGCTGACCACGAGCCAGAGGTGATAGCCTCTACATTTGACGAACCACCCGAAAGACACATGCAAGTGGCAGAGCTTATAATAGAAAAAGCTAAAAGATTAGTAGAACTTGGAAACGATGTGATCATCTTACTTGATTCTATGACAAGGTTTGCAAGAGCTTCCAACTCTACAACCCCGCCCACCGGTAGAGTGTTGTCCGGTGGTATAGAAGCCACTGCACTCCAAAGGCCCAAAAAGTTTTTTGGAGCTGCCAGAAATATAGAAGATGGGGGTAGTCTTACCATCGTAGCCACAGCCCTTATAGAAACAGGTTCTCGTATGGATGATGTTATATACGAAGAGTTTAAAGGCACCGGCAACATGGAAGTGCATCTTGATAGAAGACTCACAGAAAAACGCATATTCCCAGCTATAAACATAAGCAAATCCGGCACAAGAAAAGAAGAACTACTCCTATCAGATTGGGAACTACAGCGCATATGGGTATTGAGGAAATTTTTCTCTTCAATGGATGAAGTAGAAGCCATGGAGTTTTTACTTGATAAACTAAAGAAGTTTAAAACTAACCAAGATTTTCTAAAAGCGATGAACGCTTAAAGATTTGGTAAACATTTTAAGGAGCAACAATAAATGAGTGATATAAAACAAAGATCCGATATAAGAAATGTAGCTATAATAGCTCACGTAGACCATGGTAAAACAACGCTTGTGGACGCACTTTTAAAACAAAGTGGCACTTTTAGGCAAAACGAGGAAGTGTTAGAGCGGGTGCTTGATAGCAACGACCTTGAAAGAGAAAGAGGTATAACGATACTTGCAAAAAACACATCTGTTAGATATAAAAACACCAAAATAAACATAGTGGATACACCAGGACACGCCGATTTTGGCGGTGAAGTAGAGCGGGTTCTAAATATGGTAGACGGGGTAATACTTCTTGTGGATGCTGCCGAAGGGCCGTTGCCCCAGACAAGGTTTGTTTTGAAAAAAGCCTTAGAAGCAAGGCTTGTGCCTATAGTGGTGATAAACAAAATAGATAGGCAAGACGCAAGGCCACAAGAGGTTTTGAACGAAATATACGACCTTTTCATAGATCTTGACGCTACCGAAGACCAGCTTGATTTTCCAGTGCTCTATGCCATAGCCAAAAAAGGCATAGCCAAACGCTCTTTAGAAGAGGAATCCACCAATTTGGAATCTCTTTTTGAGACCATACTAAACACCATACCAGCACCGATATACGAAGAGGGACACGTTTTACAGCTTTTAGTGGCATCTTTAGATTACGATAATTTTTTAGGAAGGCTTGCCATAGGCAGAATCCAAAACGGCACCTTAAGGCAAAACCAGCAGATTTCAATTGTATCAGATGAAAAAGGCGTCATAAAAACTGGTTTCATAAAAGCCATATACACCATAGAAGGTCTTAAAAGGGTTGAAACAAAAGAAGCCTTTGCCGGTGATATAGTAGCTGTGGCTGGTTTTGAAGATATAAATATAGGTCAAACCATATCGGATTATGAAAACCCTGTAGCTTTACCTTCCATAAAAGTAGAAGAACCCACCATCTTCATGGTATTTTCTGTAAACGATTCTCCTTTTGCTGGAAAATCTGGTAAATTTGTAACCTCAAGGCATCTAAGAGATAGACTTTACAAGGAAACTTTGATGAATGTGGCTATAAAAGTAAAAGACACAGATTCCACCGATGCTTTTTTGGTGATGGGAAGAGGTGAGCTTCAGATGGCTATCTTGGTGGAGACCATGAGAAGGGAAGGTTATGAATTCCAAGTATCAAAACCAGATGTGCTAACCATAGAACAAGATGGTAAGAAATTAGAGCCTATTGAAAGGGTCATACTCGATATACCAGAAGAGCATGTTGGTATCGTATCCCAAAAGCTCGGTTCCAGAAAAGGACGCATGGTAAATATGATAAACCATGGGTTTGGTAGGGTAAGGCTTGAGTTTGTCATACCATCAAGGGGTCTTATAGGTTATAGGTCTGAGTTTAAAACCGATACCAGAGGGGAAGGTCTTATAAATACCGTTTTAGAAGGCTATGAACCTTGGCAGGGTGATATTAAAAGCCGGATAAACGGGGCAATCGTAGCAGATAGAAAAGGCGTAGCTACTCCATACGCTTTACTTGGATTGGAAGATAGGGGTATATTTTTCATAGAACCGGGTACAGAAGTCTATGAAGGGATGGTCATAGGAGAACACAACAAAGACAACGATCTTTCTGTAAATATAACAAAAGAAAAAAAGCTAACCAACAACAGAGCAGCTGCCGCAGAAGAGTATGTAAGGCTTACTCCACCAAGGAAAATGAATTTTGAACAAGCTATGGAATGGATAACTCAAGAAGAGCTTATAGAAGTAACCCCAGATGCTATAAGGATTAGAAAAAAGAAAAAATGATAAAAATAGCTCTAACGGGAAACTTTGGGGCTGGTAAATCCTTTGTAGCTTCAATATTCAAAGAGCTTGGGGCCTGTGTTTACGATGCGGATGCCATAATCCATGAGCTTTATAAAAGCGATGAAAAACTAAAGGTTAAAGTATCGGAGCTTTTAGGAAAAGAAGTCTTAAAAGACAACGAGATAGATAGAAAACGTGTTGCAAGTATCGTTTTTAACCATCCAGAAAAGCTGATGGCTTTAGAAAAGATAGTACACAAAGCACTTTATGATTATCTTGATAGGCTTTTAGGGCAAATAGAGTGTGAGATATTTGTTTTTGAAGCATCTTTGGTGATAGAAAACGGCACTTACAAAAATTACGATCTTGTGATAGTGGTTTATACCGACAAAGATATTTCTCAAAAACGTCTTCTTGAAAAAGGCTATACCAACGAAGATATACAAAAAAGACTATCAAGGCAATTGGCGTTGGAAGAAAAGCTAAAATACGCTGATTTTATAGTAGATAACTCTGATGGCAAAGAATATACGATAAAACAGGTAAAAAATATATACAACAGGATCAGATATGCTAAAATATTAGGTATGCAAAAATGGAAAGAACATTTGGAGAAGCTAAAAAGGTTGGAGGAGTTTCTTAGTAACAGCTTCGATCAGGTGGAAACCATCGTAGAGCTGTGTATGCCCGGCAACGATTGTTGCTCTGATTGTGATAAACCTTTTATAATGGTTAGATTTTGTTTAGAAGAAAACAAGTGTCACGATAGAAAAATAGAACTTTTTGATCATTATTTTGATTTGCCAGATGAAGAGCTATTTAACCAAATCACTCATTATGTTGAAGATTTCCTTATGGAAATAGAACAATCAGAGTACGGTGGTGGTTAATAAGATGATAAAACTTGCTATAGTAGGTGTTGGTAACTGTGCCAGTGCCCTTGTGCAAGGGATTTTTTATTATAAGAACAACGGTCTACAGGATGTAAGCGGGCTTATGTATGAAGATGTAGGAGGCTACAAACCCTACGATATACAGGTTGTGGCCGCTTGGGATATAGACAAAAGAAAAGTTGGCAAAGATGTTTCAGAAGCCATATACGCAAAGCCAAACTGCACAACTATATTTGAACCAAACGTACCAAATCTAAACTGCAAAGTTAGAATGGGCAAAGTCTTAGATGGCTTTGCAGATCATATGTCAGATTACCCAGAAGATTTTACTTTTATAAAAGCCGATGAAAAAGAAGATGATATGGATACTATAGTAAGTGTGCTGAGAGAAACCAAAGCAGATGTCCTTATAAATTATGTACCCGTTGGTTCAGAGCAAGCGGCAAGGTTTTACGCAGAGTGCGCTCTAAAAGCAGGAGTGGCTTTTATAAACGCTATGCCCACTTTTATAGTATCGGATGAAAACTGGGCAAAAAGATTTAAAGAAGCAGGTATACCAGCTGTAGGAGACGATATAAAATCACAGCTTGGAGCTACTATATTCCATAGGACCATAGCTCAGCTTTTCAAAGATAGAGGAGTAAAAATAGACAAAACATATCAATTAAACGTCGGTGGTAATACAGATTTTCTTAACATGCTTGAAAGAAAAAGGCTTGACACCAAAAAAGAATCTAAAACCAAAGCGGTAAGCTCTTTGATAGATTATGATCTTGGTTATGGCAACATCCATATAGGACCATCCGATTGGGTACCATGGCTAAAAGATAAGAAAGTAGCTTATGTTAGAATGGAAGGAAGGCTTTTTGGAGATGTTCCTATGCATGTAGAGGCAAGGCTTGATGTGGAAGATTCTCCAAATAGCGCTGGGTCTGCCATAGATGCCATAAGATGTGCAAAGCTTGCAAAAGATAGAGGTATATCAGGTCCACTTTATTCTATAAGCGCTTATACCATGAAACACCCTCCTATCCAATACCCAGATTACAAAGCCAAAGAGCTTGTGTACAAATTTATAAACAACGAAATTGAAACCTGATTGAGCTTAGAGCTTTCCAAACGACTTTTACTAAAATCTTTAGACCAAATCCCAAAAAACGCTGTTTGGTTTCACACCGCAAGTATAGGAGAGTTTGTAAGTTCAAGGTTTATAATAGATCATATATCCTCTAAATATCCTGTTTTTATAACGTATTTTTCCCCGCGCTCAAAAGATTTTTTTTCAAAAATAAACTATCCAAGCATGCCTTTGCCCCTTGACCTGCCATTTTTATGGGATAAGCTCATAAAAACCACAAAACCACATTGCCTTATAAATGTAGAAAAAGAATTTTGGCCATTTTTGATTAGAACAAACATACCAAAGATGCTTATAAATGCAAGAACCCCAAAAAATGCATTTGAAAAGCTAATGATATCTTATTTTGATAGTATTTTGGCAAAAGATGAAAAGAGTTTTAGGCTTTTAAAAGCGTTAAACAAAAATACCATAATGTGTGGTAATTTAAAATTATCTTTGGATGTAGAATATTATGAACAAAAAGACAGCATCGTCGTAGGAAGCACCCATCCACAAGAAGAACAGGTACTTATAGATACCATCAAATGGATCTTAAACAGCACTAACTATCGCATCTTTTTAGCCCCAAGGCATATAAAGAGGGTAAAAGAGGTTTCAGAGCTTTTAAGAAAAAATAACATAGATTTTAGGCTTAGAACTGAGAAAGAAGAAGCAAGGGTGGTTGTGCTTGATACAATGGGAGAGCTAAAAAACTTTTACAAAAAAGCGCTTGTTAGTATAGTAGGAGGATCTTTTGTAAAAGGCTACGGAGGTCACAACATCGTAGAACCAGTAAGCGTAGGCTCTTACGTTTTATATGGAGTTTATGTTGAAAAAATTGAGGATATAGCAAATGTATTAGAGACTATGGGGCTTGGGTTTAGAGTAAATAAAGAAAACATAATTGATACACTAAAATCTTGTTTAGAAAATCCTTTGGACGATAAGAGGCTTTTAGATCTAAAAACTTATATAGAATCTATAAAAAACTGCTATCTTTCACATGTAGAGCAGTTTGTAAAAAGCGTTTAAAGGTTTAGCTTTTCCTTAAGATTTTCTGGTATACCTACGTTTTCCCTTAGCTGGCCGTTTCCAAAAATGACAAATTTTTCTATGGTGAGCTCTTGCAAGGCCATGGGACCTCTGGCATGGATTTTGTCGGTGGATATACCCATCTCTGCCCCCATACCAAATTCATTACCATCCGTAAACCTTGTAGAAGCGTTTACATAAACCGCCGCAGAGTCCACTTCTTGTAAGAATCTCATAGCCTTTGTATGGTTCTCGGTGATAATGGCATCCGAGTGCTTAGAACCATATTTTTCTATAAATTGCATTGCCTCTTCCAAAGACTCCACAGTCTTTACAGCCAATATAAGATCCAAAAACTCCTCGTAATAATCTTCTTCTGTGGCTTTTTTTATTTTGCTTTTAAAAGCATCAAAACTATCTTCTTGCAAAGCTTGGTAAGACATATCGTCGCATCTTAATTCCACACCACTTTCTAAAAGTACCGTCGCCATTTTTGGCCAAAAATCTTGTAAGAGATCTTTATGTATAACAAGGTTTTCTATGGCGTTGCAAACAGATGGCCTTTGAACCTTGGCATTGTATACAATATCGTAAGCTTTTTTAAGGTCTGCCTCGTTATCCACATATATACTGCATACGCCCTTATAATGTTTGATAACAGGTATTTTGGCGCTTTCTGAAACAGCCCTTATAAGACTTTCGCCGCCTCTTGGTATAGCCACATCTACAAGACCTTCTAACTGCAAAATCTCCGTTACAATCTCTCTTTCTTTTTTGTCCACAAAACAAACAGCGTCTTGCAGGCCATCCACATGCTCATTTATAGCTTTCCTAAACAAATTAGCGAGTATATGGTTGGTATGTATGGCTTCTTTGCCTCCCCTTAGTATGACGGCGTTTGATGATTTAAAACAAAGGCTTGAAGCTTCTATGGTGACGTTTGGCCTTGACTCGTAAACGATAAATATAACACCTATAGGCACCCTCATCCTTCCTATCTTAAGACCGTTTTCCACAGTCCACATGGATGTTATCTCTCCCACTGGATCTTTTAGTTTGGCCACATCTTCCAGCACTTTTACCATGCTTTTTATTTGTTTTTCCCCAACTCTCAACCTATCTATCATCGCACTGGAAAGCCCTATTGATCTTGCAAACTCTATATCCTTTTCATTTTCTTTTTGTATAAATTCTTTATTTTCTTTTAAAAGCTCAGATACCCTAACAAGCACACTGTTTTTAATAGCAGGCGTCAACATAGAAAGCCTTGGCAACACAGCCTTTGCCCTTCTTGCAATCTCTAACGCATAATCTCTCATAAAAAATATTATAACTTAAAAATATTGGCGTAGTTTTATGTATAAGTTCAGGTAGAGTGAGCACAGAGTGCTATAAGCACGTTTCAAATGCCTGTCTTTTTAACAAACACTTATTATACGATGTAAAAAATGCCTTTGGCAAATGATGGTATCGTTCTACCACGGTTTCATTATCCGTTAGGTTATAGAAAACCTGCTGAAGTAGCTTACAAGTATGCCACGGTTTACAAGTATACCACGGTTTATGTGTTCACGATGTAGTGAACTTGTACAAGCCATTGCATTTTATATAAAAGTATTGTATAATAATTGACTGTGGATAGAAGAAGAGAAATTTTAAAGCTTATAAAAGAAGGCGAGCAAAATACCAAAAAGTTGGCAGAGAGGTTTGGCGTATCTTTGATGAGCGTATATAGGGATTTAAAAGAGCTTGAGAAAGAAGGGCTCATCACAAGAAAATATGGCAAGCTTGAAATAGCGAGCCGAAGCACAAAAGATATTCAAGAAAGACCTAAAGATTTATGTGCTTTTTGTCAAAAAGAAAATGATGATAGGCTAAGATTTACATACTATCTTGAAAACGGCAAGCAAGTACACACCTGTTGTCCACACTGCGGGTTACTTCTTTATAAAAGTATCATGGATCCTATAGAGGCTATTACTACAAAAGATTTTATAAGCTGCAATCTTTTGGGTGGGGCTTCTGCTTACTATGTGCTTAGCTCATCGGCAGCTCCTTGCTGTAGCCCATCTGCTTTGGCTTTTGCAAGAAAAGAAGATGCTATTATGTTTAAAACAGGGTTTGGAGGGGAAGTCTTTGAATTTGAAGAAGCCACAAAGGTGATATGGGATCTGATGAAATACGGTAGTATCATGAAGATAGGAAAAATTAGTAGATAGGAGTTTATAGCATGGCAGGACATAGTCACTGGGCACAGATAAAACACAAAAAAGCTAAGGTAGATGCACAAAAAGGAAAACTTTTTGGTAAGCTTATAAGAGAAATAACAGTAGCTACAAAATTGGGCGGACCAGATCCAAACGCAAACCCAAGGCTTAGAATGGCTATAGAAGCTGCAAGAAAAGTAAGTATGCCCATGGATACTATAGAAAAAGCTATAAAAAGGGGCTCTGGCAACGATAAAGAAGCAGCTTTAGAAGAAATTGTTTACGAAGGCTACGGTCCTGGCGGTACAGCTATTATGGTAGTAGTGGCCACTGACAATAGAAACAAAGCCTCATCGGAAGTAAGGCACGCTTTTTCAAAACATGGTGGAAACTTAGGATCTTCTGGATGTGTGTCTTATTTGTTTGAGCAAAAGGGCGTCATAGAAATACCAAAAGAATCCACAGACGAAGAAAAGCTTATGGAAGCTGCTTTAGAAGCTGGAGCTGACGACGTTGAATCCACTGAAGATATGTTTATCGTTTACACAAATCCAAAAGATGTATACACTGTAAAAGATGCACTTTCAAACAAAGGTTTTAGTGTAGAGAGTGCCAAAGTAAGCCTCATACCAAGCACAACCGTAGAGATAAAAGACCCAGATACCGCTAAAAAGTTATTCAATCTTTTGGAGCATCTTGAGGAGCTTGAAGAGGTTCAAGAAGTGATTTCAAACTTTGAGATAGATAAAAACATCATTACCTCTATCAGCTAATTAGATGTTATAATAAAACCATGAAACTTTCTATAGTAGGCACTGGATATGTAGGACTTGTCACCGGCAGCTGTTTTGCCGAGATGGGTAACGAGGTTTATTGTGTAGATATAGATAAAGATAAAATAGAAAAGCTAAAACAAGGTATATCGCCCATATACGAGCCCGGTCTTGAAGAGATTGTAAAAAGAAACCTATCTCAAGGAAGACTATTTTTTACCACAGACATAAAAGATGCCGTTGAAAACACAGATATTATATTTATAGCTGTGGGTACACCTATGGGAGAAGATGGAAGTGCCGATTTGAAGCACGTTTTAAATGTAGCCAGAGACATAGGCAAATACATGAATAGGCACAAGTATGTAATAAACAAATCCACAGTACCAGTGGGCACAGCTATAAAAGTTAGAGAAGTAATCCAAGAAGAGTTAGACAAGCGTGGTGTAAATATAAGCTTTGATGTTATATCAAACCCAGAGTTTCTAAAAGAAGGGGCAGCAATAGAAGATTTCATGAAACCAGATAGAGTAGTAGTAGGGGCAGATTCAAAAGAGGCAATGGAGCTAATGAAAGAGCTTTATGCACCTTTTACCAGAAACCACGAAAGATTTATAGCTATGGATGTAAAATCTGCAGAAATGACAAAATACGCTGCCAATGCAATGCTTGCCACCAAGATAAGCTTTATGAACGAAATAGCAAACATATGCGAAAGAGTAGGAGCAGATGTAAACAAAGTGAGAATTGGTATAGGCTCAGACCCCAGAATAGGATATCATTTTATATATCCAGGGTGTGGATATGGAGGTAGCTGTTTTCCTAAGGATGTAAACGCCCTTATAAAAATAGCCCAAAATGTGGATTATGAACCAAAGATTTTAAAAGCTGTGGAAGATGTAAACGCAAAACAGAAAAAAGTGCTAGTAGAAAAAGCCATAAAACGTTTTGGAGAAGATTTGAAAGATAAAACCTTTGCAGTGTGGGGACTTAGTTTTAAACCAGAAACTGACGATATGAGGGAAGCAAGCTCTGTAGTAATAATAAACGAATTAACCAAAAGAGGTGCCAAGATCAAAGCTTACGACCCGGTAGCGATGGAACAAGCTAAAAACTTTTATCTAAAAGACAACCCAAATGTATCTTATTTTAAGAGTAAGTACGACGCTCTTAACAACGCCGATGCTTTGTTTCTTATAACAGAGTGGAAGGAGTTTAGAAGTCCAGATTTTGAAGAGATGAAAAAAAGACTTAAGAGTCCAATAATATTTGATGGTAGAAACCAGTATAACAAAGAAAAGCTTGAAAGTTTAGGCTTTGAGTATTATCAAATAGGCGTTTAAGGAGGTTTTTTTATGCTTTTAAAAGCCAAAGACAAAGAAGTATACGACGCTGTAGTGGCGGAGCTAAATAGACAGAACTCTTACCTTGAGATGATAGCATCGGAAAATTTTACATCCCTTGAAATTATGGAAGCTCAAGGCTCTGTGCTTACAAACAAATATGCAGAAGGATTACCTCATAAACGTTATTATGGCGGTTGTGAGTACGTAGATATAGTAGAAGATCTTGCGATTCAAAGGGCAAAAGAGCTTTTTAAAGCAGAGCATGCCAACGTTCAGCCTCATTCTGGTTCTCAAGCTAACCTGGCGGTTTATATGGCTGTGTTAAAACCAGGTGATACAATACTCGGTATGAGCTTAGCCCATGGAGGACACCTAACGCACGGTGCTACATTAGAAGTCCAGATTTTGAAGAGATGAAAAAAAGACTTAAGAGTCCAATAATATTTGATGGTAGAAACCAGTATAACAAAGAAAAGCTTGAAAGTTTAGGCTTTGAGTATTATCAAATAGGTGTTTAAGGAGGTTTTTTTATGCTTTTAAAAGCCAAAGACAAAGAAGTATACGACGCTGTAGTGGCGGAGCTAAATAGACAAAACTCTTACCTTGAGATGATAGCATCTGAAAATTTTACATCTTTAGAGATCATGGAAGCTCAAGGTTCTGTGCTTACAAACAAATATGCAGAAGGATTACCTCATAAACGCTATTACGGTGGTTGTGAGTACGTAGATATAGTAGAAGATCTTGCGATTCAGAGGGCAAAAGAGCTTTTTAAAGCAGAGCATGCCAACGTTCAGCCTCATTCTGGTTCTCAAGCTAACCTGGCAGTTTATATGGCTGTGTTAAAACCAGGTGATACAATACTCGGTATGAGCTTAGCCCATGGAGGACACCTAACGCACGGTGCTACGGTAAACTTTTCTGGCAAGATATACAACGCAGTTTATTATGGGGTTAGGGAAAGCGATTATCTTATAGATTACGATCAAATGTATAAGCTTGCCCAAGAGCATAAACCCAAAATGATAATAGGCGGAGCATCTGCTTACCCAAGGGTGATAGATTGGGCTAAGATGAGAGAGATAGCTGATTCTGTAGGGGCATACTTGATGGTAGATATGGCCCATTACTCTGGTTTGATAGCTGGTGGTGTGTATCCTAATCCAGTGGAAGTGTCTCATTTTGTAACTTCTACCACTCATAAAACCCTCAGAGGACCAAGGAGTGGATTTATCTTATCAAAACAAGAATTTGCAAAAGACATAGATAAAAGCGTATTTCCAGGCACCCAAGGTGGACCTTTGATGCATGTTATAGCGGCAAAAGCTGTTTGTTTCAAAGAGGCTATGAGTGACGAGTTTAAAAACTACGCTGCCCAAATTATAAAAAATGCAAGAGTACTGGCAGAAGAACTTCTAAAAGAAGGTATAAACGTACTTACCGGCGGCACAGATTCTCACATGGTGCTTGTGGATCTTAGAAACATAGGCCTTACTGGTAAAGAAGCAGAAAATAGACTTGGAGAAGCTGGTATTACGGTTAATAAAAACGCTGTACCCTTTGATCCATTGCCACCTACAAAAACAAGCGGTATCAGGATAGGAACACCAGCCCTTACCACCAGAGGCATGGAAGAAGATCAAATGAAGATTATCGCAAAGATAATAGCTAAAGTGCTAAAAGATTACTCAGAAGACACGCTACAAAAAGCAAGAGAGCAAGTAAAGGATCTTTGTGAAGCGTTTCCCCTTTACAAAGAACTAAAAGATGAAATTTGTGTTTGAAGGGCATGAGTACGAACTATCGGATTTAGAGCTAAAAATCCTAAAATACCACAAAACAATGGGACCAGATTACTCAAAGCTCATCTCCCATAGATTTCATATAAGCCTTCAAGAGGCTTTTGATATACATAAAAAACTTTTAGATATGGGGCTGCTCCAAAAAGTGACAGCCCCCATTATAAACTACCATTCAAAAGATAAAAGGTTAAAATCTCTAAAACATAGAAACCATACCTACTACGATTTATCAAGAACTGGCAAACTCTTACTAAGAGAGTTTGAAAGACAAATAAAAGAAATAGAGTTAGAACTAGAGTTTCCTTACAAAAGATGATTAAGTTTGTTTGGTAGTTTTATAAAAGCTATCAAAAGCAAGATATAAGAAATATAGACTATAAGTATACCCACAAAGAATATTACCAGCGTAGAACCAAAAAACATCAACTTTCCAACAGTTTCAAAAAGCTTATGGTTTGTGGCTTTTGAAAGCTCATAAAAAGCCTTTTTATAATTGTAAGATATAAACATGCCAACCAGATAAACCCCTACAAAAATCATCAGGCTAACCAAAAAGAAAAACGTCCCTTCGTTAAAACCTGTTTTATAAACTTTTGATAAAACAAATCCAAATCCAAACATAATCTCAAATATGAGCACCGCAAAACCAAGTATTATACTTGGCACAAAAGCTTGTAAGAATTTACTAAATAACTTATCATTGTTAAAAACCTTGCTAAATCTATTGAAAGCCATCAAAATCAAAGACATCCCAGCAAAAAAAGCAAACACACCCAAAAAAGGTATAAAAAAAAGACAAAGAAACAAACTACCCATTATACCAAGCTTTTTAGCAGAAGAAATATCTATCTCTTTAGTCATAGTACTCATAACGATTGCTCTAAATTTTCAATAACTTTTACAAGATGCTCTGGCACTTCCATCACAGAAAGCCTTGGCATCTTAACCAAATAAAAATCTTTAAAAGCATCTATGGATTTTATCTCTGAAAGACTTATCTTTCTTTTTAATCTTCTTATCGGTACTATATCAAAAACAAACAAACCAGAAGAATCTTGATAGGGTGAAGATACTATCTTTGCCAAACCTACAATAGCTTTTTCATCACCTGTATGATATATATAAGCCATATCTTCTGGTTTTGCGCTTTTAATAAACTTTTGAGCCAAAGGGTTTTTAACCCCGTCCCAAACGGTTTTACCTTCTTTTTCAAGCATATCGTAAGAATAAGAGCTTGGTTCTGTTTTTAAAAGAAAATATTTCATAAGCCCTCCGTAATAGCTTTTATAGACTCATACAAAACATCTAAAACCTTATCCATTTCTTCGAAGCTTATAGAAAGTGGCATCACAAGTATCATGTTGTTCCCAAGGGGTCTTAAAAATACACCTTTTTTCTTAGCGTCATTTGCCACTTTAAAGCCTATTCGTTCTTTTAGTTCATAGGGCTCTTTCTTGTCTTTGGATAGTTCAATGGCAGCCATAAATCCAAGCTGTCTTGTTTCTTTAACGTGTTTTAAAGATTCAAACTCTTTTAGACGTTTTTCAAGATAGTCTATTTTTTCTTTTAAAAGCCCCAATACGTTTTCTTCTTCAAAAATCTCTATATTCTTAAGAGCCACTGCACATGCTAAATTGTTGCCAGTGTATGTATGTCCATGGAAAAAGTGCTTTAGCTCTTCGTACTCACCTAAAAAAGCATCGTATATTTCTTTTGTGGTAAGTGTGGCTGCCAAAGGCATATAACCACCGGTTATACCCTTACCAAGCGCCATAAAATCTGGGCATATGCCTTCTTGTTCTACATAAAACATACTACCGGTTCTACCAAAACCAGTGGCCACTTCATCGGCTATGAAAAGAACACCGTAATGCTTAGCCATTTCATAAACGCTTTTCATGAAACCCTTAGGATATACCAAGAATCCAGAAGCTGCTTGCATACCAGATTCCATAACTATGGCTGATGTTTTATCATGTATATCCTTTAAAAGCTTTTCAAGCATATCAAGAAGCTCTTCAGTGCTACTAGTTTTTGTAAAATGATATGGAGATGGGAGTTTGTAAGTTTTAAAAAGTAAAGGTTTATAAGTGTCGTGAAACAAAGAAACACTGCCAACGCTTACACTTCCTATGGTATCACCGTGATAAGCCCCTTCAAAACTTATAAAATAAGGTCTTTCTTGTTTTAGGTTTTTAAAATAATGATAACTAAGTTTTATAGCTATTTCCATAGCTTCAGCGCCGTCTTCAGAGTAAAAAACCCTTTCAAGGCAAGAAGGTGTTATATCCACAAGTTTTTTTGCCAGCATAATAGCCGGTACATTTGAGTTTCCAAGGGTTGTAGTGTGAGCTACTTTGTTGAGTTGGTTTATAAGGGCTTGGTTTAGTTTTGGATGATTGTGCCCGTGGATATTGCACCACAAAGAGGATATAGCATCTATATATTTGTTTCCATAAATATCGTATAGATAAACCCCTTCTCCTTTTTCAAATATAATACCCCCTTCTTCTTCATAAACTTTCATTTGGGTAAATGGATGCCAAAAATACGTTCTATCTGTTGATTCTAAAAACATCAAAGATTCAATCTTCATGGGGTTTTGCCATCTTCTCCGGTCTTACGTATTTATCAAACTCCTCTTCTGTAAGTATACCAAGCTCTACTGCCGCTTGTTTTAACGATATATCTTTTTCATAGGCAGTTTTGGCTATTTTTGCAGCGTTATCATAACCAATGTAAGGATTAAGCGCTGTCACAAGCATAAGAGACTCTTGCACATAAGAGTTTATTTTCTTTAGGTTTGGTTTTATACCCTTTACCATGTGATCGGCAAAGGATCTCATAGCATCTGAAAGAAGTTTCGCAGAGTTTAAAAAGTTAAATATAATCACTGGATTAAACACGTTTAGTTCAAAGTTACCCTGAGAATCGGCAAAGCCTATAACTGTATCGTTTCCCATCACCTGCACACAAACCATTGTCATAGCTTCTGATTGGGTGGGATTTACTTTTCCTGGCATTATCGAAGAACCAGGTTCGTTGGCTGGAAGTATGAGCTCTCCTATACCAGCTCTTGGGCCAGAGCCAAGCCATCTTATATCGTTTGCTATTTTCATCAAAGCCGCCGCTAAAGATTTCATAGCACCGCTTGCCATCACAAAAGGATCGTGAGAGCTCAAAAACGCAAACTTGTTTCTAGACAGTTTAAAATCTATACCGGTAAGCTCTGATAGAACCTCTACCATTCTCTTGTCAAAACCTTTTGGAGCGTTTAGACCAGTGCCTACTGCTGTAGCACCTATACCTATTTCTTTTAACTCTGGCAACACCAACTTTATACGCTCAAGGGCTGTGTCTAACTGATGCACATACCCACCAAATTCTTGTCCAAGGGTCATTGGTACAGCATCTTGAAGATGAGTCCTTCCTATTTTTACAATATCCTTAAATTCTTCGGCTTTTTCTTTCAGTGTATCTCTTAGATATTCTATAGAGGGTATAAGCTTATCTTGAAGGATTTGAACTGCAGATATATGCATAGCGGTTGGGAATGTATCGTTGGAAGACTGAGACATGTTAACATGATCGTTTGGATGTATTGGGTCTTTGGAGCCCAACGGCTTACCCGCTAGCTCAGCCGCTCTATTTGCTATTACCTCATTTACATTCATATTGCTTTGGGTTCCAGAACCCGTTTGCCATACTTTTAAAGGAAAATGTTCGTCTAGCTTGCCTTCTAATACCTCGTCTGCTACTCTTACGATGAGCTCTTTTTTATAATCATCAAGCTTTCCAAGTTCGTTGTTTACAATAGCGGCTGCTTTTTTGATGAGAGCCAAAGCCTTTATTGTTTCAATAGGCATTATATCGTTTGAAATGTTAAAATACATCAAAGATCTTTGGGTCTGGGCACCCCAGTACTTGTCAGCGGGCACTTTTATCTCGCCCATGGTGTCTTTTTCAATCCTGTACTCCATATCACACTCCTAAAAATGAGATTTATTTTATTATACCATTTTAAAAGCCTGTATAAATTCAATACATCGTTAACATATCAAATAAGACAGCAGTATCAGTTAATGTCAAATTTTAAGGAATATTTTAACAAGGTAGTGTGCCAACGGCATTTCTTACATCGTATAATAAGTGTCTGTTAAGAAAACAGGCATCTGAAATGCGATTCCATCGCTCTAGTGTGCTGTAAGCATTTCTTACATCGTGAATTAAGCATACTTTAAGAATAAAACTATCTAAAAATAAACATAGTATAGTGTGCTGTAAGCATTTCTTACATCGTATAATAATTGTCTGTTAAGAAAACAGGCATCTGAAATGCGATACCATCGCTCTGCCTGTTCCCTTGTCCATTCTTCTGTTAGACTTTCTAAAGAAGCTTTTAGCTTCTTTTATTTCTTCTTTTCTCATACATAAAACCTCCTAAAACTTAATAACATGTTTAAGTTTAAGACACATAAATATTTTAACTCCCATATAATGAGATCTATCTAATAGGGATCGAATTTAGCAAGAAAGATAAGAACATCGTAAGTTTTGAGTGGGAAAAGGTACAATATTAAATAAATTTTTGAAGTATAATATTAGGATGGCAAAAAGAGTGATACTTGCTTATTCTGGTGGTTTGGATACATCTATAATAGTAAGATGGCTTACGGAAAGGGGTTTTGAAGTTATAACCTACACAGCAGATGTAGGGCAAAAAGAAGAACTTTCAGAAATACCAGAAAAAGCAAGAAAAGCCGGAGCCGTAGAGGCTATAGTAGAAGACATAAGGGAAGAGTTCGCAAGGGATTTTTGTCTTCCAACCCTTAGGGCTTTGGCATTGTATGAGGGTAAATATCCTCTGACGGCATCTTTGTCAAGACCTTTAATATCTAAAAAGCTCATAGAATACGCCAAGAAAAAAGATGCAGATTATATAGCCCATGGATCTACAGGAAAGGGCAACGACCAAGTGAGGTTTGAAGTTTCAGCCTGGGCTTTAAACCCAGACATAGAAGTCTTAGCACCTGTTAGAGAATGGGAATTTAAATCAAGAGAACAAGAGATAGAATACGCTACAAAATACAATATCCCTGTAAAAGCCACAAAAGAAAATCCTTATTCCATAGATAGAAATCTCTGGGGTGTATCTATAGAGTGTGGTATCTTAGAAGACCCATTTCAAGAACCTCCAAAAGATGCCTATCAAATCACCAAAGACCCAGAAAAAGCACCCGATACTCCACAATACATAACCATAACCTTTGAAGAAGGAACTCCTATAGCTATTAACGACCATAAGTTTAACAGCATTTATAAGCTTATAGAACATCTAAACGATATAGCAGCTCCTCACGGAGTGGGGCGCATAGATATGGTGGAAAACAGACTTGTGGGCATAAAAAGTAGAGAGATATACGAAGCTCCTGGAGCTATGTGTCTATACAAAGCTTACGACGATCTTGCTTCTATAACCCTTGATAAATACACCTATCAATACCTAATAGGTCATATATCAAATACATATGCAAATTTAGTTTACGAAGGACTATGGTTTTCACCTTTGAAAGATGCTCTTGATGCTTTTAACAACAAGATATCAAACTATATAAACGGCACTGTAAGACTAAAGCTCTACAAAGGAAATATAGAAGTGGTGGGAAGAAAATCTCCAAACGCCCTTTATATAGAAGAGCTTTCTACTTACACAGAAAAAGATGCCTTTGATCATCAAGCTGGGGCTATGTTTACAAAGGTTTACGGATTGCCGTTGAAGGTTTTAGGGCGTGTAAAAGCCAAAAACCAACTTTAGAAAATGGAAAATGCCTACATAGAAAAAATCGTAGTCACAAACTTCAAATCCTACGGCACCCAAAAATTAGAGATACCTCTTGGAAAAGGATTTATAGGTATAGTAGGACCAAACGGAGCTGGTAAATCCAACATAGGAGACGCCATCTCTTTTGCCTTGGGGCTCAGTAGCGCCAAACACATGAGAGCCAAAAACCTAACCCATCTTATATATTCAAAACAAGGCCATAGAGAGGATTTTTCAGAGGTAAATGTATATTTTGCAAATCCACAGGTCTTTGGATACGATGAATTTGTGATAACAAGAACCATTTATAAAGATGGTAAAAGCGTATATAAACTAAACAACAAAACCATCAGGGAAAAAGACCTTCAGCTGATACTTGCCAAAGGAGGCATCTACAAAGAAGGCTACAACATCGTTTTACAAGGGGATATAATAAAGTTTATCAAGATAACACCCTTAGAAAGAAGAAAAGTCATAGAAGATGTAGCAGGTATAAGCGAGTATGAGCACAAAAGACAGCTTGCACTGGAAGAACTTGGAGAAGCCGATATAAAAATAAGAGAGCTAAAACCCTTAGTAGAAGAGCTTGAACTGAGCTTAGAAAAACTTTCCAAAGAAAAAGATAGGCTCGAAAAATACAAAGCGCTTACCGAGAGAAAATATATACTTGAGTGTTCTTTGCTTTTAAAAGAAAAACAAAACCTTTTAAAAGAGCTTGACAAAGCTTTCAAAGAAAAAGATGAGCTTGAATTCAAAAGCAACGAGATAAACCAAGATATACAGTTAAAATCAAAAACATTGAAAGAAAAAGAGGAGTCTTTGATAGAACTAAACGAAAGACTGCTGCCCTTCAAAGAGTCTTCTGGCAAGCTATCCGCAAAAATCCAGTACATAAAAGAACAACAGTCAAAAAAAGAACAAGAGCTTCAAAAAGAGCTTTCGCACAAAGAAGATACACTAAAAAAAATAGATTTCTTACAAAAAGATCTAACAAACTTAGAATCTGAACTCTTACAGATAAAAGAGCAAAAACTCTTGAAAGAACAAGAGATGTTTAGTATAGAAAAAGCCATAAAACAAAAAGAAGAAGAGCTTCTAAGCATAGAAAAAGAATTGGACCTTTCTCCAGACGAGATAAAACAAATAGAGTCAAAAGAAACTGAGCTCAAAAGTCTCATAGAGCATAAGAAAAAAGAGCTTCAGCAATATCTAAACCAAATCCAAGACATATCTCAAAAACAAAATAGGTATAAAGAGGATATAGAGCGTTTAAAAGAAGAGCTTCAAAACCAACAGAAAACCTCATCTTTTGAAGAAAAACTAAAAGAATACCAAAAAAACATAGACCAAGAAAAGCTTTCCATAGAAGCTCTAAAACAAAGCATTTCAAAATATTCAAACTCACTATCGGATTTGAAAAAACAAATAGAAAATATACTCATAGAAAAAGCTACGATAGAATCCCAGATTAGATTTAGTCAGGATGATAGCTTTATACTAAAAAATGTAAAAGGGGTTTATGGGAAGGTAGAAGAACTCATAAACCTAAAAGACGAAGATTACAAAACCGCCATAGAGGCCTCTGCTGGGGCAAGGCTTTCTTATGTTGTGGTAGAATCTGACGAAGTGGCAAAAACCTGTATTGAGCTTTTAAAAAAACAATCAAACCAAAGACTTAGTTTCATACCTCTAAACCGTATAAAAACTCAAAACCTTCCAGCTTACCCAAGGCAAAAAGGCTACATAGACTTTGCCATAAAACTCGTAGAGTACGATAAGATATTGGAGTCTGCCATAAGCTTTGTGTTTGGGGATACCCTTGTGGTGGAAAATTTTGATATTGCTAAAAGCCTACAAAACTATAGATGTGTGACATTGGAAGGTGAGGTATTTGAAAAAACTGGTATCATCACAGGAGGCAAACTAAAAACCCAGTCTAACCTTGGCAAAAAACTGCTTTTAGAGAAATTGGAATCTATAAACACACGATACAAACTCCTAAAAGAAAAAGAACAAGAACTAGAGGGCTACATCTCAAAAGCCAAATCAGGCCTCATAGAAAAAGAAGGCATAATAGCCATAAACACCAAATACATAAAAGATATAGAACAATCCAAAGAAAAAAGCCTAACAGAGCGAAAAAACATAGAAGATCGTATAAAATCTGGCGAAGATTACATAAACCATCTTGAGGCCAAGAAAAAAGAACTCATAGAAGCTCTTGAACCTCTAAAAGAAGACATAAAGTATCTGGAGGAAAAACTACACAACTTAGAGATTAGAAAAAAAGATATACTTTCTTACTACACAAGTAAAGAGATACAAGATCTAAGAAGCGCTTTGGAAAACTACAAACATATTTATCTTCAAAAAACCAAAGAGATAAGCAACCAAGAGCTTCAAGAAAACTCCGCCACAAAAAACATAGAACATATCGAGTCTTTGTTAAATCAAAAACGTCAAGAGTTAAGTCTTATAGCATCTACGATAAATGCTTTGGAGCAAGAGATAAAAGATTTAGAAAGCCTAAAAGAACAAACAGAAAAAGAACTAAAAGAATCAAACGCTATGTTTTATAAGCTTTATGAAGAAAAAGAATTTCTTGAAAAAGAACAAAAGGATCTACAAGGAGAGCTTGGAGGACTTAAGATAGAACACGAAAGACTTTTGGAAGAAATAGGCTCTATTTCAAATAGCATTACAAAACTCCAAACGAAGATAGAAGCTTTGGAGGAATCTTTGAAAGAAAAAAAATACGACGGAAGGTTTTTTGAAGAACAAAACCAAAGCACCTCCAAGCTAAAAGACGAATTAGAAAAGATAAACAAAACCTTAGAAAATATGAACGATATAAACTTCAAAGCAGAAGAAGAGTACACAGAAACCTCAGAAAGACTAAAAGACTACAAGGAAAAATTAGAACAGCTTACCAAAGACAAAGAAGCTATAAAGCATATGATAGAGGAGATAGACAGGAAAAAATACAAGGCTTTTATGGAGGCTTTTGAAAGCATAAGAAAAAACTTCAAACAAATATACTCTGAGGTTTCTTACCAAGGAAAAGCCGATCTTACACTGGAGAATGAAGAAGATCCATTCTCAGGGGGTGTGTTTATCTTTGTAAAACCAAGGGGCAAAGACGCTCAGTATGTAGAGGCAATATCAGGTGGAGAGCAAACGCTGGCTGCAATGGCACTGATCTTCGCCATTCAAGAGTACAAACCATCTGTGTTTTATTATTTTGACGAAATAGATGCTCACTTAGATGAGGCAAACGCCTATCTCCTCGGACAGATGATAAAAGGAAGATCCGACAGAGTCCAGTTTATAGTAGTAACCCTGCGTGAGAACCTGGCAAGCTTCGCCGACAAGCTAATAGGCGTCACCAGCAAAGACGGCATCTCAAAAGTGCTAACCTTCAAATCTTTAAAAGAAGTGTCTTAGGCTTTCTCCCGCTCAAGCCCCCTCCCGCTATATTTTTGTGTGCTATATTTTTGTGTGCTATATTTTTGTGTGCTATATACCTGTTTTCTTAACAAACATTTTGCTTACGACAAGTATGCCACGCTCCATAAGTATGCCACGCCCCACAAGTATGCCACGCAAACAAGTATGCCACGCAAACAACTATGCCACGCAATTGTAAGAAATGCCTTTGGCACACTATTCTTAGATAATTGATAAAAAAATATTGCTTTATATTAGCTTTTGACATCTTTCTACGTTTATGCTATATTTTACAAGATGAAATATGATTTAAAAAGAAAAAACGGTAGTATATGGCTTTTAGGAAAAGATGAAGAGATAGCGTTTAAGCCCACAAAAGTTGTGTGTGTAGGGTTAAACTACAAAGCCCATGCCAAAGAGCTCAATATGGATATACCAAAAGAGCCACTTTTGTTTTTAAAGCCCACAAGCAGCATAATTTTAGACCAAGAAGATATCCTATACCCAAAAGCCTCTACAAGAGTTGATTACGAAGGAGAGCTTGCTATCGTTATATCTAAAACATCCAAAAAACTCTCTTACAAAGATGCAAAAGATGCAATCTTGGGCCTTTGTATAGCAAACGATGTCACGGCAAGGGATCTGCAGAGAAAAGACATACAGTTTACAAGAGCAAAATCCTTTGATACGTTTTGTCCTGTAGGACCAGTGGTAGTAAAAGATGTAGATCCATCTAATCTAAATATCAAAACGTATCTAAACGACCAATTAAAGCAGCATGGCAACACATCAGATATGATATTTGATGTATATGAGATTGTAAGCTTTGTATCGCATATTATGAGTCTTTATCCACACGATATAATTATCACAGGTACACCACCGGGTGTTGGTCCCATGAATGTAGGGGATACTGTGAGCGTTGAGATAGATGGTATTGGGATTTTAAAAAACACTATTAAAGAAGATGTATAAAATAAAATTTGCAACAAGCGTTCTTTTGTTTCTTAGTGTTTTGGCTATCCTTGCTCCTTTGGTGGGTCCTTATTCTTACAAAAAACAGTTTAGAAACTATGTGCTGGCCCCTCCTACTCATATCCATATATCTAAAAATGGGTTTTATATATACGATCTTGAACCTGTCCCATCTTTAAATAGAGTTTATATGGAAAATAAAAATAAAGTTTGTTATATAAATTTTTTCCTAAAAACCAAAAACCAGTTTAAACTCATAGAGCCCTCTTGCGGTCATTTGTTTTTACTTGGGACCGATGATCTTGGAAGGGATATTTTTTCAAGGCTTTTGTATGCTTTAAGGGTATCTTTGAGTATATCTATAGTGGGGGCTTTAAGCACTATCATCATAGGCACAGCGGTGGGAAGCTTGGCTGGGTATATGGGAGGTGTGTTTGATAATATCGCCATGAGGATTGTGGAGGTTCTTATGGCTATGCCAACGTTTTATCTTATGCTTTCTTTAAGGGCTCTTTTTCCCCTTGATGTATCTGGGGTGTATGTGTTTGGGATGATTATATTTATACTTTCTTTTTTTGGTTTTGCACCTTTTTCAAGGGTGATAAGGGGTATGGTGCTTTCTATAAGAGAGTACGAGTATGTAAATGTCGCAAGATTTTATGGAGCAAACCCCTTTTACGTGATATTCAAGCACATCCTTCCAAATATAAAAAGATACATCATCATAAGCACGGTTTTATCTATACCAGCTTATATCATAGCAGAGGGTTCTCTTAGCTTTTTGGGACTTGGCATACAAGAACCATACCCTTCTCTTGGAAATATGCTTCCTAAAAGCATATATACCATTATCCTATACCCATGGACATTTTCCTCAGGAGTAGTTATATTTTTACTGATAGTGGCACTAAACCTTTTAGGAGATGGCTTATCGGAAAAAGAGTAAAGGTCAAGATTACACCGCTTGGGATATTTTATATTATCATCATGCTTCTTTTTGGCTTTGCCGCCATAAACACTTCTAATAACCTCCTTTACATGATTACATCCTTTATGATGGGGTTTATGATAGTAAGTGGTGTTGTATCCTATTACAACGTAAAATTTTTAGATATATATTTTTCAAAAGCCCAAGACTTTTTTGCCAATGAGCCAAACAAAGCTATATTTTACATAAAAAATAAAAAAAGATGGCCATCTTTTTTGATAAACATCAGACCTATAGAGAACTTCTATGAGAAATCAATTTTTATACTAAAAGCCAAAGAAGAAAAAGAATTGGATCTGACGCTTTTTTTTGAAAAAAGAGGACACTATGAAAAGATAGAGCTTTGCCTATCCTCAGATTTTCCATTTGGGTTTGCCTATAGAGAAATCACCTATCAAATACCTTGCGATATATACGTGTATCCAAATCCAAAGTACTGCCAACAAAACACCAGCGTATACAGATCTGAAAAAGGGTTTGTAAAAACTACCCAAGGGCAAGAGCTTTTTCAAATAAAATCATACCAAAACGAAAACCCAAAATTTATAAACTGGAAAGCTTCCGCCAAAGTGCAAAAGTTGATGGTGAACGATTTTTCAGATTTTATAAGCAAAGAAATCATACTAAGACCAGAGGATTTTGATATGGACTTAGAACAAAAGCTGTCTTGCATGAGCTATATACTGGTAGAAGCTTCCAAAGAAAATGCAAAAGTGGGTCTTGATTGGTATGGATTTAAAATACCACCCGGGGATTCTTCGTTTCATTATATAAAAATTCTAAGATTTTTATCCACTGTATAATGTTATAATCTTAAAGATGAATTATCTAAAGCATATTTTTAGTGGTGGTGATTTTGTTATTATAGCTGGTGTTTTTGGTATATTGCTGTACTTTTTATACGATGCTATAAAAAGAAAAAAATGGGGATGGGCTATATTTTTAGCTCTTTTACCCCTTGGCTTTATGAGCGTTCCGTTATATATTTTATTTGGCTATGAAAGCGAGGCAAGGCGTGAAAATAAAGACGATACCGACCAAACCGATTGATGAAAACTGCACCGTTATAAAAAACGAAGATACAAAAGAAGCTATAGTGATAGACCCAGGCTCAGATATACAGACTATATTAGAAACTATAGGTAATTTCAAAGTAGTAGCTATACTAGCCACACACGGGCATTACGATCATGTAGGGCAAGTAGCCACATTAAAAGAGCGCTACAATGCCCCTTTTTATATGCACAAAGAAGATGAGTTTTTATTAAACGATGAACTATTTCCTGGGTTTTCAATCTATCTAAACGCAAAAAGACCTCCAAAACCAGATGTTTATATAAAAGATGGTGATAAGCTCAGTATTGCCAATGTAGATATAGAGATTATCCACACACCAGGCCATACCCCCGGCGGGTGTTGTTTTTATCTACCATCTCAAAATACACTTATAGCTGGGGATACGCTTTTTAAAGGCGGTGTTGGAAGGACAGATCTACCAGGTGGTTCTTGGGAAGAATTGTCAAAGTCTTTAAAAAAGATTTTTTCTATACTTCCAAAAGATACCCATGTTATATGTGGACACTACCAAGATACAAGCTTAGAGCATGAATTAAAATTCAATCCATTTTTGAGGGGTTTATGGTAAAGCTTTTAGTGGGTTTGTACGCTGGTGAGATATTTTCAATAGTTTTTATAGTCTCTTATGTGCTTTTTAAAAAGATAGATTCAAAGAACTTAGCCGGTAGGATATATGGTCAAATCCTTTGGAGATTTTACAAAATAGCACTTTTAGAGCTTCTTCTGGTATTTATTTTAAACATAAGCTTTTATACGTTTTTTATGCTTTTGGGGCTTTTGGCAAATATATATTTATCTTATTATACCAAAAGCCTAAAACGAAGCTTAGGAGATATAGATAAGATAGATATAAACGATCCAAGAAGGGTAAAATTTAGAAAGGTTTCTAAAACATCCTCGTTTTTATTAGTTTTTAATATGATATTAGCTATACTTTATATCTTAAAATAATAGATTAAGATGATAGGTGAGTTTGAGCTTATAAAAAAACTAACCTCAATCCTTGGAGAAAATACTATAGGAGACGATACAGCTTATATAAAGATTGGAGAGACTGGGCTCAACATCACCTGCGATGCTTTTTTAGAAGATGTTCATTTTTTAAGACACTATCCACCAGAAGCCATTGGCTTTAAAGCCATATCTATAAATGTATCAGATGTTGTGGCAAACGGAGGCAAACCTCTTTATGGACTTATCTCTCTTATGATACCAGAGGATATAGATGAAAGATTTATAGAACGTATATACGAAGGTGTAAAATCTGCCTGTGATTTTTATAAACTTAGGATAGTAGGGGGCAATGTATCAAGAGCTTCAAAGCTTGGTATAGATGTATTTTTAATAGGTGAAATAGATAGGTTTGTATCAAGAGCTGGTGCAAACGTGGGTGATGATGTGGTAGTAAGTGGAACCCTTGGGGATTCGTACGCTGGTTTTAGGCTTTTAACAACAAAAAAAGATTATGAGGATTATGAATTAAGACTCATAGAAAGGCATTTAAGACCCACTGTTAGAATAGACTATATAAATCATATAAGAAAATACGCCGGCGCTTGCATGGATATATCCGATGGACTATCTTCTGATTTATGGCATCTTGCAGAGCGCTCAAGCGTTGTAATAGAGATAGATTTAAACAAAATACCTATTTCTCGTGAACTAAAGCTTTACGCTTCAAAAGAAAATCTAAACCCTTACGATATAGCTTTGTCTGGAGGAGAAGATTATCAGCTTTTATTTTGTCAAAAAAAAGAACACTTTAATCCATTTTTAGATAACACAGTAATAGGACGTGTGATAGAAAAGGGTAAAGCGTCGGTACTTGTAAATGGAAAAGAGCTTGAAAGAACGGGTTTTGATCACTTTAAAAAACGATAAAAGATTTTATATTTTAAGCGAGCGATATCAAGAAATACTTTTAAAAGAACTTTCAAACATATATAAAGAAAATGCCAACACACTTAATAAAGATCAAGCCAACATATACGATGAATACTACAACGAGTTTTACCACAGCATTACTACAGGACCTTTAGAAGAAGCATACAGCAAATTTGTAAATCCTGTTTTGGGGCTTTTAAAAGAAAAAAGCGTTATAAACGTATTGGATATAGGCTCTGGTATGTTTGTAAACTCAGGGGTATTGGCTTATAAGCTTTTAAAACTGGGCAAATCTGTAAATATAATAAGTATAGATAAAAAAATACCTCCTTTTATAGCTTTAAATCACGATTCAGACGAAGTAAGATATATGCTTTATAAAAGTAACTTTTATTTAAATAGTAATCGTTTAACGTGGCAAGTGATTTTAGAAGATGCAAGAGCGCTTAAAACAAATATGATGTTTGATATCATACTACATGACGGGTTTTCACCATACAGAAATCCGTCTTTATGGACACTGGATTTTTTGTATTTGCTTTATAAAAACCTAAAAGAAGAAGGTATTTGGATAAGCTATACATCAAACAAAAGCGTACAGTCTTCTCTTAGCTTTTTAAACTTTAAAATAGATTTTATAGCACCTGTAGGACGAAAAAGACCTTCTATAATGGCTTTAAAAACACCTAAACATAAATCAAACATAGACTTTCAAAATCCCTACGCTATACCTATGAGAGATATAACTCTCCATACCAATGAGGGAAAAATAATATCTGATTACTTCATAAGGGTTTATCTCTTAAAATCCAAATACTATTCACCTTCAAAAGATTGAAGCTCTTCCATCAAGGATTTTACTTGATGCATAATAGCTCCAAGGAGTGATTCTACAGAAGAGTTCCAGTAAGATTCGTTAAAAACAACCTTTTTAGAGGGTCCATCACCATCATCTCCTAAATAAGAAACCAAAACATATGGGTATTCTTCTTTATCCTCACATTCGGCCTCTTCAACACCAGGAAAACATATAGCCAAATCTATCTCTGGACTTATAGCCATACTTTTGATGCGCCTTGCTAATTCTTTAAATTTTTCCTTAGGGTATTCCATGCTTAGAAAATATAAAATTTGTATAAACGCTTTCCATAATAAAATGCATAAAATCTATGCTAAAATAAAATTATGGAATGTATTTTTTGTAAGATAGCAAACAAGGAGATTAAGTCGGATATAGTTTATGAAGATGAGCTTTTTGTAGCTTTTAGGGATATAAAACCGGTGGCTCCAACGCATGTACTTATAATACCAAAAAGGCATATAGAAGGGGTGCAAGCTCTGAAAGAAGAAGATGAAGCTCTGGTGGGGAAGATGATACTAAAAGCCAAAGACATAGCCAATAAATTAAACTTAAAAAAAGGCTATAGGCTTGTTTTCAATGTTGGAGAGTATGGAGGTCAAACGGTTTTTCATATACACCTACACATAATAGGTGGAAGACCAATGATGTGGCCTCCGGGTTGATGCCAGAGTATTTTATAGGCGAAGGCACTCTTATAAACGCCCTTTTGGTGTTTGTCGGTGGATACTTTGGGAGTCTATTTGGAACACATATTCCACATTCTATAAAAGAAGCCACTCTAAAAGCTTTTGGGTTATTCTCCTTTGGTATGGCTTATCATCTTTTTAACGAGGGCTCAAAAGCAAATATTATAGATGTATTGGCTTGTCTAATAATAGGGGGCGTAATAGGATATTATTTTGATTTTGAGTCAAACTTAGATAAGGTTTTTTTAAAAGCGTTTAAAAACATAGGCTCACCAGAGGGGTTTAATACAGCCACAATAATGTTTTGTGTAGGGCCTATCACTATACTTGGTTGTATCATGGAAGGGGCAAAGGCTCAAAATAGCCTTATTTTATCAAAAGCTATAATGGACGGAATAAGCGCAGTACTTCTTTCTTCTTCGATGGGTAGATCTGTGGCGTTTTCATCGTTTTCAATACTCCTTTATCAAGGTTCTCTTACTTATATAGCTTACTTTTTTAAAAGCTCAATAAGTAGTAGTTCTTTAGAAAATGTAGCTTTTATCGGTGCTTGTCTTATAGTGGGTTTGGCTTTGAAGCTTTTAGGAATAGCCAAAGACCTAAAGCTTTTAAATTTTATTCTTTCTCCTATAATAGCTATTTTTATAAAATCTTAACTATAAAATCTTAACGCCAATTTAATAAAAATATCTTATAATAAAAATATGAGTGTAAGAATAGGCATAAACGGATTTGGGCGTATTGGTAGGGCGTTTTTTAAAATAGCCTTTGAAAGAGGGCTTGACATCGTAGCCATCAACGATTTAACAGATACAAAAACCTTAGCACATCTTCTAAAATACGATTCTGTTCATAAAATATGGAAAAAAGATGTATCATACACCGAAGATTCTTTGGTAGTCGATGGTAAAAGCGTAAAAGTATTTGCCAAAAAAGACCCAGCAGAACTTCCTTGGAAAGACCTTGGTGTAGATATAGTAATTGAGTCTACGGGGCTTTTTAGAGACAAAGAAAATGCCTCTAAACATCTATCAGCAGGAGCCAAAAAAGTACTCATCTCAGCTCCAGGGAAAAATCCAGATATTACCATAGTACTTGGGGTCAATCAAGACAACTATAAACCAAGCGAGCATCAAATAATATCAAACGCATCTTGTACTACAAACTGTATGGCACCTACATGCTATGTGCTTGATAAAGAATTTGGTATAAAAAATGGCTATATGGTAACGGTACATTCTTACACAAACGACCAAAGAATTTTGGACCTTCCCCACAAAGATTTAAGAAGAGCAAGGGCCGCAGCAATAAACATAATACCAACCACCACAGGTGCAGCTAAAGCTGTTACTGAAGTTTTACCACACCTCAAAGGCAAACTTGGAAGCACATCAAGAAGAGTACCAGTATCAGATGGTTCTATTATAGAACTTACGGCCGTATTGGAAAACCCTCCTCAAGATGTGGCAGCTTTGAAAGAAGCTTTCAAAAAAGCCAGCCAAACATATCTAAAGGGTATATTAGAATACAGCGAAGAACCCTTAGTATCCTCTGATATAGTCGGCAATCCTCATTCAGCTATATTTGATGCAGAACTTTCTTTTGTGAACGGGGATTTGGTACACGTAGTAGCCTGGTATGATAACGAATGGGGATATTCTAACCGTCTTGTGGATTTGGCGGAATTTGTTATAAACAAAGGCATATAAGAATAATTTGAACTTTATAGACACTGCCGAGATAAAGGTAAAAGCTGGAGATGGTGGAAACGGAGGAGTTTATTTTTTAAGAGAAAAATATAGACCTTATGGTGGGCCTGCGGGTGGAGATGGGGGAAAAGGCGGTTCTATCATACTACAAGCCGATGCTTCTAAAACAACGTTTTTGGATTTTAAATACAAAAGAAATTTTTTAGCTCAAAGCGGAGAACACGGCAAGCCAAAAAATCAACACGGCAAAGACGCCAAAGATATAACCATAAAAGTCCCAGTGGGTACCATAGTCGTTGATAAAAATACCAACCAAATACTATGCGATCTTACAAAACATGGAGAAAGCTTTTTAGTGGCAAAAGGTGGTAAAGGTGGGCTTGGCAATGCTCATTTTGCCACTTCAAGAAACCAAACCCCCAGAAAATTTACCTACGGCAAAAAAGGCGAAGAAAAAGAACTTATCCTTATATTAAAAACCATAGCCGATATAAGTATAGTGGGCTTACCAAACGTTGGCAAATCAACACTCTTATCGGTTTTAACAAATGCACATCCAAAAATTGCCGATTATCCTTTTACAACCCTTTATCCAGAGTTAGGGATATTAAAAACAGAAGAAAATGCTTTTAGCATAGCCGATATACCGGGGATTATAGAAAACGCTCACAAAGGAGCTGGGCTCGGGCTTGATTTTTTAAAGCACATAGAACGTTCAAAGCATCTTATAATTGCCATAGACTTAAGCTCTCAGGATCCAATAAAAGATTTTGAGATACTTTTAAAAGAGCTTTCTTTATACGATAAAAGCCTAATACAAAAGATAAAAACTATAGTAGGTACAAAGCTTGATGTAGCAAATGAAAAAAGTTTAGAGCTTTTGAAAAACCTTGCGAGAGAAAAAAAGATTGATTTCATAGCTGTATCATCCAGCACCGGGGAAAACATAAACAAACTTAAAAACTATTTATCGAATCTAAAAAAATCATAGAACCAAAAGATATTTACAATATCAAACATTTTTTATCATACTACATAAAATCGTTAAGCTTTATCTTATAATTTGATAAAAGCCCCCTCACGAAGAGGGGTAAAAGAAGGATAGGAATGGTTGCATCAAAACGCTTCAGAAAACTTAATAATAACTCTTTTCTCCACTAACTTTACCACTAAACACCTTGTAAGCGTATCTGGTATAAAACAGTACAAGAGGCAAGAATATTGCAGTGACTATAAGCATAACTGTAAGGGTTAGGTTTGAAGAAGAGGCATTAAATATAGTGAGATTGTAATCTGGATTTATACTTGAGCGCATTAAAACTGGGAAAGAAGCGCAAGCTACATTTAGAACAGTGAAAGCGTTAACAAGCCCAGATGCATAAACCATCTTTTCGTATTTATGTAGAAGGAGCCTCGGTGTCTGCGTACTCTTTTACCTTCTTTATCATAGTGGTTACATATACGTAGAATAGTAGTATGTATATTGTTACGAAAGTAATCACAGAGAACATTACATTTGAAGTAGCGTTGAAAGATACCGCATCTGCAGTTTTAAGCACGCCAGTAACTATCCAAGGTTGACGACCTATTTCGGTAGTCATCCATCCTAGCTCAGAAGCTATAAATGGAAGGGGGATTGAATATAAAACGGTCTTCAAGAAAGCTTTGTTGGTATAAACAGTACCTTTTTTATAGAGATATAGACCCCACAAAGTTACAAATGCAAAGAAAAATCCAAGACCAACCATTATATGAAATGGCATGAAGACAAGATTTATAGGTGGTAAATCTTTTAAAGAAATGTTGTAAGCTTTGGCATAAGCTTTATCGGCCACTATCTTATCTTTCAAAGATGGGTTTGGATTTGAAGCGTATTGGGCTTCTAATGTTTTTGCTTCGTTTGCATAGTTTTGGGCTTTTTGATCGTACATAGTAACAAGGTCTTTTATGCCGTATACTTTGGCATCAAAGTTATGATAGGCTAAGAATGACAACAAACCAGGGATTTGTATAAAAGGATAAGTCTTTTGAGCACTTTGATCTACATAACCAAAAACATCCAAGGAAGCTGGTTGCTCAGTGTTCCATTTACCTTCCATCATAGCAAGTTTAAGGGGCTGATATTCTGCTACCAAGTGTCCAGCTGTATCCCCTATTATAACTTCAGATACAGATACTATTGTAGTAAATATAAGAGCCACTTTTAAACCGGCTTTGGCCATATCGATATTCTTGTTTCTTAGTAAGAAATAAGCCATTACACCCATTACAAAAAAACCAGCGGTAATTTGACCTGCTGTTACAGTATGCAAAAGCCTTATGACAGTAGTATGGTTTATAACAGCTTCCCAAAAGTTTGTAAGCTGGGCTCTTATACCTTGTGGAGTTTGGACTATTTTGTATCCAGCAGGGGTTTGCATCCATGAGTTTGCTATCAAAATCCAAAGAGCAGATAAGTTGCTACCAAGAGCTACCATCCAAGCGGAAAACGTGTGCATACCTTCTGAAATCCTGCCCTTACCAAATAAGAATATACCTATAAAGGTTGATTCCAAGAAGAAAGCCATAAGACCTTCGATAGCAAGCGGTGCTCCAAAGATATCACCTACAAACTTTGAGTAGGTAAACCAGTTTGTACCAAACTCAAACTCCATAGTAAGACCAGTGGCCACACCAGCAGCAAAGTTTACTGCGAAAAGCTTCATCAAAAACATAGCCAATTTGTCATACTTAGGATCTTTGGTTTTGTAAGCCATCGTCTTTACAATGGCTATGAACACAGAGAGCCCCAACGTAAGAGGCACAAAAATAAAATGGACGATCGCCGTAAAGGCGAACTGAAACCTGGACAAGTCAAGCAAGTCCATAATCTATACCTCCTTTTAAAAAAAGATTAATCAAGTATAAGGATCCCAAAACTTCTTAACAAAACCAGGAGTACCTATCTCCAGCGTATTGCCGTTTAAAGTTTGCGGTGGTACACCAAGAGGTAACGGCGCTGGACCAGATATGTTATCTCCCCAAGGAGTATATAAACTACCATGACAAGGACAATGAAATATAGGGGTGTTTGGAAGATGTACCCCCGGATCTCCATCTGGTTTCCACAAAGGAATACAACCAAGGTGAGTACAAACACCTATGATAGCGTATACGTTATGATTACCCAATATGTCTTTATTATGATTCTTATACTTGTTATCTCTTTCTGGGCCATTCCAATCAAAAGGCGTTGGTAGTTTCATAACAAAAGTAGGAAAACCTCTCCATGATGTAACTCTCAATTCTAAAGGTTTAAACTGAGATATATCATAAGATACTTTTGACTGCAAACTGGTAGCTGCGTTTGGACCTAAACTTTTTAACACTGGATATAGCACTCCTGCCGCCGCCATAACACCAAATGCGCCAACTGCATATTCCAAAAAATCACGTCTTGAAGCTTCCATACGCAAAACCTCCTTTGGTTGATTAGCGTCAACCAACCTACATAAGTTTAATTTAACTTAAAAATTATCTTATTACAATGAAATATATCATATGATAATAGTAAAATGAAAATAACTCATAATATATAAGCATTGTGAAATCTGTGTGTAAAACTATTTTTATATAAAAAGTATATACATACTAACCAAAAATAAATTCTAAAAAGACTTTTGCTACTATGCAGGTACATTAGCTTTTAAAATCAAGTTTTTACTATTTGAAACTAGCGTTTAGGGCTACACCAAAATCCAGCTGAGGATCGTTTTGATAAAGTTGAACAAGTTCATTGCCTTTGTTGGTAGGTCTTATATATGTATTTTTGGTGATGACGTCTTTTTCATAAGAATTTGCATGTCTTCTTATATCAGAGGTGTATATCTCTGGAGGTGGTTCTTGATAAGTTTTTGATAAATTAAGAGATCTGATATTGTCCACTATAGCGCTTACAGAAGGAAGTCTATTGAAGAAAATAGAAAAACCCATATTGTCTTTTTTGGCCATTGGTAAAGGAGCTTTTATATCGTAGTTGTACTGAGGATGCTTGGCTTCAAAGTTCACATGCCTGCAAGGGATATTTATATCAAGCTCCAAAGGCTTTCCAAAGCTCACGCATGCAAAAAACCCTAAAACAACCACTCCCCACTTTAACATAAAATTTATTAAATATGGTTCAGACAAACCAGATACGCGCTTTGGTTTAGAGCTTATAGACCTTAGTGATATATTTAAAAATACAAACTTTAATGTTTTTAAAAGCGCCATAGAGCAAAAAGGTATCATAAAAGCTATAAAGATAGATAAGGTATTATCAAGAAAAGAGATAGACAACCTTACTGAGTATGTAAAAGGTCTTGGGGCAAAAGGGCTTGCTTGGGGTAAAATAGAAAACGGTGAGTTTAACTCCCCTATTGCAAAGTTCTTATCCCAAGAAGAGATAAAGGCGATGATTTCAAGGCTTGAGGCCAAAGATCAAAATATGATATTTTTCTCAGCAGACAAGCCCAAAAACGTATATAAAATACTTGGGAATTTAAGATTGCAACTTGGTAAAATGCTAAATCTTATAGATGAGTCCAAATTTGAGTTTTTATGGGTTATAGATTTTCCAATGTTTGAATACAATGAAGAAGAAGGTAGATTGGACGCTATGCACCATCCTTTTACATCGCCAAAAGAAGAGGATTTTGATAAACTCCAAAAACTTCTTGATAATCTTCAGAAAGAAGATATAATTAATATTGGTGAGAGTATTAAAGCAAGGGCTTACGATATTGTGCTAAACGGTGTTGAGATAGGAGGAGGTTCTATAAGAATACACAACAAAGATATACAGAAGCTTGTATTTAAGATTTTAAATATAACGGATGAAGAAGCAGCCATGAAGTTTGGATTTTTATTGGAAGCTCTAAAATACGGAGCACCACCACATGGAGGGCTGGCCTTTGGTTTTGATAGACTTATGGCTATGATGCTTGGTTTTGACTCTATAAGAGATGTTATAGCTTTCCCCAAAACCCAGAAAGGCACATGTTTACTAACAGGGGCCCCAGATGTAGTTTCACAAAAACAACTGAAAGAATTACACATAAAAGTTGATGAAAGACTCTTAAGCTCCTGATGGAACTTTACAATATCATCCTAAACCTTGATAAGCGCTACGAACGAAGAAAAAGCCAAGAACAAATGTTTGATATAGTAAAAGAATGTATAAATAAAGAAGATCCTTATGTTCAAGAACAAAACATCGTTTTGATAGAAGCTCCCACAGGCACGGGTAAAAGCTTTGGATATTTATTACCTATTATAGATTATCAGATGAAAAACCCAGATAAGCTAAGCGCTGTTGTATCTACAAAAACCAAAATACTACAAGAACAACTAAGAAAAGATTTAGAGTTTTTATCTTCTTTGAAGAAAAACTACTTTGGAAAAGGGATAAACTATCTTATACTAAAAGGGAAGGCAAACTACCTTTGTCTTGATAGATTTTACGATAAAGAAAACGCCTTAAAGCAAACTACAATAATAGGAAAAGTAAGTATAGCAAAAACCATAAAAGATCTCATTGAGTCTCAAAACTGGGACGGTGATGTGGAATTTGTGAACGAGTCTGCCACTGGCCAAACTTCAATCTCACCAGAAGTCTGGTCTGAGATAAACATAGATGAGCATTATTGCGATAGCGCTTACCGGAAATCTTGCCCTTATTTAAAAGATTGTTTTTATTATCAAAAGCTAAAAACCAAGGAAACAAAAGCAGATATCATAGTGGTAAACCACAGCCTTTTGGTGCTAAAAGAGTTTGATTTTGACAAAGATGTTGTACTGGTGATAGATGAAGCCCATGAGCTTGACGATGCCTTGGTAAAATCTTTAACTATGAGTGTATCCGTCAACAGCTTAAATAGACTTATAAACTCTATAAAAGATATGCTTCCACTGGATAAAAAAAACATGCTTGATGATATAGATGTGCTCAACATTTTTAAAAGCCTATTTGAACCAATTTTCAAAGATAAACATGGCGTTAGAAATTCCATACCCTTAAACGAACCATTTTTCACCGATAAACTGATGTCTATCTATAGTAGGCTTGATGAAGCTCTAAAAATCATAAGAAAAGACGTAGAAAAAAACCTAAGTGAAAGGCTTGAGTACAAAAGAATTGTCAGTCAAAAGTTTAAAAGATTTTTAGAAGACTCTCACATACTAAAAAAAGATTTTACAGACAATCTAAGCGTTGACACAGACTCATCAACAACAGAGCTTTTAGACAAAGTAGAACAAGAGTTAGTCAGGTATTTGGCAAAATTTAGATCTTTGGCAAATAGAGTATCAAACTTATACAACACGATAAAGTATATGGAGGATGAAGAAAACCAAGAAATGCTTGGGTTTATGATAAGCAAGGAATATTCTAAAAGATTGGAGGATTTTAATTACAAAGTTGAGTCTTTTCCCATATTCCCAAAAAACGCCATAAACTTAGGAAATTACAAGGCAAGCATACTGACTTCCGCCACATTGGACAAAGATCTCATATATCTTACCACGGGCATAAAAGGAAAACATCATTCTTTGGAGGCTGTGTTTAACTATGAAAGTGTTAGCTTTGTCATCAAGAATACATTACCAAAACAAAAAGATTATTGGCAACAAGAGCTTTTAGATAGTCTAAAATACCTAAGGACCTACTATGGAAAAGTTTTGGTGCTTTTAACAAGCTATGAACAAATGGAATGTATACCAAAAGATGAAGAAATTATATTTCAATCAAGATCAAATATATCCTTACGAAAAGCCATACAGATGATAGAAGAAGGAGACAAAAACATACTTGTGGGTGTGGATTCTGTATGGACTGGTATAGATTTAAAAGGAGAAAAAGGGCTTTTAATGGCTAAGCTTCCTTTTGAAGCACCTTCTGAACCTGTCTATTACCATAGGATGAGGTATTTTGAGAAGCACGGTGAAGATGGGTTTTCTTATGCAAGAAAAAGGGCATTCTTGCAGTTTAAACAGGGCTTTGGAAGGCTTATGCGTAGCAAAAATGATAAAGGCACTATCATAATATGCGATTCCAGAATATGGAAATACGAAGAGTTTATAGATTTTATTAAAAGCTTAAATGTTAAAATTTATTACAGTAAAGATGCGAAAAAAAGCACTTATAATCGCCAGCAAAGAGGCGACTAAAAATGTCTTTGCGTTAAGAAGAGGTTAGCTTGCAAGAGTATAGGATCAACGAAAAGATCACAGCAAGGGAGGTAAGGCTAATAGACGAAGACGGAAGTCAGTTAGGCATAGTACCTATAGAAGAAGCCATTGAAGCCGCTAACAGAAAAGGCCTTGACCTTGTGGAGATAGCACCGCAGGCAAAGCCCCCGGTTTGTAAGATTTTAAATTATAGCAAATTTAAATACGAGATTCAAAAGAAAGAGAAAGAAGCCAAGAAAAAGCAAAAAGAATCTGCTATAAATGTAAAAGATATAAACCTTAAAGTCATGATAGATACCCACGATTTAGCTATAAAACTAAAACAGATGAGAGAGTTTTTAGAAGATGGGGACAAAGTAAGAGTGCGTATAAGGTTTAGAGGAAGAGAAAACATATACCCAGAGCTTGGTAACAAACTTGTGGATAAAATCATAAACGAGTTAGCGGATGTTGGTGTTTTGGAAAAGCCTCCTCTAAAAGAAAACGCTTTTTTAACATTTACGTTGCTTCCTAAGAAAAAATAGGTTATAATATATAGTTTAAACTAAGTTTGGAGGTTTTTATGAAGGTAAAGATGAAGACAAATAGAACTATGGCAAAAAGGTTTAAGCTCACTGCAAACGGCCACATCAAAAGGGCCAAAGCAAACGGAAGCCACTACAACACCAGAAAACCAAAAGATAGAAAAAGAAGACTAAGAAAGAAAACCCTTATCACAAATCCAAAAGTAGAAAGAAAGCTAAAACCACTTTTACAAAATATATGATATAGATAATGATCTTTGTTATCAAAATTGGTTCAAATGTCTTATCCACAGAGGGAGGGGATTTTGACATAAGCTTTATCTCCTCCATCGCCGAGGATATAAAAACTCTACAAAAAGAACATATCAAGTTTCTTATAGTATCCTCTGGGGCCGTCATGGCTGGAAAAAAAATCCTAAATATAAAAGGAGATTCTATCCTTTCAAGACAAATACTTGCCTCTGTTGGCCAATCGAGGCTTATGTCTTTGTACGACAACATATTTTCAAATTATAACCTTACTATAAGCCAAATACTTATAACCTCTGATATTTTTACAAATCAAAACATGTTTTCAAACGCCCAAAGGACGATAGAAGGACTCTTAGATCACAACATCATACCCATTATAAACGAAAACGACGCCATAGCCACCGAAGAGCTTATCTTTGGAGATAACGATTTTTTAAGCGTTTACGTATCTTATATATCAAAAGCCTCAAAACTTGTAATATTTTCAACTGCCGGTGGACTTTATACAAAAGATGGCAAAACCCTCATAAGAGAAGTATCAGATTTTGAAGAAGCCTTCAAAGAGGTAAACCCCTCCAAAAGCACCTTTGGAAGCGGTGGCATGCTTAGCAAACTCCAAGCTTCCATGATGGCATCAAACATCGGTATAGAGGTTTTTATAACCTCTAAAAGCCAAAGACTTATAGATATATACACTGACAAAGCCATAGGCACCAAAATACCACCAAAACAAAACTCAAAACTAAAACCAAAAGACATTATAAAATTGGCCCAGTATTCAAAAGGCATCATATACATAGATGAAGGGGCTAAAAAAGCACTTTTAAACAGAAAAGCACTTCTTGCCATAGGTATAAAAGGTTTTGACGGAGTTTTCAAAAAAGGGGATATAGTAAGCATATCAGACGAACAAGGTATTATGATAGGTAAAGGAAAAGTCCAGTACGATTCCAAAGAGCTAAAAAATATAATAGGTAAAAAAAACAAAGAAGTCATAAAAACAGACGATATCTATATCATACACATATAAAAAATTTTTTATATATTAGTTTTTATCTTAAAGGAGGTTAATGTTTATGGAAAGCAAAAGCCTAAAGGATATAGCTAAGATAAAGGAGTCCAGCGACGGCGTAAATATAGAAATAACAGAACATGTAGATGAAAACAAGATAGAAAACATGCTAAATGCTTGCAAAACAGGGCAATGTGATTGCATGAACACTGATATGAAAAACAAAATAACGTCTATGTATCTTAAAAAAGAAGATGGCAAACTAAACATCGTAATAGTTGGTAACGTATCAAAAGAAGATATAAAAACCTCTATGGAAAGATGTGAGTGTTATGAAAATACCGAGTGCTTAAAATAAATGCTAAAAGAGATAGAAAGCGTTATCATTTTTCTTCTTACGATGTTTCTTGTTATAAAACAACCAAAAAATATACCCATTGGTATATCTGCTGTTGTTGGAGGGGTTTTGAGCTTTTTGCTTGGGATAGTAAATATAAACGATATATATGAGGTTATAAAACTCGTATGGGATGCAAGCTTGGCTTTTATAGGCATTATCTTCATATCGGTGGTGCTTGACAACATAGGGTTTTTTGAGTGGGTTTCGCTAAAAGCCATAGACAAAGCCAACGAAGATGGTATAAAACTATATGTTTACATGCTTTTAATAGGAGCTTTGATATCTATATTTTTAGCCAACGACGGTGCTGCTTTGATGCTAACTCCTATCGTTTATTCTAAGATAAAGCATTTAAACCTTCAAGATGAACAAGCAAGAGCCTACATGGTAGGAGGAGGTTTTATATCTGATACTGCAAGTATTGGGCTTGTAATATCAAATTTAACAAACATCATCACAGCGGATTTTTTTCACATAAGCTTTTTAGAGTATGCCAAATCTATGCTTCTTGTAAATATTGTATCTATCGTAAGTTCCATAGCGGTTTTACTTATTTATTATAAAAATCATCTTCCTAAAAGCTACAAAAAAGAGATTTTAGAAGACAAAAACCCAGAAGAAGCCATAAAAGATAGATTTTTATTTTATTTGGCTTGGCCAATAGGTGCTTTGACTATAGGGCTTTTGATGGTATCCCACATATACAACATCCCAACATCTTTTATCATCATATTTGCCGGGATTTTGATATCTATAGGAAGTTTAAAAAACAAAAAAGTAAATCTAAAACATATCATTTTCAAAGAAACCCCTTGGCAAATACTTATATTTTCAATAGGTATGTACGTGGTGGTGTTTGGTCTTCAAAAAGCGTTTTTGTATCAGATAATGCCCGGTGTAATAAGATTTTTTATAGAGGATGGTAAATTTGTAGCAATTATGGGCGTAGGTGTGTTATCAGGGGTTTTATCGGCTCTTATCAACAACCTTCCCAGCGTTATGCTTATAAATCTAAACATAAAACTTGCAAACCCGGCTGATCATATGAGCCATATTTTAGCTTTGGCAAATCTAATAGGTACAGATATAGGTCCAAAGATGACACCCATTGGTTCTCTGGCAACACTTTTATGGCTTCATGTATTAAACAAAAAAGGTTTAAACATATCTTATGCTTATTACATGAAAGTTGGTATCATCCTTACGATACCGGTTTTGATACTTACGCTTCTTAGTCTTTATATACTAAGCGCTATATGAACGTTGCATTTTTTACAAAACTTAAGTATACTATTTGAATGAATACAAAAACATTGAAAGAGGAGTTTAAGGCTTTTCTAAAAGAAAACAATTATAAAATCACAAAAAACAGACTTGATTTAATAGATATTATAGCCAATTACAAGAAACATTTTGAGATAGAAGAGCTTGTAAATTACATCCAAAGCAAAGATAGGCTTGCCTCAAGAGCTACTATATATAGAACTATAAAACTTATGATAGATTTTGGGATAATAAAAGAGATTATAAAACGAAACAACAAAACCATATACGAGTTTTGCACCCAAGAAAAACATCACGATCATCTTGTGTGTGTTTCCTGCGGTGATATCATAGAGTTTTTCAACGAAGACATAGAAAATCTGCAAGATCAAATATGTGAAAAACATAATTTTTTACCAAAATATCATAGACTTGAAATATTTGGATTGTGTGAAAAATGCCAGAAAAAAAATCAATCTACAGAAGAAAAGTAAACTTTTACGAGACAGACGCCCAAGGGGTGGTGCATCACTCTAATTATTTTAGGTACTTTGAAGAAGCAAGAGGATATCTATTAGAAGAGCTTGGATATCCCTATCATAAGATGCACAACGAAGGGCTTTACGTGGTTTTGGTGGAAGGAAATATAAGGATAAAACGTCCTATTGTTTACCAAGATACCTTTGATATAGAAATATCTCTTAGCATAGAAAACGAATACAGCTTGAGCTTTGGCTATAAAATCTATATAAACAACACCATTCACAGCACAGGATACACAAAACACTGCATCACAAAAAATACAAAGCTTATAAAAATACCTGAATTTTTGGTAAATTTAATAAATGATTGACAAAGAGTATCTTGATTTTATAAAAGGAAAAGTTTTTAACCAAGAAGAAGCCCTTGGTTTTTTTGAAGAGCTTTTAAAAGTCCATCCCCACAAAGACAGCCTTTTGTCCTACCTAAACCCAAGAAGGTTTTTGCTTTTGTTAGAGCTTGGTGAAAGATCAAGCTGTTTGAAAAAGTTTTTGCTAAAACATCCTACAGCCTTTGAGCAAACGATACCAGACCTTTGGTATAAAGTTAAATCAAAAGAATCTTATCTAAAAGAGATTAAAGAGTTGTATCCAAACTCTGGGATGAGTTTTGAAGAGTTTTTGGCTTTTTACAGAAGAAGAGAACTAATGAGGCTTGTGGCAAAAGATATACTAAAAACAGAAGAACTTGAGGATATGCTCTTTGAATATTCCGCTTTAGCCGATGCCCTTGTGGAAAGTCTTATAAAACACATATCCAAAGATAACAACAAAGAGCTTTTAATAGTAGGGATGGGAAAACTTGGCTCATACGAGTTAAACTTTTACTCTGATATAGACCTTATGTTTTTTTCCAAAGACAACACCGAGTATTACGATCAGCTTTGTAAAAGTTTTATGAAAAGCATAAATACCAGCACCAAAGAAGGGGAGATTTATATAACCGATGCCGATTTAAGGCCTTTTGGAAAATCTGGTCCTATCGTGATGAGCATAGAAGCGGCTCAGGATTATTACGAAATATATGGAAGGTTTTGGGAGCGCATGGCTCTTATAAGAGCAAGGGCTATTTACGATGAGTCTCACTTGTTTCATGGCTTTTATAAAGATACAATACTTCCTTTTGTATTTAAAAAATCCATTGACCAAAGGGATCTTGACAACATAGTCCTGATGAAAGAAAAGATAGAATTAGAACAAAAAAGAAAAAGCATATCAAAAGGCTACAATGTTAAAACGGCAGATGGAGGTATAAGAGAGATTGAGTTTAGCCTTCAAGCCATGGCCTTACTCATGGGAGGCAAAAAACCCATTTTAAGAGATGGAAACACCTACAGGCTTATCGTTAAGTTAGAACAAAACGGTATATTATCAGAAGAAGAGAGCAAAAATCTAAAAGAGGCTTATACGTTTTTAAGAAGATTGGAACATCTTATCCAGATCAAAAACTGCATCCAAGATCATGTTTTAAAAGATCAAGATATACCAAAATTTTCATTTTTTATGGGCTTTTCAGAAGAAGAGTTTAAGAAAACATTATCATTTTATAAAGAGCGTGTAAAAGAGATATTTGAAAATCTACTACCCAAAGACAAAAAAAAGGCAAGTCTCAACCCATGCCAAGAGGCTCTCATAATAGAAGATTTAGAAACGTTTGCCATCTGTGCTCCCAATCTCAAAAACCCAAAAGCCATATTTAACACTCTTTTGGGTATCTTTCAAGGGAAAGAAGGTATATACCTTTCCGAAAAAGAAAGACAAAGATATTTGGATTATCTGCCGATACTACTTAAAAAAATAAACAGCTCCAAAGAACCAGAGCTTATCGTAAAAAATCTTGAAAAGTTTATAATGAGTAAAACTGGAAAGCGTATTATATTTGAAAAAGAAAGCGTTTTTGAAGCTATTTTAAACATTTTTGAAGCTTCTAACACGATATCCACGGAGATTTCAAGATATCCTGATACGTTGGAAGACATACTTACCCTTTATCAAGATTTCCCAGCAAAAGAAGATATAGAAAAAGATTTGCAAAACTACAAAGGGCTAAATTTAGACAAACCAAACCTCTTTAGACGCTTTAAAAGAATCTGGGAGATAAGGATAATCTTAAATTATCTAACAAAATCCAAAAACCTTACAAGACTTTTTGAGAGCCTTTCAGATTTAGCACAAGTGGTATTAGAAAACACCTTTGAACTAAAAGAAAACACGCTTCTTATAGCCTTAGGGAAGTTTGGTTCTAAAGAGCTAAACATAAGCTCTGATCTTGATCTTTGCTTTGTTTCAAAAGATAATCAAACCAAGACAGACGGCATTTTTTACATACAAGAGTTCATAAAATTTCTTACATCTCATACAAAAGAGGGGTATCTCTACGCTGTAGATTTCAGATTAAGGCCCATGGGACAAAAGGGGGAGTTAAACCCAACGCTGGAATTTTACAAAAATTACTTTGAAACAAAGGCAAGGTTTTGGGAAAGACTAAGCTGGACAAGATACAGGATTATCACTGGCGATGAGACTTTCAAAAAAGAGTTTGAAAAGATAGCGGATAATTTTTTATTTGGGAAAGATATCACAAAAGAAGATGCAGATCAGACCCTAAGCATGAAGTTTGAGATAGAAAAAAATCTAAAATACTCAAAAGACAAGCTAAATATAAAATTAGGCCCTGGTTCTATGATGGATGCAGAGTTTATAACCCAGTTTTACATACTAAAAGAAAAGTTAAAGGAACCTTCTATGTTAAAAGCCATGGATACGTTAAAAGAAAAATACCCATTTTTTGAAAAATTAAAAGAGTTATACCTTTATCTAAGAGAATTGGAGACCTCCATAAGATTGAAAAAAGAAGGTTCAAGCTCAAACCTTGGTATTACAGATTTTGATAAAGAAACCTTTGAATATACAAAAACCCTAATGAAAGAGATTAGAGATATATTTTTAAAAAATATAAACGTAAAATGAGATACTTACAATATGCTTTATATCATACCACCTTCTCTTGACAAAAATCTAAAAAGCGTGTATACTAAATATTCTCAATTGGTTGATAGCATCAAAAGATAGCTATCAACAGCGTACTTCAATAGCTGAATAAGAGGATA